>Ga0136623_10000180_pt1 | contig 16792 bp, 13 predicted proteins | sample AntDrymUQ4492106_2_FD_104656 | JGI IMG/M metagenome (GOLD analysis project Ga0136623, IMG submission 104656) | Polar desert sand microbial communities from Dry Valleys, Antarctica - metaG UQ449 (21.06) | ecosystem: Environmental > Terrestrial > Soil > Desert | place: Antarctica: Dry Valley...
ACCAGCTGCGCGACACCGTCGAGCGCTCGCTGGCGCGCGCCGCCAAGGAGGACATCCGCGAGATCGACCTGCTCCAGCAGATCCTGCACGACGACCTCGCCGCGTTCGTCTACGAGAAGCTCAAGCGCCGCCCGATGGTGCTGCCGGTCGTCGTCGAGGTCTGAACGGACGCCATGCTCGGCCCCGGTGACGAGCTCGATGGCTTCGTCATCGAGGCGGTTGCCGGGCGCGGTGGGATGGGCGTCGTCTACCGGGCGCGCCAGCAGCAGCCCTCCCGGCTCGTCGCGCTGAAGATCATTGCGGGCGACGTCGCCGGCGACTCGGCGTTCCGCGCGCGCTTCCGGCGCGAGTCGAGCATCGCAGCCCAGATCGAGCATCCCAACGTCATCCCCGTGCACGCCGTCGGAGAAGCCGACGGCGTGCTGTACATCGTGATGCGGTTCGTCGAGGGGACCGACATGCGCGGGTTGATCGCGCAGGAGGGCCGGCTGCAACCGCGCCGCGCCGCCGCGATCGTCGATGCGGTCGGCCAGGCGCTGGACGCCGCGCACGCCCAGGGGCTCGTGCATCGCGACGTCAAGCCGGCGAACATCCTGATCTCGACGGCCGGCGGGCGCGAACACGTGTATCTGTCGGACTTCGGGCTCTCGCGCCACATCGAGGGCAGCCAGGGACTGACCGGAACGGGTGCGTTCCTGGGCACGATCGACTACGTCGCGCCGGAGCAGGCGCGCGGCGATCACATCGATGCCCGCGCCGACGTCTACTCGCTCGGCTGCGTGCTCTTTCAGGCGCTGACGGGGACCGTCCCGTTTCCCCTCGACAACGACCTCGCCAAGCTCTACGCGCACGACCGCCGGCCGCCGCCCTCGGCGCTTGAGCGCGTGAGCGATCTGCCGGCGGCCTTCGAGGGCGTGCTCGCCCGCGCGATGGCGAAGGCGCCCGAGGATCGCTACCTGTCGGCCGGCGACCTCGGGCGCGCAGCTGTCGCGGCGGCGTCCGGCAGCACGCTGTCGCGTTCCGAGCGAAACGTCGCCGTGGGAGGAGCGGCGCCGCTTCAAGCCGCTGCGGTACGGGTCGCGCCGCCGCCCGATGACGGGCCGGAGCCTGCGGACGCCACCGTGACAGACGAGCCGTCTCCCAAGTCCTCGGTGGCCGCAACCGGGCGGACGGCGCCCAAGTCCGGCGGGGGCCCGGCGGGGCGCCTGATCGTCGCCGCAGGGGTGCTCACGGCTGTGGCCGTGATCGTCCTCGTCCTGCTGGGCATGCGTGACGGCGATCTCGCAGAGGAGCGCCCCGCGATCGCAGCAGGCAACCTCACCGCCAATCCCTCCTTCGAGGACGACACGGCCGGATGGGACACGAACAACTCGCAGATCGCGCCCGAAGCCGCGAAGGATGCTCCCGACGGCGAGAACGTCGTGCGGGTGACGCTGACGGGCTCGGGGGCGAAGGACTACTCGATCGACGACGATCCGGACACCGTCGACTCCTCGGTCAAGGGTCGCTCCTACAGCGCGCTCGCGTGGGTCAAGGCCCCCGCCGCCAGCGACGACAAGCCGATCTGCATCGCGATCAGAGAGCGCGACGGCGACGACAGGTCCGTCGGGTACGCCGCCGGCTCGGTGACAACAGACGCCGGCCCATACAGGCCGGTTCGCGTGAGTCACGTCGCCAAGGACAACGGCAACACGATCGATGTCTTCGTGTTTCGCGCGTCGCCCGAGCTGGAGGCCGGTGACGCGTTTCTTGTCGATGCCATCACGATGACCGAAGGCTCCGGGGACACGAGCCCCGGCGACTGCGAGTGACCGCCCTCGTAGCTATCGCCGGCTCGATCTCGGCTCGCGGATCGCTCACGGCGAACAGGCTAGGAAGCGGGACGGGCGGGCTCGGCGCGAGACGGCGGCTGCTCTGGCACGCTTGCGGCGATGCGACTGCCGAACGGATTCAGGCACGGGGGAGGTCGGCATGCGCGCGCGCTGGTCGGCGCAATCGTCATCCTCGTGGGCGGCGCGCCCGACTGGCTCGGGCTGCTCTCGCCGGAGTCGCGCAGCGCGGCTGCGCAGCGAGGCTCCGCGGTCGTCGCACCGTCGGCGATCGGATCCCCGACGGCGGCTGCGACGCGCTTCGACGAGGGGCTAGGCGGTGCGCAGCACGCGAAGCACCGTCGTGGCGGACGGGCCTACTACCGCAGGACCGCCTCTCGGCATGTGGCGGCTTCCGTCGAGTCGGAGCTCATGCCGCTGTACCGGGAGGCGGCTCGCAGCTTCGCGGTGTCGTGGCGGCTGATCGCCTCGATCCATCGTCAGGAGACCGCGTTCTCCACCGAGCCGAGCACCTACCACGGCCTCAACGCCTTCGGCTGCTGCGCGGGGCCGATGCAGTTCAACGTCAAGAACGGCCCGGTGAGCACCTGGAAGCTCTACCGCCAGTCCTTCCGCGAGGGCGACCGCCCGCGCCGCTACCCGCACCGCACGCGCTCGCATCCGTCGGTCTACGACGACTTCGACGCGATCATGGCGGCGGGTGCCCTGCTGCGCGACGGCGGTGCCACCGAGGCGCTCGACGGCGGGTCGTGGTCGGCGGCCTACGCCTACTACGGACACGACCGCTTCGGCACCCGCTACGCCAGTGAGGTCATGGGCCGCGCGGAGGGCTGGGAGCGAGACGGCTTCTGCCTGAACTGTCCCTCCGACGTCACCCTGGTCGCCGAGTTCGACGACGCCTACGGCGTCGACGCCCGCCGGCTGCTGCGTGCTGCCGAAGGACGCCAGAACAAGAAGAAGCGCAAGAAGAACACCGACAAGGCGAGCAGGAAGCCAGACGAGAAGCCGAAGCGGCGCGAGGCGCCCCGTCGCGCTCCTGCCCAACGGGCGCGCCCGGCGCCTTCATCGCCGCCGGCCGGCGTTCCGCGGCCCTCGCCGGCGACGCCGCAGAGCGAGGCGGCGCCACCGCCCGCGCCGGCGGGCGAAGCGGCTCCCCAGCCGACGGTGGCCCCGCCCTCGGGCGAGGCCACCTGCAGCCGGCTCAGCCGGCTGCTCGGCTGCGGCGGCTGAGCGCCGCGGCCGCGAACGTCGTGCGGCGGGTCAGGCGGCGCGGTAGTGCTCGCTGCGTCCCGTCGCGATCAGCGTGTCCTCCTCGGCCTGCGTCCTGGCCACAGGTTCCGTGACGGCGGCCTCGGGCGCGTGTCCGGTGGCGACGAGCATGTCGTCCTGCGCCTGCGTCCCGGGGGCGGCCGCCGGGGGGACGACGCCGGGCTCGGCGAGATCGCGATCGACGATGTCGCGATCGGGCTCCACGACGTCGTGATCGCGCTCGAGGATGTCGCGATCGCCGGCGGCCGGCGCGTCATAGGGCAGGCCGTAGTAGCGATACAGCTCGACGACCTGATCGTCGCGCAGATCCTCGTCGGGGTCGATCTTCGGCACGTCGTCGACCTGGCGCTTGTCGTACGGGGTCTGGACGACCTCGTCGACGGGCATCGCACCGGCAAGCGGCACGAAGTGGTGCTTGTTGCCGAACAGCCCGGTCTTGACGGCCATCCACTGCGCCTCGCCGGTCTGCTCGTCGAAGTAGATCGCCTCGATCGTGCCCAGCTTGTTGTCGTCGCCGTCGATCAGGGTGCTGCCGATCCACGTCTCGCTGTCCATCGTGATGATGCTCTTGGTTGTGTGCATGCCCTCTCTGTTTCACGCCGGGCCGCCTGCGCAAGCGCACGTGGACGGATCTACGACCCACGGCCGAAGCGCGGGGAACGTCGCGCGGAGAAACCACCGATCACCCATCGGATTTCGCTGTTCGGACTCGAATGTCGCGCTACGCTGCGCGCATGTCCGCGCTCTTCAGCTTTCCCGACCCGGTCAACGAGAAGGCGGCGCGCCTGGTCGCCGCGGTCGTCGCCGCCGCCGCGGCGCTCACGCTGCTGACGGGCTGGCACTGGCTGCTCGTGCCGATCGCCTACGGCTTCGTCGCCCGCGTCCTGACGGGTCCGACGCTGAGCCCGCTCGGGCGCTTCGCCGTGTACGTGGCCAGCCGGCATCTGGGTCCAGCGAAGCACGTGCCGGGCGCACCCAAGCGCTTCGCGCAGGGCATGGGGGCCGTCTGCACGGTCGCTGCGGCGATCTTCGCGCTCGCGCTCGGCTGGACCGCGGCGGCGGGCGTCGTGCTCGCGATGATCGTCGTCCTCGCCACGCTCGAGGCGGCCTTCGCGCTGTGCATCGGCTGCCGGATCTTCGCCATGCTGACGGCGCTCGGGGCGATACCCGCCGCGACGTGCGAGACGTGCGCCGACGTCGGGGCCGCTCGTACGCCCTAGGACGCCTCTCGCTCGTCGGCCACGAGCGCGACGCAGCCGATCGAGATCAGCACCGTGCCCGGCAGCGGCGTCGCCATCGTCATGCGGGCCGGCGGGTCGCTGGAGAAGAACTCGGCGAAGACCTGGTTGAGCTCGGCGAAGACGCCGAAGTCCGCCAGCAGCACCGTCGCGTTGACGACCAGGTCGAGGCGACTGCCACCCGCCTCGAGCACCGCCTGGAGGTTGCGCAGAGCCTGGGTGGCCTGCTCGACGAACCCGTCGCCGAGCGCGCCGGTGATCGGATCCATCCCTGCCTGGCCGGACACGAACAGCAGCTCGCCGGCTCGCACGCCCGCCGAGTACGGGCCGATGACCGGAGGCACTCCCGGCCCACTCACCACCTGCTTGCGGGGATCTGTCATTGCTGGACTCCTCTCTCGATAGCGGCCACCGTCGTGAGGTACCTGCCGAGCACGTCCGGCAGGGCACGCACGGCGGCGAGCATCTGCGGTCCACCCTGCACGAGCGTTTGGCGCTCCCAGCGCTCGAACTCGCGCACACCCGCGAGCAGGCCGAGCTTCATCTCGTGCATGAAGCGCTTGTCGGCTTCCTCCAGGCGCTCGCACGACGTGATGCACCAGGAGAGGTCGCTGGCGCCCTGCAGCCCTGCGGCGATCCGCTGATCGAGCCGGGCGGCGGCGCGGGCGTGCTCGCCGTCGCGCTCAGAGCCGATGCTCGCCTGCATCCAGCCGACGTGGTGGCAAGTCCCGGCCGCCGCGGAGGTCAGCGCCCACAGCTCCTCCAGCGACGGTCCGGTGAGATCGTCCAGGTAGTCGCGCCGGAAGCGCTCGTGGGCCGCGAACAGCAGCTGCGTCTTGTACGCCGACTGGCGCGGCGGACGGTCCACCTCATCGTGGGTGACCGGCTCGAGGCGGATCCCGAAGTCGTTCGCGACGGCGTTCTGCATTTCGACCGCCGTGTACAGGCGGGTGATCCATGCTCGATAGAGGTCCTTCGTCGTCACGACGCGGAGCCGGTCTCCCACGATCGCCACGAACCATCCCGGGCCGAGATCGAGCCGGCGCGCGCGGCCGATCTCGTACATGGCCAGCATCGCGTCGATCTCGGGATTGACGTCGTGCAGCACCTTGCGGTAGGGGACGGTGGCGTCCATGCCCGCGTACGAGCGGATGATCTTCAGCCCGCCCGGGTGCATGGCGGCGAACTCCGTCAGGTCGTACACGCGGCCGCTGATGATCACCCAGTAGCCGTCGCGGGGGTTGTTGTGTGCGACGACCTCCGAGGCGTCGATGACGCGCTTGTCGCGCAGCTGGGAGCCGGTGTACGTCGTGTAGACCTCGAGCAGGCAGCGCCCCTCGCCGACGAGCCGGCGCAGCGTGTGATCGGCCCGCTCTGCGCGCTCACGGTCGCTGCCCTCGGCGAAGCGGGCCAGGACAGCGCGGATCGCGTCGGTCACGGCGCCCGCGAACCCGGCCCGACCGCAGACGTAGAGGACGGCTCCCGCGTCGATCAGCTCCCACAGCCGGCGGGCGTTGTCGTCCTGAAGCATCAGCTCGCCGATCCGCTGCTCGTGACCCGGCTGCGCCGAGAACGCCACCCGCAGCGCCAGCTTGCCGTCGGCCTCGAGCCTGCGCAGCTCGTCGCCGTGGTACAGGTCGGCATGCGTGCGCGTGGCGAAGTACAGCCATGTCTCCGCGCATTGCGCATGGCGGCTGCGCTCGAGCAGCAACGAGCGAAACGGCGCCAGGCCCGTTCCTCCGGCGAACATCACGATCGGCCGGCGCGGGTCCTGCGGCAGGGCGAAGCGCGCAGGCCTGAGGACCTTGATCGAGATCGCTCCCTGCGGGCCGCGGGCGAGGAAGCTCGAAGCCGTTCCCTCGCGGGTCCCGGCGCGGGAGACGTCGCCGGCCTCGGTCTCGTAGCGCAGGCGGCCGAGCGTGAGGTGGATCTCGCGGGCGCTCGTGGCGGCCGGATCCTCCATCGCCGAAGAGATCGAGTACAGCCGGGGACGCTCGGGTGGGACGATCCGGCAGATGCTCTCCCGCTCCCCGGCGTGCGCCCTCAGCAGCTGTCCGGGCTCGAAGCCCGCCTCGCACAGCAGGTCCAGCAGCTCCCACAGCTCCCACTGGTCCTCGGCGCGGCGCTCGATGATGCGGCTCAGCCGGTGGTCGTGGGTGATCGAATGCAGGCGCTTGGCGATGTCGCGCTGCACCGGGCGGATCTGTCCGAATCGCAGCAGGGTCGCCAGCGGCAGGACGGTCGCGCCCCGATGGCCGTCACGCCCCGAGACCGCCGCGCGCCACAGCACGGACAGCTCGATCGCCTCGTCGCCGCGGGCACGCAACGCGCGCAGCGTGCGTTGTACGAGGTCGTCTGCGTTCTCGGGCAGCACGGCGCAGCGGCTGCCCGGCTGATAGCGGATCCCGGCCCCCTCGGCATCGAGCACCACATGGCCGACCCACGCGGAGTCGTCGCTGCGCAGCGCCCGAACCTCCTTGACGCGAACGTGCTGCCAGGTCTGCGGGCTTCGGCTGTAGCGCTCCTGGCGGGCCAGCTCGAGCTCGCCGTCGGTGCTGTCCCAGACCCGCTCGGCGAATCCGCCGCCGATGCCGCCGAGGGTCTTCGTACGCCCGGCCTTGAACGACAGGTCGAGGTAGCCGTAGGTCTTCAGCCGGTGGCGGGCGAGCAGCCCGCTGTCGCCTGCATAGGCGTCGAGCGCCTCCTGGAACAGGCCGCGCAGCGCCCTGTCCCCGCGCCGTGAGACGTATTCGGAAACGGTCAGCTCCGTGCTCTGCGCCGCGCCCAGGAACGCCTGCCAGTGCGGTGGAAACCAGGACCGAGCGCGGTTGGTCTCGCGGCCGATCTTCGTCTCATAGGTACGGCCGAAGAGGACGTCGAGCAGCGTGAAGGAGGGGATCGCGGTGCCGCTAGGGCCGGGGACGGCGGCGTCCCAGGGCGTGGCGAAGGGAGCCACCGACTTGCCCCACACGACGGGGTCGACGTATGTGGGGCTGTAGCTGTTGGGGTCGACCTTCGCGAACGTGACCGCCGTGACGTCGTGCAGGACGTCGGCGAGCCCCATCAGCTCGTGCTCCAGCGCACGCGCGTCGTCGGCGGCCACCGCCTCCTGCGCGCGCACGATGGCGCCGACGCTCGGTGCCAGCCGGGCGACCGCCTCGACCGGTGTCATCTGAAAGCGGCGCTCGTCCTCGTTGCCCACGAGCGCGATCAGCAGCGAGAGGTTCTCGACGTGGATCGCGTCGGCTTCCCCGGCGTCGACGAGACGCCAGTTGTAGAGGTTCATGTCGCTGAAGGACAGGTGCGGCGCGGGGCGCCGCAGCCGCCTGGAGACCTCGTGCCAGGGTGTGGTGACAGACGCAGGCAGGGCGTCGGGTGGCTCGGTCTCGACGTAGTAGCAGGCGTAGGCGAAGATGCTCAGGATCGCCGAGGCGCGCAGCAGGTCGCGGTCGGACAGCTCGTCCTCGCCGGCCCCGAGAACGGCCATCGCGCCGAGTGCGCGGCGCAGGTCCAGCGTGCGGATCAGCTCCGGCAGCTGGGCCGCGACATCGTCCCAGGCCTTGTGCGACGCGGGCAGCGCGAGCAGCGGAGGCTCTCGGGGCATGAACCCGTGCGACTCGGACAGGAAGCCGAGGTTCTCGTGACCGAGGCGCTCGTTGATCGCCTCGGCCTCGGCGAGGACCCGGCGAGACGGGATCATCTCACTCGAGTCCGAAGCTCCAGGCGTCACGGCCGTACCGTAGTAGAATCGCCGCGTGCTCAGGCGATCTGCCTCCGCCGTGCTGTCGATTGAGCTACCGACCGTGTCGCGGGCGATGAGTCCCCATCCGGTGTGCATCCGTAGGAGCGCCCTGCTGCACGAGGCGGCCGAGATCGTCGCCTTCAGCGGGGTGTCGGACCTGATGGTCGTCGACGACCTCGGTGACTTCGTCGGCGTGCTGTCGTCGCTGCACATCCTGCGCGCGGCGATGCCCGATACCGACGAGATCCTCGCGGAAGGCGGCACGCTCTACACGGCGTTCGACCTGCTCGTCTCAAAGGGGCGAATGCTGGCCGAGACGCCGATCGAGCCGCGCGTCGACACCGACCCGATCACGCTGGATCCCAATCAGCACATCGCCGAGGCAGCCACGCTGTTCGTCGACAAGGGCCTGCGGCTGCTGCCGGTCGTCAAGAACGGCAGGCTCCTCGGAACGGTCTCGCGCGCCGACGCCTGCCGGGCGGTGGTGGGGACGCTCTAGTGGTGGCCCACTAGAAGACGCCATGGTTGGGGTTGTGCACCGGCGCGGGGTTCTCGCGCGGCGGCTCGGCGGCGCCGCGCTCGTCGGTCTTCGTCGGCTCCAGGCGCGGCGCCATCCCGGGGAGCTTGAGCTTCATCTTGCGGCCGTCCTTGAGGGTCAGCTCGTGTGGCTTGGGCTTCAGTGGCTCACCTGGAATCGGGCTCATGCGGCGAGGCTACCCGACGACCGCGGCGCTCGCCACCGTTCGTTACGCCCGTGCCGTCCGCAGCGGCTCGCCCTGGTCGGCGGTCGCCGACAGCGGCAGCGTCACCTCGAAGCGCGTGCCCCGCTGGCGGCCGGCACCGTTGGACGTCGGCGAGTGCAGCGTCACGCTGCCGCCGTGCGACACGGCGACGGCGTGCACGATCGAGAGGCCGAGGCCGGACGAGCCGCCGCGGTCGCCGGCGCCGCGCACGAAGCGCTCGAAGACGCGATCGCGCAGGTCCCGCGCGATCCCGGGCCCGTCGTCCTCGACGATCAGGCGCACGCTGCCGTCGACGCGCTCGACCGCCGCTCGCACCTGCGTGCCGCGCGGGGTGTGGCGGATCGCGTTCTCCATGAGGTTCAAGGTCAGGCGATGCAGCTCGTCGCGCGCCCCGTCGACGACCGCGCGGTTGGCGTCGATCGACAGCTCGTGGCCGTCGGCGATGACGCCGAGCTCCGCCGCCGCCTCGACGAGCACCTGGCCGATGTCCGTCGGCGTGTGCGGCGCCTGTCGCGCGGCGTCGTAGCGCGCCAGCAGCAGCAGGTCGGCGACGAGCCGGCGCATGCGGCGCGACGAGCGCAGCGCCGAGTGCGCGGCGTCCTGCTGGTCGCCGTCGAGGCTGTCGGCCAGCAGCTCGAGGTTCGCCAGCACGCTCGTCAGCGGGGTGCGCAGCTCGTGCGAGGCGTCCGCGACGAACTCGCGCTGGCGGGCGAGCGCGCCCACGGTCTCGGCGCGCGAGGCGTCGAGCGCCTGCAACATGTCGTCGAGCGTGCGGGCGAGCTCGGCGATCTCGTCGTCGGCCTCGACGTCGGGGATGCGCTGGGCAGGGTCGCGGGTGCGCTCGATCTTGCGCGCCGTCGCCGTCAGCGCCGCGATCGGCGCCATCGCCCGCCGCGCGACCATCAGCCCGGCCAGCAGGGCCAGCCCCGTGCCGCTCAGCACGCCGATGATCAGAAACAGCCGCAGGCCCCTGATCGTGTCCTCGACCGGCTCCAGCGGACGCGCGTACTGGACGTAGAACTGGTTGAAGGGCAGCTCGCCTCGATCAGGCAGCGCCCGCGTCTCGACCCGGTAGCCGTCGATCTCGATCGAGTCGCCGCGCGGCGGGCCGAAGTTCTTCGTGCGACGGGTGCTGTTGAGCTCCAGGCCCTGGGCGGTGACGATGCGGATGACCGCGTCCGTGCCGAGTGTGAAGTCGTCGAGCCCCGGACGCACGCCGGCGAGCGTGGGCCGGCCGGTGCTCTCGTCCGGTTCGACGCTGTCGTAGTCCACGGCCTTGCCGAGCACGCTCGCCGCCCGCTGGACCTCCCGCGCGAACTCGTCGTGCAGGCGGATCGACGTCAGGCCGCCGACCGCTCCCGCGAAGCCGCACAGGATCACCAGCGTCAGGAGGGCCGATCCGCCGGCGAGCCGCCAGCGGATCGGAACCTGCCTAGGCGCGGAGAACGTAGCCTGCGCCGCGGATCGTATGGAGGAGGCGCGGCTCATCGCCGGCTTCGAGCTTTCGTCTGAGGTTGGATACGAAGACTTCGATCGTGTTCGTCGTGGCAAAGGGGTCATAGCCCCAGACCTCTTCGAGCAGGCGCTGGCGCGGGACGACGATGCGCTCGTTGCGCATCAGGTACTCCAGCAGCTCGAACTCGCGCTGCGTGAGGTCGATGGCGCGCTGCTCGCGGTGCACCTCGTGGGTGTCGGGGTTCAGCTGCAGGTCGCCGACGACGAGCGAAGCGCTGCCCCGCGGTGGCCGGCGGCGCAGCAGCGCGCGCAGTCGCGCGAGCAGCTCCTGGCGCTCGAACGGCTTGACGAGGTAGTCGTCGGCGCCCGCGTCGAGCCCCTCGACGCGCGAGTCGACGGCGTCGCGCGCGGTCAGCATCAGGATCGGCACGTCGCCGTCGGAGCGCAGCGAGCGCGCGACGTCGATGCCGTCGAGCTTGGGCAGCCCGAGGTCGAGGATCACGAGGTCCGGGGTGAACTCGCGCGCGTCGCCGAGCGCCGCCTCGCCGTCGTAGCTCGCGCGCGCCTCGTAGCCCTCCATCCGCAGCGAGCGCAGCAGCACCTGCGCGATCTCGTGATCGTCCTCGACGACGAGCACGCGTGGGGGGCGGTCCAACATGACCCTTGCAGGTTAGGGCCGTGGCTCAAGCAGGGGTTAACGCCCGCGGGCGGCGGCAGCGGGCGATGCAGGAGCGCGTGCGGTCGCCGTCGAACACTGCGGGTGGCGCAACCATGGCCGCTGCCCGCAAGCCCGCATCCAACCGCTCCAAGACCAAGCCCAAGCCGCGCGCCCGCGCGCGGCGCGCGTCGGTCGACGCGATGCGCCTCCCGGTCCTGCAGCAGCGCCACCTCGACCTGATCGGGCTGGGTCTCGTCGCGCTCGGCATCTTCCTCGCCTTCCCGGTCTACCTCGGCTGGGACGGCGGAGCGGCCGGGCAGGCCGCGACGGACGGGCTCGCCTACGTCGTCGGGCAGGTCGCGCTCGTCGTTCCCGTGACGATCGTCGCCGCCGGCGCGCTGTTCGTCCTGCGACCGGTGCTGCCGGCGGTGCGGCCGTTTCGCGCCGGGGCGATCTGCCTCTTCGCGTCGCTGACGCTCGCGCTCGCCGCCGGCACCTTCGGGATCGGCCCGCAGGGCGTTCGCACGGAGTACTGGCACGCGCCGTTCTTCGAGCTGCGCGGGGGGATCGTGGGGGACGCGCTGCTGTACGCGACGGCGACCGCGTTCTCGACGATCGGTGCGCACATCCTCGCGCTGTTCTTGTTCGTCGCGGCCGTGCTGCTGCTGACGGGCGCGTCGGTGGCCGGCGTCCTGCGCGCCACCGGCTCGGGCCTCGCGGACACGACCCGCGCGATCGGCCGCGCCGTGCCGGCGCGCCGGCCCCTGCCGCGGCGCGCGGGCTCACAGCCCGCGCCGTCCGAGCGCCAGCAGGATCGCCCGTCCGCCGGCGAGCCAGGCTCCCAGCCCGAGCCCTCGCAGGCGCTGCATCCTCCCGAGCCCCGCGACAGCGAGGTGATCATCACCGCCACGCACGTCGAGGCGCCCTCGCTCGATGGCGCGACGCGCTACCCCGACCTCTTCGGCGAGCCGCGCTCGGATGACGAGCCGGATCGCGCGGAGCCCGCGCCCGAGGACCAGCTCGAGCTCGCGATCCCCGAGCCTGCGCCCGCCGTGGATGAGAACCTCGTCACGCGCGTGCAGCCGCCGCGCACGCCGGGTGCGGACGACCTGACGCCGCAGGGGCGTCTGCGCGCAACGGTCACCGACGACCCCGACTTCCACTGGCAGCTGCCGAGCGTCGCGCTGCTCAAGCGCTCGACCGCCGAGCAGACACGCCCGGACACGGCCGGCCAGGAGAAGACCGCCGTCCGCCTCGTCGAGGCGCTCGGGCACTTCGGCGTCGAGGCGAGGATCGTCGGCACGGTCGCCGGACCGCACATCACGCGCTTCGAGCTGCGCCTCGCCCCCGGCATCAAGATGAGCAAGGTCGCCCAGCTCAAGGACGACCTCGCCTACGCGCTCGCCGCAACCGACATCCGCATCCTCGCCCCGATCCCCGGCAAGACCGCGGTCGGCGTCGAGGTGCCCAACACGCGCCGGCGCATCGTCCAGCTCGGCGACGTCTTCCAGAACGCTCCGGCGGGCTGGTCGCCGCTGACGATCTGGCTCGGCAAGGACGTCGCCGGCAAGGCGATCGGCGCGGACCTCGCGAAGATGCCGCACCTGCTCGTTGCGGGCACGACCGGCGCCGGAAAGTCGGCGTGCATCAACGCGATGCTGTCCAGCCTGCTGCTGCGCGCGACGCCGCATGACCTGCGCCTCGTCCTGATCGATCCCAAGCAGGTCGAGCTGAACCACTACGAGTCGATCCCGCACCTGCTCACGCCGGTCATCACGAGCCCGCGGATGGCCGCCAACGCGCTGCAGAACCTCGTTCGCGAGATGGAGCAGCGCTACTCGATCATGTCGCTGGCCAAGACGCGCTCGCTGATCGAGCTCAACCGCTCGCGCGAGAAGCGCGGCGACTCGGCGCTGCCCTACATCCTGTGCGTCATCGACGAGCTCGCCGACCTGATGATGGTCGCTCCCGCCGACGTCGAGGACTCGATCATCCGCCTCGCGCAGAAGGCGCGCGCGGTCGGCATCCACCTCGTGCTCGCGACGCAGTCTCCGCGCGTCGACGTGATCACGGGCATGATCAAGGCCAACGTCCCGTCGCGGATCGCCTTCAGCGTCTCCTCGCAGACCGACTCGCGCGTGATCCTCGACTGCAACGGCGCCGAATCGCTGCTCGGACAAGGCGACATGCTCTTCTCGCCGGTCGGCACCTCGCGGCTGCAGCGCATCCAGGGCGCCTACATCGACGAGCCGCAGATCGAGGCCCTGACGACGTTCTGGCGGCGCCAGGGCGAGCCCGAGCTGCGCGAGGACCTGCTCGAGGAGGTCGAGAGCGACGAGGCGGTAGATGGCGCCGCAGGCCCCGACGACGGCTTGCGCCCGGACGAGGATCCGCTGCTGGAGGACGCGATCCGGCTCGTCGTCGAGATGGGCACGGCCTCCACGTCGATGCTGCAGCGCCGGCTGCGGCTCGGCTACACGCGCGCCGGGCGGCTGATCGACATGCTCGAGCGGCGCAACGTCATCTCCGGCTACGAGGGATCCAAGCCGCGTCAGGTCGTCGTCGGCGCGGGCGATGTCGAGCGATTCATCGCAAACCTGCGCGAGCGAAACCCGCTCCCGTCCGCCCAGGCGGCCGCGCCGGTGGACGAGCCTCGTCTCGAAGCCGCCGAACCAGCGCCGGTCCACGAGTAGCCTCTGGCGCGTGACTACTGATGCCTGACATCGGGGCCACGTTGCGCGAGGCACGCATGCGCGCGAGGATCGACGTCGCCGAGATCGAGGCGGAGACGAAGATCCGCGCAAAGTACCTGCGCGCGCTGGAGAACGAGGAATGGGACCTGCTACCCGGTCCGACCTACGTCAAGAGCTTCCTGCGCACGTACGCGGAGGCGCTCGATCTCGACGCAAAGCTGCTCGTCGACGAGTACAAGCTGCGTCACGAGCGCCTCTCAGAGGTCGAGCTGCAGCCGATCAACGCCGCGGCGCCGGGCCGCGAGCGCCGTCGCCAGGCTCCCGTCATCCCCCGCTGGATCGTGCTCGTGGTGATCTTCGGAGGGCTGATCTTCGCGCTCAGCGTGCTCGGCCGCGAGGATCCGGCGACCGATCCGATCGCGACCTCGACGCGCACCGAGACGCAGGCCGCCCCGCCCCCCGCCGCGAACCCGCCGCCGGCGGCGCGCGCGCGGCGGGTGCGCCTGCAGATCGTCGCCCGCAGCGAGGTCTACGTCTGCCTGAAGTCCGGCGACCGCACGCTCGTCAACGGTGCGACGCTCGCGGCGGGTGCGAAGACGAGGACGTTCCGTGGCCGGCGCCTGCGCCTGACGCTCGGCAACAACGGCGTGCGGTTGATCGTCGACGGCCGCCGCTCGCGGTCCGTCGCCGCGGCATCCGACGGGATCGGCCTGGAGTTCACGCCACGCGGCCGCCGCACGCTGACGGAGAGCAAGCGCCCCGTCTGCCGGTCGTGAGCGTTCGCGCCGGGATCGTCGTCACCGGCACGGAGGTGCTGACCGGACGCGTCTCCGATCGCAACGGGCCGTGGCTGTCGGACCGCCTGCTCGAGCTCGGCGCGGACACCGCCGCGATCGTCGTGGTCGGCGACCGCCCGCCGGAGATCCTGCGGGGGCTGCGCTTCCTGGCCGGCGAGGGCTGCGCGCTGATCGTCACGAGCGGCGGCCTCGGGCCGACCGCCGACGACCTGACGGCCGAGGTCGTCGGGCGCTTCCAAGATCGCGAGATGGTGCTCGACGAGCCGCTGCAGGCGCGCATCGCGGAGATCCTGCGGCCGCTGATGGCGCGCTGGCCCGATCTCGACCCCGTCGCGGTGCTGGAATCGAACCGCAAGCAGGCCGTGATCCCGGCGGGCGCCTTCGTGCTCGAGCCCGTGGGCACGGCTCCGGGGCTCGTCGTGACCCCGGCCGGCGACGGGGCGGGGCCGACCGTCGTCGTGCTGCCCGGCCCGCCGCGCGAGCTGCAGCCGATGTGGGAGGTGGCGGTCGGGACCGCGCTCGTGCGCGCAGCGCTGCGCGGCGCCGCCGACTACCGGCGCTCGATGCTGCGCCTCTACGGGATGCCGGAGTCGGAGATCGCCGCGACGCTGCGGGTCGCCGCCGACGGCGGCATCGAGCTCGATCGCCTGGAGGTGACGACGTGCCTGCGCCGCGGCGAGGTCGAGGTCGTCACGCGCTACGAGCCGCAGGACGCCGCGGTGTACGAGGCGCTCGCCGCGCTCGTGCGCTCGCGCCACGCGGACACGCTGTTCTCCGACGACGGCACGACGGTCGACGGCCAGGTGCTGGCGGCGCTGTCCTCGGCGGGGCAGACGATCGCGGTCGCGGAGTCGTGCACGGGCGGGCTGCTCGGCGCCCGTTTGACGGAGCTGCCGGGGTCCTCGGCGGTCGTGCGCGGCGGGCTCGTCGTGTACTCCAACGAGGCGAAGTTCGCGCTGGCTGGCGTCGATCCAGGGCTCGTCGAGTCGTTCGGCGCCGTCTCCGAGGAGGTGGCGCTCGCGCTGGCGGACGGTGCCCGCGCGGTGCTGGGTGCCGACGTGGGGGTGGGGGTGACGGGCATCGCAGGCCCCGAGGGTGGAAGCGACGCGAAGCCGGTCGGGCTCGTGTGGCTGTCGGTGAGCCATCGCGACGGTCGCCGGCTGACGCGCAGCGTCCACCTGCCCGGCGGGCGCGCCGACGTCCGCGACCGCGCGACGACGGTGGCGCTGCATCTCGTGCGGCGGCTGCTGCTGGCGCCGCAGACGGCCGGTCCGACCCAGGGATCGACCGCCTCGGCGCGCTAGCCGAGGGCCCGCTCGGCGATTACCGCTGTGAAGCCCGACGGGGCGCCATCGCGCACGATCTACTCGAGCCTGCCCCAGCGCATGCCCGGCGGCGCGCGCGACAAGCAGACCGCCGATATGGAGCGGGCCATCAGGCTCGCGCTCGAGGAGGCCGACGGCAAGGCCGGCAAGTTCAAGGTCGAGTACGAGGCGCTCGACGCGTCCAACGACGACGGTGAGTTCGAATCCGAGCGCGTGCGCGCCAACGCGCGCCGCGCCGCGGGCGACTCCGACACGGCGGTCTATATCGGCGACCGCACCTCCGGGGCGAGCATCGAGTCGATCCCGATCCTCAGCAAGGCGTCCGTCCCCCAGATCTCCCCGGCCAGCACGCGGGTGGGCCTGACCATCGAGGATCCGACGGGCGACGCCGATGAGCCCCGCAAGTACTATCCCGCCGGCTACCGCAACTTCATCCGGGTCATCCCGAACGACAACGTGCAGGCCGCGGCGCTCGTCGCGTTGATGAAGCGCGACGGCTGCAAGCGCGTTGCGATGATCAACGACGGAGGCGACTACGGCGCCGGTCTGTCGAACAACCAGACGGTGTTCGAGCGACCCAAGAGGGTGTTCCGTCAATCCGTTCGCCCGAATGCGGCCGCCGCGATCTACGATGGTCTCGCGCGGCAGGCCAAGGCGAGGCGGGCGGACTGCTTCCAGTACGCCGGGAGCAGCAACCCGAATACCGTCGCGATCTTCCGCGCCTTCGGAGAGGCGGTGCCGGGGATCCGGCTCTACGCGACCGACGGCGTGAGCGAGTCGAGCTTCACGGATGCGGGCGACGCGTCCTGCGTGGACCTCAACCTCATGGTTCCGCCGCGCGATCTCGACGCCTATCGGGGCTTCTTGGACCGGTTCACGGCGGCCTATCCTGAGATCAAGGATCCGGACCCGTACGCGATCTACGCCTACGAGGCGATGCGGCTGGCGCTGGACGCGATCGAGCGGTCCCCCAACGGCAAGCCCGACAAGATCCTCGAGCGGCTGCGCGAGACGATGGACCGCCCGAGCCTGCTCGGCACGTA
>Ga0136623_10000181_pt1 | contig 16699 bp, 15 predicted proteins | sample AntDrymUQ4492106_2_FD_104656 | JGI IMG/M metagenome (GOLD analysis project Ga0136623, IMG submission 104656) | Polar desert sand microbial communities from Dry Valleys, Antarctica - metaG UQ449 (21.06) | ecosystem: Environmental > Terrestrial > Soil > Desert | place: Antarctica: Dry Valley...
ACGTAAACCGTTTCGGCTTCCGCGCCGCGAATCGCCGTCTGCAATTCCGTCCAATCGGCGTGGTCGGACAGCACGAAACCGCGGTCAACCGATTTTCGCCGCCGCGCACCGCGCACAATCATCCAGCCGGAAGCAAAGCCGGTCGAATGACTGCCGAATCTCTTCAGCCAGGTTGAACCGTGTGCCGAAGGCGGCGCGACAATCAGCGAACCGGCGTATTCCTTTTTGTTTTCGACCGCGCCGACGTATTTTGTTTCCGGCAAATCTACGCCCGATTCGCGGTAAGCCTGCGTCAATCTTTCAACTGCGCCGTGCGTGAAAATTTTGCCGATTGTGCGGTCAACGCCGTTCATAACTCTCTGCGATTTCCCCAAAGAATATGCGAAAATCACCGAAACTCTTTCTTTTTCCCGGTTGCGCCGCCACCAGGTGTTGATTTCTTCAAAAATAAATTCCGTCGGCTGCCAGCGATAAATCGGCAATCCGAATGTCGCTTCGGTAATAAAATGATGACATTTAACGTGTTCAAACGGTGCGCAGGTCGCGTCCGGCATTAACTTATAATCGCCGGAAATCACCCAGATTTCGCCTTTGTATTCGACGCGAACCTGCGCCGAACCGAGAACGTGACCCGCAGGATGAAATGAAACTTTAACGCCGTTGATGTCAGTAGTTTCGCCGTATTTACACGTAGAAATCACGGCTTCGTCGCCGAGCCTGATGCGCGAAAGACGTTTTCCTTCTTCCGGGACGAGATAATCCTGATTGCCGCGATACGTATGATCGGCGTGAGCGTGTGTGAGAACGGCTTTTTTTACCGGAAGCCATGGGTCAATAAAAAAATCGCCGCGCTCGCAATACAAACCGCTTTTGGTTAATTTTACTAAACCTTTTTTCTGCATAGATTTTCCATAAATTTATCGAAGTTCTTTATGCAAGATTTGTTCCTATTTTTTCCAGGTTTCAGTTCATTCGCAGAAATAAAAAATTGTATGTAAATAACGCTGAAAATCGAATTTAATTATCGGCATAATCCTTGCTTAAGGATTTTACGGCGAGTGTGAATGTCCGTTATTGATGCAACTTTTATGAATGCTTCTTTATCAACTTTTCCCGAATCCGAAAAACTTTCCGAATTATTGAATCTTGCGACAGGCTACCAAAAAGCAAAAGTTTTATTTACCTTTGCCGAACTCGGCGTTGCCGATATTTTGCGGGAAAAGCCTTTGTCGGCAGACAAGATAAGTGAAAAGATAAGTGAAAAAATAAGTAAAAAAAGGAAAGTTGACGCGCTGGCGATGGAAAGATTTTTGAATGCGGCGGTTTCAGTCGGACTTTTAGAAAAGGACGATGTTAATTATAAAAATTCCGCCGTCAGCAAACAGTTTTTGCTTTCGGAAAATGAATTTTATCTTGGCGGACAAATCAAAAGATACAGCGAGCGAAGCTATCCGGTTTGGAATGATTTAACCGGACATCTTAAAAAATGGAAATACGGAGAAACGGAAGAATCAACGCCCGACGACGATGACCAGGGCGCAGAAGCGATGGCGGAACAGCATAATTTGTCGCTTTTGCACGGTCACGCTCTGGCGCGGACATTTGATTTTTCAAAATATAAAAAGGTTCTCGATTTGGGCGGCGGAACCGGCGCGATGTCAATCGGTTTGTGCCGCAGTTTTCCCGATTTGAGAGCGATTGTTTTCGATTTGCCGGAAAACGTCGAGATCGCCCGAAAGTTTGTTGAGAAAAGTAACCTGGCAAATCGAATCGAATGCGTCGGCGGTGATTTTCAAAAAAATGAACTGCCCGAAGATTTTGATGTTGCGCTTTTGGCTAATTTTATGTCTGTTGCCGACGTTCCCAAAAATAAAAAAACGCTCGCGCAAATTTTCGGGAAGCTGCCGAATGGAGGCGCGTGTCTGGTGAGCGGTTTGATTATGGACAATTCGCGTTTATCGCCGCAAACGGCGGTTTTATTTTGCCTCGAAGACATTTGCCGGAACGCGCCCGACGTGGAAAGAAGCGAAAAAGTTTATACCGGATGGCTGCGGGAAGCCGGTTTTGAAAACATTTCCTGCCAAACTTATCTCGAACCGACCAAATTATTGCGCGGCTTTAAGGTATAATCGTTTTTGGTTCTCAGCGAGCTTTTAGAATTTGTATTTAAGAGAGTTTGAAAATTATTTGACTTGATTAACGGAGGTTATTTTTATGTCTTTAACAGTTTGTCCCGATTGCGGACACGAAGTTTCAACTACGGCGACCGCCTGCCAAAACTGTGGTCGTCCATTTGCCAAACCGATTATCGAACGAAAAATCGTCGTTGCCGAAACGCCGCGCGAAGATAACGGTATTCCGATGTGGGTTTTTGCGGTTCTCGGCATTTTGGGCGTGCTTGTGCTGTTTATATTATTTATGTTTGTAAGGAGAAACGACGATGAAGCTAATCGAAGCGTTAACGTAAGCGTAGCGGGGCGAAATGATTCCGCAAACAACACGCGTGATACGAGTCGCTCTGCGGATTCGTCAACCGTAACTACTATTCCGTCAGCTTCCGCGCCTTCGACCGTTACCGTTCCGTCAACTTCCGCGCCTTCGACCGTTACCGTTCCGCCATCTTCAACGACGACGGTGACGACGGTTCCAAACGAACCGGCAAATAAAGGAACAGTTGTTATTGACGCTAAAATCGTCGGCAAAACCGGCTCGCCGCAGGCGGTTCGCAACGAAAAGTTTTATCTGCTCGACAAAGATTTGGAAAGCATTCTGAGCGAAGCCGACATCGAGCCGATCAGCGGACAATCTTTAACTAACAGTTTCGGTTTGGCGGTTATGTATCCGTCGCGCTACTCGGAATTCAGCAGCAAGGCGTTGGGCGCGATAAAAAAACATATCAAATACGACACGCTGACCGATTCGGGCGGAAAAGGACAAATGAAAAACATCGAGCCGGATAGTTATTACCTTTTCGGAGTTACAAAATCCGGCAAAGGTTTTGCGGTTTGGAGTTCGCCGGTTTCAATCCGAAACGGCGAAAATGTTTTAAATTTAAGTCCGCAGGCTTTGACCGAAATTCAGGAAGCACCGCAGCAGTAGAAGAATAAAAGTTACTTTAAAATGAAAAAAATGAAAAGCGCGGAATTTTTTCTCCGTGCTTTTCATTTTTTAGCTGACGATAAAACAAACAACATTTTGAAAGTTAAAACTCAAAACCAATTTTGCTGTCAACAATCTAAATCTCAAATTTAATTCACAACTGCAGGAAAATTGTGTATAATTCTCTGCAAATTTGCCGACGAGCAAATTTGCAACTCAATCCGGTATTTTCAACATCAATCGTTTGGTTGAATTTGCCGCTTTCCCGTAAATTAAGTTTAATGAAAAACTTTTCTGTCCGGCGTCGAAACGCGCTTGTCCTGCAATTAATCTGAAATTCGAGTTTTGTGGAGGAAATATGCTTTTAAAATCCAGGTTTTTTCGTTTGTTCTGCTCGCTTTGTTTAGTTTTTTCGCTGTCGCTTCTGTCTTTTGCCGATACTATTCGCCTGAAAGACGGAAGTATCATCAAAGGTAAAATAGTCAATTTTACGGGCGGGAAATTTACCGTCGCTATCGGCGAAGGCTCGCGGCGGCGACAGATGTCATATTCCGCCGACGAAATTGAATCAATCCAATTCGATTTGCCGCAAACTCCCGCTGAAACGGTAAAAATTTCCAATCAAACCGTCGGCAATAAAACAGCCGAAAATAAAGTTATTCCGGTCGAACAAACTAACAAAATTTCAACTCCGCCGGTCACTCTGCCGAAAACAGTCAAAGTTGAAGACACAACGCAGACGAATTCCGCTCAGAATACAAATCCGAACGTCGCCAAACCGAAACCGATTGAATTGAATGTTAAGGTTTTGGCGGACAATACGGGAAATGGCTGGACAAATTCGGGATGGGTTGTGAGAAAAGGGCAAAAAATTCGTATTACCGCTGACGGTCAGGTTTCACTCGGCAGCAATCGTTTGACGACGGCTTCCGGCATTGCAGCTTTGCCTGACGACGGGAAACTGATGAAAAACGTTCCGACCGGCGCGCTGATTGTCGTTATCGGCGACGATAACAATGAATTTATTTATATCGGCGCGGAACGCGAATTTGTCGCCGCTCGTGACGGCTCGCTTTTTCTCGGGGTTAATGAGGGAAACTTGAATGACAATTCGGGTGCATTCGATATAAAAATCCAAATTGACTCGAATTCCGGCAGATAAAATTTAAGACTTTCTCAAAATCAATTTAACGCTGGTGGCGCAAAGATAAATAAAAAACTTTGCGTCTTTGCGCCTTTGCGTTGAAATTCTTCTTCATTTACTGCGTTTGCCGTCAATAGCTTGATAAAAACCAACCAAAAGCAGACAATCGGTATCTAAAGTTACGAATCTACAAAAGGTCCATAAAAAGGCAAAATTTATGAAAAGTATTCTGCGTTCTTTCACCGCTTCATTTGTGTCATCAGTAATTTTTCTGTCCGTTTTCAGTCCGGCAGGATTAGCTCAATCGCGTCCGCAAAAACCCGACGCGCCGAAAGGGAACAACAAAATCAATCAGCGTCCTACTCCGAAAACCGAAGAAGAATTAAAAAAGGAAGCGGAACAGCGCAGAATTGAAGAAGAAGAGAAAAACGCCATCGTTGATAATGAAATTCTCAAGGTTGATACCAACATCGTCAATGTTGACGCGGTAGTTTTCAACAAAAAAACCGGACAAATTATCACGGGATTGAAAAAGGAAAATTTCGCGGTTTTTGAAAATGGAATCAAACAGGAAGTTACTAATTTTGCTACGCCCGAAGCGCCGATTACGGTTAGTTTGGTGGTCGAATACAGCAAATGGTCGGAACTTTTCGGACTTTACGGCAACGGCGGATTTGAAGCCGGCAAACTCGAAGTCGTTCGCCCGGTCGCTTATTTTCTTTCAAAATTTATCAAAGCGCCCGACGATTACGCTTCGGTTATCGCCTTCGATATGCGTCCGACGACGATTACCGATTTTACAAACGACCCGAACCGTCTGCGCCAAACGGTTGATTTGCTTTTGCGAAACAACCCGGCGTTTCGGGAGAATAATCTTTTCGACGCGATAAAATTCGCGCTCGTCGGCGGCAAAGGCGATTCCGTCGTTTTGGAAAACACAAAGGAAAGAACCGCTGAATTCGGCGGAATGATTGACGTCAAAGCCAAACGCCGCGCCATTATTCTGGTCGCTTCCGGCATTGATACGTTTAGCAAAATCAATTACGACCAGGCGCGGAAAATCATCCAGAATTCGGGCATCCCGATTTATATTATCAGCACCGGAAACTTGTTTTATAAAAAATACGAAGACAAGTTGGGAGCAACCGACAGTATTTCAGGAATGCCGGGAAGATTGACATTTTTACAGGCGCAAAACGCGATGAACACGTTTGCGAAAGAATCGGGCGGAGTTCATTATCCAATGACTTTTGAAGGCGAACTGCCCGGTTATTTGAATAATATCAACGCTCTGCTTCGCAATCAATACAGCATCGCTTACGACGCGGGCGAAAAGCGCGAAGCCGGAAAGAAATTCAAGTTGGAAGTTAAAGTTGACGTAGACGGCGACGGGCAGTATGAAGATAAACAATTCGTCGTTCAGCACCGCCCGTTTTACACCACGCCGAAAGAAAAAGAACCGAAAAATAAAAAGTGAGAGATGATAATCTAAAACAGAGCAAATTTCACATAATTGAAATCCAAAGAAAATTTACAGGGATGACACAATAGATAGGGATAAAACGACTTTTGGATTTTAGTTTTTTATCCTCGTTCATCCCTGCTATTCCTGTAAATTTTTCTTCGTTTTTTGTATTTCAATAAAGTCCATACTAAAAACTTGATTTCAAGCGTCAAAACCTGTTACAAATAAAGGTTTGGACTGACTGTAAAGTCACTGACAGAGCAAGAAGCGAAATAATGAGTAAAAAAATTGTCGAAAGCTATAAAAATAAACTCGCGCAGGAAGAGGGTTGGCTCATCAAACAGGGCGCACAGATTCGTATCGCGCTCTGTTATCCGAACACGCACGCCATCGGGATGGCGAATCTCGGTCTTCACACGATGTATGAGCTTTTTAACAAAATTCCCGAAGTTTCGTGCGAGCGGGTTTTTCTGCCGGACGCGGACGAAATGCGCGAATACGAAAAGTCGCGCGCGTCGCTTTTATCCTTGGAAACGCAAACGCCGATTCGTGATTTCGATATTGTCGCCTTTTCGATTTCGTTTGAAACCGATTATTTGAATATGGCGCGGATGCTTCGGCTTTCCGGCATTCCCGTCTGGTCAAAAGACCGAAACCACTTTCATCCGCTCATTATAATGGGCGGCGCGGCTTCGTTCTTGAATCCCGAACCGATTGCCGATTTTACCGATGTAATTGCCGTCGGCGAAGGCGAAGTTCTCGCGTTTCAACTTATTGATTCGATTTTGCAAGGCGGCGATAAAGAAGAAATTCTTTTGAGATTAGCGCGAATCGGGCGCGGTTTTTATGTTCCGTCGCTTTACGATGTGATTTACAACGACGACGGAACGGCTTTTGATTATCTGCCCAGAGCAGACGGCGTTCCGAAACGAGTCGGACGTGCGCTCGCCGCCGTAAATCCAAAGGAAGGAACGCTCCGTCGCGCTATCAAACGCGGCGAAAACGAACTCGCCGAATTTTTAAAAAACCAGGATATTTTCTGCCCTTCAACCGCCGTTTGGTCGCCGCAAGCGGAGATGGGCGATAGATTACTTGTTGAAATTTCGCGCGGCTGTTCGCAAGGCTGCCGATTTTGCTGGGCTGGTTACAATTATTATCCGCCGCGCGTCGTCCCGGCGAAGGATATTTTGGCGAAAGCAGCGGAATGGCGCGGAAAAACCAATAAAATCGGACTTGTTTCGACAGCCGTTTGCGACCACCCGGAAATCTCGACGATTCTGAGCGAACTGCGGAAAATGGATTACCGCATCACGGTTTCTTCTTTACGGCTCGACCAGATTTCCGATGAATTGCTTGACGCGCTCGTCGAATCGAAAGACCAGCAAATCGCCGTCGCGCCTGAAACCGGTTCGGACAGATTGCGCCGCGTTATCAATAAAAATCTGACGAATGATGAAATCGTAGACATCTGCGGCTCGGTTTTCGACAGAGGAATGTTGACCGTCAAACTTTATATGATGGTCGGACTTCCGACTGAAACCGAGGAAGATCTGGACGAAATGTTCGTTCTCGTCGAACGTATTAAAGACAGGATGCTCGAAGCCGGTAAAAAATTCGGGCGCGCCGGAAAAATCATTACTTCGCTCAACGGCTTTGTGCCGAAACCGAATACGCCGCTGCAATGGGACGCGATTTGCGACGAGAAAGAACTCAAACAAAAAATCAAATACGTCTGCAAAGGCTTGTCGCGCATTCCGAACGTCGAGGTCCGGTTTATGTCGGCGCGAATCGCGCACGAACAAGCGTTGTTTTCATCCGGCGACCGCAACATTGCGAAAGTTATCGAATCGGCGGCGCGTTTGAAGGGAAATTTGAACGACGCTTTGCGCGAAACCGGCGTTGACCCGAAATTTCATACTTCGAGAAATCGTGAATACGGAGAATTTCTTCCGTGGTCAATCGTTGATTCGGGGTTATCGTTTGAATTTTTGAAAACCGAACACGAAAAAGCGCGCGAAGCGCTTTCATCCAAACCGTGTCCGGCGGTGGAAAAATGCACGACGTGCGGCGTTTGTCCGACAACCTGGCTCGCCGATGCTTCGCCCGGTTTAATTCAGATTCAACCGGCAAAGGTTCGTGAAGCGATTGCGGCTGCGTTTTAAATTTTTTAATTGAAACTCTTCATCAAAAATCCGACCGGCGTGGCGGTGTGGTCGAATTCGTAGTTATAGGTGTAAATACCGAAGGGCAAAATATTAATCGGTTTTATGTAATAAACCCGCGCTTGAATACTGCTGCCGTTTTGCTTGATATCCATAAAAGTATCGGTCGGTAAATCGTTTTCCTTCGCCGCTTTTAGGAGCTTGAGTTTAACAAATTCCGTCGGCTTGAGACCGTTTGTCGGAGAAGCAAGCCCCTGCACGACCGCCGTCTGCATTTCTTGCTTAAAGCTCTCGGCTTCATATGCGACCGGAATAAAATTTAATCCGGCGTTCCCGATTAAAACTAAAACGATTAGGGTAATCAGAAGTTTTGCTCCGGCGCCGCCGCGCTCGCCACGGCGATTTGTTTCTGCTTTGTTCATTTTTGACAAACCTCTCTAATCCAACAAAATTGTCGGATTTAATTTCGGGAGTGTAAAACTTTTTTGAGAGTTTTTAGTATGGCTGAATTTGGAATGTCTTTGTCGGTGTAGATTTTCGGTTTGCCGATGCCTTCGAGAAGTATCCATTGAAGCGATTTTCCAACTGTTTTTTTGTCGAATTTGAATGCTTTGACGACTTCTTCGAGACTGATATTTTTGGTATCCGGCAACTTACCGACACGATGGATAACATCGTTCAACAATTTTACTTCATTGCCATCACAAATATCAAGTGTTTTTGACAGTTCCGCGGCAAATAAAATTCCATACCCGACCGCTTCGCCGTGTTTGAAATATTTATAATCGGTAACTTTTTCGAGTGCGTGCGCCAGAGTATGACCGAAATTCAAAATTTTACGTGATTTTACGTCGCTTCTGCCGGAATTTTCCCTTTCATCCTGCTGAACGATTTCGGCTTTAAAACTTACCTGCGCGGCAATAAGTTTTTTTAGTGCGGAAACGAATTTTTCATCTGAATAAAAATTCTTAAAGTTATTCAACGGGTATTCGCGCAAAAATTCGGCAGTTTGGTTGAATAGTTTTTCGTCGGAAATCGCTCCTTGTTTGACGGCTTCGCAAAATCCGGCGATTAATTCTCTTTTCGGCAGAGTCTTTAAAGTAGAAATATCAATTAAAACTCCGTTCGGCTGATGAAACGCGCCGATTAGATTTTTGCCAAACCCGGAATTAACGGCGGTTTTTCCTCCGACCGATGAATCAATCATTGCCAGAAAGGTTGTCGGAATCTGCAAAAAAGCAATTCCGCGCTGGTAAATCGCCGCTGCGAAACCTGCCAAATCACCGACCACGCCGCCGCCGAGCGCAACGACCGAATCGGTTCTTGAAAGAGTATTACTGCTGAAAAATCCGAGCGCATTTTCGAGCGAGCGAAGATTTTTGTGTTTTTCGCCGTCCTTCATCAGCCAGACGAAAACTTCGTAACCCGATTTCTCTAAACTGGTTTGAACCATTGCGCCGTAAAGCCGAAATATTTTCCGGTTCGACGCGATTATTATCTTTTTCGTATTTTCCGGCAGAGAACTTTTTACCCAATCGCCGCAATTATTAAGCGTATCATGTCCGATTTCGATTTTATACTGATGCGTATTTGTGCCGAGCCGAACGGCAACCGTTTCGTTTTTCATTTTTGAAATTGTGAAATTTTTATCGGAAAATTGCAAAAGAAAAAGTGAAAGAAAAGGTGAAAGAAGCGGATTGGCGGAAGTTTCAGCGAACCACCTTTTCATACCAATCCTTCCAAAATCTCTTTCTTTTCGAAGTCAGCAAAATAAATAAAGGATGCGTCAGCAGAAGCGTTTTCCAGACGCTCATTCGGTCGAAACGTCTGGCGGAAGTCGTAACCTTCGGGTTTTCGATGAACAGCAATCGTCCGCCTTTTTGTTTGGCGAATTTTGACAAACGCCAATAAAACATTACGTCTTCGCCCATATAAACGGTTTCGTCGTAACCGTGAATCTCGTCAAAAATTGATTTTCGGCAAAATTGAGACGCGCCTTGTTTCATATTGAAAAGATTTCCCCAGAACTTCCAGCCGAGCAAATAATACTTCATCCATTTACGCTTGAATAATTCATAATCAACCGCGACCGCGCCGCCGAAAAATTCTTCGTCTTTCATCTGGTTAGCGATCGTTTGAAAAAGTTTTTCGGGAACGATCGTGTCCGCATCAACGAAAATCAAAACATCACCCGAAGAATTTTTCGCGCCCGTATTTCTGACCCGCGCGATATTGTGTTCGGTTTCGCTAAACACTTTCGCGCCGAAACTTTCCGCAATCGGCGCGGTTTCATCCGTGCTTTCGTTATCAACGACGATTACCTCCGAATCGCAACCGGCTACTGTCAGAGCCGCGCCGATTTTTTCGAGCGTGGCGGGCAAACATTTCTCTTCATTATAGGCGGGAATGACGATTGAAATTTTCATCAGCTTTTTCTTGCGATTAGACAAAAATATACAGCAAAAACTAAACTAAAAACTTTGTAAAATCAAACAATTGTTTAATAAACTGAGATTGAATAAATATATGGCACGTTCAACCAACGACATCAGAAAATGCAAAAGAAAAAAAGCCGTAAGTTATTTTTCTTACGGCTTAAATTCTTTAGTTTTTTAAAAGCAGGCGAAGCAACGTGGAAGTGTACCGCACCTGCCAATACGCAGTAACTGTCCTCACCCCAGCTACCACTGGAAACGGAGGTTTCACCTACCGTTTCGATATTTCAAATCTACTTTACTAATTGCTTTTTGGCAAGTCGTCAAAAAATCTTTTACAAATTTTCGGGAAATTGCAGAAAATCCGCCGCGATTTCAAGTCTAACTTCTGGAAATTATTCTTCGATTCTTTTGCGCATTTTCGCCCGCGCCGGAAACTCAGGTATATTTTCAAACGCCTGCTTGCGCTGTTGAGCCGACAGCCACTGCGCGTAAGCATACCAAATGCCGTCGTCTCCGCGATGCAGACGCGAACCGAGCGCACCGAAGTTTTTAACGAAATATTCGGTTATTTCCGACCAACTTTCTACAAACTGTTTCTCGTAATTCGGCTTAATCCGCCACCGGTAAAGCACAATAAACATTCTCTACCCCAAATTATTTTTAATAATTTCCGCCAGATGATTTGCCTGCGCTTCGATTTCCGTTTGATTTTCGCCTTCAATCATCACGCGAGCCAGATTTTCCGTTCCCGAATAACGAAGCAGAAGTCTGCCTTTATTGCCAAGTTCATATTCAATTTTTTTCGACGCTTCCGAGATTGCGGGAATTTCTTCAAACGGTAGTTTTTCACGCACTTTGACATTGATCAAAATTTGCGGAAACTGCACAAATCCCTGAGTCATTTCCGAAAATGCCAAGCCTTTTTCCCGAATCGCCTGAAGCAGAAAAAGAGTCGTCATCATTCCGTCGCCGACCAGACTTTTTCCCGGAAAAATTATGTGTCCCGATTGTTCGCCGCCAATTGATGCGCCGGTTTCGAGTAATTTCTCCAAAACATATTTATCGCCGACCGCCGTCCGCAGAAGTTCGATATTTTTTGATTTGAGCGCGATTTCCAAACCGATATTGCTCATCACGGTAGCGACCGTCTTGTGATTATTCAACTTTCCGTGCGATTCCAGATAATTTGCCATAATCCAAAGCGTCGCGTCGCCGTCCACCAGATTTCCCTTTTCATCAACAAAAAGTGCGCGGTCCGCATCGCCGTCGAATGCCACGCCGAAATCCGCTTTATCTTCGAAAACTTTCTTCTGCAAATGTTCGAGATGCAACGAACCGCAATTTTTATTAATATTTCTGCCGTCGGGTTGAAAATTGATTAAAACCACTTCCGCGCCGAAATTTTCAAACAAACGCGGCGCGAGATGTGAAGCCGCACCGTTGGCGCAATCAATCACCATTTTAAAATTTTCGAGCGACAATTTTTTGAAACCGTCCGACAAATACTGCAAATAACTGTTTTGAAATTCCTTGAGGTGAGAGTCGTCGCAAACATATTCCTTGTTAATTACTACTGACTGACCGTTAAAAATATCTTTCTCGATTGTTTTTTCGGTCGCTTCACCAATTTTTTTTCCGCTCGGCGAAAAAATTTTGATGCCGTTGTCCTCATATGGATTGTGTGACGCGCTGATGACGATTCCCGCGTCAAAATCGAATTTACTCGTCAAAAAGGCAACGCCGGGCGTTGTCATAACACCTGCCGAAGTGCATTCTGCGCCGATTGCGTCTGCGCCCTCGCAAAATGCTTTCTCAATCCATTTGCCCGATTCACGTGTATCTCTGCCGATAACGAAGCGCGCCTTTTTTCCTGATTTTTCATTAAACTGCGCGGCTAACGAACTGCCGACTTTGCTAATGGTCGCTTCGTCAAGCGGAAATTCGCCCGCTAATCCGCGCATTCCATCCGTTCCAAAGAGTTTCTTCATAAAACATTCTTCCAGCTAAGGGGAAATTTCAGTTATACCGCAAAACCCGACAAAGCGACAAACGTAATCCCTTATAATTATTTCTTGTAGTTACCATAAAGATTAGGCGGGAGATTTGACAACCTTTTGTCAAATAAGTGAATCTTTATAACTACAGGCAGCCAAAGCCTGTCGGAATTTGGGGCAATCCAGCCTGAAACCTTTCCCTTTTAGTAAAATATGAAAAAAGCATTTTTTGTCGCAATACTTGTCTTTATCGGTTCAACCGCCGTAAATTTGGCTCAAACAGTTCAAATAAGTCCGACGCCGACGCGCCAGCGGGTGATAGTTGTCGGCGCAAATCCAACGCCGACCGTCACGCCGACTCCTTCGAGAGTTGTGATAACCAACGCTTTGCCTTCGCCGACACCGTTTGCCACTCCGCGACCGATTCCGGCGCGAACTCCGATTATCGTCGGCAGTTCAAACCAAATTTCGCCGCCCGTTGTTCCGACAAACCCGATGTATCGTTCGCTGAGTTTCGGGCAATTAAAAAGTCGCATCGCCGAAGCTAAAAGACAAATGCAGGCGCGACCGCTGCCGACGGCTTTAACCGACACTTTTCTGGTCACTGGCGTAATTCGGATCGCTTTTTACGACTGGAAAGCGCAGAAAATTGATTACGCCGTAATGACGAAGGAAACTTTTCTGGCGGTTGATACCGACACGACGACGATTTCTTCAAACGGCAAGAGCATTACGATTCGCACGATACGCGGCAACGGCGTTAATACGCCGATTATGATTCTCGATGAAACCGGACAGACGCATTTGCCGCTGCTCGTGCAATATCCGATTGAAAAAGGCGGCAGACACGTTGAAACGGCGTATTATATTTCGACGCATCCGGGACTAATTACGCCGGAAGTCGTCAATGCGGGCAAAATGTATGTGCGAAATACGATTGATATTGCGCGGGAAAAACTGCGCGAAAAAGGAATTTACATTCAACCGCGAATTGCCGACATCGCCGAGCGGCTTTCGGCGGTCGAACACGTTGACCACCAGCGTTTCCGTACCGAATATCACCCGAATATTTACAATGATATTTACGCCCTTTACGCCTTAAATGAAGGCGACACTTATCGCTTTTCGGTGAGCAGCGCGGGCGCGGGCGGAATGGTGCAGATGATTCCTTCGACTTATCGAATGGTTCGTTCGCAATATTATAACGTCAATTTAATGCCGGATTTTGTCGAGGGAATGCGAAATCACGTCAACGCGGCGCAGGTAATGCTGCTTTATATGCAGTGGACGTGGAACGATTTAATGGCGAGTCCGACCGTTTCCGGCGCACTCGAAAGTGGAATTGCGACCGACGCTCAGTTAATGGCGGCGGGTTATAATTCAAATCCGGCGCGGCTTGCCGGATACATCAAACGCGGCGGCGCTAATTGGACGACGTTGATACCGCGCGAAACAAAAATTTACCTGCAAATCTACGATTCGATGAACCGCTTCGTTCCGGCGACGACGCGAACAAAATAACTTTGACGCAGCCCGTAAACTTTTAATTTTTTATCCGGCGCGCTTTTCTTCTTCGTCATCATCTTCGGGAAGATAAATCTCATATCCGCTCGCGTCGTCATAATAATAACTGTGATTTTTCCGGTCCTCGCTCCACGAAGATTTTTCCGCGTTTTCACAATTCACGTCGGATTTTTCTTTATCGCTGCTAAGAGAATCTTTATTCTTTTTTGTCTTTTCGGGCATAATTGATTTATATTTTTTCTAAGCCAAACCTATTACATCATAAAAGTATCTTTCAACTTACGAAAGAATTTCAAGTTTTTATCGTTATCGAAGTCGCATTGTTTCGGAAAATCAAATCTTTGCGCGTCGGCAAATCGTCCCGACGTGACGGGTAAATTTTGATGTTTTTTGAAAAACGCTTACAATAACTTTTAAAGTAAGAAATGATAATTGCAAGATAACTGTAAACTCTAAATTTTTTATTGTCAGTTCTAAATTTATATTATGCGAATTTTAATTACGGGCGGCGCGGGATTTCTCGGCTCGCATCTTTGCGAAAGGCTTCTGGAAAAAGGCAACGAAGTTATCTGTCTCGACAATTTTTTCACCGGACGAAAGGAAAATATCTCTCATCTGCTCGATAACAAAAATTTTGAGTTGGTGCGCCACGACGTGACCGAACCGATTTTATTGGAAGTTGACCAGATTTATAATATGGCGTGTCCGGCTTCGCCCGTTCATTATCAATATAATCCGGTCAAAACCGTCAAAACCAGCGTGATGGGCGCGATAAATATGCTCGGAATGGCAAAGCGCGTCAAAGCGCGAATTCTTCAGGCTTCGACTTCGGAAGTTTACGGCGACCCGCTCGTTCATCCGCAAACGGAAGATTATTACGGCAATGTTAATTCGATTGGTTTGCGTAGCTGTTACGACGAAGGCAAGCGCGTCGCTGAAACTTTGTTTATGGATTATCACCGGCAGAACGGCGTTGATACGCGGATTGTCCGCATTTTCAATACTTACGGACCGAGAATGCTGGAAAACGACGGGCGCGTCGTTTCTAATTTTATCGTTCAGGCTCTGCGCGGCGACGAATTAACCGTTTATGGAAGCGGTGAACAAACCCGTTCATTCTGTTATGTTGATGATTTAGTCGAAGGTATTATTCGCCTTATGAACGCCGAAACCGAAGACATTCATTTGCCCGTCAACATCGGCAATCCGGGCGAATTTACGATGAATGAACTGGCAACCGAAGTCGCTAATGCAGTCGGCGCAAAAATAAAAATCACCCATTTGCCGCTTCCGCAGGACGACCCGAAGCAGCGTCAACCGAATATCGAAAGAGCTAAAAAGTTATTAAACTGGCAGCCGACGATTCCACTCGCCGAAGGCTTGAAAAAGACGGTTGCGTATTTTGCGGAAAGAATCGGAAAGTAAGAAAATACTTTTTTGCAAAACTTTGGAGAAGATTATGACGGATGAAGAAAGATTTAAGCGAATTGAAGAAGCGATTATTCTAATGAAAGATTTATTAATCAGCCACGAAAATAGGCTGGATGGTCACGGGCAACGCCTCGATGATTATTACAAAGCGATGCGTGAGTCGCGCGAAGATTTTAATTTCAAACTTAATGCGCTAACTGACGCGCAGATAAGAAACGAAACAGAAACACTGGAATCGCGCGAAGATTTTAATTTCAAGCTCAATGCGTTGATTGACTTGCAAATGAGCAACGAGATGGAAATAAAGGAACTTAAAGAAGCGTCAAAATCGCAGCTAAACAGAATCGAAAAGATTGAAAATAAATAAATTATGAAAATATTAATCACCGGCGGCGCGGGCTTCGTCGGAAGTCATCTCGCCGACAAACTTATCGGCGACGGTCACGAAATTACCGTCATTGACGATTTATCTACCGGACGCTATTCAAATGTCGAACATCTCGAAGGCAGAGAGAATTTTCGCCTGATTATTGATACGGTTCTGAATGAAAAGCTGATGGAAGAACTGATTCGTGAAACCGACCGGGTTTTCCATATGGCAAGCGCGGTCGGTGTGAAGTTGATTATGGAACATCCGGTGAAAACGATTGAAACGATTTTTCGCGGAACCGACGTCGTTCTCGGTTTTTGCTCGCGTTATCGCAAGCGCGTTCTGGTGCCAAGCACATCTGAAGTTTACGGAAAAGGCGCGTCCGTTCCGTTCAGAGAAGACGACGATTTGCTGACCGGCTCGACCGACAAACATCGCTGGGCTTACGCCTGCGCAAAAACTTTGGATGAATTTTTAGCTCTGGCGCACTGGAAGGAAACTCGTCTTCAAGTCGTCGTCGTCCGTTTATTCAACACGGTCGGACCGCGCCAGACCGGACAATATGGAATGGTCGTGCCGAATTTCGTTAAATCCGCCATTAAAAACGAACCGCTTACCGTTCACGGCGACGGCACGCAATCACGCTGCTTCGGTCACGTTTCGGATGTCGTCGAAGGTTTGACCAAAGCGATGGAATCGCCGGAATGCTTCGGACAAGTGGTAAATCTCGGCAACGACGAAGAAGTGACGATAAGAGGCTTGGCGGAAAAAGCTATCGAAATGACCGGAAGCGCGAGCGAAATCCGTTATATTCCCTACGATGAGGCTTACGGCGAAGGCTTTGAAGATATGCAGCGGCGCGTCCCGTCGTTGGAAAAAGCTCAACGCCTGATCGGTTATCAGCCAACCCGCAAACTCGAAGACATCATCAATGATGTAGCAGACCAATTTCGTGAAGAACTAAAAACCGAAACTGCCAACGCATAAATCACATTAGAAAGAGAAGCGAATAAGCCGTGAGCAATTTGGTTTAGTTGCTTACGGCTTATTTTTATTCAGTAAAATATGAAAA
>Ga0136623_10000183_pt1 | contig 16623 bp, 21 predicted proteins | sample AntDrymUQ4492106_2_FD_104656 | JGI IMG/M metagenome (GOLD analysis project Ga0136623, IMG submission 104656) | Polar desert sand microbial communities from Dry Valleys, Antarctica - metaG UQ449 (21.06) | ecosystem: Environmental > Terrestrial > Soil > Desert | place: Antarctica: Dry Valley...
CCGATGGCCGCGCTGGTGCGCGTCCCGCAGCATCGCCTTCAGGAGCGCCAAGGCGAGCTGGCCTTGGCGCGGCGCACGGCGGGCGACGGCGACGATGGCATCCTCGGCGACGGCGCGCCTGATGTCGGGGAGCGGGAGATTGTGAAGAGCGCTGAGCGCTCTCCACACCTCCGTGCGGCGCCTGACTGTTCCGTCCGCCTTCCCGACTGACCAGCGGCCGAAGTACCCCTCCCACCACTCCTCGAGAGTGACCGGCGGCGCCTCGAAGAGCGCGCCAAGCTGAAACCTCCGCTCGACTTCGATTCGGAACCGGTCGGCGTCCTTACGAAAGCTGAAAGTGCGCGAGCGCTCGCGGCCGTTCTCTCTCCAACATACGTCGAAGCGTCGCCCGGCGGCGGCGGTCCGTCGCCGAACGTACGCCATCAGGCGAAATCTCCGCTTCTCGACCTTGTCATGCCAGCCATCTTTCCACTCGCGTGCTCGCAGGCCCAATCCTCCACTTCGCTGACGCGGAAGCGGCGGTGGCCGCCGAACTTGTACGACGGCAGGTTGCCCGACGCAGCCTTTTCGTAGACCCAATCGGTAGAGACGGCAAGGACGAGCGCGAGGTCCTCGGCGCTGACCCACGGCTCAATCGATGCGGTCCTGCGTCCAAGGCCGTTGTTCTTTGCGAGCTCCTTCCGCGAGACCAGGTGATCCGTATTCACCGTTCGAGTGTCCGTCCGACGATTCGAGATTCGGTGGGTTGCCGTTCGCGCTCAGGAACGGCCCAGAAACGCGCCCTGAACGACCGCGCCACCGCCTCGCTCGAGTACCCGCAGCGCTCGGCAAGGACCTGAACCGCCTCCTCCTGCTGGAGCGCAAGCCGCGGTGGCAGCGTGCCCAGCCACTGTCCGGCACGCGCGAGCGCGGCGCGGCGTTCAAGGGCCGGCGACTCGCGGGTGACCGCCGCGAGCTCGAGCGCACGCCAGGCGATACCGCACGTCCGTGTTTCGAGCAGCTCGCGCCACGCCGCCGGCCCGCGGGAGCGAACGAACTCGTCCGGATCCTTGGCCCGCCCAAGCTGCTCGGCATCGACGACGCAGACCTCGGGGCTGTGACGAGCTCGCGCCGAGTTCACGACGGCCCGCGCGGCCGCTCCGCGACCTGCATCGTCGTTGTCGAGGCAAAGCGTGACCATCTCGATGCCGAGCCGGTGGAGCCGTTCGAATGTCAGCGGACTGATAGAGGTCCCGCCGACCGCGGCTACGTTTTCGATCCCCCGTGCGCGGAGCTGATGCACATCCATTACGCCTTCGACTAAGACGATCTTGCGGCGGGCGTCCGAGGTGCGAGCGAGCACGTCTGAAAGGCCGTAGGGCGGGAGATTCGTCCTGCTCGCACCCCGCAGGTACAGGTACCGCGTGCCGGCCGACTCGGCATCGTCGAGTGCCCGAGCCCAGAGAGTGCCGATCCGCCCGTACTCGTTGCGCCAGGCGCCGCACAGCATGCCGGGCCAGCGCGAGTCGGCGAGGATGCCCGCCGCCGCGAGCTCCGCTTCGCGGTAGCCGGCGCGCTTGAGCAGCCAGCGTGTGTTTCCCGGAGCCGGGACGAGCCCGAAGCCCGTGGTGTCGATTGCGTCCTGGGGAAAGCCGCGGCGCTCGAGGTACGCACGTGCCTCAGCGCCTCGCTCGGTTACGAGCTCGCGCTGGCTGAGAACGAAGAAGTCCTCGAGCAAGTCGGCCCGCAGATCGCGCGGCGCGACTCGTTCGATCGGAGCCAGGTCGACGCCAGCGCGTCGGGCAATCTCCTCGACCGCGCGAACGAACTCCTGACCGCGCGGAACTCTGCCGCCATTGACGTACGCCGTCCACAGCGTGGGCTCGCCGCCATGGATGAGAAAGCCCCGCGGCGCAGGTCCGTGCGCGACCACACGCTGCGCGCGGACACCAAGTCGCGCATGCGTGTGCTCCTCGTTGGTGGCGACCCACCCGCGCACGTCGCGGCGCCAGCCGAACTCGGGAAACGCGCCGTCGAGTCGCTCCGCGAGAGCGGGCAGCACCGTCTCCGTGTAGAAGTCGGTAACCCGCACCCGCTCCGGACCGCTCTCCATCGTCAATATCCCTGCTCCGAGAGAAAGTGATCGAGAGCGACAGCGGTGATCTCAGCCTGGCGCAGTCCGAGTTGTGACGCAGCCAAACGCAGTTGATCCAGAACCTCGGGCGGGAGGCGAGTCGAGAACCGCACGAGCAGTACGGGAGCCGCAGACCGAGAGTCGGCTCGCCGGAACGCTCGGCCCAAGACCTCCTCGTACTTCCAATGTGTCTTGTGCGACCCGTTCAATACTTATGTAGCATATATGGGTCACTACCCGTATGTCAAGCAAAGAACTGTGCTTCTTCTGAGTCGCGGCTCGATTCGTCCCCTCGACGCCGTAAACTATCGGTGATGCGAGGCGCTGACCTCATCCGTGAGGCCCGTCTGCGTGCAGGGCTGACACAGGCGGAGCTCGCGAAGCGGACCCGTCGCGAGCGCTCGGTGATCGCGCGCTGGGAGCAGGGGGCCGTCTCGCCGAGCTTCGACAACATGCTCGAGGTGATCGAGGCCTGCGGGTTCGAGTTGCCCCTCTTCCTCGTCCCCCGCGAGACAGCGCTCGACGACCGTCTCGAGAAGAACCGCGTGCTCTCGCCCGAACGCCGGGCGCAGCGCTTGCTTACCAGGGTCGAGAAGGGCGAGACGCCGGATGGCTGAGAAGCAGCAGAAGTTCGATCCGTACGGCGTCCTCCAGGCTCTCGACCGCCATCGTGTCAGCTACGTCGTGGTCGGCGGCTTCGCTCGCGTGATCCAGGGGACCGAGGAGATCACCCGCGGAATTGACATCGCCCCGTCGACGCGTGAGGAGAACCTGCCGCGCCTCGACGCTGCTCTTCGTGACATCGGCGCGTCGCGGGTGGACGGAAGGGAGCTCGCGGTCGACGAGGGATCCATCACGGAGCAGCCAGTGATCGCGTTGACGACCGACTGCGGCGAGGTCAACGTCGTTCCGACCCCTGCGGGCACGCGCGGCTACGACGATCTTCGCCGCCGCGCGAACCGGGAGCCGCTCGGTCGCGGCGTCCGACCGTCAGTTGCGTCGATCGGTGACCTCGCGCGCATGCTGTCGGCACTCGGAAGCGAGGACCACTTCTCGGAGCTGAAGCAACTGCGACGGCTCGTCGAACTCGAGCGTGGTCGCACTCGCGTGCTCGAGCGGTAGAGCTCCTCGGACTCACGGGCGGGTCGCGAGTCTCCACTGAACCCAACCCGTCGGCGCGACGTACCCCGCGAGCGGCCGGATGTTCGAGCCGTTGCCGCTCGAGGAGCATTGGACGATCTGGCCGTTTCCGAGCCAGAGAGCAACATGGCCACTTGCGCCGTCGTCGACACCGAAGAAGATCAGATCAGCGGGCTGGTAGCCGCCGGAAGGCGGCTCCGTGCCAACGCCGCGAGAGACGACGGCAGCTTCCTGCGGGCTATCTCCCGAGGGGAGACGCCCGTTCGCCGTCCACTGCGTCGAGGTGGTCAGCCCGATGTCGATGCCCGCTTGGGCGAACGCCCAGCGGGCGAACATCGAGCAGTCGCACGTCGAACCGGCCGGCTCGCGGCTCTGCATGTTCTGGACGGAGCCGCCACGATCGGTCGGAGGGCCGAGGTTGTAGGTGAAGCGGCCGACGTGCGCGACGGCCCAGGCGAGAACGACGCGAGTACTCCCCGAGGCGCCGGGTGCGAAGGCGCCGCGATACTCCTTCGCCTTCGCAAGAACGGCATCGACGTACCAGCCGGCCGGGTTGTAGGCGTAGATTGCGCGCTGGTAATCGACGGGTGCGCCGTTCGCTCGAAGGAGCCGGGCAGCTCCGGCGATTGCGTCGGCGGGGTTCCAGACGTCGGCGACGCCGTCACTGGCACCGTCCGTCGCGTACCCCTCGCCGGTCGTGCTCGTGGGCGGCCCGATTCCAGGAACGGTCATCGGAGGTGTTCCGGCGCGCCAGGTCGACCCAAGGAACTGCATCGGCCCCGTTGCGCCTGCGTTGTTGACGGTTCCCGGTGGGTTGCACCCGGGCGCCTGGAGTCGTCCGTGGTGGCACTCGATCTTGCCGATCGCGGCGAGCACGGCCCAGTCGATGCCGAAGCGGGTCGCCGCCTGCTGATAGAGAACGAGGTAGTCGGACGGAATGTCGGCCACTGCGACCGGTGAAGGCGCGTGCGTCGTCGCGGGCTTCGGCAAGCTGACCATGCCGCCAATGATCACGACGATGAGGAACACGAGCGAGACCGCTCCGATCAGCACGGCACGTACTCCGTGCCGAGCAGCCGGGAGTCGCGCGGCCACCGAACCGGTCGTCATGACCTATCGACTATATCAGCGCTTCCCCGTAAATACAGTGCATCAACCGTATCCCCGAATCACGTCTCTCTCGGCATCGGGCGGCGACTTCGAGCGTCCTGGCTGAGAAGCCGCCGGTAGAGAAGACGTGTCTCGCGCTCCGGTTCGAGCCCGAACCGCGCGTCGAGCTCTCGGCAGAGCCGCTCGTAGCGCTCGACGATCGCCTGTCGAAGGCCGAGGGCCGACTCGGCGCGCATGGCGAGCTGGTGGACGGCCTCGTTGTAGGCATCGAGCGCGATCGCCTGCTCGGCGGCGGCGAGAGCGCCGGTCGGGTCGCCGTCGGCAAGGCGGAGGTTGCCGAGTTCCTGGAGGAGACCGACAACCTTCGCGCTGAGATGGCGCACGTCGCCGGCGGCCCAGGGATAGTCGGTGCCGGCGAGCGGTTGGCCGCGGATCAACGCTAGCCCGCGCTCGAGGTGCTGCTCGCGGTCGAGATCGCGTTCCGTGTCCGCCTGCGCGAGCAGCTCGTTGAACTGGTCAAGGTCGACCGCAACCGCGTTGCGGTCGAGGAGATAGTGATCGTCAGCACGAAGGACGACATCGCCAAGCTGGGAGCGGGCTTCGCTAACCGACCGCCAGAGCTCCTTCCTCGCCTTGTCGTCGTTCAATTCGGGCCAAATGGCAGCGACGAGTTCGTCCGTAGTCGCTCCTTCTGCGTGGAGCGCCAGGTAGGCAAGGAGCTGTCGCGTCTGCGAGCGGAGTCCACGGCGGCGCGGCCTGGAGGGCGCGATCATGAGCGGGCCGAGCAGGGCAATCGAGGGTGGCGGCAGGTCCTTCCGCCAGGTCGCCCGTGCGCGTTCAGCGGGCTCGCGACTGACGTCTGGGCGTGCGCGCGGGATAAGAGGAAACGGTGGTGCGAAAGCTGGCTGGGCAGACCGACCCGCGAACCGGGCTTGTGCGAACGATCGGTGACGCGGAGCCGGCACTGCGCCGGCACTCACCGCGAGCGGCGCTCGTCGAGGACTGCGGGCGACGAGGATTAGGAGCAATCGGACGAGAAGCAGGAGAACGACGACGGCGCTCAGGAGCCATGCCGCGACGAGCACAAGCTGGTGGAGCGATGCGGTTGTGACGGGTGAGGACAGCGAGTTCGGAAGCTCGGGAAGGGCGGGCCGCTGTCTCCAGAGGACGGTGAGAGCAGCCAGTGCAGCCACTGAAGCAGAGGCGGCTAACAACGATCGGAGCAGAAGGGAGGCGAGGCTGAACGGAGCTGCTCGTCTCACGGCGCACGCGGCTCCGCGGTCGCGCGTGCCTTCACGGTGAGTGTCGTGAGGCCGACCAGACGAAGGAGCACAGTTGGAATCGTGCGCTCGATCTCGACGCTGACTGATTCGGGGCTCGCGCTCGCCTGAGCCTGCAGCTCTGGCTCGGTCGCGAGCACACCGAGCGCGGTCGCCTGCGCCTCGCTCGGATCGAGGACGAGCCGGCCGGCATGGAGGGCGTCGAGGTCAAGCGCCTGGCTTCCGGAAAGGGCAGCCCCGTCCGCGAGCGAGACGAGCTCGCGGCGCTCGATGAAGGCACGTCCAACGTCGACCGCGGCACCGATCACAATCAGCAAGGAGAGGACGAGCAGAAGTCCGGCGACGAGGACGGCGCCGCGCTCCTCGTGTACCCGTTGTCGTGCAAAGCCGTTCATGGGGAAGGGGCCGCCCTCAGGAAGCTCCTGTAGCGGTCGACGGGTGCGGCCGCGTCGCCGCTCACCTCGACGGTCCCGATCGATCCGAACAGAGGGATGCGGGTGAGATCGACGTCGGTCCGGACGCGAGCGCGGAGAACGCCTCCGCGACCGAACTCGCCCTCGAGCGTGAGCTCGAGTGGCTCTCCCGTCTGCGTCCGAGCGCGGGCGACGGCCGCCTCCGCGGCCGACTTGGCCGCCGTCGCCGAGGGCGACTGCACGGCAGCGCGGACGGCGTCGCGGGCCGCTTGCTCGGCCGCGAGCCGGCCCTGCTCGACCCGCGCAAAGAGTGGGACGAGGAACATCAACGGAATCAGAACGCCTGCGAGCAAGATCAGGCCGGAGATGAGAGCCTGGCCACTTTCCGAGCGAATGCGGAAAAGGATGCCTCTCACGGTGCGGCCTCCAATGCCGGGTAGCGCTCGAGCGGGAGGCTGGCGCTCGCCCGCACGGGCGGGAGGAGGAGCGGCAGCGAGAAGAGCCGCGGCGCCTCCCCCTCCACGCTCACCGTCACCTCGTCTCCGTCCTCGTGCGCAGAGGCGCGCAGGCTCTCGCCGGTGTCGCCAGCCGCGCCGAGGATCGCGCTCGCGCGGGCGATCCCAGCCTGGGCGCCGCCGGCCGCGGCCGCCCGTGCGCCGTCCTGTGCCGCCGCGGATGCGACCGAGCGAGCGTGCGCGTAGGCGAGCGCCTGAGCGGCGACCCCGACGACGAGGAGGACGAGCATGAGCGCAAAGAGCCCCTCGACGAGGGCGTCGCCGCGCTCGCCCGCGAGCTTGCCCCTGATCCAGTTCATGCGTGCTAGCCGGAGCCCGAGATGAAGTCGACCATCTTCTGGCCCCCGTCCTGGATCGCCGGCTTCAGCAGCGCCACGAGCGCTGCCGCAGCCGCGGCGAGGCCAACGGCGAGTACGACCCAGTTGACGAGGCTGTCGCCTCGGTCCTCGCGGCGGATGCGTTCGGCTGCTTCGAGGAGCCGGAAAAAGAGCGCGTCGAGCATCGTTATTCACCCCCTTCGTGCACTAGACAGATTGGGCAAGAAAGCGAAGGAAGCCATAGGCGAGCAAGAGCACGAGCACGGCGAGCAACGGAGCGACCGGCGCGTGCATGGCGAGGTAGGCGCGGTCGGCGGCGCGCTCCAGGTAGCGGTTCTGCTCGGCACGGGCCTGTGCCGCCTGCTGGCGAAGGAAGTCGAGGTACGGGCTCTCCTTGGCGGAGAGGAGATCGGCGAAGTGGGCGAAGCCGGGCTCGCCCGCCTCACGGGCAACCCGAACTAGTGCCTCGCGCTCTCCAAGCGAGCGTTCCCTGCGAGCAAGCGAGAGCGAGCGAGAGAGGTTCTCGCCGAGCGGTCCCGGGCAGTCGCGCGCCGCGAGCTCGAGCGCCTGCCGGAGCGACTGGCCGGCGCCGAGCGCGAGCGCGAGTACCGAGATCGCCTCCGGCAGGTCGAGGAAGATCGCCTCGCGCCGCCGCTTGACCTCCGATCTGAGTACGAGATCGGGACCGAAGAACCCGGCAACGGCCAGAAGGAGCAGGACGCCGGCGGAAGGCAGTCGTCCGGTCGCGGCGGCGTAGGGAAGAAGCGCGACGAGCGGCAAGGCAGCCGCGACGAGCGCCTTCTCGGCAAGGAAGCGGCCGAGTGCCTTCCGCCCGCCCGCTTGGCGAAGATCGCGCTCGTAGGAGGCACGTAGGCCCGAGAGCCAGGGCGGCAGCTCGAGGCCGAGCCCGCGGCCGTCGAGCCTGCTCGCCTGGGCGCCCTCCGCCCGTGCGAAGCGGGCCGAGAGCGCCGGCCGCCGGAAGGCGTAGGCGTAGGTGAGAAGCAATCCGCCTGCGACGAGAGACGCGCTCGAGAGGAGGAGTACAGCGTTCACTGTCCTCCTCCCGTCCTGCGCGGCTCGGGCACGCGGCCGAGCCGGAGCATGAGTAAGTAGCAACCAAAGATGAGGAGCCCGCCGATCGTGCCGACAAGCGTCCCGCCCGGTGTGCGGTAGGCCTCGAGGTAAGCGGGCGAGGCGAGCCCGACGAGGAGGAAGAGCACGATCGGGCTCAATGCGAGGATCGCCGCCTCGAGCTGCAGAGTCGAAGCGCGCGAACGCGCTTTGTCGCGCGCATCGAGGCGCTCGGAAAGGACGCCGGCCAGCTCGCGCAGCACAGGCGCGAGCCCGCCCGCGGGCAGCTCGAGCAGGCTGGCGCGGAGGAGGAGTGCGACCGTGTCGGCCGTGCGCTCGCCGTGCTCGCTCATGCCGTCGATCGCCGAGGTGAGCCCGCCCGCGCGCAAGCGTGCGTGGAAGCGGGTGAGGTCTCCTCGCAGGGGCGCTGGTCCGGTCTCCGCGACCAGGCTGACAGCAGCCGGGAACGCAATCCCGGCCTCGAGCGCGTCCGCGAGTTGCGCGAGGGCCGCCGGCCACGCCCGCTCGCGCCCGTGCAGGCGGCGCTCGCGTCGGCGCCCGGTCCAGATCATGGGCGAGTACGCGCCCCCGATCGCCCCAGCGAGGGCGAGCACGGGAAGCTCGACGAGTGACCAGACCGCCAGGGCGGCGAAGGCCGCGGAAGCGAGGACGGCGAGCAGGAAGAGAGGCGGGCTGACCGGAAGCTCGCTCTGGCGGACGAGACCGCTCAGGCGCCCGGATCCGATTCGGAGCTCCGTCCCGCAGGCGGCGCCCGCCCAGAGAAAGGCGACGCCCGTCGCGAAGACGAGGCCGAGCAAGAAGCCGGTCACCGCGATCCCACGGGGACGAGGAAGGCGCGCGCTTCGCTCACCGAATACGCGATCGAGGTCTCCGTCGCCCGCGTCGGCAGCGTGCCGCTCGCAGCCACCGGCCCTCTCGCCGTGTATGAGATTCGCCAGACGACGACCGCCTTGACGCTGTATCCCGCCGAGCCGCAGCTCCCGAGTACGTACGGGTTCCGGCCGCTGTCGCCAGGCAGGCAGCGAGTCTCGTACCCGTGCAGGACCGCGTCCGCGGGAAGCGGGCCTGGACGGTACGGGCGGCCTGGCCCTGCCAATATGCCGGCGCCGTCGCCGAAGTGCCACTCGACCGCGCCCGGTTCGGCCGTGACCGTGACTGTCTCATCGGCGAGTGAGACCGTGAGCTCCTCGGCCCTCGGAGCTGGGTCGAGCCAAAACCAGGAAGCTGTACCCGTGAGCCCGGTCACGTTCGGCGACGTGCTGATGCGGCCAGGCAAGAGCGGGAGTCGGTCGGCGACCGATGCTGCGATCGCCCCAGGATCAAGCGCCGGACCCCCAGGCGCGCCAGCCGGGCCCACGAGCGTGTAGCAGGGGAGGACAGAGTTCGGCGCGTAGATGCAGACGCGGCCCGGCCCGACCGGGTACCAGAAGCTACCGGGCCCGAACGGCTGCGGATCCTGGGCGAGAGTCGAGTCCACTCGGAGCGCTGGATAAGGCTCCGGGAGATCGTTAACCGCCCCTCCCTTCGCGGGGATTCGGACGGCGCCGGAAGGTCGCCGCGAAGCGGGCTTCGCGTTCCGCACGGGCGTGTTGCGCTCGACCTCGATCGACGCCCCGATCCTCACTCGACCGCGGTCGATCTGCTGCGAGTAGTAGCCCAGCTTGATTTCGACCGGAGGGTCCTTCTTGAGCGTTCCTGGTTCGGCCGCTGCGCCGGCCGCCAGCACGAGCGAGGCGAAGGCCGCAGCGAGCGCGCCCAATACGGCCCGGTTCAATCCAAGAGTTCGACCCTCCAGACTACGAATCGATTCGTGCGGCCGAGGCGTCGCAGTTCGATGCGCGCCCGCTCGTTCAGCTCGACCGAGCGGCCGGCGGGCGTGCCGTTCAGTCTGTTTGGCCGAACCCGTTGGCGCCCCCGCGCGATCGCCGTCGCTTTCGTGTACGAAGGGTCGAGGCGGATCGAGACGACCTGGAACCGATCGGAGAGCAGCCGCACGCGGATGCCTTTCTTCCGTCGGTCCGCCGCCGCCGCCCGGAGCCCCGCGAGAGCGGGTCCGCGAGTCGAGCGCGTGGCCCAGGGTGGGATCCTGTTGTTCCAGAGGACGTAGACCGAGAGACGGCGGTTGGCGGTGAGAGTCGAGCGGACCGCCCGATCCAGCGCGGCCTGTCCGCTCTCCGTCGTCGTCGCCGTTGGCGAGGGCTGTGTCGCGCTCTCCTCGTTGCCGCCGTCGCAGCCAGCTGCGATCGCCAGCAGGAGGACGATAAGGACAGGTCCGAGTCGCGTCATCATTCGACATGGAAGCCTGCCTGTTCGAGCTCGTCTAGGTACGCGGGCCCGTTCCCGAGCCAGCGCAGCTCCGAGCCGACTCCCTCGAAGAGCGGGTTCAGGGTCAGCCTTCGTCCTTCGATGCCAGCGACCTCGACGATCTCGTCAATTCGCCGTGGCAGGAAGCGCCGCTCCCCCGCCCCGAAGCTGCGCGGCCGGTCACAGTGGACGATAAGGCCGACCTCGCGCACCCAATCGAGCGCCTGCTCGGCCTCGATCCGCGCACCGGAGGTGAGCGCGAAGCGAACGAGGTTCTGGAGGGCGTGTTCGGCCGACTCGCCGTGCACGCTCGTCATGCCCGCGTGCCCGGTAGCGAATGACCAGAGCATCGCCATCGTCTCCGGGCCGCGGCACTCCCCGACGAGGATCCGGTCGGGGTTCATGCGCAGGGCGTCGGAGACGAGGGCGTCGAGCGTGACTGCAGGCAGGCCGTCCGGGCTAGCGGGGCGTGCCTCGTAACCGACGCAGTTGGGGAGGAGACGCGGCAACTGCAGCTCGGCCGAGGACTCGCAGACGACCACCCGCTCGGTGCCGTGGATCGCCTGGCCGAGCGCATTCAGGAGCGTCGTCTTGCCGGACGAAACGCGGCCCGAGACGACGATGTTCTTGCCGGCACGCACGCAGGCTGCGAGGAAGTCGGCCGCCTGCTCGCTCAGGAAGCCGAGCCCGACGAGCTCGTCGAGCGTGCCCGCCGCGAGCCGGAAACGCCGGATCGTGCAGATGGTGGAGCCGTTCGAGGAGACGGGCGGGATCGCCGCCGTGAGACGCGAGCCGTCGGGCAGACGCGCCTCGACGCGCGGGGTGATCCGGTCGAGCCTCTTACCCTCCACCTGCTCGAGCAGCCGGTCGATAAATGCGCGCACCTGGCGGTCGTCGTCGAAGACGAGGTCGGGAACGCGCTCGATCCGCTCGCCGGTGTCGCGGAAGAGGCGCTTGGGGCCGTTGATCATCCACTCCTGGGCGAGCGGGTCGGCGAGCATCCGCTCCGCGATCGCGCCGAGGCCGACGAGCTCGTGTCGGAGTTCGGCGGCGATCGCCGTCCGCTCCTCGGGGGAGAAGGGCGGCGCTTGCCCGCTGAGCGCCTCCGCCTCGTAGGAGCGGATCGTCTCCTCGATCAGCTCTTCCGTCCGCCCGCGGCCGGCCTCGCTCGCTAGGTTCACTTCCTCGGTGGCGAGCGTTCGCTCGAGACGGAGGCGGACGGTCTCCGCGGGCTCGACGGTCAGCTCGACCATGGAAGCGCCACCTCGCGTTCCTCCTCCAGCTCCTCCGAGCGCGCACGCGGTGGGACGAGCCGGAGCTTCCGCTCGCGCGGGGCGGGAGCGACCGGCAAGAAGAGCTCCTCGAGCATCCGCGTGAGCGCGCGGGCGTAAGGGCCACGCCGGCGGGCCTGGCCAACGGAGAGCCCAGAGCGCTGGGCGCGGGCGAGGGCGCGGCCGTCCCAAGGGAGCCAGGCGTCGAGCGCGAAGCGGCGCTCAGCGAGCTGCCCGTGGAGGACCTGCTCGAGAGCGCTCCTCGTCGTCGTTCCCGGACCACCGACGCCGTTGACGGCCACGCGCAGCCGCTGCGGCAGGACGCCGAGCGCGAGTAGCGAGTCGAGCTGGTCAAGGCCCGCCCGCAGCTGCTCCTCGCGCGCGCCCAACACGAGGAGGACGGCGTCCGCCGCCACGACCGCCTCCCGGTGGACGCGGCAGGCTGGCCCTACGTCTTCTCCCTCCGCCAGGAGGAAGCCGACGTCGGCGATGACGAGCGGATGGACCGAAGCGAGCGCCCACAGAGTGGCGGCGACGACGCCCGGGCGAGCTAGTTCGCTTGCCGCCTGCCCCGGGTCAGGCGCGCCAACCAGAACGGGCGGCCATCCCTCGCGCGCGGTCAGCCAGCGCTCGAGCAGCTCGCCGAGCGCGCCATCGCCTCCGCCCACAGCCCGGGTGAGTCCCAGTAGCGAGCCCTGCCGGGAGTCGGCACCCAGCCTGAGGTCAAGCCCTCCACCGAGTGCATCGAGCTCGATAAGGACACACGGCCAGCGTTCGGCGGCGAGAGCCGCTAACGACGCAGCGCATTCGCTCGCTCCAGGCGCGCCCTTGCTCCCGATGACGGCGAGCACGCTCCCGCTTCTCTCGTCTTCGGCGAGCGCAGCGGGCAGCGCCGATGGCTCCGGAATCGCCGGTGCGTCCGCCTCGTCGCTTGCCGGGCCACGGAGCGCGGCGAGGAACGCCTCCTCCGAGTCGTCAGGCTCGACGACCTCGTCGACGCCGAGCGCGAGTAGTTGCTGCCGCTCCCGGGAGTCCCTGGCGAGGCCAACAATGCGGACGCCGCACGCCCGAACGCGGGCGCAGTGCGCGACCGTGAGGCCAGAGAGATCGGGCGAGAGGAGCACGATCGCCGCCTCCGCCACCATCATCTCGCGCTCGAGCTCGTCGGCCTCCGCCGCGCTCCCGCGCGGCTCGAGAACGGCACCGCGGCCGAAGACGAATTGCTCAACCGCACGCTCGGCAACGGGGGTCAGGGCGATGACGACCGGCAGGCGCTCCACCGCTACGAGCTCCCCCGCTCGCTCGCCGGCGGGATCGGTGCCGTGCGGCCCTGCCCGCCCTCTCGAAGAAGGTCGATCTTGCCCTCCGAGTTCGCCAGTGCGAGGCCAGCCGCAAGCGAGGGATTGGAGAGGGCGACTGTCACGGGGATGCTCGCCGATGCTCGGTCGAGCCCGTCGGGCGCCTCGCCGATCGCCAACACCCTGAGGCCGCGGGCGATCACCCGTGCCTGCGCTCCCGCAGGGCCGACTTCGAAGGTCGCGAGCACCGTCACACGGTCGCCCGAACGCAGCGAACCCCCGAGCGCGCGAAGCGCCGGAACGACGAGCGTGAAGGCAGCAGGTCCCGAACCCGCGGCCGCAACCGAAGCGCGCGCGAGCGGTGCCCCCTGCGGGACCGGTGTCGCGAGCTGCCGCCCGAGAACCGTCGCCAGCTCCCGCTCTGGAACCAGCGATGCCATCGTCCCCGCATCGCCCGCGAGTTCGGCCGTGCGAAGATCGGACGGCCGAACCACGGTCCCAGCCTGGAGGTCATGGGCGGCGACCAGTACGGGCGTCCGGTCGGTCGTCGCGCTGTAGACCGACCAGTAGCCGGCAAGCGCGGTCACGACGAGGAAGGCGCCGATGAACGGAAGCGGCTGCACGAGCCGGCGCCGGACCGAGGGCCGTGGCATCGCAACCTTCTCGGGGCTGCGGACACGAAGCCGCGGCCGGCCGTTCTCGCTCGGCTGGACGTCGACGTCGGCTGTTCGCTGGACGCGCATGTGAGACCACGAACCTCTCCCAGCCATGACTACGTCCTCACGCTCACAGTCGGCTGACCGTTCGCCGACAGCGCAGAGGCGACGCCCTGGGATAGCGGCATCCGGTCTACTTCCTGCGGCTTGGCCGAGAACGAAAGCGTCACAAGAACCTCCCCTGCGGCAACCCGTGCTTCTATTTGGTATGTCGCACGAGATCGGCGAAGGTAACGGGCAGCATGCGATCGGCGAGGGTCCACGGCCAAGGCGTGACGCGGGACGGCGCTCCTCATATGTGCCGATGCGCTCATCACTCAATTGGCTCCATTTCCATACTTGCAGTAGATACGCGGCAATGAGACCATAGCAGCGAAAGAACTGGAATACCACGGAAACACGGAAGCATGGAACACGAATGCTCGTTAGACCTCGTCGCTGAATGACGAGCATCTGTGCTGAGCTATGGCGCAATCGAATGATCCAGACGACGCGTCTTGAGCTCCGCCCACTGCCCTCAGCGGCCGCGGCGCGTTACCCGACGATCGGGAGACTGCCGCTCGTCTGCTTAGAGCGCCTAACGAAAAGAAGAGTCCTGCGGTTGGGCGGCGAATACTGCTGCGTCACCCTCGCTTGAAAGGATGGGCGCAGATGGCAAAGACGCTGGTCAGCGACGAGCTGTGGCAGCTCCTCGAGCCGTTGCTTCCGAAGGTCGAGCGTCGCTACCGGTTCCCGGGGCGCAGGCGGATCGACGATCGGAAGGTGTTGACGGGGATCCTGTTCGTGCTGCAGACGGGGATTCCGTGGGAGTACCTGCCCAAGGAGATGGGCTGCGGATCGGGGATGACCTGCTGGCGCCGGTTGAAGGAGTGGCAAGAGCAGGGTGTTTGGCGGCAGCTGCACGAGCTGCTGTTGGCGAAGCTGAACGAGGCCGACCGGATCGAGTGGTCGCGGGCGGTGATCGACAGCTCGCATGTGCGCGCTGTCGGGGGGGCGAGAAGACGGGACCAAGCCCTGTCGACCGCGCCAGGAGCGGCTCCAAGCACCATACGCTGACCTGTGGACGTGGAACCCCGCTCGCGCTCTCGCTCAGCGGCGGCAACCACAACGACGTCCTCGAGCTGCTGCCGCTCGTCGATGCAATACCGCCGGTGCGGGGCAAGCGCGGCCGACCCCGCCGCCGGCCAGGGCGGCTGCTCGCAGACGGCGCCTACCACTCCCGCCGTCACCCCAAGGAGCTGCGCGCCCGCGGCATCGAGGTGGCGATCTCGCGCCCGCAGCAGTCGCACGGATCCGGGCTCGGCAAGCAGCGCTGGGTCGTCGAGCGCACGATCGCCTGGCTTCACCAATACCGACGACTGCGCGTCCGCTACGAACGCCGCGCCGACATCCACGAAGCCTTCCTCCAGATCGCCGGTTGCCTCATCTGCCTCAAGCTCCTCACCAAGGAGGAGTCATTTTGTTAGGCGCTCTTAGCGTGGCCGCACCGCGCCGTGCGACGCACGTGATCTAGTCTGGGGCCGGAGCGGCATGGGCCCGGTGTAGCGCGGGGGAAACCATGTTTCCCCCGCGAGCCCTTCTTCTGGTTGGAGGACGGATCGGCCTTTCTTGGCCTCCGGGGCGAGTGAATCGCCCTCCGGCCTCGTGAAGCTTGCGCACAGCCAGCCGACTCCGCTCTAGCCTGAGCGGCGGAGCGGCATTAGGCCCGGTGGCCCAGCTGGTCCCTTCAAAACCAGTGCGGTCGTGTAGAGCACGGCTCGGTCGGTTCGACTCCGGCGCCGCTCCGTAGATCCGTCCGCGGGAGGGAGTGTTACCAGGATGAACGCCCTGCCGCCTGAGGCCGAAAAGCTCCTACTGGCCATCGCGCCAGAGGAGTTCGTAGCCGCACGGCAACGGCTCGTTCGGGAGTTGCGCGCCGCCGACCGCTCGGACGAAACCGCTACGCTCGCCCGCCTGCGGAAGCCGACGGTCGTCGTCTTCGCCGTCAACCGTGCGGCGCGCGACCGTCCCAAGGCTGCCCGCTCCGCGGCCGAGGCCGCTCTTCACGTCAAGGAGACGCAAGTCGGTAACCAGCCGGAAGCGTTTAAGCGCGCGCTCGATGGGTCGGAGGCATCGCTGGATCTGCTGGCCGAGGTCGCCGTTGCGCACGTCGCTCCGCGGGGGAAGGCTCCGAGCGACGCGATGCGCCGGCGCGTTCGCGATCTGCTTAGGAGCGCTGTCGCAGACGACGACGCACGCGAGGCGCTCGTTCGCGGAGCGCTCACCGAGGAGCTCGAGGCAGTCGGCTTCTCGCCGTTCGCAGGGATGGTCCCGGCGTCGACGCAGCGCCCGAGGCGGAAGTCCGGACCGAGCCGAGCGGAGCAGCAGGAAGCGAAGCGGCATGAGCACGAGCGGGCGCTGCGCGAGGAGCTTGCTGAAGCCGAGCGACACCTGCAAGAGACCGTCCAGTCGGCGCACAGAGCCGAGCGTGAGCGGAAATCCGGCGAGCGAGCTGTCACCTCGATACGTGCCAAGCTCGAGCGGATCGACTGAGAGTTGCCTGATCCACCCGGCGTTACTCGGCTCGCGTTCGGTTGTCCTCGAGCGCCCTTTCGGCCTCCGCGCGGCTCAGGACTCCGAGGAGAGCTCCGTGCGATGTGGCGACGACCCAGTGCTTCACGCCCTGACTCGATCTCGACCCGAGCAGCTTCTCGACGGGGTTGCTCGGGAGGATCGTCTTCGGACCGAGCTCCATCACCTCATCTGCTCGGGCAGTTGCGTCCTTGCTGAGCGCGTCGCCGCGCAGAAGCCCCAGGACGATCCGATGCTCGTTCACGACCACGCAAAAGTCGTACCCGCTGTCAACGACTCGGTCGCGTAGCTCGCCGACACGGTCGTCGGGGGCGCACGTCGAGACGTCGTCTCGGACGAGATCTCCCGCCCACGGCACCTCGGCTGACTTTCCCTCCCGTGGCATGCCGCAGGCGAACCAGTCGGCCTTGCTGCCGACGGTGATCGCGTACTGCTACGACTACCAGTGAAACATGAGCGCACGAGCCGCGTGGCGGCTCGAGC
>Ga0136623_10000184_pt1 | contig 16619 bp, 12 predicted proteins | sample AntDrymUQ4492106_2_FD_104656 | JGI IMG/M metagenome (GOLD analysis project Ga0136623, IMG submission 104656) | Polar desert sand microbial communities from Dry Valleys, Antarctica - metaG UQ449 (21.06) | ecosystem: Environmental > Terrestrial > Soil > Desert | place: Antarctica: Dry Valley...
AAATGCCGCGAAGTCGGCGTTGAGCCGGTTTTGGCGATTCCGAATGTCAGACTGATTGAAAATTTGGGCGGCGGCTTGCTTTATTTGTCTTTTACGACCAAACAAACAAATTACAAAGTTGATTTACGGATGCAGGGAAAACATCAATGGACGAATGCGATGCTGGCGATTTATATTGCCGAAAGTTTACGTGATTTTAATTTCAAAATTCCGAAAGAAAACATTGAAATCGGATTAGAAATTGCCGAACATAAAGGCAGATTAGAGTTTTGGAATAGTTGGAATGCGCCTTCGTTTCTTTTCGACGGAGCGCATAACATTTCCGGCACGAAAGCATTAAAAACTTATCTCGACGAATTTATCACGCAGCCGATTACAATGATTTTCGGCGCGATGAACGATAAAAATTTATCAGAAATCGGTGAAATTATTTTTCCGAAAGCGGATAATCTGATTTTTACAAAACCTGACAATCCGCGTTCGATGGAAACTGCGGAATTGTTAAAATTCGTTCCGGGAAATTTTGATACGGAAAAGTTGTTTGTTACCGAAACGGTTCGGGAAGCAATTGAAAAAGCGAAAAAAATTACGAAACAAAGCGAATTGATTTTGATTACGGGTTCGCTTTATCTGGTCGGCGAAGCGCAAAAAATTCTAAAAGATGAATCTGAAATTTGAAATCTGAAATGTTCAACCTAAAATAAGAGTATGAAGATTAACATAAAGAAAATTTTACCGATAATTGTATTGATTATAATTTCAACGACCTTACTTTTCGGACAGAAAAATTTTGAAAACAAAAATTTCGGTTTTTCAATACAAGAACCGAAAGATTGGATTGTTGCAGCGAATAAAGAATTAATTAAAAATTTTGAAAAATTAGATTTTACAGATGAAAATCTGGTGAAAATTTTCCAAAATGAAAAGCAGTTTATTTTTTTAACCGCATTTATTAAATATGATGTGAACGAACACGCAGGATTGATTCCTAAAATTCAAGTAAGTGTTTTGCCGCAAAATACGAAGGATTTTCAACAATTTAAGGTTGCCATAACCAAAACTGCAAATAATCTTAAGAATTTTATTGAAGGCTATGAATTAATTCAAGAGCCAAAAGAAATTGAAATATCAGGAATTAAAAGTGTTTATTTTCTCGGTAAATTGACAGTAAAAACACAAAAAGGTATGGAACTGAAATCCAGAAACCGGATTCTCGCAATTCCATATAAAAATTATTTCTTTCAGATAAGTTTTGTTGACGAAGAAATAGGAGAAAATAGTTCGGAATTGTTTGATGCATTAGTGAAGACAATAAAAATCGGTAAATAATCATAAGATTCATTTGCAGAGTTAAATCATAAATTTATGCACAAATTAGTTTTAATCAGACACGGGCAAAGTGAATGGAACCGGGAAAATCGTTTTACGGGCTGGAAGGACGTTGACCTTTCCGAACAGGGCAGACAGGAAGCCTTAGCGGCGGGAAAACTTTTGAAAGCCGAAGGTTATTCGTTTGACGAAGCCTATACGTCGGTTTTGAAACGGGCTATCAGAACTCTTTGGATAATTCTCGACGAAATGGATTTGATGTGGATTCCCGAAACCAAATCGTGGCTTTTGAATGAGCGTCATTACGGCGGGCTGCAAGGTTTGGACAAGTCGGAGACAGCGGCGCAATACGGCGAAGAACAAGTTTTAATCTGGCGGCGAAGTTACGACATTCTGCCGACTTTGTTAGAAGAAGCGGACGAAAGGTTTCTGGGAAAAGATGCGCGTTATCTGGGAATCGAAGCCGGAAAATTTCCCAAAGCAGAAGCCTTAAAAAATACCGTCGAGCGCGTCATTCCCTTCTACGAAACGGAAATCGCTCCGAAAATAAAAGCCGGAAAACGTCTGATTATCGCGGCGCACGGCAATTCGCTTCGCGCTCTCGTAAAATATCTCGATACGATTAGCGATGAAGACATTATTCATCGCAACATTCCGACCGGAATCCCGCTCGTTTATGAACTTGGCGAAGATTTGAAGCCGACAAAAAGCTATTATCTCGGCGACCAGGAAGCGATTAGTGCGGCGCAGGAAGCCGTCGCCAATCAAGGAAAAGCGAAAAACTAAATGCGGAAAAACTAAAACAAGATTGACGGGATAGACAGAATGAAGAAATGATTTTATCCTTTTAATTCCAGCTTTCCGGTTAATTTATGCTTTGGCAAAAAATCGTCTTTTTTATATTAATCGTCGCCTGTTTAACGCCTTTCGCTTCGCCGCCGATTGCGCTCGCGCTTGGTTTGATTCTGGCTTTTACCATCGGCAATCCGTTTCCCGAACAAACCCAAAAAACCACCAAAATACTTTTGCAGGCTTCGGTCGTTCTGCTCGGTTTCGGGATGAATCTGACGGCGGTTGTCAATGCCGGAAAGAACGGCATTTTGTTTACGATTGCGACAATTTTCGGGACTTTAATTCTCGGCTATATAATTGGAAAACTGCTTAAAATAAACGAAAAAATTTCCGCGTTGATTTCTTCCGGGACGGCGATTTGCGGCGGCAGCGCGATTGCGGCGGTCGCTCCGGCGATTGATGCCGATTCGGAAGAAACATCGGTTTCGCTCGGAACTGTTTTCATCTTAAACTCTATCGCTCTGTTCATTTTTCCGTTCATCGGACACGCGCTAAACTTAACGGAAAATCAATTCGGCGTATGGTCGGCAATTGCGATTCACGACACGAGTTCGGTGGTCGGCGCGGCGGCGAAATACGGCGATGAAGCCTTGCAGATTGCCACGACCGTCAAACTTGCGCGGGCGTTGTGGATTGCTCCGGTCGCGCTTTTATTCGCTTTTCTCTATCGCTCGAAAAATACCGCTAAAAAAACAAAAATTGCGATTCCGTGGTTTATTTTTTTGTTTCTGCTGGCGACGGTTATCAGAACTTACACGCCTGCGGAAATTCCGCCGAGCATTTTCGATTCGCTTGTAAATTTAGCGAAAGCCGGTTTGACGGTGACGCTTTTTTTAATCGGAGCGAGTTTGTCGCGGGAAACTTTGAAAAAAGTCGGCATCAAGCCGTTCATTCAAGGCGTTTTGCTGTGGCTTATAATTTCGCTCGTTTCTTTGTGGGCTGTCTGGAAAATTTTGTAGGTTCAGAGTCCAGCATTCAGGCGACTAAATGTGAATAAAAGCCGCCTGAATGCTGGACTCTAAACCTGAATTTTACTGCGGCGTCAGCACGACTTTGCGCCAATCGTTTTTGTCGGTGTTAAATTTGTCGTAAGCCGTCGGCGCTTCGGACAAATTCAAACGGTGCGAGATGACGAATGACGGGTCAATTTTTCCTTCTTCAATCGCGGAAAGTAGTCGCGGCATATATGCCTGCATATGGGTTTGTCCCATTTTGAAGGTCAAGCCTTTGTTGAAAGCCGCGCCGATAGGAAACTTGTCCATAAATCCGCCATACGCGCCGGGAATCGAAACGGTTCCGCCTTTGCGGACGCAGAAAATAGCCTGCCGGAGCGCGTGCGGTCGGTCGGTCGCCAAAAAGACGGCGGCTTTCGCGTAATCGAGCAGCGAATCAACCGAAGTGCCGTGCGATTCTAGTCCGACGGCGTCAATACACGAATCGGGTCCGCGTCCGCCGGTTAAATCTTTCAGTTTGTCGTGAACTTCAATATCGTCGAAATTTATTGTTTCGACGTTTTCGTTATTGGCTTTGGCGAAATCGAGACGATCCTGGTAGTGGTCAATCACGACGACTTTTTCCGCGCCGAGCATAAACGCCGATTTAGTGGCGAACTGCCCGACCGGACCCGCGCCCCAGATCGCAACCGTGTCGCCTTCCTGAATGTTGCAATTGTCCGCTGCCATAAATCCGGTCGGAAAAATGTCCGAAAGAAACAGAACCTTTTCGTCATCAATCGAATCGGGAACTTTTATCGGTCCGACGTCGGCAAACGGAACTCTCGCGTATTCGGCTTGTCCGCCCGCAAATCCGCCCATCAAATGCGAAAAACCGAATAGCCCTGAACCGGCAAACCCGTAAAGCGTTTCCTGTCCGCCGGCTTTCGGATTCGAATTGTCGCAAACCGAAAACATTTCGCGCTGGCAGAAAAAGCAATTTCCGCAAGCGATTGTAAAAGGCACGACGACTTTATCGCCCTTCTTCAAATTGCCGACACCTTTTCCGGTTTCGACGACTTCGCCCATAAACTCGTGTCCGAGAATATCACCCGACTGCATCGAAGGAATATAACCGTTGTAGAGATGTCAATCCGAGCCGCAAATCGCCGTTTTCGTTATTTTGATAATGGCATCGCGGTCATTTAAAATTGTCGGGTCAGGCACATTCATCACCTGCACATCGTGTTTTCCCATCCAACATACTGCTTTCATTTTATTGTTCTCCCTTGGTTCGTAAAATTTTGTGATTTTTGAAGACTAAACAACGGAACGGTCGGATTCGGATATTATAAAATTTTCCGAACCCTTATTTTACCTGTTTTTCCGCTTTGTTCTGTCTTTTCAATTAAGCCGACGCGCCCTTCGCTTTCGCTTTGACGGCACTTTCGGCGCGTCCCGACGGTTGTCCTTCGGTTTTCATAATTGTTCCCGATTCCATCAACTGCTTAAAGCGGCGCAAATCATCAGCTACCTGCTGATTCGGTTCTTCGCCGAAAAGTTTAGCGACGAGCGAACCGAGGTATCCGGCGGGCGGCTCATAAGTTAAAGTTACTTTAACTTCCGTTCCGCGATTGGTCGTCGGCAGAAATTCGACGACGCCGGAATTCGGAATCTCGGAAAGTTCCGATGATTTCCAACCGATGCGTTCGTTTTCCTGCTCGCTGGTGATTTCCGCGTCCCATTCAACCGTTGTGCCGAGCGGCGCGGTCGCCACCCAATGCGAAGTTTTATCGCCGGTGATTTTAACCGATTCGAGATGCGTCATAAATTGCGGCAGATTCTCGAAATTGCGCCAGAAGCTGTAAAGTTCCGCCGGTGATTTGTTGATCGTGACCGACTTTTTAACGTGAATGCGGCTCGACTGATTCGCTTTTGCGTCAGCCGCATCAGCCGTCGTAAACTTTGCCGCATCGTAAACGTGGCAGTGTCCGGTCGCGCCGCGATAAAGCAAACCGCCGCCAACCAATGAAAGCGCAGTTCCGAATAAACCGCCTGTTTTCAAGCCGTAGCTAACCAGTGCGCCGCCCGCCACGCCTGAAACGACCCGTTCCGCCGAACCGACATTCTGTTTCGTATCGGTTAAATATTTTGTTATTGATTCATTGTTATTTTTCATAAAAACTCCTTCCTCTAGTTCGTTTGTTGTTCGTTGTTTTTGTTTATTTGATGGTCGGCAAGCGTTGTCAGAAAAGACGGTGAAATCCACGATTCGCTGTCTTTTCCTTTAGCTAAACTCTTACCGATTCCTCCCGGAGAAGGCAAAATCTGATTGATCAGCGTCAGTATTTCCGCCGTTAGTTCCGGGAACAGATTATTCATTTTCGCCGCGAATTCGGCTTGAATCGAAATAATCGCTTCGGCGTCGCCGCGCCGCGCCGCATTTATAATTTGTCGGGCGGCGTTTTCCGCGCTAATCGAAGAAAAAGGAAGCGCGTTGCCGATGCTGAACCACGCGAATTCCTTTTCATTTTGACCCTTGAATAAAGCGTTGACGTGACTTCCGGTTCGCATCAATCCGGGACAAACCGTCGTCACGAAAATATTGTCTTTAACGAGTTCGCCGCGCATCGCGTTTGACAAACCGACGAGCGCGAATTTACTGGCGCAATACGGCGCGAGATGCGGAACGGCGACTTTTCCGCCGATTGAAGCGATATTGACGATTCTGCCCGAACCTTGGCGGCGCATTTTCGGCACAACGGCTTGCATCGTGAAAAACGGTCCCCAAAAATGAACCGCCATTGCGTCCTCAAAATCTTTTTGCGTCTGCAATTCCAAAGGTCCGACCTGAATAACGCCCGCATTATTGACCAGCACGTCAATCCGCCCGAAACGCATACAGACATCTTCGATTAAACGGTCAACTGCCGCTTGATTGCGAACGTCGCAGACCGCTTCGAAAACTTCCGCGCCGGGCGTTTCCAAATCTTCGCGGGCGCGGGCGAGTTCTTCGCCGCTGCGCGAACAAATGGCGATCTTCGCGCCTTGAGCGGCAAATTCCCGCGCCAAAACCAATCCCAAACCGCGCGCGCCGCCGGTAATAAGCACGACTTTATCTTTAAAATCAAACGTTCGGCGTGATTTGTTCCACGCCGTCAATGCCGTCAAAACTCCCGCGCCGACGATTGCGCCGATAACCCAATTGTTTCTATTTTCCGCCATAAAAATCTGCCTGAATATTTAACGTATTAAACCGAAACACTATTTTGAATTTTTTCTAAACTCGCAAAAATCGTGCCTTTATTTTGAAGGAAAAAAATAAAGTTTGAAAAAAAATCGCGTGTAATGTTAGCCTTGAAACAAATGGAAAAAGAAAAAACCGAACCGGCGGCGAAAATCAAACGCGAACTGCGCGGCGTGGTCGAACCGAAACTCGTCAGAACTATTTCCTTTACGGTAATCACGATCTCGCTCGTCGCCTGCACGGTTTTGTGTATTTTGGCAATCTGGCAGTTTACCGAATCCGACGCGGTTTGGCGGGCAATTGCGACATTTATCGTCGTCAGCGTCGCGACCGGAATTTTTACGTTTGTGAATGAAAAACTCGGCTGATTTGGTAATTCACGTAAGCTAATTATTAGCCTCAAAACCGAAAAACTAATCTTTATTGAAAGCAAACGCCTGAACAAATATTTTGCGTTGTTAAGGAACTGTTTGAGGAGTTTCGGAAATTCAGCCTTATAATTTCTTTCACACCAAAATTTTTTGGCTGCCCGCTTAAATTTTATTCGTATGATTTCTCGCTTTTTCGCATCTAATAAAATTAATCTAAAATTAAGGACGCTTTCCTTAGCTTTTTGATTCATTTGTTATAGTATTATTTTATAGTATTTGATTTCCCCTAAAATTAGTGCGTTAAATTGCAGTGACTTTTAATTGTAAGCAGCAATTTTTTCAGCACATTAAATCAAGCCGTAAAATTTTTTATTAAAAAGTAATTTATAAAAAAGGATAAAAGTATGACTATGCTTAAAAACAAACAGAGTCGCGCAACTGCGTCGGTTTATCGTCAATTTATTTCATTCGTAATTGTTGCAGTTTTTGTTTTGCAGCATCTTTTAATAATTTCCCCGACATCCGCCAAGTCGGCAGTTTCCAAGTCGCTTTTATTAGTAGATCTTATTCCCAGTGTAGCTGTTAATAAGTATCAAAACACAGGAACGGCTGCAGACATTCTCGAATTACTGGTAATACAGAATAATCTTGATATGCGCGGGATGATAATCAAAGACTTCTCTGCAAGCATGGTAAATGATACGGGTGGCAAGTTCCAATTCACTACCAATACTCTTTGGTCGAGTGTTCCGGCAGGAACACTCATCGTATTGCGCAACAACAATACTGCGGCGGATGTGACTGTTGGCGGTGGGGATTTTAACGTAGATATTGGTCTACAGAACACCACTTACTTTTCTAATCTTGGCGGCACATTTGATATTGCCACTACGGATATGCTTATGATTAAAGCCACTGGTAGCGATCCTAATGGAGTAACGGGCAGCATTCACGTCTTAGCAGGCGGAACCGCCGGGGCTCAGTTTACAGCAGCGCCTACTCCAAAACTTCGCGCTACAGGCACAAGCGGAACTAATCAATTTGTCTATGTTAATAACGGCACCCAGTCTATTGCAGACTTTAACGGGACGGATGCAACAGGTGCGGCTACAGGATTGATCTTTGGGTCAGGCAATAACGCCAATAATACTGCATTTATCAACTCACTTCGGAACGGTGAACCAACCACAACAAATCCTTCCGGCAACGGATCATCTGCTCCAAACGCAGTGCAGCCCGGAGAAAATACGACTCTGACTGTAACAGTTACTCCCGGCACTAACCCTGCGAGCAGCGGCATAACCGTTACTGCCGATCTTACAGCCATCGGCGGCTCGGCAACTCAAACCTTTAGCGGCAACGGCAACACATTTACAAACCAGGCGACGGTTGCGGCTGGAACTACGACGGGCGTTAAGAATCTGCCATTTACCGTGTCGGATTCTGACGGACGTTCGAGCGGAGGCTCTATCAATCTAACGGTTAATTCACCGGGAGGCGTTGTTGATCACGTTGTTATTAGTCAGGTTTACGGCAGCGGCGGCAATAGCGGCGCTGCGTATACCAATGATTACGTTGAACTTTATAATCCGACCGGCGCGTCGGTTAGTTTAACCGGCTGGACTCTGCAATACGCTTCAGCGACGGGCAGCGGTTGGGACGGCAGCAAGCAGCCGCTCGGCGGCAATATCGGCGCGGGCGAATATTATCTCGTCGGTTTGGGAACCAGCAACAGCTCAATCGGATCGCCGCTTCCCACCACAAATGTATCAGGCGAATTAAATTTGAGCGGATCAGCCGGCAAAATTGGGTTAGTCGGTAATGGCGATTCGCTTGTCGGTAATTGTCCGTTAAGTGATGCTGATGTTGTTGACTTTGTGGGTTACGGAACGACTGCAGATTGCTCGGAAGGAGATATTGACGCTCCCGCGCCGAGTAGTTCAAACGCTATTTTCAGAAAATCAAACGGCTCGCAGGATACGAATGTCAACGGTTCCGATTTTGTCGCCCAAGCTGCATCCCCGCGCCGGACTGCGCCGATTGTTGAACTGGGACCGTCGGTTTTAGCTTCCGATCCGCGTAATAATTTTACGAATTCTCCGCGTGATTCGAGTTTGACGATAACTTTTAGCGAGCCGATTTTTGTTGATCCGCAATGGTTTATGATCAACTGCGCCGTTACCGGAGCGCACAATGACGCGACCATCGCCAGTTACAATAACGGTAAAAACTATGTAATTACGCCGAATGTCAATTTTCAACCGGGCGAGAATTGCAGCGTGACAATCAATAAAGATTCGGTTCACGATCAGGATACAGACGATAGCGCGCCTAATACTGATACTTTGACGGCGAATTATTTGTGGTCGTTTACGATTGCAACCGGAACCGCGCCTCAATATTCTCCCGATGTTCATCTGACGATGGGCAATCCAACGGATGCAGTGGGGAATGTCACTATGCCGAATAATTATCTGATGCAGAAACCTGAATTCGCGCTTTCCTACAACCGGGATCGGGGAACTCCGAATTGGGTAAGCTGGCATTTGGATGATACGTGGGTCGGAAGTCTGACTCGTGTGGATACATTCCGACCGGACCCGGCGGTTCCGAGCGATTGGTATCGAGTTCAGGCGACGGACTATTTCGGTTCCGGCTTCGACCGCGGGCATATGGTTCCGAATGCCGACCGCGATAAGGAAACTTCCAGTCCGATTAATCAGGCGACGTTCCTGATGACGAATATGATTCCGCAAGCCCCGGATAATAATCAAGGACCGTGGGCGGCGATGGAAAATGATCTGCGTAATAATTTTCTTCCGGCGAACGAACTTTACATTGTTGCCGGTGGAGTCGGAACAGGCGGCACGGGCAGTAACGGAGGCGTTACGACGACTATCGCAGCTGGTAAAGTTACCGTTCCGGCTTCTACCTGGAAAGTCGCTTTGATAATACCGAAAGCCGACGGCGATGATATTTCGCGGGTATCTGCTTCGACGAGAACTATTGCCGTGATTATGCCGAATACACAGGGTATTAGAGCCAATGACTGGAGAAATTACTTAACGACCATTGATGAGGTAGAACAACTAACCGGCTATGACTTCTACGAAAACTTACCGGATGCCGTCGAAAACAGCATTGAAGCGGGAGTTGACGGGGTTAATCCTCCGGGAACGGCGAATCAAACTATCAATGTTGCGGAAGACAGTTCGGTTTCAATCACATTGGATGCGGCTGGTTCAGGCAGTTTGACATATGAAATTGTCAGTCAGCCGACGAACGGCTCGCTCGACGCGGCAACCGGCGCGACACGAATTTTTACGCCGAATCCTGATTTTAACGGAACCAGCAGTTTTACATTCCGAGTCAAACAGGGAGCGCAAAACTCAAACGTATCAACGGTTACCATTAACGTCACAGAAGTCAACGACGCGCCGGTCGCTGCCGCTGACTCGAAAACGACGCAGCGCAATACGACTTTGACTTTTGCGGCGACTGATTTGACCGTCAACGATAATTCGGGTGCCGCAAATGAAAGCGGTCAGACGCTCACGGTAACACAAGTTTCTTCCACCGCACAGACACACGGAACCGTGAGTTTAAGCGGCGGACAGATAACTTACGCGCCGGAGGCGAATTATACGGGACCATCGGCATTTGATTATGAAGTTTGCGACAACGGCACGACCGGCGGCACAGCGGATATTAAATGCAGCATCGGCACTGTTAATATCAGCGTCTCGATGGTTAATGCTCCGGGGTTCGAGGGCGATGTCGCCTCTCGACCGAACGGCGACGGCTTTATTCTCTCGGATGATGTCGTGCAGGTTCGCCGGTTCCAAAACACAACCCATATAGCTGACCAGACGACCGACGAATTTCAGCGGGCTGACTCCGCTCCGTTTGCCGACCGCGGCGACGGCAAGATTCTCTCCGACGATGTTGTTCAGGCGCGTCGTTATCAAAACGGAACCAATCCGAAACAAACTGCCGGCGGACCGATGACGGCGAGTCTCGCTCGCACGGCGGTTGATAATCTTGCGGCTAAATTGTCGAAGACGGTTCTTGAGAACGCGGGCATTGGAAACCCTCGTGAAGTGCGAGTTGAAAGCGCGAGCGGCAGTGCCGGACAAATGGTGACGGTCAATATCCGCGTCAATGCCGTCGGCAACGAATCCGAATACGGCTTTATTATCAGTTACGATACGAGTGTGCTGTCGAATCCGGTCATCGGAGCGGGCAATGCCGGAGCATCGGTTCGGTCATGCAATTCGACCACCAATCCCGGACAAATCAACTGTTCGGTCGGCGGATTTCCGAATAACCAGATGGGAAGCAGCGATGCAGGAATCGGCGAGATCGCGGCGGGTAACAATCAGATATTGATAACCGTGACCTTCACTATCGCGGCAATGGCGCAGCCGGGAACGACACCGTTGACGCTCTCGAACGTCAATGCGTCGTCGGATGCGCCGCAGTTGTTTACACCGACGGCGACGAACGGAATGGTGACCATCCTGGCTCCGACGGCGGCGGCGGGCGAGATCAGCGGGCGGGTGGTGACAGCCGACGGACGAGGAGTATTCAAAGCGCGGGTAACACTAACGGATCAAAACGGAGAAGAAAAAACCGCGTTGACGAATCCGTTCGGTTATTACCGATTCAATGAGGTGGCGGCAGGCGAAACTTATATAATAACCGTCCGGCATAAAGGGTATGTTTTTATCCCGCAAGTCATCAATTTTGGCGAAAATATCGGTGAACTGCTGATCATCGCCGAGTCGTAAACTTAAGTTCAATTAGGTATTAAGTTCTGATTTGATTTAACTTTGCAGACTTAATAAAAAAGGCGTAAGTTTTAATGCTTACGCCTTTTCTTTTTTCATTTCCTAACCTGTTAGGAAATGAAATCGTTGTGTCAAAAATCGAATAATGCGCTAACCGGGGCATCTCCATTACACACCGCGTTTAATTTTACCCGCTTTACTTTGCTCATTTTGAATTGATAAAATACTCGTTTCGCTAACAGGCAAGTTTTTTATCCGTAAAACACTAATGAGCATTAAACAAATCTCCGTTCGCGGCGCGCGCCAGCACAATCTCAAAAATATCAACGTCGAAATTCCGCGTGACAAACTGACGGTTATCACCGGATTGTCGGGTTCTGGCAAATCTTCGCTCGCTTTTGATACGATTTACGCCGAAGGTCAGAGAAGATACGTCGAATCGCTTTCGGCTTACGCTCGTCAATTTTTAGATCAACTTGAAAAACCGGATGTTGATTCGGTCGAAGGTCTTTCGCCGGCAATTTCCATCGAGCAAAAAACGGTCTCCCGCTCGCCCCGTTCGACCGTCGGAACGGTGACGGAAGTTTACGATTATCTGCGTCTGCTTTTTTCATCAATCGGTCAGCCGCATTGTCATAAGTGCGACGCGCCGATTACGCGCCAATCGGTCGAACAAATCGTCACGAGTATTTTGGATTTGCCCGAAGGCGAGCGCGTGATGATTCTCGCTCCCGTTGTGCGCGGGCGGAAAGGCGAATTTAAAAAGGAACTCGAAAAAATTGCGAAAGATTTTACCCGCGCCCGGATTGACGGCGAAATGCGTCAGCTCGATGAAGAAATCAAACTCGACAAACGCAAAAATCATACGATTGAAGTCGTCGTTGACCGTTTGCTGTTAAAAGAGGGCGTGAAGGAACGCTTAACCGAATCGGTCAGAACGGCTTTGAAATTGACGGGCGGCGCGGTTTTGATTTCGGTGATTGACGGCGGGGAAAAACTCTATTCGGAAAAAATGGCGTGCGTTGATTGCGGCATCAACATCGCCACTTTAGAGCCGCGCTCGTTTTCGTTTAACTCGGCTTACGGCGCGTGTAAAAAATGTCAGGGCTTGGGAACGGTGTTGGCAATTGACCAAAACAAAATTCTGCCCGACCAATCAAATATCGTCAATAAAATCAAATTCCTGAACGAAACGGATAAATCAGGCGGGAAATTTTTGTATGCAGCGTTAATCGCCATCATCGAAAAGTTTGCAGGCGAAGACAAACTCGTTTCGCCGGATGAAGAAAATAAAAAGCAGAAAACTGTAAAAAACAAAAAACAGAAAAGCGAAACCGAAGAATTATCGATCCAACAGTTCGCCGATTTGCCGAAGGAAATCCGCGACGCATTCTGGAACGGGACGAAAAAACGTCTGACTTTTCGGCAGGGCGGTTATAAATATGAATCGGACTGGAAAGGCGCGATTCGGGCGATGCGCGAGCGAATGGAAAATCCGCCGTCGGAAAAAGTGCGCCTCGCGCTCGAAGAATTGGTTTCGCCGATTCCGTGTCCGGTATGCGAAGGGAAACGACTTCAGCCGGAAAGCTTGGCGGTCAAAGTCGGCGGTTTGGGAATTGCCGATTATACCGCTCTGCCGATTGAAGAGGCGAGCGGAAAATTTGAAGAAATCCGTTTAAATATCCGTGAAGAAAAAATTGCCGGACTGGTTTTAAAGGAGATTCGTGAGCGTGTGCGGTTTTTGCAGAATGTCGGTTTAGGCTATATAACATTAGACCGCGCTTCGCAAACTTTGTCGGGCGGCGAAGGACAAAGAATAAGACTGGCGACGCAAATCGGCTCGCAATTGCGCGGAGTTCTTTATGTTTTGGACGAACCTTCAATCGGTCTGCATCCGCGCGACAATCAAAAACTGCTGGAAACTCTTCATCATTTGCGCGATTTGGGCAACACGGTTCTGGTCGTCGAACACGACGAAGAAACTATACAAAAAGCCGATTACGTCGTTGATTTGGGTCCGCTGGCGGGAACTCACGGCGGCGAAATTATTGCGACCGGAACGCCGGAAGAAATTGAGAAAAATTCCGAATCAATCACCGGGAAATATCTCTCCGGCGCGATGAAAATTGAAGTTCCCGAATGGCGCAGGCTACCGAATGGCAACCGCATCACGGTCAAAGGTGCGCGGGCGCATAACTTAAAAAACATTGACGTAACATTTTCACTCGGACTTTTTACGGTTGTAACCGGCGTTTCCGGTTCGGGAAAATCAACGCTCGTCGAAGAAATTCTTTATCCTGCGCTTTACAAATACGTTTATAAATCGGCGATTGAACCGCTCGAACACGATTCGATTGAAGGCTTGGAACTGGTTGATAAAATCATCGAAATTGACCAATCGCCAATCGGCAGAACGCCGCGCTCGAATCCGGCGACTTATACAGGACTTTTTACGCCGATTCGGGAACTTTATGCGATGCTTCCCGAATCGAGAGAACGCGGTTACAAAGCCGGACGTTTTTCGTTCAACGTCAAAGGCGGACGCTGCGAAGCCTGCGACGGCGACGGAATGAAGCGCATCGAAATGAACTTTTTGCCCGACGTTTACGTGCTTTGCGACGTTTGCCGCGGGGCGCGTTACAACCGGGAAACGCTTTCCGTAAAATATAAAGGTCTTTCGATTGCCGATTTACTCGATACAACGATTGAAGACGCGTTGCCGATTTTAGAAAACATCCCGCAAATCAAACAAAAACTTTCAACTCTGCTCGATGTCGGTTTGGGCTATATCAAAATCGGACAATCTTCGACGACTTTAAGCGGCGGCGAAGCGCAGCGCATCAAACTCGCCAAGGAATTATCGAAACGCGCGACCGGCAAAACGATTTATATTTTGGACGAACCGACGACCGGACTGCATTTCGCCGACGTGCATAAATTATTGGACGTTTTGCAGAGATTGGTTGACACTGGCAATACGGTAATCGTTATCGAACATAATCTGGACGTGATAAAATCCGCCGATTACGTAATTGATTTGGGACCGGAAGGCGGCGCGGGCGGCGGAAAATTGGTCGCCGCCGGAACGCCCGAAGAAGTCGCCCGCGTAAAAAAATCCTACACCGGACAGGCTTTGAAAGCATTGCTTAATTAAGGAAATTTTCGTGTTATAATTCGCCAACGAGGTAAAAGTTATGTCGAATACGGAAGTGGAAAAAAGAATCGCGGTTTTAGAAAAAGAAGTTGCTCTTCTTAAACAAAAAATAGAAAAGGAAGAAAAATTAAAAGAACCCTGGTGGAAACAAATTGCCGGAACATTCGCCAACGACCCGATTTATGATGAAGCAATGCGTTTAGGGCGTGAATATCGTTTGTCGCAAAGAGAGGATTACGATAAAGATGATGAGGCAAGTAAATGATAATACTCGATACGGATTGTTTGAGTTTATTTGACAGAGAAAAAAGTCTTGAATCTTCGATTTTGCGTAGAAATCTTGCCCGTTTTTCACCCGAAGACGTTCTCACGACAATAATCACTTTTGAAGAACAAATGCGCGGTTGGCTGACGTATTTGTCAAGATGTAAAAATATTGAAGAACAGATTTTTGCATACGAACGACTGAATCAGTTTTTAGAAAATTTTCGTAAAATTGTGGTTATTCCATTTGATAAAAAAGCCGCCGATGTTTTTCAGCAACTTAAATCTCAAAAAATCCGCGTCGGCACGATGGATTTGAAAATTGCCGCCATCGCCGTTTCAAACAACGCAATTTTAGTTTCGAGAAATTTATCCGATTACGAGCAAATTCCGAATTTGACCGTTCACGATTGGACAAAATAGTCGGTCTTTTCAAAAAACTCAATTCAAAACAACTTCGGCTAACTGAAGTTTCAAAGAAATTCGCATTTCGCGCCGCGAAAAATTGTCAATTAAATTCAAAACGCGCTCGAAATCAGTGGTTGAAAGTTTTGATAAAACAGAAAAATCCGCGCCGTAAAAGCCCCAGGAATTACCGGACGTGATGACGAATTCGCCTTGCTTGATGTTTGAATTTCGTTGAAAGCCGTTGATTATAACGGCGGCTTCGCAAAGCTCATTTATCTGCGGAATCAAAGGTTCAAATAAACGAAACGCTTCGACCGGCTCGATTGCCGAATAAGCCGAGATTATCTGCGTCAAGTTTGACATCTCAGTCGTGTCTTCCGGCTTTTCGGAAACCAAAGCGCGCGCCTTCGCTAAAACCGCAACGGCGTATGATTTGTTTTCCTCCCGATTCTTCCGGTAAATGGCGTTGGCAAGATTGGAGAGAGCGTTAATGCGCGCATTTTCGGGAAATTCGTCAATTAATCTTTCAGCTTCGGTAAATTTTCCGGCTGAACTTAAACTATATGCAAGTTGCGAGTTGAGATTATGAATTTCTTGTTCGAGCATGTCGCCATCAAAATTATCTTTCAAAATTTCCGTGGCGCGATTTAAATCACCTTGCTGCGCGAATTTGTTTACCGCCGTTTGATAAATCTGGCGGCGCGAGCTCGCGGGAAATTTTTTCGCTTCAATTAAAAGCTGTTCGGCGGTCGCTTCTCCGTTCAAAATTTTACTGACTTCCGGGTCGTAATCGTAGACTCTATCAAATCCGTTGTGTAAACTGTTTCTTTGCAATTTCTTTAGCGATTCGACGCTTGATGGCGCGAGTTTTTCGGCAATGGGGATAATCGCGTAAGCGTTAAAATATGCCCGACCGTTATTTTGCTGTAGATAAAAGGAAATAAGTTTATCGGCGAGACCGCGCATTTGCGATTCGTTAAATTTGACGGCTTTCTCCGTTTCACCTTTTTTGCGTGTAAATTCCGTCAGGAAATTAGTTGTAACATTTAATTGTTGATAGACAGCCGAATTTTGCGGATTAAAATTAGTGCCGATTAATTTTCCTACTACTTCGGAAGCGATTTCGTCGGCTGCTTCGGCATCTTTTTCGTGCAGTTTTTTTAACAAACTCAGTGTTTGCTCGGAAAAGCCTTTTTTTAGAGATTCTTTGAGAAGTTTGATGGCGCGTTCAGGATTTTGATCTGCGGCGAGACGGACAAAACCTTGTTCGAG
>Ga0136623_10000187_pt1 | contig 16569 bp, 21 predicted proteins | sample AntDrymUQ4492106_2_FD_104656 | JGI IMG/M metagenome (GOLD analysis project Ga0136623, IMG submission 104656) | Polar desert sand microbial communities from Dry Valleys, Antarctica - metaG UQ449 (21.06) | ecosystem: Environmental > Terrestrial > Soil > Desert | place: Antarctica: Dry Valley...
CAAGACAGTTGCTCGGCGCGCCAAACAGGGCCAATCCCTGGCCCTGGCTTTCCTCAGCACATCGTACACGGGCTGTGATAGCAATGCGTAGGATGATATCCAGAAATTATCTAATCGATAGTTATATTCCGCAGCAAAGCCCCGCGCCACGTCTTTGAAAAATCCCTTTGCGTACCTTATACTACGTACTACAGAGATTGAAACACTTTGAACTGTTTTACTGACATTGTGCTTACATAGCGCTGACATAGGCATCCGCCCGAAGTAGATCGTCATGGAGCCGAAAGTGAAGATCACCAAGCTGGGCGTCGACCGCCTACCATCTCCAGCCGCAGGCTACGCCATCCACTGGGACAATGCTCTCAAGGGTTTCGGGGTGCGGGTCACGGCCAACGGCATCAAGACCTTCGTGCTGCAACGTCGAGTGAGCGGTAAGGAGCGGCGGATCACCATCGGACGTTTCGGCCCGCTCACCGTCGAAGAGGCCCGGCGTGAGGCTAGGAAGCTTCTAGGCGCTATTGCGACCGGCCGAGACCCAGTAGCCGAGAGGAGGCAGGCCGCGTGCGATGCTGCGACATTGGGTGAGACGTTCGCCAACTACATGTGCGCCCGGAGCGAACTGCGGCCGAGGACGGTCAAGGACTACGAGCGCGTCATGCGCGTATCCTTTGGCGACTGGTGCAAGCGGCCATTGCTTGGTATCAGCGGAGACATGGTGCAGAAGCGCCACACAGCGCTCGCCGAGCGCCACGGTAAATCGTGGAGCAACTTGTCAATGCGGGTGTTGAGGGCGGTTTACAATTTTGCGCAAGCGAGCTATGAGGGCAGTGCGTTTGTCCTGGACAACCCGGTCAAGCGCCTGTCACGGATCCGCGCTTGGTACCGGATCGATCCTCGCGAGACACTGATCAAGCCTCACCAACTGAAGCCATGGTTGGACGCCGTGCTCGCACTCGAAAACCCGCTCGCTCGTGACTACATGCAACTGGTATTGCTGACCGGTCTACGCCGGAGCGAGGCGCTCGGACTGCGGTGGGATGACGTAGACCCTCTAGGACGCACGCTGACGATCAAGGGCACCAAGAACCATAGAGACCACACACTGCCATTGCCGGACTACCTCGCGGCTCTCCTAGAAGCTATACCGCGATCTGGCGCCTATGTGTTCGAGGGGCCGAAGGGCAGGCTCGGCAATCTGCGCTATGCCCTGAAGGAAGTAGCGCACGCATCGGGAGTGCCGTTCCGTGTCCACGATCTGCGTAGAACCTTCGCGACGGTTGCGGACAGTCTCGACATTCCGGGTTATGCGGTCAAGGCGCTGCTGAACCACAAAGGCGGGGCGGATGTAACTGCGGGCTATATCGTGGCGAGCACTGAGCGGTTACGTGGGCCGATGGAGAAGATCTCGGACTACGTACTCAAGTGTGCGGGCATCCAAGAATCGGCGAAGGTGATGACCTTCGAGCGCCGGACCTAGGCAAGCATACTACCAACTTGATTCTAGTCCACAAGCCATGTAGAGTGCTCGCACAGTCAAGGTTGGCAACTTAAGGCGACCTTGTTCCGACCCGGTTAAACTCGCCGTACTTGCAGGAGGTCGGCCACGGCACAGCACGTCATCCTTGTTATTAGGGTGACACATATCAATGCTGTGGCGTGGAAACAATCCCCCCCGCACACAGCCTTCAACATTGAGGGCTTTCTATGGACAAGCGTAAAGCTACCATCGCCAAGGATCTTGGCGTTAAACCCCCCACCACATATATATCGACCCCGGAAGCTGCCCGCATCGCCGGGTTGTCTATCGACTGGTTCCAACGCGCGCGTTGGGTTGGCAACGGACCTCCATATATTAAGATAGCAAGGGCCGTCAGATATCCATCAGACGAACTGCATTCTTGGTTGCGTGCGCGTGTGCGGACATCGACCACGGAGGTGGTGTCGTGAAACTCTACCAAATCGGCGACGAGTTCTTCCCCGAGCACAGTGTCCGATCCATTCGCGTAACAGATAAAGGTGTCTTTATCCACATTGTCGGGGAGGATTCACCACGCAACGCAGGCGTTCTGCCACGCGTGCGTGAAACGTTGCCAAATATCCACCAACACCTGGAGGTTGTAGAAGTGCGCAGACGCCCTGGTCTACCTGTCGAATACCGTCCCATCCGAGCGTGGGATACCACTTATGTATTGGAATCGACGGGCGCAAAGTGGTGTGGCGCAACCCCGTTGCTGATGGACGGCGAGACACTTGAAGACAGCGCAATGTGGGGAATTTTAAATCGTCAGACGGGCACGGTCACTAGGGGAGGCATGTTCAACTCAGTCGATGACTTTATGGAGCATGTGCGGCGGCAGTTTAGACCGAAAGCAGTGGTCGCGAAGGAAACGGAGGCAACATGAACACCATAGTTGATCTTGATCGCAGGGAGGTGCCGAGCATGACCGCCCTTGACTGCACCCTGCCCAATTCCGAGAGTGCCGTGGATGAAGATGTCATTCATTCGCTTAATCGTGAATTTAAAGCGGTTCGCGTCGGTGACAAAATCTGGTGCGCATCGTTTAATCCACAAACTCTAGCGCTATCCACACTGCATCCCTTTTCGAGCTTTTGGCTCCGGCTGGCCAACAGACCGCATGTCCAGGTCGGGGGCAAGTCTATAGACCAAGCCCGGTACTTCCGAGACCATCCGGAGCGGGCTGATGCGGAGATAGTATTTGAACCGTTCAGAGAAACGCGGCCAGGAACCCTGAATCTGTGGATAGGCTTTAAAATCGAGCCCAAGCAGGGACCGCACGATCTCATTTCCTCACACATACTGAACATTATCTGTCGCGGGAACTCAGCTAGGCGGGACCGTTTCGAGGACTTGCTGACCTGGGCATTCACTAACCCCGACCATGACAAGCGGCTGCCGATCTCCCTAGTGTTGCTCGGTAGTAATGGCGAGGCTCGCGCGCTTCTCGAAAGGCTGTTGTGCAAGTTCTTCCACCACGATAATTACGTACGGCGCTACGGCGCTAGCGTTTCCCATTGCATCCCACAGAATTTAGCAAACCAAGCGCTTATCCTCCTTGACGAGTGTTCAAACGGAGGGGATAAAAACGGGAAGCGGCGGCAAAAACTGCACCGGCGGATAGCCGCACCATCATCGAGCATCCGTGACAGGTTCGTCCCCGATATAACCGTGGCAAACCACGCGCTTGTTTTGATATCGGGCGGATTGGACTGGATAGTGCCAGCGAGCGAAGATCCCAAGCGGTACTTTGTGATCACGATGAACGGCGTAAAGTACGGGGATGACCTGTGGGAGGCGCTGTGGGAAGAAATAGATACGTGCGCCGCTCATTATCTCTACCACATTCTGAGCAGGCAACTTGTTCATAGCCTGGACGAGCTGAGGCACTCGATGGAGTTGGAGGATTGATCTATGGATACAGTATCTACCACTCAGCCTGGGCGTCTGACCCAAGGCAGATACCTAACGTTCAAGCAAGCCGCTCAAGAATATCCCGCGTTCTCAGTCGTCGCGTTGCGTTGGCTCCGAGTCAATGGTGCCACTACGGGATTCGATCGTTGTGTTCTCAGCGTCGGCCACAAAGTTGTTCTTGATGTCTGGGCCTTCGAGGAATGGCTGGATCAACAGCGCGCTTCACGTAAGCAGGAGGTGGCGGCGTGACCGCCAGGGAAGGGGAATCTGAGAGCAGGCCACTCTCAGATTCACCAGAAGCGGAAACGAAAGACAACCAACGGCCAAAGCATACCGCAGACGGCACCTACCGTCAAGCAAACTCCACTCTGCAAGAACTCATCGCCGCAGTGAGTGCCAACGGCGGCTCTTTATCCGTGTCGGGCGCTGCTGGCTGGGGATTGCAGTACGATGATCTACACAAGATTGCCGAATACATCCCGTTGTTGGAACAGTATGATCCCGCTGAGGTGGCCGCCGAGGTCGAAGCTAAGCACAACGGCACCCAGCTTCCACAGACTCTACTCGCCGCAGCGCTGGATTACGCCAAACGCGGATGGTATGTGTTTCCCATATGGGGAGTTACCGAAGGCGTTTGCGACTGCGGCAAGGCGTGCGAAGACATCGGCAAACACCCGATCACCGCGCACGGATTTAAAGACGCGACGCTTGACGTCGGTACTATCGAAGGATGGTGGGCACGTCGGCCCCATGCCAATGTCGGCATAGAGACAGGCAAACGTTCGGGAATCAGCGTGTTTGACATAGATCCCGGCAAGGGCGGGCAAGTCTCGTTGGATAAACTGATCGCCGAGCACGGGCCGCTTCCAGCGACACCGCAGGTGGCAACAGGCGGCGGCGGGTCGCACCACTATTTCAGATACCCAGCTGATATCGACCTTAAACGCTCGATCAGCAAGGTAGGGCCAGGCTTGGATGCCTGCGCTAACGGCGGATATGTGGTCGCACCACCTGGCTCGCACGAGTCTGGCGGGGTGTACAGTTGGGTTACCGGCCCCGACGAGGTGACGTTGGCCGATTGGCCAGCATGGTTAGTGCCCGCGAAAACCAATGGCGCGGCACCTCCTCGCGCGGAAGGCGAGATAATTCCACATGGGGCGCGGAACGCTACGCTATTTAGCTTAGCTTCCTCCCTGCGGGCTAGGGGGCTGAGCGAGGAAGCAATAGAAGCGGCGTTATTGGTGGAGAATGAGAATTGCTGCAAGCCGCCTTTATCGATCCCCGAGGTTGAGAAACTAGCCCGGCAAGCGGGAAAGTATGAGCAGGGGGAGGTACTGGAGCGTACCGGCGGTGTAATGCTTCTGTTGCCGAGTGCGCTAACTCCGATAACTGAGTCGGCGAAAGAAATATTTGCTGCGATTAGGATTAGGCCGAACCAAACGATGTTTATCCGCAGCAATCACATAGTTGAATTTGAGGATGGCAAATTGTGTTCGTTGCTGCCGGCAGCTTTTTGTTCGCGAGTTGAGCAGTACGGATCACTTTTTAAATTGGGCAAAGACGGCAACGGCACGATCATACATAGGCCCAGCCGATGTTCGGAAGCCAACGCTAAAGTGTTGATGCTCGCCAGCGAGGCACAAGAGATACTGCCACGGATCGAGGCGGTGTCCAACGCGCCGGTATGTGTTGAACGTGATGGCAAAGCGGTAGTGCTGGGCAAGGGCTACCACGAGGACGCGCGGCTACTTGTTATAGGTGGCGAGATGCCGCCGGTAGTGCCGCTTAGGGTTGCCGTGAGAGCAATTCTTGCGATTTTGGCGGAGTTCGACTTTGCAACACCTGGCGATAAGTCGCGGGCCATAGCATCGATACTTACTCCGGGGATGAAGATGGGCGGATTGCTCGGCGATGAGTATGGGCCTGTCGATATTGCCGAAGCGGATAATACGCAGGCCGGGAAGGGATATCGTTGCGCAATGACGCATACGATTTACGGTGAAGAACGCGTACTTGTGACCAAGAACGAGGGCGGAGTTGGTAGCTTTGACGAATCGCTACAGCATGCCTTGCTATCAGGGAGGATGTTCGTTGTTCCTGACAACATTCGCGGGATGGTCAACTCCCAGTACTGGGAGGCTGTTATCACTAGCCCTGCCCAAGCAACCGCGCGTGTTCCATATCGCGGCTACGAGAGTGTCGATGTTTCACGAGTCACGTTTCAAATGACTAGCAACGGCGCACAGACCACTAAGGATCTAGCGAACCGCAGTTGCATTACACGCACTTTGAAGCGCGAAGGCTTCCCCTTCAAAAAGTACAAGGAGGGGTTTGTATTGAACCACATTAAGGCGAAACAGCCGTTCTACCTGGGATGCGTCTATGTTTATCGAGAATGGCTGCGCCTCGGGAAGCCAACGACCGATGAACTGCGCCACGATTTTAGGGTGTGGGTGCAATCTCTGGACTGGATTGTCCGGAACTTGTTCGATGGGTCGCCTTTGATGGATGGGCATGAGCAGTTGAAGGATCGTGTTTCCAATCCGGCGCTGTCATGGGCCCGGCAGCTGTGCCTGGCCATGAGTAAAGAAGTGATGACCGCCACGGCGCTTTCCGCCAGTGAAATTTTCGAGTTCTGCGAGGCGGATCGTGACTTGCTCCCTCCCGGGAGTGAGGACGTCGAAACGAAAGACGGCGCTTTATGGGTCGGGAAGCAAATGAAACACGTGTTTAGGGGTGTCCAGGATACCAAGATCACCATACGCGACCCGGAATCTCCCGATGATGTCGTGGTTGTGAAAGAGGCGGTGTTGGTATTGGAAGGTTTTGAAATTCTCCGCCAGACCAAGCCAGAACGCGATCCTGAGACACGCAATATACGGAACAACAAACGGTACTGGATTTATGCCGAAGGGGAAGGGGCGAAAGTCGGCGCGGAGGCGCGGGCAATGGAGCCGGTGGATCCTTTACATGGCGTTACATTGCCGGAATAGGTTCCGACCACGGAAGAGTAGGGGATTTCTAAAACGGGGTTAGGGGATTTCTAAAACCTCCAGGGGGTTTTGATGATGTTTTTTCTAAAATTGAGGGGGTTTTTCTCAAAAATGGCCGATATTACAAAAAATTTAGGACTAAAGTTTAGTTGGGCATATGTCGATTATAATCCGAGGGTTACCACAAGTTCTTAATGCGTTGTATTACAAGCGCACGCTGATGCACCCTGAAGGGAATAAACTATAGAGAAATAGCCCTAAAAACACATGGGTTTCCCCCTTCTAGGTGCATGGGGTGCAGGGGTGCGCTTTTAAAGTGGTTTATTAAGATGCCTTTTAACGGCTTGGAGTTCAACAACTTACAGCGAAAAAAAGAGTGTTCAAAACGTGAACACCCTATTCCGATAGAGGAACCGAAAAAGGGGCTAATATGGGCAAAAGTCTAGATGGTGCAGCGCAATATGACGCGGTGCAGCATTAAAATCCGGGAAAACATGTGCCGCTTAGACCCGACACTTTTGAGTCGAAATGGGTAGATTGTCCGAAGGTGAAAACATGGATCTAAAGTTACGTGAAGCTTTGAAAGATTCCGTCTTCGACGGTCGTCAAAACATCGATCACGGACTGACCAAAAACGAGCTTGAGTGGCATCACAGGGATCGAAGGACCGCCGCTTTTAAGAAGGCGACCGGTTTGATCGAGTCGGGCGCATACAGGCGAGCGGGTATCCCGCATAATGTTTACTCGGAGATGCACAACTCCGAATTCGATCACACCTCGTTGTGGCGAGATGGTGAAGGGCGGTATATTCTGACCACCGAGCCGTATGATGGGGGTGGGCGTATTGGGAATGTGTCAAAGTGTCTTGCGTGGTGCGAAAGGAACAACGTTGTCGCTTTACGTTCCAAATGGCCTGGCATGTGGTATCCGTGGGGCAAGGGTCAAGGATCAATCCTTATTCTGGTCTCGACACCCAAGAATGGTGGCGATATTCATGTTGTCGAACGTTGTTTATTAGCGAGCTTTAGCGAGAGGCAGTAATGTTTAAACGTGGGAACGGGATCACCCGCACAGGGGCGAAGAACAAGCGGTCCCTGGAGTTAATGGATCTTCTGGAGATAAATTTCCCGAAGTGGAATCCCATTCTTCAAATGGCGTCGATAGCGAATGATAGATCGCAGTCCATGGAGTTGCGGTTCGCGGCATGCAAGGAAGTGGCTCAGTACATCGCGCCTAAAAAGAAGGCGGTTGAGATTACGGAGGGAAAGACGGTCCGGATTCAACTCCTGTACGACTACAACGCGGGGCGGGAGGGGCACACCGATGCTGGGTCGAACGGACACATCATCGACATGCCCGTGGTGAGCCCGATGTTCCCGTCGCCTGATGATGACGACGCATAAGTAACCCGAGGAAACGTTATGAGCTTTGCTACCGCTGTCAATAGAGTACATCGGATGTACGGGAAACCGATTAAACCACTGCCGAGCGTTTTGAGTAGTGGTGTTGTGCGGCTCGCGGACATTGCGGGGTTGACTTATCGGCCGTTTAGAGAACGGGATGCCGAAACTTTCGCTGTAGGAGACCTTGCATATATCTCATTGGACGGACACGCGCTGATACAGGTCGAAGTGACGGATCTTCCTGGCGCCGATGACCCTAGGATACGCGTCAAATTTGTAAAGAAAGTTGGAACAGTGAGGGCGGTTGCCGCCGGTTGGTATCTTTTCCCCGATGAAGTACGGCACAAGCCTGCTGATGCCATTGCCAAGGCGCCGAACTGGATTGACGTATGACCTTCATGGTTTATAAGCTCAAGGCCAACTGCGGCGCGACATGCTCGGCAGTGCATGCGTTGGTATAGTATTTTTCCGCCGGTCTTTCACGAGGGTAAAAGTGGGCATCGCCAGCGTCGCTAAGCACTCGGAATCCTGCTTGTGGTGGGTATTGGTCAGCGGTGGATCGCTCGAACAGATCGGTAGTGGACAGATCCAGGTTATCACTGCCGCAATCCGGGCACAGTAGGTTGGTCTCGGTATGGGTGATCTCCATTGAAGATACTCCTTTCGTGGGTTGTTTCCTTCCGAGCAAGTATACCACGTGCCGCCTGTTGAACTCAGATCCCCACCGACTGCTTACACTGAGCTTACACGTCTAGAGCCCCCATGGAAGCTAACAACGCAACCCTTTGATCTCCATGGTTCCTCTGGACGAACTCGGGCCTACGACATGCTGATGGGTAATTATATTCAGACTGCATTCTCGTAGCCGAAGTTACTGTAAATCATGATTTACAGCGGATCCCTACCGACAGCCCTGCGATATTGCATTATTACTTAATGTGATATTGGGTCGTTCGCACTATTGGACAGCTTACCGCTGGGCTACTGTTCATATACCCAACCTCTACCCTGTTCGACCTATCGAGGCTACTGTACATATCATCACCTAGCCCGATAACCTAACACGCATTCCCTCGAACATCATTATTTTATACAGCTGTATAGGCCCTCAGTCTATAGGTCTCGAAAGCCTTGTATGTCAACGGCTTCCAGAAATACGGTAGGTTACGATTTTCAGGATTTTTTTTCGGCGAGACCGGCCTTGTCTGATCTTGATCTGTGGCGAAGCAGCGGGGCCGGTGTTCATTCAAACGTTTTCCACGAATTTTCAAAAAGTAAAAAACGGACCCCTCCCTGTTCCGTACTCCGCACCTGGCGTCCCACTCCCGACGACGTTCGCAGCAACGGTGTGGTAGTCCAGGTCAATGTAACTTCGAAGTTACGCACCATCCTAACCGTGATACACGAGTTGAAGTGTCCCGACGTCGAGACAAACCCCCCATCCCGACTATCGAGCATGGCACGAGCTAAAGTGTCCAAACGTTTAGCCATTGCCCTGCCGACCGTCCAGCACGGCACGAGCTACGGTTGAATACCGTGCTACGGCGGAAAACTCTTTTCCCACTGCATAGAAACAACCGAAGTTAGAGATACCTCCCTCCGCACTCAGAACCACACCACCGTTAAAAAAAGGCATGTGCAAACCCTGGTGGGGTGATGCTGCGCCGCATAGCCGTCAGCGACATACCAGGATCTTTTATGTAGTCGCTTGGTAACTGCGGTAACTTTCGGGTGTTCTTATCTGTACTGGGATATCGTTGGTAACAACCGATTTGCCTAGGCGGCTTGAAGTACCCCCACCAGGTCCGTATGCTTGTTATACGTCTCCCCGAACTCGCTAGCGTCGAAGGTGAACGCGGGCGCACCTAAGAATTGACGTAGCAGACCTTTGGGGTTTTCCAACACCCAAAACTTAAGCGCTTGTTGTTTCCGTACCTGCCAGATAATTTGCAAGCAGCGCTCAACCAACTGCATACCCTCTGCAAGATCTCTGGGAGCTTTGGCTGTAGTACGCGCCATCGAGAACATGGTACAGGGCGGTGCCGCCAAGATGCCGTAAATGTTCTGGGGTGGGGTGTATTTTTGAATATCGTATTGTGGCAACGTGATAATACGCACGTCGTATCCCGCATCCGCATAAGGTTTGCTCCATGCGCCCGTGCCGCCACAAAGGTCGAGAATTATTCTAGTCACTCTGTTTTCCAATCAATAAAAATCCCCTGCTCGCTCGTGGAGCAAGGGATTCCCTGCTTTAGAAAAATAACGAAAATCAGCAGTACCGATGCTAGAACCTACTGCACGTGTGCCCAACGTTCTCCGGAGAGAATTCGGCTTATTGCCCCTTGGCTCATGCCAAACTCTTTCGCTAGTTCGCTTTGAGTCTGCCCTATACGAGAGCAGATTTCTCGGACCTGGCGCTCAGTCAATTTGGAATGGCCTTGCCTTTCTCCTCTAGCACGCTTCTCAGGGTGTGTTCGCGACCAATGCATATCCCCACGGACCGGATGCATGCACGCAGCGTGCGCACGGCCTTTTGAATTTCGCCCTTTGGCGGCTGCGTCACGATTGTTATCTCCACGTGTACCGGTGAACAAATGATCCGGTCTCACACACGCTCTTACGTCACAGTGATGCAGCACGCACATACCTTTCGGTATTGCGCCGAAAAAATCTTCCCAGACCGCTCGATGGGCAAGCCAGGTGCGGCCTTTAAAATATACTTGTCCATAGCGATTTTTGTCGATATGGTCATTGAACAGAATACATTCCGTATCAGGTTTTCATCACTATCCTCCTTGTTGGGCTGCATCACCATTTCGGCGCCTGCTGTACGCCCGCGGCAGGGGGTAGACCGCCCTGTCCCCTTCACGCTTAAGACTCTCGATGATCGCCAATGTAAGCCACCGATTGGCGCATACGTCCGCGCGCGCAGCAGCGGCATGGAGACTAAAGCCCTGCTCGTTGACACAGCGTTGTGGCGTGGGCTGCACCTCTGGGCTGGGGACGGTTTGCAAGGTCAGTACTTTTTGGGCCCGCCCGGGGCCCGAACGCAATGCGGTAGGTGCAGGCCGCCGCTTGCAGGGGCCCGAGCGCGGGATCCGGATCGGTGTCGGCCAGGGTGGTCATTCCCGGATCTTCCAGGAGATAACCTTTGCGAGTCAATAATTTCATGATGCGCTTTATGATGCGCGTGAGTAAGGCCTGGAGCTGCCCCGCGGCGGGGGCGCGCACGGCAATCTTTTCTCAATGCTTCTTGTAGAGATTCCACTTGACCTGCGCGACCCGCGCGAACGTTTCAAGTATATCAACGGCAAGATCGCTGCCATGAATAATGCGCGCGCGGTCGAAGGCATGGGCCTGTTTCAGCTTTGATTGGAACCCTGCCCGCGTCCGTGCAGGCTTTAGTCGGGGCACTAGCTACGACCACCCCCTTCCCTGCATTTAATATGGTCTCCACGAACATTCCGGGGCCGCGGATCCCGCTCTATGCGGCGGGCAAACGCATGATCGCCTGTTACCCTTATCTGCCTGCCGGCTATGCCGCCGGGTGCGCGTGCTCTGTTATCAGCTATGACCAGAAACTCTATTTCGGGCTGACCGCCGATACGCAGGCGATGCCCGACGTTGAACGCCTGAAAGCGTTGCTGGACGAGTCTTTTGTTGAACTGCGCAAAGTCGCGGGTGTGGACAAAAAAAGCTGCGGATCACGAAAGCTGTTAGAGGTTACTAAGAGCGCTAGCGATTAAGGCTCAGCAAAAGGAGAGAACACCTTGTCACTGAACGCCTGAAGTTCTCTGCTTACCCGAGACGTAATTCAGCACTCCATATCGCCTTGACAGGTGGCCACGTCAGCGTTACACTGCATCGCAACATTTACGTTTTTGACTGAGTTTTAGCTGTTCCGCGCCTGGAGAACCGCAACGGTTACCCCACAATCTGAAACTCATCCCGATTTTTTAAGAATCCCTCTCATCCAAGCAGGAGTGAACCGATCATGAATCATCCAAACCCACACGTGCGTAATAAAGTCCACGAAGCGAGCCGTACCACGTTCGACGCGCTGCAAGGCATGGCGGAAAATACCATCAACATCTGGCGGCAAATGGGCGACATGCAACGCAAGTCTTACAGTGCCGCGGTCGAGGCGTCCCAGGCCCAGTTGCAGCTAATTGGCAAGGTGAGCGCGCCACGCGAATTCGCCAGCGCCCAAGCACAACTCGCCGGGTCGTTTAAAATATTCGACTTCGACGATCCTATGACCATACGCGCCAGGAAGTACCTTACGGGTACTCACGTGATCCTACGGGAAATCGAAGTCCAGGCGGGGACTACCCCTCGGCAGGAGGTTTGGACTCGGCACAATGCCAGGCTCTACCGTTACCGGCGGGCCGACGGCGGCAACGGTGGGTGTCGCCCCGTGCCGGTGCTTTTGACTTACGGTTTCGTACTCAAGCCGCATGTGTTTGACCTGGCGCCCGGCAACAGCCTAGTGGAAAACCTGGTAGCGGCGGGCTTCGACGTCTACATGCTCGATTTCGGGGTTCCGGGTAAAGAGGACGCGGGATTGGCGATCGAGGATCTGGTGCTCGATTATATGCACGACGCGGTGCAAAAAGTGTGCGAGATCTCGGGCGCCGCCGAAGTCAGCCTGCTCGGGCATTCCCAGGGCGGCACACTATCGGCGATGTACGCGGCTCTGTTCCCGGATGGACCGATCAGGAATCTCGTCCTGCTCTGCGCGCCCACGGAATTCGCGCCGCGAGAACCGGGTCCGCTCGGGCTCTGGACGTATACGAGCCGTAACGGCGGCGCGATGTTCGATCCGAAGATAGTGCCGACATGGTTGGGGAACCTGCCCACGGGTCTGGCGAGCACTGTGCTCGATATGGGCGTCTCCTGGATGGCCAACGGCGCCAGCACGGTTTGCCGGTCCATGAGCTTTGGCGGCTACGACGCGGCGTTGCGGCACATCCGGGATCAGGCGGAGCGCGATGTTGCCGTGCGTTCGTGGCTGGCGGCGTGCAAGTGGGTCGACGATGCCGCGCCATTTCCCGGTGAGACTTTCCGTAGCTGGGTCGCGGACTTATACCAGCAGGACAAGCTCGTCAGGGGCAAGGTGAAGCTGCGGGGACGCACGGTGGATCTCTCCAACATTCGCTGTTCCGTGTTCAACATCGCGGGCAAGTGGGACTACGTGGTGCCGCCCTCCCAGACCAGGGCAACGACCGCGCTGGCGCGCAGTTCGGATAAAGAGTCACTTACGCTGGACGCCGGACACATCGGTATGTTCATCGGGCCGGCGGCCGCGAACACGCTGTGGCCCCGTCTCGGGAACTGGCTCGAGACCCGTTCCGTCAACTACGAGAGTTGACGCCCGTGATAACGGATGCGCCATCCAGCCCCGTCGCGCCGACTTCGCGTTGGATGGCCGCCGCGCGGGCCCGCGAGAGCGAGCGGCCGCATCGCTTGTTCAACGACCCGCTTGCCGCCGCGCTGGCCGGTGCCGAGGGCTTCGCCTGGTTGGACCGCATGACGGTCGCAGCTGGGTCTGGGGGGCCGGAGTTGTATCCTGTTATCCGTACCCGCTTCTTCGACGAGTTTCTGCTGAATGCCTGCGGGGACGCAGGGGTTCGGCAGGTGGTGCTCGTGGCAGCGGGCCTTGATACCCGCGCCTACCGTCTGGAATGGCCGTCCGGCACGCGCTTGTACGAGGTGGACTTGTACGACGTACTGGAGGCCAAAGAGGCCGTGATAAAAAAGGCCGGGGCGCAGCCGCGCTGCGAGCGGCATACGATCCGGGCGGATTTAAGAGAGAACACCTGGCCGGAATCGCTTTGTACCGCCGGCTACCAGCCGCGGGACTTGTCGGTCTGGCTCATAGAAGGTCTCCTCTTTTACCTGCCCTACACCGCCGTCCATACGCTGCTGGCGAAAGTAAGCGCGCAAACGGCGACCGGCAGCCTGCTCGGTCTGGACGTGATGAACATGGGTCTGTTTTTTTCTCCGCTGGCGTGGTCGCAGCAACTTGCCCTCGCCCGACAGGGCGCACCAGGACGGTTCGGGACAGACAATCCCAGAACCCTGCTGGCCGACTACGGCTGGGACGCCGAAGTGCTACAAACCGGAGAGGAGGAGGCTAACTTCGGCCGGTGGCCCATGCCCGTAATGCCGTGGTGGTTGCCCGGCGTGCCGCGCAGTTTCCTGGTGAGGGCGGGACACACCTAAGCGCGCATGCACAAATTCATCGGCGTACTGATTCCGCTCCGGGACGGTCGCATCATAAAAAGATATTGAGTCGTCTCGTGAAATCAGGCTTTTCGCGAGACAGATGACAACGATTGTCGTTTCGAAGCGCAGCGAGAAATCTTGCGCCGTGAAGGAGACTTTAATCCAGACAGTTACAAGATCTCTCCGGAGCCTGCCCCGAGCGCCCCGAGGGGGTCGAGATGACCATTTTCGGGTTTTCGAGTTGACAGATCGTGGCTTTATCAGCCGCTCCTTTACCATTGACTGGAGGTAACACATGACTGATCCAGCCCTGCTCGAAGGCGTCGCCGCCAGGGCCGTAGACACAGCGCGCCTGCGGACGCATCTCTTGACCGGCGGCGCAGAAGGCGGGACGCCGATCTTCTTTATTCACGGCAACGCCTCTTCCTCGCGTTTCTTCGAGGAAACCCTCGCAGCGTTGCCTGGGGGCGGAAGTTTCTGGGGGCTCGCGCCCGATCTGAGAGGATACGGCGACTCGGAGACGAAACCGCTGGACGCTACCCGGGGGATCGCGGACTTCTCCAATGACCTTCACGCGCTGGCGGAAGCGCTGGATCTGGGAGCGCGGAAGCGGCATCTGGTCGGCTGGTCCGTGGGAGGCGGCGTGGTCTTGCGCTACGCCCTGGATCATCCGAATGAGGTAGCCTCGATCACGCTCATAAATCCGGTGTCTCCATACGGCTTCGGCGGCACCAAGGACACGGCCGGCACGCCGTGCTGGCCGGACTACGCGGGCTCCGGCGGCGGATTGACCACACCAGACTTCGTACAGCGCCTGCGGGAAGGCGATCGCGGCGACAAAGATCTGATTTCTCCCCGCAACGTGATGAATGCGATCTACTACAAACCTCCTTTCAGAGCGGCCCCGGCGCGCGAAGAGATTCTCCTCACCGCGCTGCTGTCTACGAAACTGACGGAGGGAAACTATCCGGGGGATGCAACGCCTTCCGGAAACTGGCCGCACGTGGCGCCAGGAGTAAGAGGGATCAACAACGCCCTCTCGCCCAAATACTGCAATCTTAAAGCCTTCGCCGAGATAGACCCGAAGCCTCCCGTGCTCTGGATTCGCGGCGCCGACGATACGTTTGTATCCGACACGTCGTTACGGGACTTTGGCTACCTGGGACAACTGGGCGTTGTCCCGAATTGGCCGGGCAAGGATGTTTACCCCCCACAGCCGATGGTCTCTCAGATGAGGGCCGTGCTGGAGGCGTACGTCAAGAACGGGGGAAATTACCGGGAAGAAGTAATCGAAGACTGCGGTCATACGCCACACGTCGAAAAGCCCGACGCGTTCCGGCAAATGCTCCTTGAGTTTATCGAGGCACATTCCTGACCGCCTGAGGAAAATCCCCCTCGATCCCCTTTGCAAAAGGGGGAAGCACTCACGTGGGGTGGATGGTAACGCCGTGCTCGGATGCGGCGATGCGCCCCCAAGGTAGTACGGGGCAGGCTTAATTCACCCTGCAAAAGCCAGGTTGCGCTCCGTCTATTTCTCCTTAACGTAAGTGCCCGGCGCGTCCTCCAGGGGCGGATACTTTTTGCTGCCCATGCGCGGCGGCTTGACCTTTTTGCCGGAGCGGGACCCAAGCCACTCCTTCCAGTCCGCCCACCAGGAGCCTTCGTGCTCGGTGGCGTGCTCGCGCCACTCGTCCGCGGCCTATACTCTTATAAGCCATTTACAGCGGAAGAAATATCAATAAAAATTGCTGAACTTTTAACTCCTCCCAATATTGACGCAGAGGTTGAAATTATATACCAATCCATTGAAAAGCTGCATAATGCGTGCCCTGACCATACAGGTGATTGGTATTTTTCGGGAGATTATCCTACCCCCGGAGGCAATAAAGTGGTGAACAAGGCGTTTATAAACTACATTGAAGGGCGCAACCAGCGTGCTTATTAAAAAATCTTGTTAAAAAACACGACTTTTTTATTACTTTTGTACTATTGTTTTAATTAATACTTAGTGCGTATCCATTTATCCCCACCTGAACGTATATGTTGTGGTCAGTTGCTTTGCTTGCCACCAATAGGCGGGTAAATCCAGAAGCCGGTGGCGTGAAGTGGATACCCACTTAATACTTTTTTATGGAAATCCTTATCTTTTTTGCACTTCACTGGTATCTTTCTTTATTTACCCAAACATTTTTTCATCATCGTTACGCGGCTCATAAAATGTTTACCATGAGCAGGTTCTCAGAAAAGGTGTTTTTTATCATGTCCGGAATTTTCCAGGGCTCATCTTATTTAAGCCCTTATGCTTATGGAGCTTTGCATCGTATGCATCACGCTTTTGCAGACACAGAAGATGATCCGCATTCTCCCAAGTTCTCCAGGAATGTGGAGAATAGAGAATAGAGAATAGGAATTTTAAACGCACCTTTTCCCGATACGGAAAACTACTGCTGAACCTGTGAGCTGTCAATGACGCGAGTTCTCTGTCCAGAATCGGAAATTGTCGAGCTATTCATTG
>Ga0136623_10000189_pt1 | contig 16540 bp, 21 predicted proteins | sample AntDrymUQ4492106_2_FD_104656 | JGI IMG/M metagenome (GOLD analysis project Ga0136623, IMG submission 104656) | Polar desert sand microbial communities from Dry Valleys, Antarctica - metaG UQ449 (21.06) | ecosystem: Environmental > Terrestrial > Soil > Desert | place: Antarctica: Dry Valley...
CGATCCGCCTCGGCGAGAGCCCGACCCGGGTGACCGTCGGCGGCGGCTCGGTGTGGGTGACCGCAAGGGAGTCCAACCGCCTGATCCGCATCGACCCCGCGCGCAGGCGCGTGCGCGAGCGCATCATGACGGGCAGCCGGCCGTTCGCCCTGGACGTGATCGAGGGTCGCTCGGTGTGGCTGACGCTGCTCAACGAGAGCGCCGTGCAGCGCGTGCGCTTCTACCGCGAGGCAGGGTCCTAGAGGTCGCGCCGCGCAACGACGCCGTCCTGCAGCGCGCGCATCGCGAGGTACGAGCGCTTCTGGTTCTGGGGCAGGTGCTCGACGCCGAAGAAGCCGAACAGCGTGCGCAGGTGCGCTTTGACCGCGTCGACCGACAGGTAGAGCTCATCGGCGATCTGCTGGTTCGTGGCGGGGGTGGCGAGCTCGGCGTCCTTGTAGGGCCGGCACAGCGCAACGAGCACCGAACGCTGGGTCGTGCTCAGCGCCGGCAGCTCGGCACGACTGCCGGCCGCGACGGTCGGGCTGGACTCCGACGCCTCGGGGACGCGAAAGGCGATCTGCGTACGGCCGACGCGCAGGACGTCGCCGTCGCGCAGGCGGTGGCGGCCCGAGATCCGCTGGCCGTTGACGAACGAGCCGTTGCGCGACAGGCCGTCGTCGGCCGCGGTCCACTCGTCGCCGAGGCGCTCGAGCTCGACATGCAGGCGCGAGACCTCCGTGTCCCAGGGCAGCGCGACGTCGTTGCCGGGGCTGCGGCCGATCGCGACCCGCCGCAGGCCCGGCTCGAGCACCAGCAGCCGCTGTGCACCCTCGCCGTCGCGCAGCACGAGGAAGGGCGTGCCCTCGCGCTCGGCCTCGATGCGCTCGCGCAGCTCGGCGGGTGTCGCGGCGTGCGGTGACAGCGGTGACGGGTCGGCCTTCCGCATCACCGCTGAGCTTGCCACATCGCGCAGCGCACCCACCCTGGGTGGAGCAACGTCACACCCAAGGGGGGCAGGTGTGACCCATGGTTACAGGGCAGCGGGATGGCGCCGAGGGATCTTGGTTGACAGATCCACTCACAGGAGCCTCCATGACCGCCCACCCCGCCGCCCGTCTCACCGATGACCAGCTCGTCGCCCGCTTCCGCGACGGCGACGACGCCGCGTTCTCGGAGATCCACAGCCGCTACCGCGCTGCCCTGACCGCCTTTGCGCGGCGCATGCTGCACGGCTCCGGGCACGATGCCGAGGACGTCGTCCAGGACGCGTTCATGCGCGCCTATCGCGGGCTGCGTGCGACCGACCGCGCGATGGCGCTGCGGCCCTGGCTGTACATGATCGTGCGCAACCGCGCGTTCGACGAGCTGCGCGCGCCGCAGCGCACGGTCGGCTACGACGACGAGACCGTGACGCGCGCCACGCCCGAGTCCGATCCCGCTTGCGGCTTCGCCGTGCGCGACGAGATGCGCCAGATCGTCGCGGAGATCGGCCGCCTCCCGGAGCGCCAGCGGATCGCGCTCGTCATGCGCGAGTTCGACGGCCGCTCGCACGTCGACACGGCACGCGCCCTGCGGACGACGGTGCCGGCCACGAAGTCGCTGATCGTCCGCGCGCGGTCGAACCTGCAGACGGCGCTGCACGCGGCGTAGCGGCGAGCGATAGCCTGCGGCGATGGACGTTTCGAGCATCGAGGCTGCGCTCGGGCGCATCGACGAGGGCCTGCAGGAGGCCCGCGCGGCGGCCCAGCTTCTGCGCGACGGGGACTACAGCGCCGTCGGCGATCTCAACGAGGTCGTCGATCAGCTCGCTCTGCAGATCGCCGAGCTGAAGGCGAAGACGGGCGCGAGCTTCTAGAGATGTTCGTGCTGCATCCCGCGGGCTACGACGGCCCTTCGCGCGACGACATGCGCCGCTCAGATCCCCAGCAGGGAGACACGTAGGCTCAGCGGGGCGCTACCGTTTCATGACGGGTCTGGCCGGCCCGGTGTGCCGCCACGCGAGGAGGAAGCAGACGATGCACAGCCCGGACGTCGAGCCGTGCGCCAACGAGACGGCAGACCGCATCGCGACGGGGATCGTCACGGTCGTGCCGGTCCTCGCGCTGAGCCTCGCCGTCTGGCAGGCCTGGGCGCAGCTGCTGCAGTGGCATGACCTCGTCGTCTTCGCGGTGATGTACGTCGTCACGGGCCTCGGCATCACCGTCGGCTTTCACCGCCACTTCACGCACCGCGCGTTCGCGACGAGCACCCCGCTGCGCGTGACGCTCGCGGTCATGGGGACGATGGCGATCGAGGGGCCGATCACGGCATGGGTCGCCGACCACCGCAAGCACCATGCCTTCTCCGATCAGGAGGGCGACCCGCACAGCCCCCACGTCGGTCACGGCGGCGGCCTGCGCGGCGCGCTGCGCGGGCTGGCCCACGCGCACGTCGGCTGGCTGTTCCTGCACACCCAGCGCGCCAACAAGCGACGCTACGCGCCCGATCTCATCGCCGACCGCACGATCAGCTTCATCGACCGCACGACGTTGTGGTGGATCGGGTTGGGGCTGGCGCTGCCGTTCGCGCTGGGCTTCGCGCTCGGCGGCAGCCTCGGGGCCGGCCTCACCGGCCTGTTGTGGGGCGGGGCGGTGCGGATCGTGCTGCTGCACCACGTCACGTACTCGATCAACTCGCTGTGTCACTTCTTCGGCCGCCGGCGCTTCGAGACCGGCGATGAGTCGCGCAACCTCGCCTGGCTCGCGCCGCTGTCCTTCGGCGAGGCCTGGCACAACAACCACCACGCCTTCCCGACCTCGGCGGCGCACGGGCTGCGACCGATCGAGCGCGCGCTGGACCCGAGCGCGATCGTCATCGGCACGCTGCGGCGGCTCGGGCTCGTGTGGGACGTCGTCAGCGTCGAACCCGAGCGCCAGGACGCAAAGCTCGTTGCGCCGCGCCTGGCGCGCGCTCAGCAGCGCACGTAGACGCTGAAGTAGCGCCCGACCGCCGTGCGCTCGTAGCCGTCGGAGGGCACCTGGATGATTCCCGAGTCCTCCGTCTGATCGAACGGCCCATAGGCGGGATGCTTGAGAAAGCGCGTGCCGCCGATGACGAACACGGCGACCCCGCCCTTGCGCTGGCGGGCGGTCTGCGAGGAGTCCGTGCGCGCGACGACGCCGGCGGCGCCGGCCTCGGCGATCCAGCGCACGTCGGGGACGAGCTTGTGGTTGGGCACGGAGATCGGCCCGCACGCGCGCGCGTCCTCGACGCCCGGCGCAGCGAGCACGCTGCGCAGGTCGCGGCGCACCGTGTCGCGCAGGCGCAGCTCGCGGTCGACGTACGTCGGGTTGAACGTCAGCAGCGTGAAGGCCACGCCGCCGAGCACGACGGCGAGCGATCCGGCCGCCCATGGCCGGATCGCGCGGTGCCCGCGCGGCAGGCGGCTGAAGCCGGCGATCGCGAAGGCGGCGAACAGCATCAGCGCGATCGCCGCCACGAGCACGTAGCGGCTGATGACCGAGAAGCCGCGCAGCGAGACGAGAAGGAACGTGCCGGCGCCCCAGGCGAGCAGCGTCGCCGGAACGAAGACGCGCTCGCGGGCCATCCGCCAGGCGAGCACGATGCCGGCGATCGCGGCGATGAAGACGGGCGGCTTGGTCAGCTCGGAGAGGTAGCGCAGGGTCACCTCCGGCAGCTCGAAGAGCGACTGGCGACGCCCGAGCTGGCGCGCGGACTCGGTCGTGTAGTGCAGCGAGTACAGCGGATCGCCGGTCACGATGAAGTCGCTGATCGCCCAGATGACGGGGGCGATCGCGACGGTCGCCCCGACGCGCACCCACTCGCGCAGCGGCCTGCCCCAGGCCATCCAGATGCCGTAGAGACCGGCCAGCAGCCAGGCCTCCGGCCGCAGCAGGCCGGCGAGCGTCAGCAGGATCCAGACCGGCCGTCCGCGCCTGGGCCGCTGCGCCTCGAGCGCGGCCGCCCACAGGATCAGCGCGAGGTACGGGATGTCGATGTAGCCGCGGGCGGCGAGAAACGGGAAGTCCAGGCGGCTCAGCAGCAGCAGCGCGCCGACGAGGCCGACGACCCAGCCGAAGGACTCCTTGCCGAGCTTGTACATCCCGGCGACGAGCGCGACGAACGACAGCACGCACAGTCCCAGCAGGACCCGGTTGCCGTCCTGGCCGAGCGCCGCCAGCGGGACGCAGATCGCGACCCACAGCGGGTGCTGGGTCGGGGCGCGGTAGGCGTCGAAGGACGGCAGCGTGCCGTGCAGCAGCTCGCGCCCCCACAGCAGCGAGTACAGCGAGTCGTACTCCGAGTAGGTGGGATAGACGAAGAAGCCGGCGAGCGCCGCGATCGTCAGCGCGGCGAGGCCCAGCGCCTCCCAGCGCGGCCAGCGGCCCATGAGGCGCGTCATGCTGCGCGCCAACCTACCGCCTCGGGCCCCTGACGACCGAAGGCGACCGGATGCGCGGTCGCCTTCGGTACGACAAGATCGTGGTCCGGGCTCAGAGCCCGGGCCAGCGATCAGATGGCCTGGACGTTGACCGCCTTGGGCCCCTTGTCGCCGGCTTCGGCGTCATAGCTGACCTTGGCTCCCTCGGCCAGGCTGCGGTAGCCCTCGCCGAGAATGCCCGTGTGATGGACGAAGAGATCCTTCTGTCCGTCGTCGGGGCTGATGAAGCCAAACCCCTTGTCGTCGCTGAACCACTTTACGGTTCCGGTGGCCATGCTGGCCCTCCTCGGATGGTGTGCTGCCACCCCGAGGCATGCTTTGAGGCAACGACACCGGGCGCTGGCACTTCTTTTGCCGGACCTCCATGGCCCGGCCGTTCCCGAGCAACAGTACATGCTCGACAGCACCAGCGGTGAATGCGTGGATACCGGGGGATCCGGCCGGACGTTGCGCCATGCCGGGCTCAGCCTGAATCCACCGATCCTCGCTCAGTGCTCGGCGTCGTGGCGCAGCCTGTCGCGCAGGACCTGCCGCCGCTCGCCGTAGGAGATCGTCTCGAAGACGATCAGCGCGGTCAGCAGCGCCGCCACGATCGCGATGCTCGCGAGCGCCGGCACCTCGACGGCGACCGCGATCAGCCCGAGCAGCAGGATCGCGAACGCGAGGCGCGGGGCGTTGAGCGTGCGGATGTTGCGCAGGCGAAACGCGACGTGCGCGAGCAGGTACAGCGACGTGCCCCCGAACAGCGCCGCCGCCGGGACGAGCTTCAGCGGGTCCTCGACGTCGCCGAGCGTCTTCTTCATCCCGAGCGCGACGAGCACGATGCCCGCGACCATCGGAAAGTGCAGGAAGGAGAAGGAGTCGCGGGCCATCTCGTTCTGCTCGCGGCCCACCGCGGCATCCGACAGCCGCTGCGCGGCGACGAGCGCCACGACGTCGAAGTACAGCCACCACGGCGCCGCCGCGATGACCGTGCCGAGCACCGCCGCCATGACGACGCCGACATCGATGGCGCCCGAGACGCCGACGCCGATCGCGACGATCGACTCGCCGAGGGCGATGATGATGATCAGCCCGTGCCGCTCGGCGAAGTGGTGCGGAGAGCCTCCACCCCTCGACGCCGAAGAACGCCGGTCCGGCCATGTCGAGCCCGAGCGCGAGCAGCCACAGCGCGCCCTGGGGCAGGCCGTCGGCGAACGACGCGCCCAATAGCAGCGCGACCCCGACGGCGGTGCTGATCCCGAGCCCGATGACCGACCGGCGCAGGTTCGCGTCGTCGTAGCTGCCGAGCATGAACAGCGCGATGTGCGCGACGCGAACGAACGCGTACGCGCAGGCGAAGACCAGGGCCGCGTCCCCGAAGGCCTGCGGCACGCACAGCGACGCGACGAGCATCGCCGCCATCGCCGCGAAGATCACGAGTCGGACGGCGCCCTCCTCGGGATCGATGACGCTCGTCAGCCAGGCGTAGCCGACCCACGACCACCACATCACGCCGAGCACGAGCAGGCCCCGGGCGAGCCCCTCCTACGTCGGCTGGTCGGCCATCAGCGCCGTGCACTGCGTCAGCGCCAGCACGAAGACGAGGTCGAAGAACAGCTCCAGCGGCGTGACGGTCTCCCCCTGGCGCATGACCGCCGTCATCCGGCGCGGGCGAACGGCTGCGGACCCGGTGCTCATGCGGCGATCTTGGCATACGCGGGGATAGAGTCGCGGCCGTGACCCGGCGCAGCCGCACGACGGACATCGGCCGGCTGCTCGTCTCCTGCCCCGACCGGCCGGGAATCGTCGCGGCCGTCTCGCGCCATCTGCACGAACGCGCCAGGCGCGGCGCACGCTCTGGCTGCGCGCGCTGCGCGGAGCGCTGCAGGAGGCGGCGATGGTGGACGCGGCGGCGCTCGTCGCCGAGCGCCTGGCCGGCACACCCACGCTGCATCGAAAGGAGATCGACGAGCTCGTCGGCAAGCAGCGCGCAGGCGGCGTGGGCTTGTGGATCGACCTCGTGCGCGTGCCGCCGTCGGGCACCTGGGAACGCCGGCGAGCCGACCTCTTCGGCCTGGCCGAGGAGTGGATCGGGGCCCCGCAACTGACAGCGGCCGAGGCCGTGCAGCAGCTCGTGCGCCGCTACCTGGCGGGCTTCGGGCCCGCCTCGATGACCGACATCACGTCCTACACCGGACTCGCCAAGCGCGAGCTTGCGCCGGCGCTCGAAGGCCTGCGCCTGCGGCGCTTTCGCGACGCCGCGGGCGGTGAGCTGCTCGACGTCGCGCGTGCGCCGCTGCCCGATCCGGGCACGCCTGCGCCGGTGCGCTTCCTGCCGACGTGGGACGCGACGCTGCTCGTGCACGCGCGCCGCACCGGTCTGCTGCCCGAGCAGCACCGGGCGAAGATCTTCCACACGAAGAACCCGCACTCGCTGCCGACGTTCCTCGTCGACGGCGTCGTCGTGGGCACGTGGCGCCACCGCGACGGCCACATCGAGCTCGCGCCCTTCAACCGGCTCGACGCTGCGAACCTGCGCGCGCTGCGCGAGGAGGCCGATCGCCTGGCGGTGTTCCACGCGTGAGCGTCAGCAACCCGTCACGCTCACCGAAGCTCGGCGGGGAACTGCGCGAGCACCCACGCCGGCCCGAGCAGCGGGCGGCGAAAGGAGCGACCGCCGACCTGCACGTACTCGCCCGTGCGCGGGTTGACCGGCAGGTCGCGCTCGATCGGATACCACTCGTTGTGCTGCTCGATCAGCGCGTTGAGATCACCGAACGGCCACGACCGCGCGACGGCGTGCCAGCGCGCGGCGAACGCGGCGGCGTCGCCGGAGCACTCCTCGCACAGCGCGCGGTGGGCGCGCGCCAGCCGGCGGCGCTCGATCTCGATCCCGCCGTCGACGTCCGCGACGCGTTCCATCCAGCGCGGACGGACCCCGCCCTTGAGGTAGGCCTCGACCGAGCGCCGGCTCTGGCGCGCGCGATCGGATAGCGGGCGGCCCTTGCCGGTCGTCGCGTCGAGGTCGCGCTCGACGATCCGTTGCACACCCGTGCGGCGCACCTCCTGTGACCGGTCAGCGTCGCGCACGGCCGATCGGATCGCTGCGCTGCGAGGTCACGATCGTGAAGGCTAGCCCGACCTGCGCCCAACTTGTAGTTGCATGCGCAACCAACTACGATGGTCGGTCATGAGTCCGCAGACCCGCCGCATCGCCCGCCTGTTTGCACCCTACAAGGGGCGGCTCGGCTCGGTGCTCGCGCTGATCGCGCTGTCGGCCGTGCTCGGCATCATCTCTCCGTTCCTGCTGCGCGAGATCGTCGACACGGCGATCCCCGACCAGGACACGGCGCTGCTGGCGTGGCTCGTCGGCGGGATGATCTTCGTCTCGATCGCCACCGGAGCGCTCGGCGTCGTGCAGACGCTGCTCTCCAGCCGCGTCGGCCAGCGCGTCATGCACGACCTGCGTGCCGCCGTCTACCGCCACCTGCAGCGGCTGTCGCTCGCGTTCTTCACGCGCACGCGCACCGGCGAGGTGCAGTCGCGGATCGCCAACGATATCGGCGGGGTGCAGAACATCGTCACCTCGACGGCGACCTCGATCGTCTCGAACGTCACGACGGTGCTCGCGACCGTCGTCGCGCTGATGCTGCTCGACTGGCGCCTGGCGACCTTCAGCCTCGCGCTGCTGCCGTTCTTCGTCTGGCTGACGCGCCGCGTCGGCAACGAGCGCCGGCGGATCACCTCCAAGCGCCAGGGCCGGATGGCCGACATGAGCTCGCTGGTCGAGGAGTCGCTGTCGGTGTCGGGCATCCTGCTCGGCAAGACGATGGGACGCTCGGACGAGCTGAGCGAGCGCTTCAGCGCCGAGTCCGAGCAGCTCGCCGAGCTCGAGGTGCAGTCGCGCATGGCCGGGCGCTGGCGGATGGCGTCCGTGCAGATGAGCTTCTCGGTCATGCCCGCGCTGGCGTACCTCTTCGGCGGCCTGGTCATCGCCTCGGGCTCGGCGACGATCACGATCGGCACGCTCGTCGCCTTCACGACGCTGCAGACGCGGCTGCTGTTTCCGGTCGGCTCGCTGCTGAACGTCGGCATCGACATCCAGACCTCGCGCGCGCTGTTCGATCGCATCTTCGAGTACCTGGATCTGCCCGTCGACATCGCCGAGCGCCCGGATGCGATCGAGCTCGGACCGGCGATCCGCGGCGAGGTGCGCTTCGAGTCGGTCGCCTTCCACTACGAGCAGGACGGCGCGCGGACCCTGGACGGCGTCGACCTGACCGTGCCACCCGGCACGAAGACGGCGATCGTCGGCGAGACGGGCTCGGGCAAGACGACCCTCGGCTACCTCGTCTCCCGCCTCTACGACGTCACCGGCGGCCGCGTGACGATCGACGGCGTCGACGTGCGCGACCTGTCGTTCGCGTCGCTGGCGAGGACCGTCGGCCTCGTCTCGCAGGAGACCTACCTCTTCCACGCCACGATCGCCGACAACCTGCGCTTCGCCAAGCCCGGCGCAAGCGACGCCGAGCTCGTCGCGGCCGCGCGCGCCGCACGTATCCACGAGCTCGTCGCCTCGCTGCCCGACGGCTACGACACCGTCGTCGGCGAGCGCGGCTACCGCTTCTCTGGCGGCGAGAAGCAGCGCATCGCGATCGCCCGCACGATCCTGCGCAACCCGCCCGTGCTCGTGCTCGACGAGGCCACGTCGGCGCTCGACGCGCAGACAGAGCGCGCCGTGCAGGAGGCGCTGGACCGCCTCGCGGAGGGCCGCACGACGATCGCGATCGCCCACCGCCTGTCGACCGTCCGCGACGCCGACGAGATCGTCGTGCTCGACGGCGGTGCGATCGCCGAGCGCGGGACGCACGAGGAGCTGCTGGCCGCCGGCGGGCGCTACGCACAGCTCACCTCCGCCGGCACCCAGCGCGACGCCGCGCCCGTGCTGAGCGCGGGCGCCGCCTGATTCGCCGACCGTCGCTCAGCGCATCCTGAGCTTCGGGGCGATGCGCTGGATGCCGTCCTCGTCGATGTAGAGCGTCGGGATCCTGAAGCTCGCCAGCGAGTCGACCCGTCCCGGCAGCGCGCGATCGGCGACCAGGACGTCGAGGCCACGGTGGGAGTTGACGCCGACCTGCTCGACCGTCGAGCGGTCTTCTGCGATCCGCAGCCAGATGCCGTTGAAGCGCGTCAGGGTCGGGCTGGCCACGCGCTGCGAGTTCTTCGCCCGCGCGACGATGCGCACGCTCGACGCGTCCATGTTGAGGATCCGGACGATCGAGCGGCTGCCCCTGCCGAAGCGGCCGATGACGCGCGTCGCCGCGACGTCGGTCTCATATGCGACCGTACGAAACAGGCGCTTGAGCGAGCGGCCCGGCCGCTGCACGTAGAGGCCAGGCCTGCTGCCCGTCGTGCGGCTGAAGGCGAGCGTCTCGCCGAAGATCGACGGCGCGATCTCCGTCTCGCCGCTCGACACGTCGAGCCGGGTCTCGGCCGCCGCGCCGACGTCGTAGCGGTAGAGGTCGCCGCCGCGTGCGTAGACGACCGCGCGGCCCTTCTGCGGCCCCGGCCCGAGGTCGGGGTCGTAGGGCCGCGCTGAGACGGGCACCGGAGCGTCGGCGACCGCGGCGCCCTGCGCGACGACGAGGTGATAGCCGTCGGCCGCCTTGCGCGACCACGCTGCGGTGCTGGCGTAGCTCGTGATGTTCTGAACCGTCGGATCGGCGACGACGGTCGTGTCGGCGGCCGCAGGGCCGGCGCCGAGAGCGCTGACCGCGAGCGAGGCGAGGGCCGTGAGGGCGAGGATCTTGGGGGTCATGGGCATTCCTTGCGACGGGATGACGAGGTTGATGACAGCATCGGTCGCCGGGCTCGCAGCGGGAAGCCACCCTTGGTGGCCCACCTGCACACCTGCGCTGCCTATGAGCCGGCTCGCGAGCGCCCCGCGACGTACGCCGCGAGCCGCTCCTGCGCCTGGTCGCACAGGCGCTCGAGCTCGCGCAGCCGCGACTCGCTCGTCGCGCGCGGGCTGTAGCTTCGGGCGCGGTAGAGGTCGCGGCGCGAACGGGCGTAGCGCGCCAGCTCGCGCAGCTCGTCGGTGCGGTCGTGCTCGTCGCTTGCGTCCATGTCGACAGACGTTACGCCGACGCATCTGCTCGCTACCGTGGGCCACCGCATGGAGCTCGCCGCCGATCATCCGAACGTCGAGCTGCGCCGTGGCCCGGAGGGCGGTCGGATCGTGGTTCTCGCGTTCCCCTACGACGTCCACATCGTCGCGGTCGTCCGCGGAATCCCGGGCCGGCGCTTCGACTGGGACGCGCGCGAATGGTGGGCGCCGGTCGACGACTGGGTGGGCGTCCACGTCGCCGAGGTGCTCGAGCGCTTTCCCGACCTGACGTCGAGCGCGGGGGTCGACGCCTGGCTCGCGCAGATCCAGCGTCGCTGGGTCGGCCATGTCTCCACCACGCGCCACGACGGGCGCGGCTGGTGGGTGCTCGCGACGCGCGCCGGCACGCCGCCGGAGCAGCTGCTCGCCGGCTTCGTCGAGCACGACGGCAGGCTGCTCGCGCCGCTGACCGCCGCGGGGGCCGCCGCGCTCGCGGGCGAGGACAACGCGCGGCTGGACGCCGGCGCCAACCGCTGCGTCGAGGCGCTGCTGACGGGCGAGGATCCGCCGGCCGCGCGGCTGACCGCGGCGCGGACGTTCGACGGCGAGCGCCTGCGACTCGACGTCCTGTGGGACCCCGACATCGGGAACGCGTTCGGCAAGCTGCCGGGCGCGGAGGCCCGCGGGCGCACGCTGCCGGTCGACCCGTGGGTGGTCGAGGGGCTCGATGCGTTTCTCGCCCGCCACGACGTCGCCGTCGACGGGCCCGGAGCGTTCACGCTCGATCACCTGCGCGCCGAGCACGACGAGGCGCTCGCGACGATCCGCGGCTCGCGCGCCACCTCGGGCGAGCCGATCGAGGCCGTCGCAGCCGTGCTCGGCGGCGAGCTGGCTCCGTTTCAGTGGGCGGGGGTGCGCTACGCGCTGGCCGCGCGCCGCACGTTCGTCGCCGACGAGCAGGGGCTCGGCAAGACGGTCGAGGCGCTTGCGGCGATCGAGGCCGACGGCGCCTACCCGGCGATCGTCGTCTGCCCGGCCTCGCTGAAGCTCAACTGGGAGCGCGAGACCGCGAAGTGGCTGCCGCACCGCGGCGTGACGGTCATCGGCGGGCGCATGGCCGTGCCGCCGACCGGCGAGATCACGATCCTCAACTACGAGATCGTCGCCAACCACCGCGAGGCGCTCGCGAGGCTGCGCCCGCGCGCGCTCGTCATCGACGAGTCGCACTACGTCAAGAACCCGCAGGCCAAGCGCACGAAGGCCGTGCGGCGGCTGGCCGACGCCGTCGCCGCCGACGGCCTGCGCCTGGCGCTGAGCGGCACGCCGGTCCTCAACCACGCCGAGGAGCTCGTCGCGCAGCTGCGCGTGATCGGCCGCCTGCAGGAGTTCGGCTCGGGCGCGCAGTTCGCCCGCCGGTTCCGCGGCGAGCTGTCGGAGGAGCGGCTGCACTGGCACCTGCGCCGGCGCTGCTTCGTACGCCGGCTGAAGTCCGAGGTGCTGCCGCAGCTGCCCGCCAAGCGCCAGGTCGTCGTGCCGGTGGCGCTGGCCAACGAGCGCGAGTACCGCCTCGCCGAGGACGACGTCGTCGCCTGGCTGCGAACCCAGCCGCTGGACCTGCGCGAGCTCAACGCGAAGATCGCCGCGACCCTGCGCGCCGAGCGCCTGGCGCAGCTCGGCACGCTGCAGCGGCTCGCGGCGCGCGGCAAGCTCGCCGGAGCGCTCGGCTGGATCGGGGACTTCCTGCAGTCGGGCGAGCCGCTGGTCGTCTTCGCGCGCCATGTCGAGATCCAGACGGCGGTGCTGGAGCGCTTTCCAAACGCGGCGCACCTGCTCGGCCGCGACTCTACGAAGGCGCGCGATGCGACCGTGGCGGCGTTTCAGGAGGACGACGGACCGCAGCTGCTGATCGCGGCCACGCGCGTCGCGGCGCAGGGGATCACGCTGACGCGCGCGTCGAACGTCGCGTTCCTGGAGCTCGAATGGACGCCCGCGATGCACGACCAGGCCGAGGATCGCTGCCATCGCATCGGCCAGCACGACGCCGTCACCGCCTGGTATCTGCTCGCAGCGGACACGATCGACGAGACGATGGCGACGCTGATCCAGCGCAAGCGCGGGATCGTCGCGGCCGTCACCGACGGCCAGCGCGTCGACGGCGACGGGCTCGTCGACGCGGTCGTGCGGGAGCTGCGCGAGGGCCGGCCGCTGCGCCACCTGCGCCCGGTGGCGTGAGGACGGCGCTCACCGCTCGAGCGCCACGCGGATCCGTTCGATCGTCTGACGCGGCTGGCGCACGGCCTGGTTGCACGTGATGCGCACGACCCGCTCGCCGTGCGCTTCCAGAAGCGCCTGGCGCTCGGCGTCGGCCTCGCGGGCCGCGCGGTTGTCGTGCCACACGGCGCCATCGGCCTCGACGACGAGCTGCTGCGCCGGCCAGCGGAAGTCTGGAACGATCCTGCGTCCCGCGATCACGAGCTCGACGTTGACGTGCGGCTCCGGCAGCCCCGCGTCGCGCAGAAGCTCGAGCACGACCTTCTCGAACACGCTCCGCGTCGGCGCGGGGCCGGCGGCCATGAACCGCGCCTGGAGGGTGAGCGGCCCGCAGCCAACGGCGTAGACGCCGCGATGCACGCGATGCAGCCACCCCGCGCGCACGCGCACGCTGATGGCCTGACTACCCAGTCCGCGCGCTGCGAGCTGCCGGGTCGTAATGATCCCGTGCTGCACTTCGGCACAGCGCGCCGCCCGCAGGTCGGGGGGTGGGTGCACTTTCGGAGTCAGGGGCGCCGAAAGCACACCCACCCCTTCGAACGACTCGCCCATGTGGGCCATCCTGGCCGCCGACGTGTGACAGGACTACGCGCGATCGTCACGACTCGCGCGCGAACGGCGCTCAGATCATGCCGCGCTCGGGCGGGATGATCCACAGCTCCATGGCCGTCTTCTTGATCATCCCGGCCTCGAGCTCGGAGACGGTCTGCGCGCCGCGGCCTTCGAGGTTCTTGGCGAGCTCGCCCCAGGCGCGCGCGATCGTCCCGACCTTCGCCATCGGTCCCCAGCCGGCGAGCGCGCCGAGCTCCGCCGACTGCGTGCGCGCGTTCTCGAGCGTGATCTCGCCGAACACGACCATCGTCCCGCTGATGCTGACCGTCCGCTCGAGGATGTCGCTGACGTCCGGCACCGGAGCGTCGGCGTAGCGCTTGGCGACGACGTCCCAGTCGACGACTGCAAACCACGCCTCGATGTACTCCGCGCGGCGGTTCTCGTAGTCGAGGTAGTACGCGTGCTCCCAGACGTCGACGCCCAGCAGCGGCGTCAGGCCGTCGGAGATCGGGTTGTCCTGGTTGGTGGTGGTCACGATCAGCACCCGCGAGCCGTCGTGCACGAGCCAAGCCCAGCCGGAGCCGAACGTGCTCATCGCCGCCGCCTCCATCGTCTCCTTGAAGAGCGCGAAGGTCTTGAACGTCTCCTTGATCGCGCGTGCGAGCCGGCCGTCGGGCTCGCCGCCGCCGTTCGGCGACATGCTGCGAAAGAAGATGTTGTGGTTGTAGTAGCCGCCGGCGTTGTTGCGGACCGTGTCGCGGATGTCCGCCGGCAGCTCGTCCAGGCGCGTCAGCAGCTTCATCGGCTTGACGTCCTCCCACTCGGTGCCGGCGAGCGCGGCGTTGGCCTTGTCGACGTACGCCTGGTGATGCTTGTCGTGGTGCACGCGCATCGTCGCCTCGGAGATGTGCGGCTCGAGCGCGTCGTAGGCGTAGTTCAGGTCGAAGAGTTCGTAGGCCATAGCGCGACGATACCCCTCGGCGCTTCGCGGGCGCTATCCGATCTTGACGGGCAGGCCGAAGCAGTCCGAGCGCAATCCGTAGGCCTCGCCGAGGCGCTCGGCCGTCGCGCGCTGGCCCGACGCGTCGAAGATCGTGTCGATGAACGACGGCAGATCACCGCGGTCGGCGGCGGGCAGCGACCCCTCGAGATCCTTCAGGGCGGCGTCGGCGGCCGCCGTGATCTTCGCGATCTCAGCGCGGTCGGCCGGCGGCTGCTCGAAGCGCTTGATGCGGTCGACCTTCGCGCGCTGTACGTCGTGGAACTCGCGCAGCAGCGGCGCACCCTTGCGCAACCTGCTCGAGAACGAGCCGCTGCCGTCGACGAGCGCCTGCAGCTTGCGATCTCGCGGCCGCGACTGCATCTTGACCTTGCGACAGAGCGCGTCGACCTTTGCGATGAACTGCGGACGCGTGATGCTCTTGTCGGGCTTGGCGTCCTCGCCCCCGCACGCGCCGGCCAGCATCGCGGCGGCGACGAGCATGCCCGCGAGCAGCGGGCGCATGGCGCTGGACGACATGGAGCGACGATACCCGGCGGGCTGCGCTTGCACGCCCCAGGGCGGTGGTGCAAGCTCTCCCGCGTGCCGACCCCAGCCACGCCGCCCGCGCGCCCGTGAGGGTCGTCGTCGCCCGTACGCTGCCCGCGGCCGGGCTGGACAAGCTCCGCGCGCGCTTCGACGTCGAGACCGGCGGGCTGCCGTCTCGGCGCGACTGGCTGCTGGAGCATGTCCCCGGGGCGAGCGCGATCGTCGCCGACCCGACCGTGCCGGTCGACGGGGCGCTGCTCGATCTCGCCGGCGACAGCCTGCAGGTCGTGTCGAACTTCGCCGTTGGCTTCGACAACATCGACACCGACGCCATCCGCGAGCGCGGGCTGCGCGCGACGAACACGCCGGACGTGCTGACCAACGCGACCGCCGAGCTGGCCGTCGCCCTGATGCAGGCGACCGGCCGCCGGATCGTCGAGACCGACCAGATCCTCCGCCGCGGCGAGTGGGTCGGCTGGGAGCCCGAGCAGTACCTCGGCCGCGAGCTCGCCGGCGCGACGGTCGGCCTCGTGGGCTTCGGGCGCATCGGGCAGCGCGTCGCCGCGCTGTTGCGCGGCTTCGAGCCACGCCTGGTCTTCAGCAGCGCCCATCCGAAGGACGAGGCGGCAGCCGAGCATGGCGCCGAGCGCATGCAGCTTGGCGAGCTGCTGGCGGTCTGCGACTACGTCAGCCTGCACGTCAACCTCACGCCCGCGACGACGCACTTGATCGACGCCGCGGCACTGGCGGCGATGAAGCCGGGCTCGATCCTCGTCAACACCTGCCGCGGCGCCGTCGTCGACACGGCCGCGCTCGTGCAGGCGCTGCGATCGGGTCCGCTCGCCGGCGCCGGGCTCGACGTCTACGAGAACGAGCCCGCCGTGCCCGAGGAGCTCGCCGAGCTGCCGAACACCGTGCTCGTGCCGCACATCGGCTCGGCGACGCGCAGCACGCGCGACGCGATGGCCGAGCTGTGCGCCGACAACGTCATCGCGGTGCTCGGCGGCGAGGAGCCGCTGACGCCGGTCATCTGACGGCGCAGGCTCAGGTCAGCAGGCCGATGACGTCGTCGAGCCGGTGGCGGGCGCAGAGCTCGGAGAGGGTCAGCCGTGCGGCGTCGCGGTTGTAGGGCAGCGCCTCCAGCGCGCTGAGCCCCAGGCGCAGGTCCTCCAGGCCGGCGGCGGGCCGTTCCAGCGCGAAGCGCGCGAGCCACTTCGTCGCGGCGCGATCGAATGCGTCGTCGTCGCGCGAGGCCATCAGCAGCACGACGGCAAGCGCGTCGACGAGGTTGACCGCATGGCTCAGCTCGGCGGCCGCCGCGCGCACGCCCACGAGGTCGCCGCGACGCAGCGCCGAGCGAAACCAGGTGTACGAGCGCCCCTTGATCGACATGCGAACACATGTTCGCATATGTTCCCGATCGCGGGAACTCGGGGATACCTCACACAAGGACTCACGCAGATCCGCCAATCTGCCGATAGCACCACCACAGGTTCCACGCCGATGCTCACGATCACGATCACATTCGCCCTCCTCGTCGCCCTCTGGGGATTCTCCGGGGCGATCACGTCGTTCATCAAGCGCAGCGTCGCTTCTGCAAAGGCGCGCCCGGTCCCGGCGAGCCGCGCCTCCGCGCGACCGAGCCGCCCGCGCTCCGTCGCCTCCGCAGGGCACTAGA
>Ga0136623_10000190_pt1 | contig 16494 bp, 12 predicted proteins | sample AntDrymUQ4492106_2_FD_104656 | JGI IMG/M metagenome (GOLD analysis project Ga0136623, IMG submission 104656) | Polar desert sand microbial communities from Dry Valleys, Antarctica - metaG UQ449 (21.06) | ecosystem: Environmental > Terrestrial > Soil > Desert | place: Antarctica: Dry Valley...
CACTCGGCGCCGGACTGATCGACCTCGGATTCCTTGTCGCCGTGCTCGGGCTGCTCGCTGACGACCGAATGCGCACGCTGCTCACGATCTGGGGGAACGCCGGTCGCTGGGCTCGCGTCGCGCTGGCCCTGCTCGTGGGCTGGCTCGCCCTCTCCGTCGTGCAGATCGCCGCGACGGGCGACCTCAACTCGGCACTGGCCGGTTTTCGGCTGACCCAGGCCTACGTGCTCGCGGCCGTGGCGGGAGCACTGCTGCTGGAACGGTGGCGGCCTGAGCAAGTCCTGACCGCACTCGTCGCCGTGCTGATCGTCATTGCCGCGTACGCCGCCTTCCGGGCCGTCGCCGGCCCCTCGGCGGACGAGCGCGTGGCGGCCTTCTCACGATCGACCACGCCGCTGGTCCCGAGCGAGAACGGCGTCATCTTCCGCAACACAGGTTCCTTCTCGAGCGCGATTGGGCTGACGAGCTACCTCGTTCCAGCCGGGGTCTTCCTGTTCGCGCTCGGCCTGTTCTTCGTGCGCCTGCGGTTCGCCGCGTGGGCGGGGGTCGCGCTCGTGCTCGTCGCGCTCGTCGGCACATACGTGCGTACGAGCTTGCTGGCAGTGGCCGCTGGTGCTGTCTGCGCGCTCGCCCTTCTGACGTTCACGAGCGGGCTCGCGAGAAACAAGAAGATCGCGCTCGGTCTGGCTGGCGGCCCGTTGCTGTTGTTTCTGCTCGTCCTTGGCGCGCTCGCCACGAACGCGGTATCGGGCGGCTCGCTGGAGGTCGAACAGCGCTCCAGCGGCGTCCTCAGACCCTTCTCCGACCCATCGCTGGAGCTGCGCCTGCAGCGATGGCGCGACTCGCTGGACGTGGTCCAGGCGAACCCGCTCGGGACCGGTCTGGGCACCGTCGGTAGTGCGACACTCGACGAAGAAGATGGAACGGTGAAGACATTCGCCGACAACAGCTACATAAAGATCCTTCAGGAGCAGGGCCCGCTGGGCGCTGTCCCCTTCGCCCTCGGAGTGTTCGGGACGCTGATCGGGTGTGCGGCCGGCGTCGGACGCCGGGGGGCGGCCGCACGTGGCCTCGGGATCGCTGCTGTCAGCGCATCCGTTTCGTTCTTCCTTCTCGCCTGGAGTTCCGAGGCGATCGAGCAACCGGGCAAGATCCTCGCCTGGCTGTTTCTCGGCATCGCGCTCTGGACCGCGTTCGGCCCGACTGAACGCGGGAGCCCGACGGGAGCCCAGGGAGCGGGTTGAACCGCGAGACCGTGCGCCAGCTGATCGACGCTCTTCCGAGCTGGGCGCGTTCCGGCTATGCCCTCACCATTCCCCTGCTGCTGGTCATCGTGCCGGTCATCGTCAGCCTTTACCGGGCTCCCAGCTTCGATACCACGCTGGAGGTGTTCCCCACGATGCCGCCGGGCAACGCCGCAATCAGCAGGGCCTACGGCCCGGGCGGCCGCGGCATCGTCGCCAACCCCGGCCTGGAGGTCAGCGCCAGCGGCTGGAAGGACCACCCGGCGTGCGCATCATTGAGGCGTTCGACGCGGCAGGCGCACTCCGGCGTAGCGTCGCTGGCATGCGTCCGCGGCCGGCCGACCGGCCCTGCCGACAGGGCCGCATCGATCCGCGTCGTGCTGCCCAGCGCGGGCAGGTACCGCGCGCAGGCGTGGGTGCGCCTGCCGCGCGGCTACAACGGCGGGGCGCCGCGGATCGAGCTCGAGGGCTTCATTGGAAGCAGCCGCGTCGCCGCGCGAGATGGAGACCCTCGCGTGCGCGAGCGCTGGCAGTTGATCTCAAGCGACTACGTCGTCAAGAGCATCGACCGCAGCGGCCGGGTCCTGCTGCGCGCGGATCCTCCGCTGCCGACGCGCGGGCAGGTGCTCTACTGGGACGATGTCAGCATGCTGTCCTCGAACGATGCCAGCATGCCGGCGCCGCCGCGGGTCAACCTCGTCTCGAATCCCAGCTTCGAGGAGCGTGCGAGCGCGTGGGGCAAACCCCCGATCTTCAAGACCCGGCACAGCACGACGCTCGCACACAGCGGCGACGGCTCGCTGCGCTCCTCTAGCAACAGCCGTGTTCTGAAGGACACGAACGCCGGCTACACCTACCTCGTCTTCCCACGCGCCGGGGTCTACAGGGCCGAGGCGTGGGTCTATGTGCCACTCAAGCCGAACGTGCGCGCAAGCAGCCCGGCCATCTTTCTCGAGGGGTACTCCGGCGGCGTGCAGCTTGCACAGCGCGCCGGGAGTCCGCAGGGCCGCGGTAGGTGGCAGCAGATATCGACGGATTTCATAATCTCGTCGGATGACCTGCAAGGGTCCTTCGTCCTGCGTGACATTGCGGGCCCGGCGCGCCCGGGGGGCGCGCGCCGAGACGCTCCTGCCACGACGACCATCTATCTCGACGACGCCAACGTGAGCGCGCCCCGGCCGGCGCTTCCGCGCGACGAGCTCGGACCGGCCCGCGGCGTGCGCCTTGCCTTCGAGGAGCCTCAGCTGCGCCTCGAGGTCTCGCTCGCGGCCCGCGACAAGAACCTTTATGACCCCAGCCGCGTCACCCTGCTGCGCAGCGCCCGCACAGAGACACTCAGCTTCATCGCCAAGGTTGCAAGCGATGTACCCAGCGACGCGCGCAGCTTGGCCGGGCCCCTGCGCTCGGCCCTGCAACGCGCAGCGATACGCAGCACGCTGCGACGGGCGCAGGCATCGTTGCAGCAGCTCATCTCGAGGCTCGGCAACGGCCTCCCGGCGCGGCGGCGCGCGATCCTACAAGCTCGGGCCAACGTCCTTCAGGGCATGATCGGCGCGCAGGCGGCCGACGTCGTCGCGTTGCCCTCCTCCGAACCCAAGCCGAGCACGCGCCGCACACGCCGTGAGGAGCTGCGTGTTCAGCGCAACCGCCAGAAGGTCATCTCGAGGCTTGGCAACGGCCTGCCACCCCGGCAACGCGCGCTCGTGCAGCAGCGCGCCGACGACCTGCAGCGCCTCGTCGGCGCGCATGCACCCGACTTCGTAGTGGCTGCATCGGGGCCCTCGCCCAAGCCGACGCGAGCGCTCGATCGCCTGCTCGACAAGCTTCCAGGGCCCTACCCTGCGCGCATCGGCCCCGTCTGGGCCGCAGCCGCCGGACTGCTGTGTGCGGCCCTGCTGCTCGGCATGCTGTTCGCCACGACCGCAGTGCGTCACCGCGGCACTGTGCGGAGCCGCTGAGCGATGCCGTCGTGGCGCGTCACAGCGTGGCTGCTGATCGCCTGGACCCTGGCAATGGCGATCTGGTTCGTCGAGTACCGCGAAACCGCGGCGACGTGCGGGCCCGAGATCTACCGCAACTGTCAGATCGGCCTGAAGGTCGACGGCGGAACGGGCCGGCCCGGCATCCTCGTGCTCTGGGCGCTCGGCGCGGTGGCACTCGGGATGACGTGGCTCACGACCTCCGGCTCGGGCCGCAACAGCTCGGAGGAGAAGCCCGCCAAGCGTCCGCTGCCGCCCCCGCTGCTCGGCGCCGCCAAGCTGTCGGCGGTCGTCATACCGGTTGCGATCGTCGTGGGCTTCGCCGCATCGCCGACGCTGCGCGAGCCCAAGCCCGAGCGGACCGACGGCGTGCGCATTCAGGTCCTGTCGGCGGACCTTCTGCGTGCGGCCACGCCCTCGGGCCGGCGCCGCAACCGCGCGCGGCTCACCGTGCACGTACGCATCACCAATCAGGGCGCGCGCGTGATCACGAACATCGATCCCGTCCTGATCGCGCGGGCCAGAGTGCGACCGGATCCGCGCACAAGGAACACCACCGGCTCGCTGCTGCGGCCCGTCCCGCCGGGGTTCACCGCCGGCGGCACCCTGCGCTTCGAGACCGGAGGCGCGTCGACCGCCCGCCTCGCCACAACGCTGCGCGCGCAGCTTCGCATCGCCGGTGCCACCACCTCCTTCCGAGCCAAGATCATGGTACGCAAGCGCCGATCGCCACCGGCGACGATCTCCTTCGAGCGCGCAGGCTGAGTCGCACGGGCGGTCGCTTGGCGTCTCGCCCGCGCTACGTCAAGATGGGCCTGGTGCCAGCGGCCCAAGCCCATGACGAAGCGACGCCGGCGCCGCGGTCGGATTCGATCGGCGAGCGAGCGGCGATCGTCCACGACTGGTTTCAGGGCTTTCACGGCTCCGAACGCGTCGTCGACGCGATGCGCACCGGGCTGTTCGCACCGGGTAACGCACCGGATGTCTTCACCTTCCACGCAGCTCGCGAGCTCCTGCCGCCCGGCCTGGCGCAGTCGATCGTGCACGAGTCGCGCCTCGCGGCGCTCCCGGGCATCCGCCAGCGCGGCCACGATCCGGGGCGCTGGCGGCTGCTCGTACCCGCGATGCCTCGATACTTTCGGGGCCTCGATCTGGATGCCTACGACGTCGTGATCGCGTCTTCCCACGCATTCGCCGTCCAGGTGCGTCCGCGGACCGACGCCGTCTTTCTCTGCTATTGCTACACGCCGATCCGCTGGGCGTGGCTTCCCGGCGAGGACCGCCGCAGCGCGGCGCTCGCGCCGTTGCTCGGATGGCTGCGCAGGCTTGACCTCGAGGCCTCGCGCCAGCCCGACTGCTACGTCGCGATCTCGCAGGCGGTTCGCGAGCGGATCCAGAGCTCGTACGGACGCGACGCCGTCGTCGTTCACCCGCCCGTTGATGTCGAGGAGTTCGATCCGACCGCAGAAAAAGAGCCGGGCCGCTTCCTCTGGGTCAACCGGCTCGTCGACTACAAACGGCCGGCGGCGGTCGCTGAGGCGTTCCGAGATCTCCCCTACCGGCTGACGATGGTCGGCATCGGACCGCGGGAAGCGTCCCTGCGAGCATCGCTGCCGCCAAACGTGTCGCTGCACAGCTGGCTGCCGCGCGCGGAGCTGACGGCGCTCTACGCGAGCGCATCCGGCTATCTGCACGTCGGCGAGGAGGACTTCGGTATTTCGATGGTCGAGGCGCTCGCCGCCGGAACGCCGGTCATCGGCTTCGCACGCGGCGGCGCGCGCGACATCATCCGCGACGGCGTCGATGGCCTGCTCGTCGATCGGGCCGACCCGGCGCGGATCCGGGCGGCCGTGCAACGAATGGCGAGCGAGCAATGGGATCGGACCGCTTTGCGCGCGCGCGCCGAGGAATTCTCGCGCGAGCGATTCCTCGAGCGACTTTCAGCGGTGATCGAATCGATACGGCCGCTCAGGTCATCTTGATCAGCAGGACGTCGTCGCCCACCTCGACCGTGAAGTCTCGGGCGGTCCGCCGATCGAACGCGGCCATGCCCTGAGTCGGGCGATAGCTCGAGAGACGCCTCGGACGATCAAGCCGCACCCGGACCCGGGTGCCGGGGTTGGCGATTTCCGTGCGAGCGTTCTCGTCGCGCACCTTGGAGTTCTGCCACAGCGCCAGCCAGTACGAGCCATTGGCCTTCTGCAGCAGCATGTTCGCGATGGCGCCGCGCGGGCCGCTGCCGTCCGCGTCGGCGGTGTTCACGACCGAATACCGCAGCGGTGTGCGCGGGCCCTTGCGCGGGCTGTCGAGAAGGGCGATCGTGTTCTTCAGCGCGACCGCACTCGGCTTGTATGACCAGTCGCTCTCGAACAGGCCATAGTTGAGCTCTACGTCGCTCAGTGTCGGCTCGGGCTGTTCGTCGGCCAGCTCGTAGGCGAACGTGCGCTTGACCCCGGCCTTCGCATACTCGAGGAACAGGCGCGGCACGTAGACCGAGGCGGCCCGCGGGGACGCCGGTGGATGGGCGGTCGTGGTGTTCAGCGCATCGTGATAGCCCGTCTCCGTCGCGTAGACCGGGACGCGCGCGCCGCCGAACTGGTTGCTGCGCACGTCGGCCATCTGCGATGTGAAGGCGTAGTGGTCGCGGGCCCCGGGGGGCCTGCCTCCGGGGTACGGATGCATCGCGCCGCCATCGGCGCGATCGGAGATGTCGCCCAGCTGGCCGTTGCCAGCTTGAACGGAAGGGCCGAGTATCGGTACCTTCAACGGCGGGCCGAAGGCCGTGCCCTTGGCCTGACGATAGATCTCCTCTTGGCAAGCACGCGTCGAACGCGGCCAGTCGGCCTGTGCGGCCGCCACCAGGTCGGGCTCGTTGACACCCTCCAGGGCGTCCATCGACGCCCGCAGCATCTTGGCGTCCTTGACGTAGGTCGGCCATGCAACGCCGGCGGGCGCGACGCGGCAGGCGATCAGCGTGCTCTTGATGCCGGCTGCCCCGAGGATGCTCACCCTCTTGAAGAACTGCTGGGTATGGCCGGGATCCAGGCCGTCGCGGATGTGACGCACGCCGAGCTCCAGCAGCCGGCGCTTGACCATCGCGTAGTCGCGGTAGGACGTGTCGACGTACCACAGGTGCGTGTTGACGCCGATCGTGTCCACGAAGGCACGGGCGTCCATCGGGACCGTGCAGCGCTGGCTATGGCTCGGGCGATCCCGGCAACCGCGCTTGGCGGTCGGGGCACCTGCCGACTCGGAACCCAGGACGGCGTAGACGAGCCCGCCGAGCAGAGCGCCACCGATCGCGATCATTGCCAGTCGGCCCATCACCTCTGAAGACTATGCGAGGAGGCTCGTCGCAATCCCAGCTGACCGCGGGTGAGGGCGTATTGGAGCATGAGCCCGCGAACGGGCGTTCCGGCCGTCGCGGGTGCCTGGGGAGCTTCGATCAGCTCTGCGAGCGGTTGCACCGCGCGCTGCCAGGTCATCTGCTCGCGAAACTGCGTGACGCGCTCGCGAACGCGTGCGTACTCAACGGGGTCGTCGCAGAGCTCGAGGATCGCCCGCGCGCAGTCATCGACATCCCCGAAGCGCATCGTCCGTCCGAGCCCGTTGCGGTCGACGAGATCGCTCAACGCCCCGCCTTCGGTCGTCACGATCGGCAGGGCGGCCCACAGGTAGTCCAGCAGCCGCGTCCGATAGGCGAACGTCGTCTCGACGTGCTCGGAGTGAACGTTGACGCCGATGTCCGCGGCGAGCAGGTAGTTCTGGCGCTCCTCATAGGAGATCCAGCCGAAGTCAAAGAAGACCGTCCGGTCCTTGACGCCGAGCTCCTCGGCCAGGCCGATCGCGCGGTCGGTCGTCGTCGTCTTGGCGTAGCCCGCCGGATTCGGATGACGCAGCCCCAGGCAATAGAGCTTGATGTCGTCACGGGTCGCCGAGATCTTCGCCATCGCTCGCATCAGCGTCTGCGGGTCAAACCAGTCCCACAGGTTGCCGGGCCAGATCAGGATCCTGTCGTCCTTACGCGCCCGCGGAAGAGCGGCCCGGACATCATCGATCGTCGCTCGCGGCGGCTCGATGTCCAGCCCGAGCCCGACAGCCCGGACCAGGTGCTCGAGCGTCGGATCGAGCCGGTAGTCCTCCAGCGAGATCCTCCCGACGGCCGCCAGCGCCCCGAGCAGGGCATGGCGCTGCTCGCTGTTGGCGCCGATGAACGCCCGCCCGGTCAGGAGCATGATCCGGTGGCGCAGGCAGTACGCCCGCCAGCGCAGGCGCTGCTCGGAGCCGTGACCGTCGCCGCCACCCTGGAACGTCAACATCTCAAAGAACGGCGCGTACAGGTCATAGATCGTGCGCACCTCGGTGCCGGCAAGGAACGCCATGCTGCGGAAGTCCAAGCCCCCTTGCGCGACGATGACGTCGAAGGACGGGACGATCTCCCGCATCTGCGCCAGACGGCGCCGACCCGTCCCGATCGCACGCACACCGTCGAGCCGAACCTCCTGCGGGTCGTTGGTGACCATCAACGTCACATCGAAGCGGCCGTCGCGCGCCAGCTCTCGCGCGAAGTGGAAGTAGCGGATCCCAGGGGCCGCCATCTTCTCTCCGACGAAGTCGTTCGGCGCCAGCAGAACCCGTTTCACTGAGGATGCGCGCACCGGAGCGACCTTAAGGCAGACGGCCGCCACGCGTTGCAACGCATGGATAGGCTTCAGCACGTTGTGGACGGCCAGTCCTCCAGCCCGCGGACGACGCCGTCCGACTCACGCGTCCTCGTCACGGGAGCCGCTGGGTTCATCGGCTCCCACGTCGTCGATCACTGTCTTGGCGCGGGAATGCAGGTGGTTGCCACCGATGACCTGTCGGGGGGCTTTCGCGAGAACATCGACGCGCGCGCGCAGTGGGTCCAGGGGGATCTGCGCGACGCAGAGTTCGTCGCATCCCTGTGGGCCGAGGGCCGCTTCGACGTCGTCTACCACCTGGCAGCGTATGCGGCCGAAGGGCTCTCGCATTTCATCCGTGCCTACAACTACCGCACGAATCTCGAGGCCAGCGTCAACCTGGTCAACCAAGCGATCCTGACCGGCGCCTCGCGCTTCGTCTTCACGTCCTCGATCGCGGTCTACGGGGCCGGCCAGGTGCCCATGTCCGAGGAAATGGTGCCCCGTCCGGAGGATCCCTACGGCATCTCCAAGTATGCGGTCGAGCTCGACCTCGCCGCGGCGCACGAGATGTTCGGGCTCGAGTACACGATCTTCCGCCCCCACAACGTCTATGGCGAGCGTCAGAACGTCGCCGATCGCTATCGCAACGTCATCGGCATCTTCATGAGCCACGCGCTGCGCGGTGACCCGCTGCCGGTCTTCGGCGATGGCCGGCAGACGCGTGCGTTCTCACACATCGACGACGTGGCGCCGGTGATCGCCCGCTCGCCGGCTGTGCCCGAAAGCGTCAATCAGGTCTACAACATCGGCGCGGACACGCCCTACTCGATCCTGGAGCTCGCCGCGGAGATCGGTCGCGCATTTGGCATCGATCCCGTTCTGGAGCATCTTCCGCCGCGCAAGGAGGTCGTCCACGCGTTCTCCGACCACGCCAAGGTGCGCACGGACTTCAATCCACCCGAGCCGCTCGACCTCGAGGCGGGCATCCGGCAGATGGCCGCCTGGGTCCACGCGCACGGTTCGCGCGATCCGGTCGAGTTCGCCGGCCGCATCGAGGTCGACCGCAACCTGCCGCCGAGCTGGGCGCGAAGCAGACAGGAGTAGATGACCTCGGCGTCCGTGCCGGCCTCCGAAGCCCCGCCGCTGCGCGACGCGCACGAGCGACGCATTCCGGCGCCGGTCTTCTGGGAGCTCGTCGCAGTCGTCGTCCCCCTGGTCGACGTCATCATCGCGATTCCCGGTGCTGCTGGTGATGCTCGCCGGACGATCCGCCGCGCGCGCCGGGGTTTTAGGCTAACGCTTGGAGGCGGCCGGCTTCTTGGCCGGTGCCTTCTTCGCCGCGGGCTTCTTCGCCGCGGGCTTCTTGGCCAGCGCCTTCTTGGCCGCGGAGGAGGACTTGGTGGCGGCGGGCTTCTTCGCGCTCGAGCTGCCGCCGTTGCCGTCGCGGGCACGGACGGCGTCGAGGCTGGCCTTCAGCGCCGACATGAGGTCGGGCACGGGCGCGTCGTCCTCGTCGGCGGCGGGCTGGACGGCGATCTCCTCGCCCTGCGCCTTGCGCTCGATCAGATCGAGCACCTCTTCGCGATAGCTGTCGCGGTACTTGTCCGGATCAAACGGCCCCGCGAGCGAGTCGATCAGCTGCTTGGCGATGTCGGTCTCGCGCTTGGTGACCTTGACCTCATCGCCCGACGGGATCTCGTCGATCGTCGAGGGGTCGATGATCTCGTCGGGGAAGACCATCGTCGCCATGCCGAGCGCGTCGCCGTTGGACATCGGCCGTACGGCAACGAGCTGCTGCTTTGAGCGGATGACGACGGTCGCGATCGCGACGCGGCCGGTTTCGCGCATCGCCTCGAGCAGCAGCCTGTAGGGCTTGGTGCCGCCCGGGCCCGGGGCGAGGTAGTAGGGATGATCGAAATAGATCGGGTCGATCTCGTCGAGCGCGACGAAGTCCTCGATGTCGATCGTCTTGGTCTTCTTCGGGTTGAGCGCCTCGAGCTCACCCGGCTCGATCACGACGTAGCGATCGGGCGTCAGCTCATAGCCCTTGACGATGTCGTCGTAGGCAACCTCATCGCCCGTCGTCGGATCGACGCGCTTCTGCTGGATGCGCACGCCCGTCTTGCCGCTGAGCTGATGAAAGCGCACGGTCTTGCGCTGGACCGACGAGTACATCTTGACGGGGACGGTGACGAGCCCGAAGGAAACGGCGCCGGTCCAGATCGAGCGGGGCATGCCCTCAAGTATGCCCGCCGAGCCACTTCTCCTCTGCTGCGCACGGCGCGTTGCAGAGGAGAGCGGCCGGACTCAGAGCGTCTGCGGCGAGGACGGTGGCTCGATCGGAACCGAGCGGTCGGGGTCCGGCTCGGGGACGCTCGGCGGCTCGGGCGAGCCGGGCGGCTCCGGCGACGGCGAGGGCGTCGGGTCGGCAGGAACCGACGGAGCGTCGGGAACGACCGGCGTGGGCGATTCGCCCGGCGGCGGAATCGTCACGTGCGGCGTTCCAGGTCGGCGACCTCTTCGGCCTTGTCCTGCGCCCGCTCGTCGGCGTGCTCGAGCTCGTCCTTGGCTTCGCCCTTGCGCTCCTGCAGCGCGCCTTCGCGCTGAGTCTTCTTGTCGTCGGTCATCTCGCCAGCGGTCTTTTTGACGCGGCCGATGATCTTGTCAAGTCCCATAAGTCCTCTTCCGTCGGAATTGGTGTTTCGCCCTCCGGTCGCCGGTTCCGGCGACCTCCGGGCGACGGGTTTTACCCGAACGGTGTCTCCGACAACCGCTCGCGCAGCTCCGCGATCGACTCGAAGACCGCGATTGCGCCAGCCTCCTGAAGCTCGTCGGCGCCGAAGCCGCCGGTTCTCACCGCGATGGTCTTGACCTTCGCGGCCTTGGCGGCCTCGCAGTCCCACGTCGAGTCGCCGATCATCACGGCCGGGCCGCCGCCGACCAGCTCCAGAGCGGCCTCGACGAGGTCGGGCGCAGGCTTCGTGCGCTGCACGGTGCTCGCGTCGGTCCAGCCGTCGGCCAGGTCGCGCGCGTCGAGCAGGTCGAGGTAGTACGCCATGTCCTCAGGCGGGGCCGAGGAGGCGAGCACGAGCTTGCCGCCGCGGGCCTTGAGGTCCTCCATCAAGCCACGCGCGCCGGCGAAGGGCTGGACCTCGGCGATCATCTGCGCGAACAGCGCGTGCTCCTCCGTGCGCACGATCTCGCCGTGCTCCTGGTCGAATCCCTCGTCGGCGAGATAGGAGACGAGCTGGTCGCCGCCCATCCCGATCGCGCGGTGCGCGCGCCACACCGGAACGGTTAGGCCGTGCAGGCGGAAGGCGCGAAACCAGGTGAGCGCGTGCTGGTAGTTGGAGTCGACGAGCGTGCCGTCGACGTCGATGATGGCGGCGGGCTGGGTCATCTGAGAAGCCTCATGCCCAGCACGGGCGCGATGTGAACGCCCGCGCCTTCTAACGCCGGTACTGCGGCGGTGCGGGGCCGGTGTCGTCGGCCGAGGCGCGCAACTGCGTGAGCGCCTTGCGGATCAGGCGCGAGACCTGCATCTGGCTGACGCCGATGATTGCCCCGATCTCGGCCTGCGTCATGTCGTCCTCGAAGCGCATGCGCAGGACCTCGCGCTCGCGCGCGGACACAGTGCCGAGCAGGGTGCTCAAGGTTGCGCGTTCCTCTGCTCGGTCAAAGCCGGTCTCCTCGACGCCGATCGACTCCCCCAGCGTGGAGGTGGCCGCGCCGTCGTCCTCCCCGCCGCGCGGAGCGTCGAAGGAGGTCGCGCGGTAGGCGCCGCCTGCCTGCAGCGCCTCGAGCACGCCTTCCTCGTCGACGCCCACGGCTCCGCCGATCTCAGCCACCGACGGCTGTCGCTGGAGGTCCTCGGCGAGCTCGCCGACGGCACGGTCGACGCGCAGCGTCAGCTCCTGCAGATCGCGCGGCACCCGCACCGCCCATGTCCGGTCGCGGAAGTGGCGCTTGATCTCTCCGAGGATCGTCGGCACCGCATAGGAGGAGAAGGCAATATCGCGCTCGACGTCGAAGCGATCGATCGCCTTGATCAGCCCGATCGAGGCGACCTGGAGCAGATCGTCGAGTGGCTCGGAGGCGCGCTGATAGCGCCGCGCGAGCTGACGCGCGAGCGGCAGGAAGCGCTGTACGAGCTCGTCGCGCGCCTGGGTGTCGCCGGCGCGCAGGCGCAGGAACAGGGCTCGGTCGGCGCTTGCGCGGTCGTCGCGGCCGGGTGCCGAATCGGGCCTCCCGCGCGACCCGACCATCAATACCACGACCCATTCCCGCCATGCGCGATGAGCGGACACGACGTGCCTCGATACTGGTGCGGCCAAGCGTCCACGGCGGTCCTCTCCAATCCGGACTGCGCCGATGGACTGGGGCGCGTGGCTCGCGCGGCGGGAAACTCGGCCGCGCGTCGGTCATGATACCTCAAGCATGGGGGATTCTCAGCAGGCTGAGGCGCTGAATGTTCTTGCGGCCGACGAGGACGAGCAGAAGCTTGCGCAGACCGACAAGCTCCTCTCAGGTCTGGGCCACAAGGTCACGGCTCACGCGATCACCGTGGCCGAGGCCGGCAACGTGGTCGCGCGGGAGGATCCGGACCTCTCCGTCGTCTTCGTCGACGACGACGACGACCACGCACTCGACCTGATCGAGGAGATCGGCGCCTACGCGCGCGGGCCGGTCATCGCGCTCGTCGCGAGCCATGGGGCGGAGTTCATCGCCCGCGCGGCGGAGCGCGGCGTCTACGCCTTTGCGCGGCCTCGCTTCCATGAGGAAGTCCAGGGCGCAATCGAGCTGGCGCTGCGACGTCACGCCGAGAAGGCGCGCCTCAACGAGAAGGTTCAGCAGCTCGAGAGCGCGCTGGACCGGCGCGGCACTATCGAGCGCGCGAAGGGGATTCTGATGGAGCGCCACGGCGTCGACGATCGCGGCGCGTTCGAGTTGCTGCGCACACAGGCGCGCAGCTCCAACACGCGGGTGGTCGACCTCGCCCGCGCCGTCAGCGAGAGCCTGCCGCTGTTGCCCAAGCAACCGGCGGCCGAGACGGCGGATTAGCTCCGCGGCCGCACGGGAACGATGGGTCTCATGTTCGGCCTGGCCAAGCGCTCGTTCAAGAAGTTCCAGGCGGACAACATGACCGACCACGCGGGGGCGCTGACGTACTTCGTGATGATGTCGCTGTTTCCCGGACTGCTCGTCGGGATCTCGCTGCTGGGCCTACTCGGCAACGAGTCGCTCGTGACGGACGCCGTCAGCTACGCACGCGACAACGGCGCTCCGGCCGAGGTCGCCAGCGCGCTCGAGTCCTCGTTGAAGACGACGATCGACACCTCGGGCGGCACCGCGAGTGTCACGCTGGTGATCGGCATCCTTGTCGCCCTATACGGCGCGTCGGGGGCCTTCGGCGGCGCGGGCCGCGCGCTCAATGCGGTGTACGGCACAAACGAGGACCGCAGCTTCATCCGCCACAAGCTCAACGACCTGATGTGGACGGTCGTGGTGATCCTGCTCGCCGTGATCGCGCTGTTCTCGGTGCTGCTGGGCGGCGGGCTGGCCGGCGACCTGTTCGGAACGATCGGACTCGGCGACACGGCGGCGGACATATGGCGCTTCGCGCGCTGGCCCGTGGCGATCGGCGCCGTGATGCTGATGTACGCGCTGATCTACAACTTCGCGCCCGACGTGCGGCCTCGAAAGTGGCGCTGGATCACGCCCGGAGCCACCGCCGGAGTGCTCATCTGGATCCTCGCGTCGGCCGGCTTCTTCCTCTACGTCTCGAACTTCGGCAAGTACGGCGCCACCTATGGCGCCTTCGCCGGTGCGGTGATCCTGCTGCTGTGGCTCTACATCTCGAGCATCGCGTTCCTGTTCGGCGCCGAGATCAACGCCCAACTCGAGCGCGAGCAGGCACGCGACGGGCGCGTTCAGGACCCGCCGGAGCGGCCCGAGTGGCCGCAGGTGCCGGATGACGCGCCGGGCTCGGAGACGAGTTTGGGCTCGGGCTCGGCGGGCAACGGCCAAGGCCAAATCGACGACAAGTACGGGCGCGACGCGCTGGCCCGCTGAGGGCCGCTGCGGGTCATAGCCCCGCGGTCGCCGTGCGGGGTGTACGGCCGCCCTATGACACCCAGCATCGAGATGGTTGAAACGCACCGTATAGGTGGTTTACATCCATCTCGATCGTGCCTAGACCGCGCCGCTGGACGAGATGGCTCCCCCTTCTTCATCATTGCTGCAGTTCGTCGACCCCGCGCAGCGTCAGCTCCTCCGGATGCGAGCACAGCGAGCGCCGACCGGGACACGTCAGGCACAACTCGCGGTGCGGACGGTCTGCCACCGCGTACTCGCCGGCAAGCAGGCCGGCTGCGAGCTCGAGCAGCTCGGCTTCGAGCCGGTCGGCGTCGTCGGCGTCGTAGCGCTCGCTGATCGGCTCATCCGGGCGCTCGAGGAATGCGTAGGCGACCTCGACGCGCGCAGCGCCCGCCCGCAACGCGGCCAGCGCGTAGACGCGCCGCTGGATCGCGTAGCGCTGCCCGACGTACGCGAGGAGGTCGGCGCGCGGCTCGATCCAGTCCGTCTTGTAGTCAACGACAAGTGTCACCCCGCGCCGCTCGAGCGCGAGCACGTCGACCACGCCTGTCAGCAGCGTGTCGCCGAGCGGCACCGCGAACGGATGCTCGCGGTGCACGGCGCGGGCGCGGGCCAGGCGCTGCGCGAGCGGTGAGCCGGCGAACGCGTCGGTGAGGCGAACGACGTCCGCAGCGTCGGCGTCAGACAGCACGACGCCGAGCTGCGCGACGACGGCCGCCACGCGCTCGGCCGCCGGGCCCTCCTGCTCGAGCAGGACGTGGACGATGGTGCCGCGCAGACGCGGGTCGAGCGCGCCGGCCGCGGGATCGCCCGAGCCCGCTCCGACGGCCGCTGTCTCCGTGCGCACCTCCGGCAGGCGCAGGATCCGCTCCAGGTAGAAGCGATAGCCGCAGGCGCGCCAGGCGGCGAGCGTGGAGTAGGACAGCGCCGACACGACGGGCGGTGGCGCATCCGGCGCCGGCGCCGCCGCGCTGCGCTGCGCCGGCGCGGACAGTGGCAGGCTCGTGCCAGCGGGCGCGAGGGATTCCGCGCGCAGGACACGCCCGACCGTCTGCGGCGTGTTCAGCGAGCAGCGCAGCCAGGCCGTGTCCCAGCGCACCTCGGCGACGGGCCGCTCGGGGGTCGGCAGACGACCGAGGTCGCCGAGCAGCGCCGGGCCCAGCCACGACAGCGGCGCCGCCGCCGGACCGGCCTTCGGCCAGGCCGCGAGCGGAACACCGCCACTGAGAATCAGCCGCTCGCGTGCCCGGGTCAGCGCGACGTACATGACGCGCTGCTCCTCGCCGGCAGCACGCTCGCGAGCGCGCTCGCGCAGGCGGTCGTAGGCCAGCGCCTTCTCGCGTGAGCCGTCGAGGCCCACGAGCCGCAGGCCGATCTCCCCGTCGGCGACGAGCAGGTCCTCGTCGCCGTCGCCCGGGCGCTTGCGACCGAGGTCGGCGACGCAGACGACGTCGAACTCAAGACCCTTGGCCGCGTGGATTGACATCAGCCGGACCGCTCTGACGTCACCGAGCTCGACCGGCGCGTCGGTCTCGCGCGCCTCGGCCTCGAGCTCCGCGGTGGCGAGATCGGCGAGGCCGCGGACGTCGCGTCCCTGATCGCGCTCGAACGCGGCGGCCAGGCGCATCAGCTTGTGGACGTTGGCCAGCCGCCGCTCGCCGCCGGACAGCGACAGCACATGCAGGTCGTAGCCGGTCACATCGACGACGCGTCGCAGCAGCTCGTCGAGGCCCAGCCGCGGCGCGAGCACGCGCTCTGCGGCGAAGTGCTCGGCGAACCGCTCCAGCCGCCCGCGATCGTCGTCGCGCAAAGACTCGAGCAACGCGCCGCCGGCCTCAATCGAGCGCCAGGCATGGCCGCTGCCCGCGACGCGCGCGATCCGCGCCAGCGCATCGGAGGACAGGCCGACCAGCGGCGAGGCCAGCACGCCGTAGAGCGCCGTCTCGTCGCGCGGGTTGGCCAGCGCCGCCAGCCAGGCGCACAGGTCGCGTACGACCTGGCGGCCCCAGTAGCCGCGCCCGCCGACCGACAGCGTCAGCAGTCCCTGGTCCTCCAGCGCGCGCTCGAACACCGGCAGCGCCCCGAGTGCGCGAAAGAGGATCACGATCTGCTCGGGCCGCGCCTCGCCGGCATCGACGAGATCACGAATGCGCTGGGCAAGCAGGCGCGCCTCGGCGTGACGCCAGGCCTGCGAGCGGGGCAGCTCACCCAGGTCGACGGCGCCATTGCCGTCACCGTTCCAGCCGGCCTGGTCGGTCAGCAGAAGCTCGACGAGCGGCTCGCTCGTGGGCTGTGGCTCGCGGCCTTCCAGCAGCGGCACGAACCCAGGTCCCAACAAGGGCCCGAAAGCCGCGTTGATCGTGTCGAGAATCGGGGCGCGACTGCGGAAGTTCGTCTGCAGCGTGGCGACGCGTCCGGTGCCGGCGAGCGCGGCTCGGCGGTCGCGGAAGATCCCGATGTCAGCGTTGCGAAATGCGTAGATGGACTGCTGCTCGTCGCCCACGACGAACA
>Ga0136623_10000191_pt1 | contig 16488 bp, 23 predicted proteins | sample AntDrymUQ4492106_2_FD_104656 | JGI IMG/M metagenome (GOLD analysis project Ga0136623, IMG submission 104656) | Polar desert sand microbial communities from Dry Valleys, Antarctica - metaG UQ449 (21.06) | ecosystem: Environmental > Terrestrial > Soil > Desert | place: Antarctica: Dry Valley...
ATACCGCACTGCTTCGACAGTCGCTCGTTTAGCACGGTCTGTGGCGTGAGTGTAACGGCGGGTGGTTTGCGGATCAGAGTGACCCATTAGGTCTCTAACGTCTGCGTTCATCGGTACAGAGTAATCCTTCCCTGTCTTTGAATTTGGCACATAGATCACATCACGCTGGAAATCAACCTTCGCCCAACGCAGATTCAATTGATCGCCTCGTCTCATTCCCGTGCCTATGGCCAAGGTTACCAGAGGTCGTAAATGCGTGCGCCGTCCATTGAGGACCTCCCATGGCCGCGGCTCCTCTTCATCCAGCAGGTAGCGGATGCGGTTATTATTCTCCGGCAACCATGGAATCTCTCGGCACGGATTGCTATACGTGACGCCATACTTGATCGCGAGTGAGAAGATTTTGGAGATTAACCCTAACTCGCGGTTGATAGTCGAGGGCTTGCGGGTACTGCCGCTTTCCATCACCGCCTCACGTCGCTCCTTCTTGTACTTCTCAATGAGGAATGGCGAGATCTGAGCAAAAGTCTTGCCCTTAAAACATTTGCTCTCACAGATGACGGGGAGTTTGTATTTGTCGTTGCTCTTGAATGAGCGCTTGTTTTCGATCGCCCAGGGTTTATAGACCGCCTCGACGAACGCTACGAAGTCCTTCTCTCCGGTTGGTCTTCCGTATCGTCCTTCGTAAACCTCCTGGCGAACTTTTGTTTCAGCCTTTTCAGCCTCGAACTTGGTGCGTGCTTCCGGGAGCGCTCCCCGGTAGCGGACTCCGCGAATACAGAATGCGTAGTGCCATCTGTTTCGCCGTCTTTGAACTGGCATTGTCATGTTCCTTTCCCGAGGTGCAGCCACGGGCGGCGGCAATATACAACACTTAGGACACAGTGACGTCGATCCTTTTGACTTGTGGGTGCCTGACGACTTCCTATCTCATTTAGGATCTCGGCCCTTTGTCCAGGCGAGGATCTCCTCAAGGTCAAAACGCAAAATACTTGAGCCAGGTGGTTTCCGATAAGGAATACGCTCCTGAGCCACCATTTCATAAATGGTGCGCGGTTTGACTCCAAGCATCTCTGCAACTTCAGGCACCTTGAGAAGCTGTGGACGAATTGGCGATGCTGGCGGATAGAGATTTGTGCTCATAGCTCAACCTCGAGATTTGCTGCGCTGGTTTCTTGAAGATTTTCCTGTTGGCCTTGATCGCTGCTTCACTCCATCAAATGTCGACGACAGGCGCAAAGACAGTGATCCGACCGTTCAGATGGCAATGAGAACAACTGCTGTGCCAATTAGTGGAAATGTCTCGGAGGAGTGATATTGCTTGGGAAGCAAGTAAAGACGTCAAGAATATTGACGCAGCGTCAAGAATGTTGACGCGTCAAGAATATTGACGCCTGACCCTGGTCGCTTGATTAATTACAAAGCCAATTGATGCGAAACTCTCGCTCTAATGTGAACAGAAAAGGTAAGCCGGCGGAGTCTCTTCCTGGAGTTTTAAGAACTCAACCCGGCGAGAGTGTGGCGTGAGGAGGCGCTATGCACCTGAAGTCTTCTTGACACGTCACCCCTACAGGTTTTCGCGTCAAGTTTACGCAGCAAACTTCGCGCTAGCTCCGCTAGCGTCACGTCTGCAGCGATAAATACTACGAACGCAGAAGATCCGGCTTTCACGTCTGCTGGGCTACCACGGAGCTTGCATTGCAAACCTCGAGTTCGCACGGCAAACGCAAGATAGGACCACTAAGGAGGAAGCACATGGCAAAAAGAGAGGTTAACTATCCGCACACGATCGGGTTTCGTCTGAGTGATGAAGCGTGGTTTAGGATTGAACAACAGGCGTCAATACTGATCTGACGCCGCATGACTGGTGCCGTATGGTGGTGCTGGATAGGCTGAATCAAGGATACAGTTTTTCGAAGAACGAACGCGCGCTCTTCCATCAAGTTCTCCGTACGCAATACCTCGTCTCGCGAGGTTTTCAAATGCTCGCCGATGACACTCTGAGGCCTGCGGAGTGGAAGAAGGTTCGCACCTACGCGAAGGACAAGATCGATTTTGTTGCCGAGCTTGTCCTGGCAGAATTTCGATCAAAGGGGGGAAAGCAACGGGCAGCAGTAGCCTCCGGCGGATGACCGCATCCGGTCAACAAGTGGCACAAAAAGGCGCAGGTTCCCAGGCAACTTCTGCTTCTCCTCACACATACTCCACGTGGTCCGTCATCTCAGAGGGCGTGACCACATCGGATAACAATACGAGCGCTCGTATTAGCTCACCTACCGATCTTCGGGGATTCGCGTAAGCAATGCCGGCGTGAGTTTCCCCTGCTTTGACAAGAGTGAGGAAGTCCGCGTCCATTGTGACCAGCACTCGCTGCTCAATTAGCGCAAAAGACAATTGTTCGTGGTCAGACAAGCCACTCCTTCCAGCTTGTTGCACCGTCAGTACGTCGACGCCCCGAGCCGTCAGGCCCGCAGCGACGGCGCTGTGAATATGCTCGTCCAGGTAGAATTTAATCTGCTCCATGGAGCAGTTTTTCTTTTAGCTTGGAAGGAAACAGTGCACGTAACTGGTCCGCGAGTTCGTCGTTGTGGCGAATGTCGTTGCGAATTTCTTCAACGTTATCGAAGTAGTAGGCAAGAGCGGCATGAACGTCGCTCAAGCTTAGTGCCGGGTAAGCCCCAACTATCTCGTCTGGACTCATACCCAAATCCTCATGCCAGATGATGATGTCCATAACCCGGATTCTATTGCCGGAGATGCAAGCCTTTCCGCCACAGATTCCGGGGTTTTTGGAGATGCGATCAATGATAACGTTTGACACTTGGGTCACCTAAAAGTTAGCGCTAGTTGGGATTCTAGCACGAACGGCGCAGCTAAGAAGTGGTCATTGCGACGTATCCCTCCCTCAGTCATTGGCCGCTCATCCTGGATAAACTCCTCCTGATCGCTCTTGTTGGCCCCAAACACCGTTACTACACAGAACGCGTTTGCCCTCCCCTCGATCGAAAGTCTCAGGTATCACTCTGCTGAGGTCTTTCGGTCGTAAGCATTCCGTCACGTTCTAAACGACCGCCAAATCCGACAACTTGACACTCTCACTACTGCCTCCTATATTCGACTCCTAGTCTCAGACGCGTGGTACTAGCCGCTGAAACTCCCGCATAGAATGCAGCGACATGTTCTCGTGAAATGTTCCTCATGCTAGAAGCCTCACACAGCCTCACCGCATAACACTGCGCCCCGAACGTGTCTTCTCTTTTTAACCCTGGGCCGAGATGGAATCGGAAAGGCAAACTCGTAAACGCAGAATTGATCCCTTCCTGACCAGCCTTGGCTGGCGAGTTGTTCCGTATGACGAGTCGATTCAACTTAGCGAACTCGAGAGCTGCGCAATAGAGGAATACCCGACTGACAATGGTCCCGCCGACTACGCTCTGGTCATCGACGGTCGCCTTATTTGGAATAATCGAAGCGAAGAAGCTTACTCTCGGGCCTCAAAACGTTCTTACTCAGGCGCTGCGTTACTCGCGCGGCTGCTCAGCCAGCCTTCTGAATTATGGTGGCTGTCGAGTTCCCTTTCTTTACTCAACCAACGGCGCGGTCATCTGGTTTCATGACATACGTCATAAGCACAGCCGCTCGCGCCAGGTTTATCAGTTTCATACTCCGACCGCTCTACGGGAAATGATGGAGCGGGACTCCGACGCCGCAATCAATTGGCTGGAAACGCATCCCAACGACCATCCTCGACTGCGGCCTTATCAGATCGAAGCCAATGATGCGATTGAGAAGGCGATTGCTGATCGGAAACGGCTGATGCTTGTCGCAATGGCCACCGGCACCGGCAAAACGTTCACACTCGTGAATGAAGTTTACCGTCAGATGAAATCGGGCGTCGGTCAGAGGATTCTATTCTTAGTCGATCGACGAGCACTCGCTGCACAGGCTGTCCGAGCCTTTGCTTCTTTTGAGCCTGAACCTGGACTTAAGTTTGACAAGATTTACGAAGTATACAGCCAACGTTTTCAGCGTGAAGATTTTGACGAGGACGAGAAGTTTGATCCGAAAGTGCTCCCCTCCTCGTACCTGCTTAACCCTAAGCAAGGGAATGCCTTCGTCTACGTCTGCACCATCCAGCGGATGACAATTAATCTCTTTGGACGAGATGCTGTCTTTAATAGCGGAGATGAGGCGATAGATGACGACGCAGAGAAACTTGATATCCCGATTCATGCGTTTGATGTAATCATCGCGGACGAATGCCATCGCGGATATTCCACTGGAGAGATTTCAGTTTGGCGCAAGACGCTCGACCACTTTGACGCGATTAAGATCGGACTGACCGCCACGCCAGCTGCGCATACCAAGGCTTACTTCAAAGATGTGGTTTATCGCTATGAATATCAGCGAGCAGTTCAAGAGGGCTATCTCGTCGACTACGACGTCGTGACTGTTAAGTCTGACGTAAGAATGAAAGGCGTCGTTCTTACCGAAGGTGAGCAGATAGGCGTAATAGATCCAACAAGCGGTGCGGAGCAACTTGATCAAGTCGAGGACGAACGCCAATTTGACACCGCCGACATAGAGCAAAAGGTTACCGCTCCTGATTCAAACAAGAAGATCCTGGAAGAGATTAAGGGCTACGCGCTTGCGCATGAGGAGCGGTATGGCCGTTTCCCAAAGACGTTAATCTTCGCCGTGAACGACCTTCCGCACACTTCTCACGCAGACAACCTGGTAGAGATCGCCCGCGATGTTTTTGGTCACGGGGATTCGTTTGTGCAGAAGATCACTGGCCGAGTTGACAGGCCACTGCAACGCATCCGGGAGTTCCGGAATCGACCAGACCCATGTGGTTGTTAGTGTGGATATGCTGACTACCGGCGTTGACATTCCCGATCTTGAGTACATCGTCTTCCTTCGTCCCGTGAAGTCGCGCATTCTTTTTGAGCAGATCCTTGGCCGCGGCACTCGTAAAGGCGAGAAGTTTTCAGACAAATCACACTTCACTGTCTTTGATTGCTTCGACGGAACCTTGCTGGAGTATTTCCGCAGTGCCACGGCAATTACGGCTGAACCTCCGGAAAAAGAAGTTAGAACGATTAAGCAGATCATTGCCGATGTTTGGGACAATCGAGATCGTGATTACAACATTCGCTGCCTGGTTCGGAGACTACAGCGCATCGACAAAGAAATGTCAGGTGCCGCACGTGAACTGTTTGCCGCTTATATTCCAAACGGAGACATGGCGAGCTATGCAGCGGGACTGCCCAACAGCCTACGAAAAGACTTCACGGGCACGATGAGTCTCTTGCGTAGGCCGGAGTTTCAGGACTTGCTGACTAACTATCCGCGCGCCCCTCGAACATTTGTCATCGCATACGAAACTGAAGATGAAGTTAGTTCCGAATGGCTGGTACGCGGTCTTGATGGGAAGGAATACAAACCCGAAGACTACCTCGCCGCATTTGCACGTTTCGTGAAGGAGAACCCCGCCCAGGTCGAAGCGATTGGGATCCTGCTTGATCGCCCGCGGGAGTGGGGAACAGATGCGCTTCTAGAACTGCGTCAGAAGCTCAGCGCCCCCACTGAACGCTTCACCTTGGACAATCTGGAAAAGGCGCACCGTGTGCGCTACGACAAGGCTCTGGTTGATATCATCTCTATGGTCAAGCATGCAGCGCGCGAGCAAGAGCCACTCTACACGGCGTCAGAGCGCGTTCAGCGCGCCTTTGCCAATGTAACAGCAGGAAAGCTCTTCAACGATGAGCAGCAGAAATGGCTCGACCGCATCCGCGAACACTTAATCGTAAATCTCTCCGTCGACAAAGAAGACTTTGATGCCGTTCAAGTGTTCACGCGTTTCGGCGGATGGGGCCGTGCTAACCAAACATTCAACAACCAACTAGATAATATTCTTCACGAACTCAATGAGGCGATTGCAGCATGAGCGATATAGTTCAAAAACTCTGGGGCTTCTGCCATACGCTTCGGCACGATGGCATCGACTATGGCGACTACATCGAGCAGATCACTTACCTGCTCTTTCTGAAGATGCCAATGAGCGCGGCATCGAGCTGCCAAAGAGATGCGACTGGCCGACCTTTACAAACAAACCGGAACTGATTTGACGGACCACTACGTCGACGTGCTTCGTACCCTTGGGAAACAACCCGGCTTGCTTGGTGACATCTTTGCAGGAGCGCAGTCCCGCTTTAACAATCCCGTTAATCTCAAGCGATTGCTGACGCTCATCAACGAAACTGAGTGGACTGCACTTGATGTGGATGTAAAGGCAGAAGCGTTTGAAGGATTGCTGGAGAAGGCTGCCAGCGAAGGCAAGAAAGGAGCAGGGCAATACTTCACGCCTCGCGTTTTGATCAAGGCGATTGTTCGTTGCATGAAGCCAGACCCTCGAGTCCACAAGGAATTTGCGATTGGTGATCCGGCTTGCGGAACTGGGGGCTTTCTCGTTGCGGCATACGAATGGCTGATCGAACAGACGGGCGGTGCTCTGGAGCGCGACATCGCGAAACGCGTCAGACGATCAACCTACTTCGGGCAAGATTTGGTTGAGCGCCCTCGTCGGCTCTCTCTAATGAATCTCTACCTGCACGGGCTCGAACCTGAAATCGCTTTGGGTGATGCCATCTACGAGGTTCCGACCGGTAGCCGTTTTGATGTAGTGCTTACTAATCCGCCTTTTGGTACGAGGGGAGCGAATCAGGCGCCTGACCGAGAGGACTTTACTATTGAAACATCAAACAAACAGTTGAACTTTCTCCAACACGTCCTGACGATTCTCAAGCCCGGCGGGCGCGCAGCGGTCGTACTTCCCGATAATTGTTTGTTCGAAAGCAAAGCCGGAGAGGTGATTGAAATCCTGATGCAGGACTGCAACCTCCATACAGTCTTGCGCCTGCCCCGCGGAACGTTCACGCCTTACAGTCAGGGCGTCAAAGCGAACGTCATCTTTTTCCAGAAGGGTTACAAGACCGAAGAGACCTGGATTTTCGACGCTCGCTCAAATGTGCCCGGGATTACAAAGAAGGATCGCCCGCTGACGCCCGCGCACTTCACGGAGTTTGAAGCTGCTTTCGGCAAGGATCCAAACGGTAAGAGCAAACGCAAGGACAGCGGCGAAGAAGGTCGCTTCCGCAAATTCCACATCAGCGAGATCAAAGAGCGCGATTACAAGCTCGACATCACCTGGCTCAAGGACGAATCGCTCGAAGACGCCGAAGACTTGCCGGAGCCGCAGGACCTGGCCGCCGAAGCGATTACCGAGCTCGAAGCTGTAGTAGACGATCTGCGCGAAATCATGAGACTGGTGGAAAAAGAGGAAGGGGTGGCCGCATGAGGCGCTGCATGCGCACCTTTGCCGTTGATGGGGACCACCAAACTCAGCAATAATGCTTTCCATGAGCAAAACTGAGATTCTTGAAGAACTACCAAAACTCACCAAAACAGAGCGAGATGAGATTCGCTTGAAGCTCACCGAAATCGATGGTGATAGTTGGCTCGACGACGACGACCCGTTGACGGATGAGGAAAAGGCGCTCCTTGACGCTCGTTTAGCCGCTTACCAGAAAGATCCTGACGCCGGCAGTTCGTGGGAAGAAGTTGAAAGCCGGATTCGGGCTCGGCTCGTTCGCTAGGGGCCATGAGCCGCCGCTTAATTATTCGACCGGAAGCCGAAGCCGACATCATGAAGGCCGCGGTTTGGTATGAAGATCGTGAGCGCGGCCTGGGACTCGAAGTCACTTCCAGCATTCATGCTGCGATTGATCGGGCGTTGAAAGATCCCGAGGCCTTTCCGCAGCTTCGTGAGAGCCCACAGGTCCGTCGTGTTCTAGCGCAGCGGTTTCCCTATCGTGTCTTCTACATTGTACGACCTGACGCCCTCGTCGTGTTTGCGGTGCTTCATGCCGCCAGACACGAGCGACATTGGAAGCGACGCGTATGACGTAGTAGTCGACGACTTGAGAGAGATCATTGCCTTGGTGGAGCGGCAGGAAGTGGTGTCCGCGTAACTCAGCTCGAGCAGATGACAAAGAATCATCGGCCGTTGTAGTCTTGCCGCGTGAGTACCGTAACAGAAATCATTGAGGCGGTAAAAAAGCTCCCCGAGGCGGAAAAGGGAGAGTTTCTTCAACGTCTGAACGAGGTCGACTTTGATGACTCGTGGGACCGGCAAATAGAGGCTGATGCAAAGGCCGGACGCTTGGATCACCTCTGGAAGCAGGCGCTGGGCGAGATCAAAGCTGGTCGAACAAAACCTCTCGATGAAATCCTCAACGACTGAAAGCTTCTGGCGCGCTTACCATCTCACTTCCGCACGAGAGATTCAAACCGAAGCCCGCAAGGCTTATGTGGCTGGCAACGCGCGGCTCTGTTATTTCGCCTCTGGCAACAAAATCCGCGTCACCCTTCCCTTCGCTTCGAGCGCAAAGGCGATTACTGGTCAGTGCGCATCACGCGCGGCTGGCGCGCGCTCGCACGATTCCACGAAGGTACGCTCTACTGGTTCTGGATCGGCTCACATGACGAGTACGAAAGACTGCTGAAGAGATGAGTGCGAGACTTGCCAAAATGGCAAAGACGCGGAAACCGCATATGTAAGGACTTGCTTTGCGACGCGATACACGGAGGTTCAAACGGGCCGTGGATGATGTAAGAGAGATTGTAAGTTTGATTGAGAACGAGGAAGCGGTCGCAGCATGAGTGAGCTACCGCAAGGATGGGTAAGCGCACCGCTTTCCGATGTAGGTAGACTCGTGAGTGGCGCGGGTTTTCCGGAGGCGCTACAGAACAAGAAAGACTTGCGCTATCCATTCTTCAAAGTAGGAAATCTAGGTGAAGTTGAATCAGGTAAGCCTCTCTTACAATCAGCACACACCGTTGACGATGATATCGCGCGCGCTTTGAACGCTACAGTCATTCCGAAGGATGCAATAGCTTTCGCAAAAATTGGGATGGCCATCAGGTTGAACCGCCGACGCATGATCGGGGTACCAAGCTGCATTGATAACAACCTCATGGCAGTGATTCCTTCGCAAGCAGTTCTTCCTGCTTATCTTCTCCGCTTTCTGGAAACGGTTGACTTGATGCCATTAACTCAAGCGACTACGGTTCCGGCATTGAGAAAATCTGACCTCGAAGCTCTGGAAGTCCCTTTACCGCCGCTTAACGAACAGCGACGCATCGTGGCGAAGCTGGAAAAGCTGTTGGGCCGTGTGGACGCGGCGCAAGCGCGACTCGGGACCATAATCCGCATCCTCAAACGCTTTCGCCAATCCGTTCTCGCGGCAGCGTGTTCTGGTGATCTGACGGTAGTTTGGCGAGAAGAGAATGGCGCTAATGGCGACTGGCCAATTCAATCGCTGTCAGAGCTCTTCACAATGCGGAATGGAAAATCACTTACTGCTGCAAACCGAAAAGACGGCGGTGTTCCAGTCTATGGTGGCAATGGTCTTATGGGAACACACAATGAAGCGAACGCCAACGGACAAATTATTGTGATCGGTCGAGTAGGCGCCCAGTGCGGAAATGTTCACTATGTGAGCGGTAAGGTTTGGGTTACTGACAATGCCATCGCCCTTCAGGCGAAGAAGCAACTTGTGCCTGCCTTTTATGCGTCCTTTCTTCGCTCGCAAAATCTCAATCAAATCAGTGGCGGTACTGGCCAGCCTTATCTATCCCAAGAAATACTCTCGCCACTTGACTCACCTGTCGTCCCGTTTGTCGAACAGCAAGAAATCGTCCGCCGCGTAGAAGCACTCTTCAAGACCGCCGACGCGCTCGAAGCGCGTTACCGCACGGCGAAGGCTCACGTTGACAAGCTCACGCCATCCATTCTCGCCAAAGCCTTCCGCGGCGAACTCGTCCCCCAAGATCCAAATGACGAACCCGCCTGGGCGTTACTCTCAAGAATCCGCGGTGATCGGCCCTCAATGATAGTTCGAGTGGGAGACGCTGGCAAAACTGATCGTAAGAATGCTATGGCAAGCAAAAGATGAAACGGATCTACAGCTCATCACTTTCACTATTGGTAGCACTCAGTTTCACACTGACGGTCTGTGCTCAATCACCCGCGCCGCCGATTGTGATTCAAACGCAAGCAGCTCACAAGGACTTCGTTGATTATTTAGTCGCAGGTGTCCAAATCGCGACCTTGATTGCTCTGGTGATCTACGTTGCCAAAACATGGCAGATTGCTGGTGCAACACAGAAATCAGCACAATTGTCTGAGGACATTTTGACCGAGATGAGAGTGACCCGAATTCAAGAGATTGCGCCCTATGTAATCGTGTACTTTGATATGCCTTACAGTTCTGATTGGGTAATGTATTTGGTCGTTAAGAACACCGGACAGACAGTAGCTAAAGATATCAAATTCAAATTTGAGCCGCCTTTAGTGACCGGCTTCACTCGTGCTGGCGAAGGTACCAGGCCCTTTGACATTTATCTTCTCAGGGAAGGCATCAGCTTGTTGGCCCCTGATCAAGAGATACGAACCCCCTTTGACGCTCATTCCACGTATTTACAAGAGAAGCTGCCAACTGTCTACAAAGTAGAGGTGAGTTACACCGACGGACGGCAGCCGAATAGAACCGTCACAGAGCAGATACTTGACGTCTCAATATTTAATGACCTTTCGGTCCTGCAAAAGAAAGGAGAGGAGGATTTAATAAAAGCGCTTGAGACAATAGCGGGTTCGAACAAAGAATTGCAGCGCCAGGCCACCAAGATCGCGAATTCACTTCTTAGCGGAATCTGGATCAATAACCCGGAAATGCTGTCAACCATAGAGGTGCACTCCCGCGAGGCCTGGATGACCACGGTAACGGGTAAACTAGTAGAAATCTGCTCAATTTGGAAGAACGTTCATGGTGGAAACTTTGACAGACCGTTCCGATTGTCGGCGGACGAACTAAAGAGTAGGCTGGGCATCTTCGCTTCACACCTACTGTTAATCACCTCGCACTCTCACCCAAGCATCGCGCAAGAAACTAAACAAACATTACTCGAGATTGTGACCGACTTATATAAACTAAGCAAAGCTCCATTTTATATGGATGGTGGAAAGTCGGCGCAGGAGTTCAACCTTTCTGGCGATGCTGTAGTGGAGATGGCTGAAGGAATCATCAAGATTCTTACAAACGACGACTCCTCCAACGAGCAAGGGCTGGGGATGATCCAGGATCCGATTGATGATGTTTCAGGACTGCCAACAAACGATGTCGATGGCTGAAGTGCTTTGTAAGTCGCTGATGCTTTTGTTTTAGATCTGTGCAATTCATCTGCACGCTTCGAGCCGAGTCTAACGGCGAAGGGAAAATATCTTCGCTAGCCTTCAGCCGCCGAAGCTACGATATCGTGCACAACGCTTAGTGGCATCGCAGCATGAAATTCTGTTCGCTGAGCTTCGGCCTCATTTTGGGCGCCGCGCAACGCCACTCCAATGACTCTAAAGTTTTTATCCAACACGGGACCGCCACTATTGCCATATATCACAGCAGCATTTAGCAAGATTAACTTGTCGGGTGAACTGGGGTCGGGTCGAAAGCTGGATATGTGGCCCATACGTACATGAATCGAGTCACCTCGATCGTGATTAGGGAACCCAAGCAACATCAACAGTGCCGAAGAGTTCGTTCCGATTCCAACCCCAACGCCAGAAGTAAAGAGCAAGGTACAGAATAACGCATCCAGTTTATCCTCGTAGTCCTTCAGTCCCTGACCAGCCAGTCGGTTCAAGTCGGTTTCGAGGAACGCACGCAACGAATCCGTGGGCATTAATGCGGGCTCGGCCTGAGCGAGTTCGTCCATAAGTTTTCGTACTTCGCCCAGGCCGGCGCGCCTTATCTCCAACGGTCCCTTCTTGTACTTAATAGTCTTCTTCAGATTGAACAAGGCGACCATCGCCGCGTGGGGATAGACCTCAAGGACAATGCGGCCGGACGGGTTTATCTCTGGTTCTTCAGGGTGGACGAAACCGTCGGCAACCAGCGCGGCCGCAAGAGCGACACTCGCCGCGTCAGGGAAGAGATTCTTGTTGGACGTATGACATGAGCCGTCGCGATTTCCGTAGCGTTTGCCAACTGCGGTCTCCTCCAATTCGCCGCTAGTCTAGCACCTCTCAGAGCAACTCCACTCCCCGCAGTTTCCACCAGATTCCACGACGACTGTCGGGGATCTCAGGATGAGATTCGAAGGTTTGCTCAGGCCCCGGGTGCAGCGAATAGTTCATTGAAACTCACCTTTCAGCTTGGCAAGGGTTTCGGGACCGGGTAGTAAGGAAACCGCTCCACTCTCGATCTCAGCTTGGCGTCGCTCGACTTCGGCAGCCCAAGCTTCTTCGACTGCGGGGTCGGCATCAAGGGTGGCTATGAGCCTCTCAACCAATCTTGCTCGATCCGCGGGCGTTAAATGCAAGGCAGCGGCTTCCAGCGTTTCTACTGTTTCAGTTTCTAAGGGCATTTTCTCCTCCTGATCTTTTCGTCAGTTTAACATCCGACCGGCTCTGGTTGCAGTGTTCCTTCGGCATTGAAGGCGTCGAGCGCAGCTGCTGCATGTTTCGCGGTTTCGAGGTTCGCATTGACGCAGCGTTAAGTTGTGTTGGCTTGGGTACGACTCTGGAGAAGACCCATTAGACAAACTGGTGGCATAGGTTGTGTCGCGCCCGGCCGTGTCGGTCCTCTTACCTATCCTGTGTGCTATACTTTCGATTATGGAGCAGCAAGAACTAATCGAAAAAATCAAGGGACTCCCTCAGGAGCGCGTCGCTGAAGTTGCGGATTTTGTGGACTCCCTGACGCGGCGGGAACATCGTCTCAATCGATTAAATCTTCATCAAGCACTCACCGATTACGCAATTCAACACGCCGGGACCGATGCCGACGTCGATCCTGACCTCGAGGTCGCGGCGACAGAGCACCTGCTCGAACAAGACTGACAACAATAACATCTCAGCTGAACTCTTGAAAAACCTCCTTGTGTTGTCGCACGACGCTTTTAATCAGACGCGAGGCTGGCGATCGATCATGAAAGAGACGCGTTCGCCCCCCAATTTATTTGTGGCAGGATTGTGGCAGGAATAAATAGAAAATGACTGTAACCGGATGGGAGTAGATGTCACTAGATGTAAAAAGCTTTGATTTTGCCCGTGGCTGCATCTCGATGCAAAATCAATTAGTTAAGTTTAGCCGGGCCGCTTGATTGGGGTGCGTGAGGTCCCGAGTTCGAATCTCGGCGTCCCGACCATTTTTATCAATCATTTACGGCTGCCAGCTCTGGCAGCCGTTCTTGCGTTGTGGAGGATGCCCTCGCGCAATACCGCACTGCTTCGACAGTCGCTCGTTTAGCACGGTCTGTGGCGTGAGTGTAACGGCGGGTGGTTTGCGGATCAGAGTGACCCATTAGGTCTCTAACGTCTGCGTTCATCGGCACAGAGTAATCTTTCCCTGTTTTTGAATTTGGCCACATAGATCACATCACGCTGGAAATCAATCTTCTCCCAACGCAGATTTCAATTGATCGCCTCGTCTCATTCCCGTGCCGATGGCCAAGGTTACCAGAGGTCGTAAATGCGTGCGCCGACCATTGAGGACCTCCCATGGCCGCGGCTCCTCTTCATCCAGCAGGTAGCGGATGCGGTTATTGTTTTCTGGCAACAATGGAATCTCTCGGCACGGATTGCTATACGTGACGCCATATTTGATCGCGTGTGAGAAGACTTTCGAGAGTAACCCTAACTCGCGGTCATGCTATCGCGCCGTCAGCTGCAAGCGTTCGATGCCGCGATTGGGACTAACGAGAGCGCTGCTCGATGATTTGACGCAGAGCTTGATTGACGGCTGCGGAATCAGGAAACACCTTGGCAACATCGGGGTCCAGCACCACGATGTTGGTGCCTTCAGCATACTGCTTGGCATACTTGCCGATTACCGCCTGGCTGAAATCATATTCATCCAACATTTCAACTTCGTCATTCTTTTCCTCGCTCATAGTCTTTCCTCTCGCGCGGCGTTGCTGGCCGAGCGCTTATGATTCTGAGGATATCTCCGCGATAGGTATGCACCACAACCAGATTGTGCTGCAAGCTTGACTGGCCCAAAATGACAAATCTTCCTTCCTCATCAGAATGTAAAGGATCGGAGATGGTTCTAGCTAGTGGGTCGGCAAAGACGGTAGACGCTTCAGAAAAGGAAATGCCGTGCTTCTTCAGGTTCTCTGAGGCCTTGGCATCGTCCCACTCGAAGGTCATACTCATAACCGAGAATATACGTTGCTTCGCAGGGGCAGGGAAGGCATCGAACGCTCCGCTTCAGAGGCGAGCGAACCCTCTCAACCTTGGCTTCACCTTTCAAGAAAAGCCGCGCTCAACCGAGTCCGCTGCAAGTTCGTTAGGCCGACTCTATTTGTACTTCGTGTGCCCGCGCGTCGGCGTGACAGGCTTCGCCGCGTCAGCCGCACGTCGCACGTCGTCGTTTGTGAAGACCGCAAAAAGGAACGGCTGCGATTCGAGGAAGTGAGCCAGGTCGCGCAACGCCAGACCAAGATGCGACAGCCGGTCCTCATCGACGAAGATCTGGCCGTTTTTCGGTTCGAAGGACGTAATCAGGTGCTTCGCCTCAGGATCAAACTTCTCGTGCAACAGGTCTACGATCGACGGCGCAAAGTGCCGGCGGTCCGGCGACGACGGTTCCGACGGCATGCCATGGTGCGCGTTCACCGCGAGGAGATAGTTATTCCCAACCTTTGCCTCTAGCGCACTTAGCAGCCGCACCAACTGACGGTCCATTTCGCCGAGCGTGACGCGGAGCTCGTTCGAATCCGGACCGTACTTGTGGCCCACGAAATCCGCGCCTTTGTAGTTCAGCAGAATAAGATCCGCAACGTTATCTTTGCCCAGTGGCTCGCGCTCGATCATCGCGGCCATCGCATCGGCTTCGAATGTGGGAAACAGAGCCGAATAGCGCACCGTGGCGGTCGAGTCGATTCTTGTGACGCATCCACTCCCCAGCCGACCACAGTGCTCTCGCGTTTCGATCCTTCAGATACACAGGCAGCCGGAAACAGTTGGGGTTGGTGTTCCAGCCGCCCGTCTGCTGATCGTACCTTGCGAACACGACTGGCGCTCCATTCAACTGACACGCTCCATGCCCCGCGAGCGGCGTCGCCGCTCGGTCGATGCTGCCCTGCGCCAATATGATCGCGCGACCAGCCGTCGCGAGCTGCCAGAAGTCTGCCAGCGACAATACCATCAGATCTTGCGGCATTCCTCCGCGCCGCCGCCAACGCCGAAGCCACTTGCGCGGCAACATTCAACGCCTCGCTCATTTTCATCCTGCCGGTGGGCCTGAGGGACGCGCGCAGTGTCTCGCCGTCAATGAATTCGGTGGCGGTAAAGTGGTGCCCTTTCGCTTCCTGTTTGAACCGCCGCAAGCGTTCTTCATTTTGCGTGTGCTCGAGCGGAAGAAGTTTCAGCGCAACGCGGCGGTTAAGCGTTGTATCTTCCGCTAAGTAAACCTCGCCCATTCCGCCCGCGCCGAGCTTCTTAAGAATGCGATAATGGGAGATTGCCTGTTCGGTCACTTATCTTTGAATTCAGGAAGCCGCCGAACGCCCGGCATCACCCGCCGCCCGCAAACGGCATTCAGCGCCGCCGTAAGGCAGCATCTAGAGAGCCACGCTATCGGGCGGTCGGGTGCATGCCGTTAAGGCAGCGACTGAATTGATACTCCGTTTGAGGTGACACAGGCGGCGTGCTCGACGGGTTGTGTCATGGTTCTACAGACTTTCGGAAAACGCCCTCAGACGCTGGTTGAAGGTTGCCGCATCATCCCAGAAAGGTGCGTGTCCCGCGTTCGCCATCATCTGAATTTGAGCGTGAGCTAGGCCAGCCATGTGCTGATCGACAGCGGCTGGTTTGACAACCGCATCATCAGCGCCATGCGTGATCAGTACAGGCTTGCGGATCTTCGGTAGAAGATCGACATTGTCGAACGAGCGAGAGAACAGCGCCTGACGGACATAGGGTGGAACGGACACATTGTACCCCAGCATCAGGTACAGGTCCTCGGCTGAGGGCTCTTGGGCGAAGCACATGCGTAACAGCGACTCAAGACTGCGTACGCTCTCTTCTACATCCGTGGCAAAGAAACCTGGTACGAGGCTGAGAAACTCAGGGGTGAGAACCGACATCGCCTCGTCACTGCCAAGCTTCGTAACAGCACCGACAAAGTTGACTCCGCTGATGCTACCCTCGCCGTAATGCCGGATATAGTCGAGGATTACGAGTGGTCCATATGACCAACCACAGAGGATCGGATGATCAAGTCTCAGAGCCTGTACGGCCGCGTTGACGTCATCAGCCCACAATCTCGAGTCAGTGTAGCCCTCGCGAGGCTTATCTGAAAGACCATGACCCCGCATATCCATTGCGACAAGTCGGTAGTCATCGGCCAAGTCCGAGTTCATCTG
>Ga0136623_10000195_pt1 | contig 16333 bp, 15 predicted proteins | sample AntDrymUQ4492106_2_FD_104656 | JGI IMG/M metagenome (GOLD analysis project Ga0136623, IMG submission 104656) | Polar desert sand microbial communities from Dry Valleys, Antarctica - metaG UQ449 (21.06) | ecosystem: Environmental > Terrestrial > Soil > Desert | place: Antarctica: Dry Valley...
CCGGCCAAAAAGGAGGAGATGATCAATCGCGGGAAGGTCGAAGACATCGTCGACTTCCTTGAGATCGAGCAGTGGCGCAAGTACCCGGTGGGGCTGTTGCCTTATGGCGTGCAGAAACGAGTCGAGCTGGGACGAGCCTTAGCGATGGAACCGGAACTCTTGCTGCTCGACGAGCCGGTGGCGGGGATGAACCTCGAGGAGACCGAGGACATGGCCCGTTTCGTGCTCGACATCCGCGACGAGCTGGGGATCGCGCTAATCCTCGTCGAGCACGACATGGGATTGGTGATGGACATCGCCGACCGGGTGATGGTCGTCGACTTTGGACGCAAGATCGCCGAAGGTCCGCCGGCTGAGGTGCAGCGCAACCCTGACGTCATCCGCGCTTACCTCGGGGAAGACTTCCAATCGGCCGAGCTCCGGGCGGCGGCAGTCGAGGCGGCCGAATCGGCGGTCGAGACAACCGAACCCACCAACTGAACCTTAGGTTCTGGTGGTTGCATAGCCACCACGTAAACCTAAGGTTCGCCGGTTCCATGGGACCACGCCGTTGGCCGGTAATAGTCGCCATCATCTCCGTCCTCCTGGCGGGAGCTCTTGTAGCGGCTTGGAACATCTCGCTGCCTTACTACGCGTTCTCGCCTGGACCGGTAGGCGACGCCATCGAAGCGGTGACAATTTCCGAGCAAGAGACATTCGTGCCCGACGAGGAACTGTTGATGCTCACGGTGGCGAGCCAGACGGTGAACCCGATCGAAGCGGTGCTGGCGGCTTTCGACCCGTCAGTCGATCTGGTCTCGCGCGCGGCGATCCGTCAACCCGACGAGTCGGATGAGGATTTCGTCACTCGGAACCAGGCGTCGATGGATGTCTCGAAGGAGACCGCGATCACGCTGGCTTTGCGGACGCTCGGCTTTGAGGTCACGACTCGCTCGGACGGAGTGGCAATCGTCGAGGTTCTGCCCGACACTCCGGCATTTGCAGTGCTCGAGGTCAATGACATCATCACCGCGGTAGAGGGAAGTCCAGTCGAGCTTCCCGGGGCGATTGGCCCGATCCTCGCAGACAACGCTCCAGGGGAAGTAGTGACGATCGAGTTGCAGCGTGACGGCGTCGCGCGCTCGGTCGAAGTCGTGTTAGCCGCCCGCGAGGATGATCCCTCGTCTCCGATCATCGGGATCTCGGCGGAGGCGCTCAACCCGACCTTCGAGTTTCCCTTTCCGATCGACATCGACGCCGGACTGATCGGCGGACCTTCGGCGGGGATGATGTACACGCTGGCGGTCATCGAGGTCCTGACCACCGGCGAGCTCGCATCGGGACGGGTGGTGGCAGGGACCGGCACGATCGACGAGGACGGCAACGTGGGGCCGATAGGCGGCATCCGACAGAAGGTGGTGGCGGCCGAGGCGGCCGGCGCCGAGGTAATGCTGGTTCCCGCCGCCAACTACGACGAAGCCCTGACCGCGCCCCGCAATGGGATGGAGTTGATTCCGGTGGCGACCCTGGACGAGGCGCTAGCCGCCCTCGAAGCGCTTCCCGGTTAGAACCACCTCAAAGCGCAACGATTCTCCATACGGCGAGGAAATGCAATGCGCTCGCGAGGATCACCACCACGTGAAAGAACTCGTGATGCGAGAAGACGCCGGGCCGGAGCCGGGGACGGCTATTAACGAAAAGCAGGGTCCCTAACAGATACGAGACACCACCCGCGAGCATGAGCACACCCACGGTGGGGTCGATTCCCGCAAAAGTCGAGGCGATCGGGATCAAGGCAATGGCCCCGGCTACGAACTGCAAGGCGAGGACGGTACGTCGGGTGCGGCGCTTGCTGATTTCTTGGACCATCCCCAGTGCCGCCAAACCCCAGATGCCGGCGAGACCGGCGGCCAGCCAACCGCCGTACAAGGCCGCGACGAGTAAAGGAGTGGCGGTGCCGGCGACCAGCACGTAGATAAAGGTGTGGTCGAGCATCTGCAGGCGAGACTTCCAATCCGATCCCCACGGCACTGCGTGGTAAAGGGCGCTGGTGGTGAACATGCTGACCAGCGCCAGGCCGTAGACAGCTCCGGCCATGCGCATCGAGGCTTCTTCCGACCGAACCAACAAGGCAATCAGCCCGATCACGGCAAAAAGCGCACCCGCCCCGTGGAGAAATCCACGAACGGGGTTCTGCATACGCCCTCTGATCAGTCGTCCTCTGATTGGAGACCGAGGGCGACAAAGATCCGGTGACGCTCCTCGTTGAAGCGCTCCTCGGTGACCTGGCTCGCCTCAAAACTCGCGCTTAGTTGAGCGAACTCTTCCATCAACGCGTCGGCATCGCCAGGCGGGATCACCTCGTCGGCAGCTCGCGCCTGGCGCTTCTCTCGCTTGGCTTCCTGCTTCTCCAGGCGGGCTTTTTCCCTGGCCCGTTTGAGCGCGGCATCGCCGCCCCGCTTAGCCATGAGCGCGGAGACCCGAGAGCGAACAGATGAAGACCGCCACGACAGAATCGTACCGCCTCTGACGAGGCATGCCGTTCGGCCCGAGGTCTACAGGGTTGACTTCTCCGCTTGCTCGATTTCTTTCATGACCGCCTCTTTCGTCATCCCGGTCGCCTCGGCGAGGCGGTCGGCGAGCCCGGGACGGTCGTCCGCCAAGCCCTCGAGCTCGGTCCAATCGAGCTCATACGTGCCGAAACGCTGTTGTAGGTCGGCGAAGAATGAGCCGCCCTCCCAGCGATCCTTGAAGGCCATGTCGGCCATCGACGCTGGCCCTTCTTCGATCTGCTCGTCGCTCAGGATCTCCGATTCGTCCTCGTTGTCCGATTTGCGGTTGGTCATCGTTCTCCTCTCGTCGGTCCTCGGGAGAATACGGCGCCAGACTCTGGAAACAAGCCTGCGACGGGTATCTTGTGCAGCTCATGGACCAGCTGACGCCGGAACAGGTGGCCGGCCGGACCTTCCGTCAGGCCTTTCGCGGTTTCGATCCCAGCGAAGTGCGAGCGTTTCTCGCCGAGTTGGCTGGGTTGCTTGGCGAACTCACCTCGCAGCGCGATCGTCTCGCTGGACGACTTGGCGAGTTCGCTGAACGCGACCTCAAGTCGGAGTTCGCTGCCGTCGGCATCGAGATCACGCAGGTGCTGGAGGCCGCGCGCGAGGCAGCCGAGGGAATGCGCGACCGGGCCTCGAGCGACGCGTCCCGCTGGCGTGCGGAAGCGATGGCAGAAACCGAAGGCGAACGCAAGTCGGCCCGCGAGGACGCCGAGCATCTGCGCTCGGACGCCTGGGTTGCCTCCGAAGAGCTCATCCGCCAGGCGCAGACGGAGGCGCGGCGAGTCTCGGAAGCAGCCGAACGCGACTCGCTCAGCATTCTTGGAGAAGCCGAAAGGGAGGCACATCGACTCACCGCCGCCGGGCGCCGCGAATCCGATGAGGTCACCCGGACCGCCCGGATGGAAGCCGAACGCCTGAACGCAGAGGCACAGGCGCGACACGACGAAATCATCGAAGTGGCTCGCCGCCAGGCGGAGGCCTCCCAGGAGCGGGCCCGGGCGCTCGAACAGCGACGTCAGGAATTGCTTGCCGAGTTGGAGACGTTGCGATCGTCGTTGTCACGGATGGAAGGCGAGCTCGACGAACGGCGCACGAGGCTTGGTCTCAGCGCCGCTGAATCTCCGGCCCAAGAAGTGCCGGCCCCAGCACCATCGCGCGCCGTCACCACGGCCGAGCAATTCGATTGGGGACCTGGCGAAACAGTCCGGGTGGTGTCTAAGCGAAGGCAGCCTGCCCCCGCCCAGCCGGCGGCCAGCATCGAGGAGGTAGTCGACGATGTCCGTCGCCTACGCCAGGGCAAAGCGGAAACTAAGCCCCTGGAACCGGCCTTGTCAGTTCCCGAGAACGAGGTGGAAAGCACCGACGCTCACGTTGCTTCGGCGACCGAGGAAACGGAGGCTCCACCGACAGCTCCCGACGACCTGGCCGCCATCTTCTCTCGTCTGCGCGGCGCTCCGCCGCCACCCACCGCAGAAGCCCCGCCTGCGGTTGGACCGGAAGTTCCGGCGCCCAAGAAGGCGGCCCGGGCAATCGATCCTTTCGACCTTTACCAACGTGTGGTCCTGCCGGTGACCAATCGGGCGCTTCGCAATCTGAAAAGGCAACTGACCGAGCTGCAGAATCAGGCCCTCGAAGGGGCGCGGGTGTCGGAGGGGTCGTGGCGACCCGAGGTCTCGGACCTGGAAACCCAGTTACGCCCTGACCTCGTGGTCTTGTTGTCCGAGAGCTTTGCAATGGGGCACAACGCAGCCGAGGAGCTGGCCGAATCGACCTTTCCCCGCCCCGCCACTCCCGCCCGCGACGAAGCGCCGCCGATGGCGAACCTGCTCGCCTCCCAACTCGCCGAGGTGCTCGCCGCCCCCGATGAGGGGAGCCGGGAACGCGCGGCCGCAATCTCGCGGGTGTTTCGCTCCTGGCGCACCGACGAGGCCGAGCGACGGGTCAAGGATCTGGCCTCCTCGGCCTACCACCAAGGCCTCGCTCGGAGCTTGTTGGGAAGTCGCTTCAGCCACCAATTCGAGGTGGGTGGCCGCGGCTGTGCTCGTTGTCGGGAAGCGGCCGAGGCCGATGAGCCGCCGATGCCCCCCATCCACCCCGGCTGCTCATGCACACTCGTTCCTGTTTCCGCGCCCATCGTGTGAGAACATGAATCCGCTTGACGAATTGCGCCGACTTTGCCTGGGCTTACCGGAAACTAGTGAGCGGTTGAGTCACGGTGAACCCACCTGGTTTGTCAGTGGCAAGAAGGTCTTCGTGACTTATGCGGATCATCACCACGACGATCGGTTGGGATTTTGGTGTGCCGCTCCGGCAGGTTTCCAGGAGAGGCTGGTCGCCGATCGGCCTGACCGATTCTTTCGACCTCCCTATGTGGGTCCCCGGGGGGGTGGCTCGGGATCTACCTCGATGTCCCTGTCGAGGGGGACGAGGTTGCTGACATCGTGGAGGCGGCATACCGACAGGTAGCCACGAAGCGACAAGCAGCCCTGCTCGACAGCGAACGCGCCTAAAGAAGCCCCGGCTTTATCACCAAACCAAACCGGCACCTGCCAGGTGCCGGTTTGGTCGCGAAAACGCTGGGTCCAGCGAGCTATTCGCCTAGAACGGTCGACCGTCGATGCTCAGAGGAGGATGCGACCGAGCCGCTCGTTGGCCCTGGCGCTGCCGGGCCTGGCAGCCGCTGCGTTTTTGCACCGCTATCGGAGAGCGGTGGAAGAGCGCAGCGCCAGTCGTTGCGACATCCCCGCGCTGGCCGGAAGAGTCCGCATCGTTCCCACAAATTGGGGCCGGTTGTCGTATCGCTTCGTGCTCGGCGCCGACCCCGGCCCACCCCTGCTACTGGTGCACGGGTGGGGAAGGTCGGCAGACTCGGTCTGGTGGCGTTTGCTCGCTCATACCCGGCGCACGGTCGTTGCAGTCGACCTGCCTGGACACGGGCGCTCGACGCTGCAGACTCGATTCTCCTTCGAGCTGGCCGCGGAAGCGGTACAAATGGCGATCGAGGACGCCGGCGTGGTTCGTCCGGCGCTCGTCGGTCACTCGATGGGCGGACCGATCGCCCTCACCGCGGTTCGGCGTTCGACACCGCACGCATTCACCGGGCTGATCGTCGTGGCGTCCTCGGCATTCTGGGTCCGTCCTCGGCATCAGCTCAAGGTGGCCGCCGCTCCCTACGTGCTGGGCCGGAACTCACCGGTGACAATGAGACGGCAGCGGGTCGAGGAAATGCGCGACCCCGACCAGGCCCGGATGATCGCCTGGGAATACGCGGTCCGGCCACAACGCCAGATCATGGAAGAAAGCGCAGCCGAGTTGCGCCGTTTCGACGCCCGCGCCTGGACCGATTTTCGACTTCCCCCGGCGCTGTGGATCGTCACCTCAGACGATGGGGTGATCTCACCTGCCGATCAAAGGGCATCGGCCGCACTGCTCCAGGTTCCGGCGGTGGAGGTTCCCTTTGACCACCGACTCACCACCGACGCTGCCCCCCGAGTTGGGGAAGTCATCGAGGCTGCGGTCCGCGAGTGGTCGGCGCATCCACCGTACGGAATCCGAGCGCGAGCGCAGCGACCGCGGGCGCTCGGCTAGCCGGGTTGTTTCGTCCTCGCTAGCGACCGAAGTAGGCGTCTGCCACTCGTTTGGGGGCTCGCACCGCCCACGCCTCAGTGACCAACTCCTCCAGCTCGGAGAGGTCGATGTTGTCGAGCTGGACCAAAATCGCTGGATATCCGTTGAAGTGCGGGGTCGTGAAGTAGACTGCGCCTCCGTCAGCGAGCAGCGCCTCCTTGGCGGCTAGCCCGTCGGTCCGGGCGCCGAGGATGGGGCCGGTCGGGGCCTCGTCACCGAGAGCGTCATAGTCGGACTTGCGCAACGGGCGCATCCAGACGAAGAGCTTGTCCTTCACTTTCCATTGCGAAAAGTCGCCATCGACTTTCTCCGCCGTTTCCGGCAACGCAAGCGCCAACCGGCGGACATCGTCCCAGCTCGCCATCATGAGCAGCCTAAGCAACCTTTCGAATCCCCAGCACAACCTAAGGTTTGGTTATGCAGGTCAGGTACGGGTCAACGGCGTCGGCGCGAGGTGGACGTCGTTTCCTGCCATATCTCCTCGGGGCGCTGGCGGTTTACCTCCTCCTCACCGGGCTGTCCACCCTCTGGACCGACTACCTCTGGCACGATTCGGTCGGCTTTGCGAATGTGTGGTGGACCCGTCAGATCGCGCGTTGGGCCCTGATCGGCGGTTTCGTCGCCCTCTCTTTCCTCGTCATCTACACCAATCTGACGCTGGCGCAGCGTTCGTCTAATCGTCATCTCACTTTGGCCGACTCCGATGAGGCCGACGAGCTGCTCAATCGGATTCGGGAATCGGTGGCGGGCCGATTGCCGCTCTTGTGGCTCGTGGGGGCGGCGGCGATGGCGATCTTGATCGGTGGAGGCGCGGGAGGGTGGACGGAGCAACTCTTCCTGTATCTGAACCGGGTGCCATTCGGTATCAACGATCCGATCTTCAACAACGACCTGGGCTTCTACATCTTCACGTTGCCGATGATCCGCAGTGTCCTCGCCTGGGTGTTCAACCTGCTTCTGGTGACGACGCTCTTGGTGGTTGCCGCCTATTACGTCAACGGTGCTCTTCGACTGCGGCGCGGCGGCGGCTCTTTCTTCACTCGCGGGGCCAAGCTGCAGGTGTCCGTCCTGCTGGCGCTGCTGGTTCTCGTCCGGGCGGCGCTCTATCGCCTCGACGCCTATCGACTCCTCTACTCGAGTCGCAACACCGAGTTTTTCGGCGCCGGCTACACCGATGTCCACGCCCGGCTCCCGGTGCTGCAGCTTCTGTTGTGGACCGCCGTGGTAACCGCCGTCCTGCTGGTCATCAACATTTGGCGACAGGGCTGGACGTTGCCCGTGGTCGCCGGAGCGGCGTGGCTTTTGATCTCGATCGGCGCCGGCGTGGTCTATCCGGCGGCCGTCGAGAAGTTCCAGGTCGAGCCGAACCCGATCGTCCTCCAGAGCTCCTTCATCAACAACAACGTTCAGTTCACCCGGCAGGCCTATGGCCTCGATGACGTGACGGTGGAGGAGTTCGCCGCCGACGGGGCGATTGAGCCCGAGGAGCTCACCGCCGCTGCCCCCACCTTTGACAACTTGCGTCTGTGGGATCCCGACGTGCTTTCCAATGCCTACTCCCCGCAGGAGTTTCGGGAGTATTACCGCTTGGCCGAGGTCGACTCCGACCGGTACGTGATCGATGGCCAACTGACCCAAGTGATGTTGTCGGTGCGCGAGCTCGAGACGAACGAGATCGACGACAACTGGCAGTTGCGCCGTCTCAGCTACACCCACGGGTTTGGCCTGGTGTCGAGCTACGCCGCCCGAATTGGCACCAACGGCGCTCCGAGCTACTTGGTCTCCCAACTGCCGCCCGAAGGCGAGGTTGCTGAGCTTGAGCTCGATCAGCCGCGGATCTATTTCGGGGAGCTCGACCTGTTGGAGAACGAGCCGGTCATCGTGCGCAACGCCACCGGGGAGATCGACTATCCCACCGGACAAGACACCTTCGCCTCCACCGACTACAACGGACTCGGAGGAGTGGAGCTTTCGTCGATTTGGCGCCGATTGGCGTTCGGGTTGCGCTTCCGGGACCTGAACATGGTGATCTCCGATCAGATCCGACCCGACTCGAGGATCCTGATGGAACGCGAGATCGACGACATCGTCGCCGAGTTGGTCCCCTTCCTCGCCGTGGATGCCGATCCCTATCCGGTCGTGGTCGACGGGAGAGTCAAATGGGTGGTCGACCTCTACACCTTTACCGGCGGGTATCCCTACTCGACGCCGATCAGCAACCTCGACCGCCGCCGGCTCTATGAGGGCACCGGGATCCGGGAGGGCACCAACTACCTCCGCAACTCGGTCAAGGCCGTAATCGATGCCTACGACGGCACCACCGTCTTCTACGCCATCGACGAGAACGACCCCATCCTGGCTGCATGGCGTTCAGCCTTTCCTTCGCTCTTTGTCGGGCTGTCGGCGATGCCAGAAGAATTGCGCAGCCACCTCCGCTATCCGCTCGACCTGCTCACCGTCCAGTCGGAGGTCTATCTCGACTATCACGTCACCGATGTGTCGATCTTTTATCAGGGACTCGACCGCTGGTCGATCCCGCTGGCGGGTGCCTTCGATGAGAATGAGGTTCCGATCCGGGGAGCGGGCGCCGACCTGATCGGCGACGGGGTTTCGGCGGTTTCCGGGGAGCCCGAATTCGTCGAAGAAGCGCTGCCCTACTACACCATGCTCGAGCTCGACGGGCAACTGAGCTATGTCGCGCTGCAGGCCTTCGCTCCGCGAGGGAGGCAAAACCTATCGAGCTTCCTCACGGTCTCAAGCGACCCCGACGACTACGGGCAGATCATCGACAACCGGATCGCGCCCGGGTCACAGGTGGCTGGGATCGAACAGGTTGCGTTGCGGATCGAGGCTCAACCCGAGATCTCGGCCCAATTCAGCTTGTGGCGCACGCGGGGTTCGTCAGTGCTCCAAGGAGATGTGCTGGTGCTCCCCATCGGTGACTCGTTGCTCTACGCGCAATCGGTCTTCCTTGAGGCTGCCGAGGGCGGCATCCCCGAGTTCGAACGGATCATCGTCGTCTTCGAGGATCGGATCGAGTGGGCGCCGTCGTTGGCTTCGGCGCTGGCACTGGTCTTCGGCGAAGACGTCGGCACCCCCACCGACCCCGAAACCTCACCCGAGGGCGACATCGCCGAGCTGTTGGGACGAGCCGACCAGGCCTTCGCCGAGGCCGAAGAGGCGCTCCGTGCCGGCGACCTCGCCGGCTACCAACGGCTGGTCGACGAGGCCCGGGCCCTCGTCCAACAAGCCCTCGACCTCGCTGCCGTCACGGGCGAGGCCAGCCGCGCCACTACACAAACCTAAGGTTTGCGTGGTCGCTAGACCACCACCAGAACCTAAGGTTTGCGCTCTTTGCGTATCGGAGCCGCCGCCTTAAACTGCACTCAACGACGCGGGGTGGAGCAGCCTGGTAGCTCGTCGGGCTCATAACCCGAAGGTCGCGGGTTCAAATCCCGCCCCCGCTACGAACGAAAACCTCCGTTTCGACGGGGGGTTTTCGGCTTTCTCGGATCGGATCACTCTCGGCCGCAATTGCCTCCATCGCGCGTCCATCGCGCGAGCGCGTGTGCGGCTCCGCCTCATCCTGGACATTGTGGCCGGTAGGTCGGTGACAGTTTCGAGACGCGGTTCCGGTTCCTGGGCGAGGGTTTCGGTTCCTGACCGACACTCGAGCCCGACCTTCCCGGCCGCAAACCGTTAGCCGGCCGGTGATCCGCAAGGTCGACTCGTCGGGCAACGTCAGCTTCGCCGGGGTCAACTATTCGGTCGGCAATTCGTATCGCCGACAACAAGTACGGTAGTAGCGCCCTCATCGCGCTCGACCTTCTCGCTATCACAGCGTCCGGGGCTCGCGCTCTTGGTGAGTTGCGCGATCGAACCTGAACGCAGCCTGAATTTGATCTGGTCCACACGAGAAGGCGAAACAGTGGGCCCCGTCATCCCAGACCCCCCACACCGGAATGGCATGTGGGCGGCCGGTCGAAGAAGCTGTCACTAACCAAAAGTTGCTGGACGAGGTCAAGCGCTGAGCGGCTCATTCCCACGGCAAGGGCCTCCAATCCGGGCCGCCCACGCCGTAGCCCGGCAGGTGAAGGCTGCTCGGCCAGGGGTTGGGGCACAAGCTCATGGTAAGGTTTCGGCCAGTTGTCAGACAACCTCCAGCACATGGTTCCCCTCCGAAGCGTCGACTGGGATGATGGAGCAGTCGTCATAGTCGATCAGACCCTGCTTCCCAACGAGTTGCGTCACCTCCGCATCACAAATGTCTCCCACCTGGTCGGCGCCATCAAGCGATTGGCGGTACGAGGCGCCCCTTCAATTGGCGTAGCCGGGGCTCTGGGCGTTGCACTGGCCGCACGTACACACCCCCCGGCTGATCAGGCGCAGGCCTTCGACGATGACGTGCATGCTCTCCGCTCCGCCCGCCCGACCGCGGTGAATCTGGCAAGAGCGGTCGATCGGGCCGCGGGAGCCCGCGGCGGCGGCTACCACGCGATCCTGGCCGAAGGATTGGCGATTCGGGACGAGGAAATCGCGTCATGCTGGTCGATGGGAATCTACGGATCTGAGTTGTTGATCGAATTGACCGGAGAACGCCCGCAACGTTTGATGACTATCTGCAACACCGGCGGTTTGGCTGCGGTCGAACGAGGGACCGCTCTCGGGGTGATCCAAACCATGCTCGAGCGAGGTTTGCTGGCCGAGGCCATACCGCTCGAGACCCGACCTCTGCTTCAGGGGGGACGACTGACCACATGGGAACTGGCGAGGATGGGCGCACCGTTTCGCTTGATCGTCGACTCCGCCGGACCGTTTCTTCTCGCCCAGGGGGCGGCCGATGCAGTGCTGGTCGGTGCCGACCGCGTCGCCGCTAACGGTGACACCGCCAACAAGGTGGGCTCGTTCTCGCTGGCGCTCGGGGCTCGCAACGCCGGAGTCCCCTTCATCGTGGTCGCACCAGAATCGAGCATGGATCTCGACACGCCATCAGGTGAGATGATCGAGATCGAGGATCGCGGGAGCGAAGAGGTGACCAGGGCATGGCGGGAGACGATTGCCCCGCTTGGCACCAAGGCCATCAACCCGGCTTTCGACATCACGCCCCATGAAATGATCACGGCAGTGGTCACCGATCGACGGGTGATCAGGCTCGACCGCGGGGAAAAGCTTTCCGAGGTCCCTCTGGGTCCCCTGCGGACCAGCCACCGCCGCAGCGCGATCTGATGGGCGACAATCTGTTTGGCAACCTGAAGCAAGAAACCGAATGGAGGCTGCGAATGCAAAGACTCGCGATCGAAAGGAGCCATGACATGGTCGGCGGGCGTTCGAAACCATCACGACAAAAAGGAAGGGATCGGAGATGAGGAGAGTCATGACAATGTTGCGGGCCAGGGGAGTCTGGCGTGGGGCGATGCTCCTGGGCTTCGCCCTGCTCGCGGCAAGCTGTTCGCAGGAGACCTCGACCACCACGGCGGCCGGGACCGCCACCACGGCCTCCGGGACTGCCACCACGGCGGCCGGGACTGCCACCACGGCGGCAACCGCTGCTGCCCCTGCACCGTTCAACGCCGGGCCGGTCAAGATCGCAATCGTTCAGAACAGCGGTGCCGGCGACTACTTCCAGCAGTGGACAAACGGCGCCAATCAGCAGGCCGAGGCGATCGGTTTCGAAGTTCAGATCTATGACGCCCAGGCCGACAACGCCAAGCAGGCGACCGACATGGAAACAGCAATCGGGTCCGGTGTCGCCGGGATCATCGTCGACCACGGCCAGACCGACACCATGTGCCCGCTCATCAACAAGGCCCTCGACGCAGGCATCCTCGTCGTCATCTATGACGTTGCCATCGCCGAGTGCGCCCCTAGAGCGGTGGAGACCTCGCAGAGTGATGCCAGCCTCGCAGACTTGGTGCTCGGGCAGATGGCCACCGACATTGGCCAGAACCAAGACGTTGGTTATGTCAACGTGCTCGGCATCGCGCCTCTCGATCGGCGACACGTCGTATGGGAGGAATACAAGGCCGATAACTCGTGGACCGAGTTGTTCTTCGTAGGCAAGTTCACGAACGCCGTCGCCACCGACAACGCTCAGCTGGTCGATGCCGCTCTGAAGGCCAACCCTGATGTCACTGCGATTTTCGCACCGTACGACGAGTTGACCAAAGGGACCGTCTCAGCGATCGAGCAGAACACTCTCCAGACGGAGATCAGGGTATACGGCATCGATATCTCGAATGCTGATATCGAGGTCATGACCAAGGCCGACAGCCCATGGGTCGCCACTGCCACAACGGACCCCAACGCCATCGGCGCCGCCGTGGTCCGCACGATGGCCCTAGAACTCGCCGGCGAGCAGGGTGGCCGCACCGTCCAGTTCCCCGGAGTGCTGGTTACGAGCGACTTCCTGATCGAAAACGGAGTATCCAATATGGTAGACCTCCGGGCGAAGCTGCCGGCGCTCAATCTCACCGAGATCTCCTCGGCTCCGTGGATACGGTCGGTGAGTTTCTGATCGGCTAGGAGGCCACCCATAACTCCCAAGGTTCCGGATTGATGACCACAGTCATCCACATGAACGACGTCACGATGTCGTTCGGCAGCAACCAGGTGCTTCGAGGTGTCGAGCTTGATCTGCACTCAGGAGAGGTCACCGGACTACTCGGCGCAAACGGGGCTGGCAAAACCACACTCATCAAGATCCTCTCTGGGGCCAACTCGAATTACAGCGGCACCGTCGCTATCGACGGTGCCGCTGTGACTATCGATAGCCCTTCCACATCTCGGGCTCTCGGGATCGAAGCCGTTCACCAGAGGATCAGTGACGGCATAGTTCCCGGCCTCAGTGTCGCTGAGAATCTGCTGTTTGAAGGCATCGTTGTCAGTGAGGTGCCCCGTTTCGCTTCATCCAGGTCGCTTGTACCACGAGCTCGCGAAGTTGCGGCCGTTCTCGACCTGGACTGGTCGGATGCCTTTCTGCGCAGCGACGCCCATGGCCTACCGATCGCCGATCGCCAGCTGCTTCTCCTCGCAAGAGCGCTGGTTCGAAAACCCAGGTTGCTCGTGCTGGATGAGCCCACATCGGCTCTATCTGAGGTTGAAGCTGTCCGGCTGTTCGGCGTCATCGAACGTCTCCGCGATTCAGGAGTCGCAATCCTCTACGTGTCACATCGACTCGGGGAAATCGATGACATCGCTGATCGTTTGGTGGTCCTTCGTGATGGGGTTGTTTGTGGCGAGCACACCCCTCCTTTCGATTGGCACCAAGCGCTCCAGGAAATGCTTGGAGCCGCCGGTGCAGAAAGCCATGCCTCCACCGACGAGATGCGAGGGTCCGATGAGGTGCTCAAGCTGACAGGTGTCAAACTTCTCCCTAAGGCGCAGACCTTCGATGTCGCGTTTCGGGCTGGGGAAGTCGCCGGCGTTTTTGGCTTGCTTGGATCGGGCCTGAGCGAGCTCGCCAACGGGATTTTCGGGTCCGAGCCCTTTAGGGCCGGCCGCATGACTCTCCAGGGCGAACCGTTTGCCCCGAGGTCGCCAGCAGAATCCATCGGGAGACACGTATTCATGGTGCCCGAGGATCGGATGGCAGGCACAATCATCGCCGATTGGTCGATTTCGGCAACCGCCACATTTCCGTTCTTGAAGGCGATCTCGCGGTTCGGCCTCCTCAATCCACGAGCCGAATCGGCCGTTGGCAAGTCGGTAGTCGAGGACTTCGGTGTGGTCGCGCTTTCAGAGGACGACCCGGTGGTATCACTCTCGGGTGGCAATCAGCAGAAGGTGGTCATCGGGCGCTGGCTCCGGGAGCAACCCCTGGTGATGATTCTCGACGAGCCGTTCCAGGGTATCGATGTCGGCGCCCGCCGCGATCTGTGCAAGCGAACCCGAGAAATCGCTGCCGCCGGGGCAGCCGTCATAACCATGTCGAGCGACTTGGAGGAGATCATGCAGGTTGCCGATCGGGTCCTGGTCTTCGTCGACGGCGATCTCCGATTCGACTCTTACCTATCGGAGACGAGCCGGGACGAGATTCTTCAGAGACTATCGGAGGTCGGCTAGGTGGTCAGAATAGTGTCGGACCAGAAGACGCAATCGATCGACGCCAAGGAGTCAGCCGCTGCTACACCGCGCAGGGACATCCGGGACTTGCTGGTCCGTTATGGCTTCATAGCGGTGACGGTGGTGTTCTTTGTCTTCTTTTTCGCGACGGAGTCCTCGTTCCGGCTCTCAACGACCTTGTTCTCGATGCTGAAGTTCACGGCGGTCGTAGCCATCGTCGGCTTGGGCGTTACGGTCACCATGGCCGTGGGCGGACTCGACCTGTCCGTTGGAGCAACGGTCGGTATGTCGGTCACCATTGCCGCCATGACCATGGTCATCTACGCCAAGACAGGTTGGGTGGCGATCATCGTCGTGATACTCGGCGGTGTGTTGGTCGGAGCATTGAACGCGGCGCTGATCGTGCTGCTCAAGATCCCGGACCTGCTCGCCACGCTGGCCACGATGTTCCTGGTTCAGGGACTAAAGCTCGTTCCAGTGGATGGTCAATCGGTGTCGTCCGGGTTGATTCTCCGTGACGGCAGCGTCGCTCCTGGGCGCTTCACCCCAGGTTTCTTGATCATCGACCGCGGGGCCGTCGGGCCGGTGCCCTATCCCGTCATCATCTTCGCACTATTGACGATCGGCACGTGGTTCTTCCTGTCTCACACCAAATGGGGACGCGTCATGTACGCGATCGGTTCCAACCCTGAGGCGGCCCGCCTGGCCGGCGCCAGGGTCCGTCTCTACAAGGCATCCGCCTACATGATCGCCGGTGTCTTCGCTTCGATCGGCGGTCTCATCCTTGCGTCACGCATCGGGCAGGGCGACATCAGCGCCGGCAACTCGCTGCTGCTCGATGCGGTCGCGGTGTCTTTGGTGGGGACGTCGGTCCTCGGAGTCAATCGACCAAACGCTTTCGGGACTGCCCTTGGTGCGATACTGATGGGCATATTGATCACCGGCACGACCATTAAGGGCTCGGCGTACTACGCCCAGGACGTCGTGAAGGGCGTTGTGCTTCTGATCGCACTCGTCTTCTCGTTCACCCTCTCTAGAACGAAGCAGCGACACGTCCGTGCGGTGCCCATGTGACGGCCCCAGCCGAGACAAAACCCCGGCGAACCGTCTGGATCGATCCGGATGATCCTGGTGCCGTCCGAGCGATCGACCAGCGTCTGCTGCCTTTCGAGCTCCGGCGTGGTCTCCAAACGGCACCGCACCGGCCATGTCCGACGCCATCGCCACGATGGTGGTCCGCGGTGCGGGATGCATCGGTGCTTCGGCCTGCTATGGCATGTACCTGGCCGCCCTGGAATGCCGCCACCTTGGAGTAGCCGAGGCTGACCGTGAGCTCTCGAAAGCCGCCGAGGTGTTGGAGGCGAGCCGGCCGACCGCGGTCAACCTGTCCTGGGCGGTGCGACGCTAACTGGAGGAAGTGCCGGGGCATCGACAACGCTGAGGAGCGTCTCGGAAGGGCTCGAATCGATGATGGCCGTCACCGCGGCCGGCAAGGAGTTGGAGAAACGTGACACCCGTTATCTCGCACTCAGCTGCCGGATCGCGAGCGAGCTGGGGGCGCGAGTCGTCAAGACGTCCTATTGCGAAGACTTCGACAAGTTGACCGAATCGTCCCGGTGCCGGTGGCGATCGCCGGCGGCCCGACAACGGACGAGGCCCCCTCGAGGTTCTCTCATTTGTTCGCGACGGGATCGATAGAGGTGCCATCGGCGTGAACCTCGGACGCAACATCTGGCAGCATCACGATCCGATGGGCATCGCCAAGGCGCTACGGGCGATCATCCACGACGGGGCGGCGCCCGGCAACGCCATCGAACTGGTTGCGCCCGCACCGGCCGGAAGCTGACAAGTGGAGTTCCTCGCACACATCGAACAGGACATCCCGCCCGACATGGACAAGCAGAGGCTGGGTGCGATCAAGCGGGCGGAGCATGATCGGGGGAGACAACTTGTTTCCGACGGGAAGCTACGTCGGATCTGGCGGATACCGGGTCGGCGGGCTCCTTACAGTCTCTACCAGGTAGATAGCCCCGAGGAACTCCACGAGGTCCTGAGCTCTCTCCCGCTATCGCCCTGGACATCGAGGTGACGGCGCTGTCCGTCCATCC
>Ga0136623_10000197_pt1 | contig 16324 bp, 16 predicted proteins | sample AntDrymUQ4492106_2_FD_104656 | JGI IMG/M metagenome (GOLD analysis project Ga0136623, IMG submission 104656) | Polar desert sand microbial communities from Dry Valleys, Antarctica - metaG UQ449 (21.06) | ecosystem: Environmental > Terrestrial > Soil > Desert | place: Antarctica: Dry Valley...
ATATCCAGAGGCGCGGTTCGGCACGATGTCCGCTTCCGAGATAACCCGAGCCGTTGTCATGCCGAGCGGCTGAAAGACCCGCTCAGCTAAAAAATCGCCGTAAAACTTTCCGGTTACTTTGCGAATTAGTATGCCCAACGTGACATACCCCATATTGCTGTAATTCCATTTAGCACCAGGCTTGTAGGCAAGCGGCGCTGACTTGCTGATGGCGAGATATTCATCTTCCGTGTAATCGCGCCGCAGATCGAGGTCGGGTGGATAGTCACCCATACCAGACGTATGCGTGAGCAAATGTCGCACAGTAACATTCTTCCAACTTTCAGGTGAGTCCGTGAAATACTTGCTGATCTTATCGTCGAGCGAGACCTTGCCTTCTTCGACTAAAATCATCACCGCAGTCGCAGTGAACTGTTTAGCCATTGAGCCGGATTGAAAAACGGTTTCAGGTTTGACGGTAACTTGATGCTCGACGTTACTGAAACCATAGCCTTTGATGAGAACAGGGTGACCGTCCTTAATCACAGCGAGCGAGAGGCCGGGGATGTGTTGGCGTCGCATCTCGGTATTGATGAATTTATCAACTTTGGCTGAGATTTCATGCTGTGCAGAGCAAGGGATGCTCAACAGTAAAAGGATTCCAAAGGAAGTCGCAAGAAAGCCGCTAAAAGTCATTGCTGCCATGTTTCTCGCAGGATGGTCCTCTGACTAGCTCTCATGCTTGTAACGCTGCGCGGGACCGAAGCTCGGCGGCGTTTAATGCCAGTACTTGCTCCAGTGCTTCCGCCGGTAACGGCTTGCTGAAAAAATGGCCCTCTGCCTCGTCACACCTGAGTAAATGCAACAATCTCAACTGTTCCTGCGTCTCTACACCTTCGGCGACGACCTGTAGTCTGAGATTGTGCGCCAGCGTGACGATCGCCATAACCAGCGCTGCGGCGTCAGGATCTGTGGTTACATCGCGAATGAACGTCTGGTCTATCTTCAACGCATCAATCGGCAAACGTTTCAAGTAGGAGAGAGACGAAAACCCGGTCCCAAAATCGTCGATTGAAATCGTAACTCCCATCCCCTTAAGCCGGCTCAGCACTTCGATGGTGGATTCCGTACCCATGATTGAGCTTTCCGTCAGTTCCAGATCGAGGTATTCGGGCGCGAGTCCAGTCTCTTCCAGGATCTGGAGGACTCTCGCCGCGAGATGTGGCTGTTGAAATTGTAGCGCTGAAACGTTTACGCCAACCCGCATCGCCGCAAAACTTCTCTGCTGCCAGTCCCGGTTCTGCCGGCAGGCAGTGCGCAGGACCCACTCGCCTATCGGCAGTATTAACCCGTTGTCTTCAGCCAGAGGAATAAATTCAGCGGGCGACAGCAGTCCTAGTTGCGGATGCTGCCAACGCACCAGCGCTTCGACTCCGGTGATCTTTAAGGAATCAAATGCCAGACGAGGCTGGTAGTGCATCACAAACTCTTGATTGTCTATGGCGCTGCGCAGACTGGCCTCAAGCGCAAACTGTTTTGACGCTTTAGAGTTCATGTCCTCCGTGTAGAAGCGATAAGTATCTCCCCCAGACTTCCTGGCTCGATAAAGCGCGCTGTCTGCGTTCTTCAACAAGCTTTGCTTTTCCTTGCCGTCATGCGGGAAGACTGACGCCGATGCTGGCGGTGGCAAAGAGTTCCTGGCCGTCCAGTTTAAATGGAGAATTCAGCGCCTCGCGTATTGAGCCAATGACTTCCATTGCATCTTTGGCCCCGTCGATGTGAGTTAACATCACTGCAAATTCATCTCCACTAAAAACGCGCTACCGTGTCGCTCTCTGTCACACAGCTTCTTAAACGTCCAGCTACCTGTTTCAGTAGCTGATCTCCAGCCAGATGTCCCAACGTGTCATTCACCTTTTTCAATTTATCGACTGAAATGAAGAGAATTCCCAGCACCACGCCCGCGCGTTGTGCCACTGCTATGGCCTGCTCCAGACGATCTTTGAAGAGCGTGCGGTTCGGGAGGCTGGTCAAGGTGTCGTTGTAAGCCAGACGGTTAACTTCCGCGGTTCGTTCCGACAAGAGTTGCTCCAGTTCATCCTTGTAACGCCGTTTCTCTTTCAGCAGCGAAGACTGCCTACGCGCCCTTTCAACTGCTGCCTCGACTCGCCGAACGTCAAAGGGCTTCAGAATGTAATCGAAAGCCCCGGCGCGCAGTGCTTCAATAGCCGTCTCAATATTGTTTTGCCCACTAATCATCAAAACTATGCAGTCCGTGGTGATCGCATGCACATGGGGCACGAGTTCCACCCACTCATACCTGTCATGTTTATGTCGCTGATAACCAGGTCAAAACTCTCCTTGCCCAAAACCAACAAAGCCTCTTCGGCTGAGTCAACCTCCCTACAGTCATAACGCTCATTGAGCATGTCCAGCAGCGAGCGCCGGATCTGATCATCATCGTCTACCAAAAGGACTCTGGGATTGTTGACTCTGGCGGGTTCCATTGCTTTACGTCAGCGACTGGGCAACCAGGCGCCAATCTTCTGAAACTCCAAAACACTAAGACCAGGGAAGGTTGGCTGTTAGAGGGTCGGAATCCAACACCTCTCTTACCTTGCGCGCGACAGTAGCGGAATCGAAGGGCTTTTGTATGAAATTGAGTTTCTCATCCAGCAGACCGTGACGCACGATTGCGTCATCAGTATAACCCGACATAAAAAGAATGTGGACACGGGGACGAAGCGCAACTACACGTTCCGCCAGCTCTCGACCGCTCATCTGCGGCATAACGACGTCCGTGATCATTAGCTTGATATCACGCTTGAGGTCCTGTGAGATCGTAAGAGCTTCGTCCCCATTTGAAGCTGCAAGCACGTGATAACCCTGCCCCTCGAGAATCTGTTCCAGGATGTCTCGCACCTGATCGTCATCTTCGACCAGCAAGATCTGCTCCGTACCCCGCGGAACAGACCCTGAAGCAGTTGCTTCTTCTTCTCCGGTCTCTTCAACGCGTGGCAAGTAAACCTTAAATGTGCTGCCCCGTTCTATCTCGCTGTAGACCCAGATGTTCCCGCCGCTTTGCTTGACAATGCCGTACACCGTCGCCAGTCCCAGCCCTGTTCCCTTACCGAGACCTTTAGTGGTAAAGAACGGGTCGAAAATGCGTGGCTGAATTGCCGCATCCATTCCATGCCCGGTGTCGCTTACCGCGAGCATCACGTAGGGTCCAGGCTGTGCTGCATGTCGCTGCGCATATTCTTCTGAATGCACCACATTGTGCGTTTTCGATCGTAAGCTTGCCGCCTTTCGGCATGGCATCGCGCGCATTTACTATCAGGTTTAGCAAGACCTGCTCGATCTGACCCGGATCCGCTTTCACTCTACCCAGCCCAGGCGAGGTTATGGTCAGAAGATCGATATCTTCGCCTATCAATCGCCGCACCATCTTCTCCAGATCGGTGACCACTACGTTGAGATCCAACACTCTAGGTTGCAGAATCTGTTTCCGACTAAAGGCCAGCAACTGTCGGGTGAGTGCGCCGGCGCGATCTCCGGCTTTCTTGATTTCTTCAACACCGGCGCGATGGGGACTATCCTGATCCAGCTTCCTTAACAAGATGCTCGAGTACCCGCCGATCACTGTCAAGAGATTATTGAAGTCGTGGGCCACGCCGCCGGCCAATTGGCCAATCGCCTCGAGCTTTTGCGACTGGCGGAGTTGTTCCTCGCTTTCTACCAGAGCTTCCTCGACTCGCTTACGCTCGATAAACTGACCGATCTGGCTGCCGATAGTAATCATCATTGCCAACAACTCCGGATCAGGCTCACGAATAGACCGACTGAAGAATTCCACTACACCCAGGATTTCCGAGTGAAGCAGTATCGGGAAAGCGCAAGCGCCGTGCAAACCTACCCTGGCCGCGTCAGCGGACCGGGGAAAATTCGTGTCTTCAACCACGTCGGGAATCCACGCTGGTTGGCTGTCGTTCCAGACTCTTCCGGGAAGTCCGATTCCTGGCGCAAAAACTAACTGACGGCTGGCGCTCTCGAATTCGTCCGCTTCCGCGCCTGGAGCCTGCCATACCTGCGAACAACGCAGGACGTTTGAACTGCGGTCGACGATCCATAGGGACCCGTATTCCCACCCCAGGCTTTCACAAACCGCCTGGAGGATTTTTGCTGCTCCTTCGTTGATGGTGTTTGATTCAGCCAACGCGCGGGTAACGGCATATTGCGCCGACAGCCGATTCTCAGCTTTTTTTCTCTCCGTGATGTCCCGAAGGTAACCCGTGAACAGCGGCGCGCCTTTTAATTCAATTTGCGTAATCGTTAGCTCTACCGGAAACTCCGTGCCATCCTTGCGTTCTGCGCTTAACTCAAGCCTTTTGCCAATCACTCGGCCTTTACCGGTCGCGATGTAGCGAGCCAGACCTTGACGGTGTTGTTCTCTGAGACGCTGTGGGATTATGAGCCCCGCCATTTCTTTGCCAATGGCCTCTTCCTGAGTGTATCCAAAGGTCTTTTCTGCTGCTGGATTCCAATCAACAACGCGGCCTTCATGGTCCATAGTGATGATGCAATCCATGGACGACTCCAGAATTGCTCTCTCGCGAGTCTCGCTTTCACGCAGCGCTTCTTCTGCTTGTTTGCGTTCAGTGATGTCGCGGGCGATACCCTGTATGCCGACCGGAACTCCGTCTTTAAAAACCAGCCTGGTATTTACCTCGACTGGGACGCGGCGGCCGTCCTTGGCAATGATAACCAGGTCATAGGCTGTTACGTTTTCACCGGCAAGCTTGCGCCGAAGCATCTCTTGCGCCTTATCCAGATAGTCAGGCGCCACGGTTTGCGCCAGATTCAACTTAAGGCTTTCTTCGAGCGAGTAGCCAGTGATCTGCTCCCCTGCCTTGTTGGCTGCGGTGTAGTTGCCTTTCAGGTCGTGCTCATAGATTAGGTCTTGGGCATTCTCAACCAGATCGCGATAACGCTCCTCGCTTTTCTTCAATTCGTCTTCCGCCAGCTTGCGCTCCGTGATGTCTACCATCACTCCGCGCAGATGGGGACGTTCATCGTCCGTCCTGTTCACCGTCACGATGTCGCGCAACCAGACCACACGGCCATCGGCTGATATCATTCGATAGTCGAATTCATGATCCGCCCTTTTGGCCATGGCATTGCGGCAGAATTCAAGGACCCATGAGCGGTCGTCCGGATGCAGATGGTCTTTCCAAAAACCTGGGTCACTGAGCCATTGATCTGGCGTGTAGCCGAGCAGTCGTTCGCATTGGTTGCTGACGAATGTAAAGTTGCAGGTCAGCAGATCCAGCTCCCAGACAATGCCGTCAATTGATTGCACCAACGATTCATACTGTTGTCTGCTCTGGCGTTTCTCTTCTTCGATGTTCCGGCGAGCCGTGATATCTCCGACCGAGCCTTCAAAGTAAAGCACTTCACCGTTTTGGTCGCGAACCGAGCGCCGGTTCACGCTCAGCCAGATTTTTTCACCGCCTTTCCGGTAAGCCTCCATTTCCAGGCCCACCAGACCGCCGGCTTCTTCCCGCAATTGAGCGGCCTCTACGCGATCTTGGGGATTAACATAGAGTTGATGCGCTAGATCCGTGATGGTTGCGATGACTTCTTCGGGCGAGTCGTAACCGCAAATTCGAGCGAACGCCGGATTAGCCGTAAGGAGCCTCCCGTCAGGAGTAGTTTGAAACAATCCCTCGGTCGCATTCTCGAAAATCGATCGATACTTTTCTTCGGTCGTCCGCACCTGCGTGTGGAGAGAGGCGCTTTCCAGGGCCGCCGCCGCCGTGACCGCCAAAATGCTCAATGCCTTCATCTGACCCAAAGAGAAAGGGCGACTGCCAGTAACGACATTGAGGTTGAGAACTCCGACGAGTTTATTGGCCACCACCATCGGCACCGAGACCGAGGACCGAATATCCGGACGTGGCCACAGAGCCACGAAACGGTCGTCCTTGACTTCGCCATTGAGGATTAGCGGGGTACGTTCCCGAGCGACCCAGCTAGCGATGCTGCGATCGAACGGTATGCGCTCGCCCAGCAGCCGTTCGCGTTGTTCGCCGCGGGCGGCGGCCACGTAAAACTCTTTACCATCGTTGGTTGGCAAAAGAACAGAGACCTCGTCCGCTTCAGTTTGCTGGAAGGCGGCCTCAGTCAGCTTGCTCATCACCGTTTGCGGGTCAAGCGTGAAAGAGATCGTCTGACACAGCTCATGAATCGCCACGGTCTCGCGCAGTTGGAGATTCTCAAGCCGTAATTGCCGAGTGTTGAGGGCCCGAGTCAATACCGGCATGAGGTTCTGGAGCCGAAAAGGCTTGAGCACGTAGTCGAAAGCACCCAACTTAATGGCATCGACGGCCGTCTGGATCGTGCCCTGTCCCGTCATAACGATGCCAATAAGGTGCGGGTCAAGCCTGAGCGCGGCCTCCAGCAGGGCTATGCCATCCATTTCCGGCATCATTAGATCAGTGAGGAGCAGATCGAATTCTTTTTGGCGTAACTCTGCCAGGGCTTGCTGTCCTGAGCTACAGCCGGTGACCTCAAAGCCCTGCGCGGAGAGGGCCTTGACCAGGATGTCCTTCAACTCAAGCTCATCGTCAACGACGATTATTCTTCCCACCGGCGAAGTCGAAAGTGCGCTCCCATTCGCGGCCCGCTTCATTTCTAGTTCTGCGACTCGATTACCCACGCTTGGCCGCTCCCGTTTCCGTCGCCGGCAAAACAATCCGTACCGTTGTGCCTTTCCCCGGCAAGCTCTCAATTCTCTTGTTCCAATAAACTATGATTCCCTTCGGAGAGAGCGCCATCATCGCATCTGGGGAGTTCTCCAGCAATTCGATTGCAATCTCAGAGTTTTCGGACAACATCTTTATGATCCACAAACTGCCCTGTTCGTACCTGGTAGTTGGAAGAAAGACGCCGCTTTCGCTCCAAGGCAGCGTCCTTCTTCGTAGCGCGTGTCCTCTTTATGTCAAGGCATCACGCGATTTGAAAAGTTTTTCTCGTTCTCAGCTCGGTAGAGCCGTGGCCCATCTCGATTTGATCTTCCCGACGGGGCTATTAGTTCCCCACTCGAGTTCAGAGTTTGGCCTCACGCCATTCTTTGCTTCGCGTTTAAGGACCGCCTGTTTTGATAATTCCGAGGTGAGGTAGCTTTCTCCTCTAGCGACGGCCTTGATTGCCAACTCCAGCTCAGTGCTTGCCACACCTTTGCTAATCAATCCGGCGGCCCCCCAGCGTAGTGCTTGAACAGCTTGTTCTTGATTCTCATGTTGGGTGACGACAATCACTCGTACGCGAGGGAACTTCTCGACGATCTCTTTCAATAGCTCAAGTCCACTCAATCCCGCCTCGGGAACATCAAGCAATACAATATCGGGGTTGAACTCCTTAATTGACGTAAGAGTCTGTTGGGCTGTGCGCCGCCTCAGCAACCTCCACTCCTTCAATTCGCTCGAGCAACGAAAGAATACCAGCGCGGACAAGCGTGTGCTGATCTGAAACCAAAACTCGTATTGGTTTTGGCGCTTGATCTGCCTTTACTCTTTTTGCTCCGGATGAAGGATAAGGTTTCGGCATTTACAAGTTCAGTGAAAAGGAAACAGGTCCGAAGAAATCACAGCTTCGTCCTACCGGTTGCAATTAAGCAGCGACGTCATGCAAACGTTGCGGGTTTTCAGACTGTGTATAGACCTTCTGCACTCGGTTGTCGAGGAATTGCGGAGGTATATCCGGGCGACAAATGGGGCTTTGGCGCAGAGGAATCTGGAAAGCTTTTCAGCGTGGTCTATTTACGGAGTTTGTGCCTTCCCTTTTCACCTAAGGGCTTCCCTTTTTGGGTTGAGTGAAAAGCGCTGCTTGCAACTCCAGGTTGGCTGGCGTTTTGTGACAAGACTTGCAAGATTTGCCAGGGATCCTAGCGGGCAGTTGGCAGCCCAGGCGTAACGGCCGCCGAGGCACCGCGCTCTTCAGCCGGCAACCAAACGCAATGACAAACACGTCCACGCGGGATCCCTACGCGGGCAACCCGCGTGGGGTGCAAGGAACTCACCGGAAATGACATTAAAAAACTTCGTGTTGATTCGTGTGGTTTCGTGAATCGGTTTTTAGCTCAAAAGGTTGCTGGAACCGCCGGACTGGTCACACAGCGACTCGGTAGGGCTCACTGTCAATTGTTTTGTTTTTCCTTTATTTCGACAGCCAGGTTGGCTTACCTCAAGTTGATACAAATCTCCTGCCAGGTCGATCAGTGAAATTCCAGTTTCGTCAGTGCCAGATCAATTTTCAGCTATGCGCGACCCTTGGAACTTGGCCGTATTTTTGAGTTGCGAAGCCAACAATTAATCCGACCATGCTGCCAGGCAACATGATTGCGAAGTAATAGCCGCCGACCGCAAAGTGGGCAGTCAGAAATGCCAGCAGCGCGCCCACGGCCAGCCCAAACATAATACCGATGGGTAGCGACTGATATTTCTTGGCAAAGAATCCGATTGCTATTCCGGCAATGATTCCTTTGAAAGTTGAACTGACAACTATGCTGGCCAGCTCATTTCTAACCGCCGGCGTAAACCATGCGGTCAATCCATCAAACGTTCCGAGTACGGCGCCCAACAAGATTCCGATTAAGGGTTTAGACATTTGCAATCTCCTATTGTCCTGTAGCGTTGATACTACGGTTACCTACTCTTCTATTAAACGTCTGAGGAAGAATCTTTAACCCCGGGCACTAAAAATGAAGAAAAATCTCATCAGCAGGTAAGCAAGAACTAACAAAATGAGGTAACGGTTCTTTCCTAGCCAGCGCCCGGTTTTCTCGAACGCATTTTCCCGATACGCAGACACCGGCTCGGCGTCCACCAGCCGGGCAATGTCAGTCGACAGTTCGGCGGCGCTCGTATACCTGTCAAGGTTCGAGGGCGCCATAGCTTTCATGCAGATTGCTTCGGCGGCTTTGCTGATCTTCGCATTTAGTTCTCTGGGTCGCGGCGTGGGTTCAAACTGGCGATCTGGGGTTGCATGTCCCTTAGTTGGCTTAGGGCTTTCGTTTGTCAGCAAAAAATAGAGAATAGCGCCCAACGAATAGACATCCGAACATTGGTTAAGTTGTTCAACTTCACCTCGCGCCTGCTCTGGCGACATGTATCCCGGCGTTCCCATAATTGTTCCGTGCGTTGTGTCTTCGCTAATCGACTGCGAATCATTGGCCCCCTGCTTGCGCGCCGGCAGCATCAGTGTTTCCGCTTCTGAAGCCTCCGACACTCGATGCGGGGGCAATATTTTTGCAACTCCCCAGTCGAGTACCAGCACCTCGCCAAAGGATCCGATCATGATGTTCTGTGGTTTCAGGTCCCTGTGGATTACTCCGTGGGCGTGGGCGAACGCGACCGCATCACATGCAGCCTGGAATTTCCGGAGCCGATCTTTGACCGAGCCGGCACGCGCAGCATATTCGTCCAGTCGTTCTCCACGAACGAGTCTCATCGCGTAAAAAACGCGGCCGTCCGGAAGCACCCCAACATCGTGAACAGGAACAATGCCGGAATGCTCAAGCCTGGCAATGATTTGCGCCTCACGCACCATTCGCCGGCCTATTTCCGAATTTGCTTCCGGAGTGCTGAGAACCTTGATTGCAATCTGTCGGCTGAGTTCCGGATCTTCCGCCAGGTAGACTGTGCCCATCCCCCCACGCGCCAATTCTTTGACAATCCTATATTTCGTCGAGCTGAAATCGGGATTCGCAGCGATGCTCCGTAGCTGCTCAATCTTTTTATCTGAGAGGGATCTCACTTATTTCGACTCCGAGCAACGCGCGCGCTTCCGTGCGAAACTCTTCTTCAGTAGCAGTTAGCTCGTGCAACTTTTCCAACACAACTTTTCTAAAGTCGCGCCTGGCCGCCGCCAGGTAGTTTGTTACAGAAGTCGTGTCCAGGCCAAACTGGTTCGCAAGGGATGCATATGAAACTTTCGGTTCCATCTCGTCATCCCGCAAATCGTAAAGTTCGAATAGTTTGAAGTAAACACTGCGACCACTGTCATCGTATTGTTGTGAGAGCGTTCCGATCGCCAGCGTGAATAGGCTACGAACCCACTCCTTGCGGAAGTAATCTGCGGGGCTGTCAGCAGAAGTTGGGCCGTACAGCGCAAGTTCGTCTTCCGCGCTGCTGAAATCAAGGGAGAAAAGGTCGGCGCCGCCACCGCGCTTCTTGCGCTGTTCAGCTTTCTTTTGATTTGCCACAAAACGATCCAGGCAGGTGCGCAAGAAAGTTTGAAAGCTGGCCTTCGCTGAATCGTAACCGGCAAAGTAGTTTTTCTCGATCGCCGCGGCAAAAAAGCCCTGGGTCAGATCCTTTGCGTCTTCGTTCGACGCCTGCCACTTGAAACGTATGTACTTGTAGGCAGGTTTCCAGTAACTTGCGACAATGGCGCTGAATGCCCGTTGGCGCACCTGTTGATCGTCACTGCGAGCGGCGACGATTGCCGAGTGGCTGGTTACGGGGAACCGATGTTGCAACCCACCTATGTCTGTGTCCCTATCCATCTGAAGCCACGTTTAATTATTTTCCCGGAATGAATTCGCGAAAACGAAACTCCACGCTCAGCCAGTAAAGCTTATCAACGAAGACCGGTGGGAAGTATAGCCTCACCGGCGGACTGTCACTCAACTACAACTCTTCCGCCAGCTTAGAAACAAGGTTATGATCCACACCAATGACGGGCCTGACAGACAACCAGGCGCTCAAATTCCAACCATTGACGCTCTCGCGCTGGCTGGATGTTGAAGAGTTGTTTGGCGAGCGTGGCGCGTGTGGCGGTTGTTGGTGCATGTTCTGGAGAGTACCCCGCAAGGTCTATGAATTAAACAAAGGGGTGGGAAATAAACGCGCTTTCAAGAAAATAATAACTTCCGGCGCTAAGCCGGGCATACTTGCTTACATCGGCAAAGAACCTATCGGCTGGTGCGCGGTTGCCCCACGTGAAGAATACATCGCGCTCGAGCGCTCACGTGTGCTCAAGCCGGTTGACAGTAACCCTGTCTGGTCCATCTCATGTCTGTTTATCAAGAAGCCGTATCGCCGGAAAGGAATTTCAGCCCGATTGCTGCGTGCGGCAGTAGCGTTTGCAGCAAAGGAAGGAGCAAGAATCGTCGAGGGTTATCCAGTAGAACCTAGTATGGAGAAGATGCCCGATCCTTTCCTCTGGCATGGGATTACTTCGTCCTTCAAAGCCGCCGGGTTTAGCGAAGTCCTCCGACGGTCTAAATCGCGGCCCATTATGCGCTTCGAAATGAAAAACTGATGCAACGCTGCTCTTAACAGAGGTGCCTCGTCGACGTATCGTTCCGAAGCGGTGTTGCAAGAGAGGTTAAATCGTCGTGAGCATCAACTCTGTCTACGGGGTCGTAATCACTACTAGTAGAATTAGCTGCGATCGGTCTCAGTTTCTTGAGTACAAGAATAGGGCCATTCAGGATGAGAGGAGGCTGAGGCGCGCTGCTCGTAGGTTGCTAGCCGGCTTCCGCCACTAGTTGTTGCGTTTCGGCCTGACGCTTGACGATCACGAGCGTGATGTCGTCGGCGGCCTTGGTCCCTTGCGAAAACTTGGTCAGGGCAGATTCAATCCTGTCGCGAATTCCTGCCGCGGACGCCTCGACGTTCCGCGAGACCACTTCATACAATCGGGTAGGACCAAACTCCTCACCGCTTGGGCTGGAAGCTTCCGTCACGCCATCAGAATAGATCACCATCACATCGCCCCTTTGCAGTAGCGTGCGGCCCTCTCGATAGTCAGCGTCGCGCTTAATGCCCAAAGGCAATCCACCTGAAGCAAGCTGCTCCACCGTCCCTGCCGCGTGAACGATCAGCGGCGGATTATGACCGGCATTGAGGAAAGACACAGCACCCGACTCAGGATCCAATTCCGCATAAAACAGCGTGACAAATCGATTGGCGGGAATGTTATCGGCGAGGTAACGGTTCACGGCAGAAATTGTCTCCACCAATGAATCGTGCGAACCCGCCTGGGCATGAACCGCCGCATGCAGCGAAGACATCAAGAGCGCTGCCGCTGTTCCCTTGCCAGACACGTCGCCGAGCGCAATTACCAAGCGCCCGTCCTCGCGCTTGATAAAGTCGTAATAGTCACCCCCGATTTCATAGCAGGGAAAACTGATGCCCTGGAGTTCGTAACCCGGGACTATGGGCGGCGCGGTAGGCTGGAACCGCTGCTGAATTTCCATTGCGAGCTGCAACTCGCGCTCAAGTCGTTCCTGCTGTAACCGGGATTCAGCCAGACGAGTGTTCTCTACGCGGATAGCCGCAACTGATGCAAGTGTTGTCAGAACCTTTAAGTGATCCTCCGTAAATCGACCATCAGCAAGCGGCGAGTCTGCATAAATAATGCCAAACACCTTTTCAGCAACGCCCAGGGGTACTGCCAGAACGGATCGAATCCCTTGCAGGACTACGGTGCCGCTTGCAAATCGCGGGTCGTGCTGGGCGTCAGACGTCAAGACCGATTTCCCGCGCATGACAACTTCATCCAGAACGTTGCGGCTGACACGAATCTCTCCCACTTCGCCTACACGATCGCGCAGTCGGGCGACGGCCACTCTCAACTCTTCGCTGCCTTCGTCCCGCATCATGACCAGACAGCGATCGGCGGGCACGGACTCGAAAACCAGCGAGACAATCTGTTCCAGCGTTTCATTAAGCGTTGCAGAGGCCAGCAAGGTGATTCCCACTTTGCTGATCAGAGCAAGCAGATCTCCCTGATTTGCGACGCGGGTGGCGACCGTCTCTACGGATTGTGTGCGGGCGCCTTCAATCGCTTCCAGGAGACCAGAGGTCGTGCGATCGCCTGAGGCCAACGCAATAGTCGCCTCGGGCAACGATCCGGTGTTTTCCGTGATCATTGTGGCGCCCATGCTGGAATTGAAGGAGCCGTCGTCAAAGACGATTTCGGTCTCACCGATTTGTATCCGTCCGCCTGAGGTGAGTGGTAGCGTGCCCTCTACCGTCGCGCCGTTGTAGAGCGTGCCATTGGCGGAACCAAGGTCCTGCAGGAGGTATTCATCGCCCTCGCGGCGTACCTCGGCATGCACACGCGAAGCGAAGGGATCGGGAATGCAGAGATCGTTGCGGGCCGATCGGCCTATAGTTATACGCAGGCGGCCAAGTGGAAAATGGTCCGGCGCTCGATCCGGATACTTGACTATTAGCTCGCTCATTTTAGAAACAGGTTCCAAGTCTCGAATGTTAATTTGAGGTGTTTGGGCTACCCAGCTTTCAGCAGATCCGCCAAAGGCTCTCGCCGGACTGACCTATGGGCGCCGCGGCTGGGACGGGCCCTCCCGAAGCACTATCGTGTCAGCGATCAAATCATGCAATGCACGCCCGCGCGAAGTCATCGCCGCAAGGAGAAAACCAAACCCCAGTGTTAAAAACGACAGTGGGTAACCAACAAAATGACGCAGGCAAATGCGGCCAAGCCCAACTTGCTCGCCGTTGTTTCGTTCCACACGCAAGCCGGTGGCCCACTTGCCGATTGATCTGCCAGTAAGTCCAGCCAGCACGCCGAGGTCAAGTATGGCTGCCGCAATCGCAACAACGATTCCTACTGTCTCAGTCGAATTGCCCGCTGCGCGCGCTCCACCCCCGAACATTCTCGCGATAAGTGTGCTTGATGCCAGGATCGCAGCCAGGACAATGTAATCAATCAACAGTGCGCCGCACCGCAAGGAAAATGGTGCGGGGCGTCTCTCGATGGGTTGACTGCGTGGGCCCGATTTTCTTGTTGACCGCGTTAATGCGGTTCTTTCTACTCTCGCCGTCATCGTTAGATGATTTTAGATTCTAAACTTTTGATTTTAGATTGCAGAGATTGGATCTACACCGGGTGCTTTTTGTCTGCAGATCTAAAATCAAAAATCTAAAATCTAAAATCCTCGATTATCCCAAAAGAAAATGAAGAGTTGTTTCACCGAGCCGGATTTTGTCGCCGCTATCCAACACGCGCGGCTGACGAGGCGCCAGCCTCACCGAATCATTAATCACCGTTCCATTCACGGAGCCGAGATCTTCAACCAGGAAGGTTTCTCCTTCTACCCAAATTCGCGCGTGTCGGCGCGAAACCTTAGTCTCGGGATCGAATCTGGAAAGATCGATTTCCGGGAAGATGTTGGAATGCGGGTCGGTACGGCCCACAAGATTATTGTCTTTCTGCAGAATAAAGGAAGCATCCAGCTCGGTTGTTCCCGCCACGACGAGCTTGGCCGTCGGACGCGCTGCGCGCAAAGTGGCGCTCGCGCCCGCTCCAGCCATCGGCTGGCGCGCTCCGCAGTGTGCGCAGAAAACATCGTCCGCGGCGATCCGGCCGCCGCAGAAACCACAATAAACGGTCTGGACCTGGACAGTTTCGCTACCCAGAACCGGAGTGGGAGCCCCATAGCTAACTCTCCCAGCGATCAACCGTTCAAGGTGAGTCGAAAGTGCGTCCCGCATCTCTCCTGCCGAAGCAAAGCGATCTTCTGGCTTGTATTCGACCGACCGCATCAAGATCTGCTCCAACTCACTCGAGAGCGATGGCGCTATCTGGCGCGGCCGCGGATTTTTTGCAAAGTCAAAAATAAGCAGCGGATTGTCCTGCGGATCCGAGCCGGTTAGCAGGTGAAACATGGTCGCGCCGAGGCTGTAGACGTCAGAACGGGGCTCAACTCGACCCGCGAAAAGCTCTGGGGGCGCGTAGCCCATGGTGCCGACGGCGGTCACACCTTTCTCTTCCTGCTTCACCCAACGCGCGATGCCAAAGTCAATAAGCATCACCCGGCCGGAGTTGCCATCAATCATCAGATTAGCGGGCTTGAGGTCACGATAGATAATTTGTTTCGGCCGGCTATGCAGATACTCGAGCACATCTGCCACCTGCATGCCCCAATCACAAACTGTCTTTTCGTCAATCCTGCTGCCCGGCGCATTGCGCAGCCGCGAAGCCAGGTCGCCCCCGGAGATGTATTTCATAACCAGATAGAAGCGGCCGAGGGTCTGGTCGTAAAAATAGTCATAGATTGTCGGAATTGAAGGGTGCTCGAGCGAGGTCAGTAAGAGAGATTCTCGTTTAAAGTCTCCGATGGCCTTCTCATGCTGGGCAGGATCCAAGTGAGACTCTACCATCTCTTTTACCGCGCGAGCCGCGTCGCCGAGATTATGGTCCTTGGCCAGGTAGACGGCTCCCATGCCGCCACCGCCAATTCGACGCGTGATTTCGTAGCGCGCGTTTAGGACGGTGCCCGGGTCTAACTGTTTAACTGTGGGTTGATGCCCGCCAGTCGTTCCTTTGTGAGCAGTAATATTGGCGTGCAAATCGACGCCACTAGCCGCTGACTCATCAAAGGGATCGGACGATATCGGTTTTGACTCTGGCAATTTATTTGGCTACATGAAAGCGGAGAAAGGTCTTGCCAACGATAATCTCGTCGCCATCCTGCAAAGGCTGTAGATGTCCAGGCAGCAATCTCTTGCCCCGGTTAACAAATGTTCCATTGGTAGAACCCAGGTCTTCGAGAAAGTATCGCCCGTCACGCAAGGTAATGCGGGCGTGACGTCGTGAAACCTTTGCCTCGGGGTCATCAGAGTCGAGATCGACGTCCGGGAAAATCCCACTATCCGCATCCCAGCGCCCAATCTGCGATTCCATATGACTTAGCATAAACTTCTTGCCCAGCGACCGGCCTCGCTCAATTACAAGCCAGGCGTGCGCGCGGTTACCTGAGCCCAGCGAAGAAGCGAAATTCAGGGCGGCCGCCGAACCGCTCGCAAACTCGGCTTGTTTGTTTGCCGCATGCGAGCCGTTATTGCTATCCGCATCTCCTATCACTCCACCGGCGCCAGGAGCATTAGAGCGAAAGTTGGGCCTAAGCGGAGCGCCGCATTCGTCGCAATACTGCGAGCCCTCAAGGTTCTCCGTTTTGCACCTCTCACAGCTAATCATCTATTCGGTGATCCGCGGCTGGCGGAATGGGCGTTAACCCTTATCTGAGGTAACAGACTTGTCAAGAAGCAAGTCATTCTAGCGCGAAATCGTCAGCGCGCCAACGCTTGGCCTCCGAAGCTTGCAGCGCCAGGGGCCGAAACCTCAACCGCCGACAGTAAAGCGGGTTTTGGCTGCGCGGACTTGCAAGTAGTGGTCCTGATTCTCTTTATTGAAACTGTTTGGCGTTTCGGGACGTAAGAGCTTCTCGAACGAGCGCGGTTGGAATTGGCGCAAATCTGTGCCAGATTGTTACTTCGTTAGTCATCAACCATTAAAAAAACCATTAAAA
>Ga0136623_10000198_pt1 | contig 16317 bp, 16 predicted proteins | sample AntDrymUQ4492106_2_FD_104656 | JGI IMG/M metagenome (GOLD analysis project Ga0136623, IMG submission 104656) | Polar desert sand microbial communities from Dry Valleys, Antarctica - metaG UQ449 (21.06) | ecosystem: Environmental > Terrestrial > Soil > Desert | place: Antarctica: Dry Valley...
GCACGTGATCGACCCCCGGCACACCGTCAATGAGCTGCAGGATCTCGCTCCGATACACATCGCGACCGAACGGCCAGCCCCTGCCCTCGGGACCGCCGCGGCGCGGATCGAGAAAGGTAGCGAGCGCCGTCTGGATCCGATCACGCACGCTCCCGGGATTGGTGAAAGCTTTGATGCGAACGCGGGCATGAACGCGTACCTCGAGATATTGGGGGCCAACGACCTCGATCCGCATCGTCACCAAGCGCCGCCGATCCAGATAGCCGCGGACCGCCGCTAACAAGCCGTCGCTGGGCACTGGCTTGGCCACGGGCTGGTCTGGCACAATCACCACGGTGATGACCCCCGGTGCTGTCAAACAGGGGTACGCGGGATGTATGGAAGCCCAGGCGCGCGCTCGGGCGATCCGGGTACCCGGTACCTCGAGCGCCAAGCGCTCGATGTCCAGCAAATTGACGGCCCGTGTCGGTGCGCGCAGCGCCCGCACTCGCTGCGAGTCCAGCTGATCGAACGTCTGACATTTCGTTTCCGCGCACACCTCGAGCAAACGCTCATGGGCGTGCACCGCTTCGACCGCGCGACCCGTGGCGCTCACCAAGGATTCCAAGGCCGCACCCCCCGTCGCTGACACATGGTTGGTGGTAATGCGCGATAATTGCTGCCGCAACGCGGGGAATGCGGCAAGCCAGAGCGCGTTGCGTGGCGAGTCGGCGAGCCGGTTCACGCTGTCTGCACGTATATTGCCCTGAGCCGCCCGGGTCGCGCGATAGGTGGCGAAGATGAGGGCACCTGAGGATGGCGCGCGACCGCGCTCGCCATCCCCGAACCTGATCTCACCGCTCATGGGGTCCACAACGAAGTGAAGATCCGTCCGGCGCGAGGCGTCCAAGCTGTCCCGGAGGGTCCACGCCTCCCAGATCTGATCGCGATGGGTGTAGAGCGCAAGGCTCTCGATCTGAACGGGCGCCTGAGGCAGCAGCAGCCGTTGATTCGGTGCGCCGTTGCCCCTGCCCACTCGGACCAACTCCCAGGTGATCCGTCTGTTGACCGTCGCGCTCGGCGGTTCATATTGCAGGATCATCACTGCGGGCCCCGATGGCCCGGGCGGATCGAATTCGAGCGCACCGATGACGCTGCTGTCGTCGAGCTGAACGTTAAAGCGGCTCGTCGTGCCCGGGACAGGCGCCGGCCCAGTCGGCGTGACGCCCGCTGCAATGGCCAGGCTTTCGGCGACCGGGACGGCTTGCTCCGCGAGCACGCTCGTGGGCGCAATGTCGATCATTAGGGCGGCGCGTCGAGGCCGCCGCTCATGAGTCGGCAGCGCACGTAAAACAAGGGCTCGGCCACCCCGCCTAACACGGTCTCGACAACCGTGCTCGGGATATTGATCTCCACAATGCCGTCCAGGGTCAAGGCGCGCGTGTCGTCCCTTATCTCCCCCACATCCGGCCGCTGCGGCTCTGCGACCGGCCGTAACCTCACCCAAGGCTCGGGAGCCACTCCGGTGTAAGCCTCCCAAACGAGTCGCGCCGAGTGATGCGGGGGTAACAGGTCGACACCCTGCTCCGTCTCTTCGGTATCCCCGTTACAGGGAATTTCAGGTAAGGCCGGTCGGCAGGCAGCGCGTTGCGCCTTCGCTTCTCTTAGGATGCGTGTCCGCTCCTCCCTATCATTCCCCGGCCCTTCAAAGCGGAAGGCGAGGGCGATCGGGACCTCGGTCGGTAAGGTAGTGAAACCGAGATACAAGTCGCCCGGCTGCGAGGGAAGGCCCAAGGCCCCGATCGGGAGCTGATCCCGCCAGTCCTGCGTTCGATCACGGATCCCGCGCTCGCCGGACGCATCCAGCCCTTCGACATGGATGGCCTTCAATGCGACCGCCGTCACGCTCAGATCCCGAAGGGTCCGGAAACGCGCCGGCTGTCCGTCGACATCCATCGCCTCGAATTCCGCGCCTTCGGGTAGCAAGAAAGGCAAAGGCGCGGTGCCCGGCTCGGGCGTGAACGTGAGCGTGGTCTGCGCCGCTCGGGGTGGCAGTGGGTCGTAGCCGATGAGCGCGAGGAACCGGCGCCGGTGTGTTTCCGGCACGCGGTCGAGCCGGTAGACCGTCATCTCGGTCAACCAGGCAAAGAGCTCCATGAAGGTGATGCCCGGATCGTGGACGTTATGGTCCGTCCACGTGGGCGCGTAGCGCGGGATCAGCGCCCGTCCCTCCTCAACGAGATCGCTCCATCGCCGGTCATCAAGATTGGGAAGTGGAAGTGGCATGCGCGTCCTCGGTAGACCTCGTCAGCCTTCCGGACCCTGCATTTCGATGCGAAGCGGGCCCGCGACCACGATGCGATCCGGCGGCACCGCGATTTGCTCGCCCTGAGGGATATCTTTGAGCAGGAGCTCCAGCTCACGGACGAAATCCACACCCTCTACGGCTTCCAACACCGCCGCCACATCGGACAGGTAGACGTCGCGGCCGAAGGGCCAACCTAGCTCTTCGGGACCGCCGGTAAGCGGGTGCAGGAATCGCTCTAGGGCCGCTCGCACCCGATCCTCGACCCGCCCGGCCTCAGACAGCTCCCGCGAGACCACACCGGCGGCCACGCCAATCGGTAAATAGGTGGGGCCGATGACGGCGAGCTGATCGGCGCCGATCACGGCCGCTGCCCGTTCCAGGAGATAGTCGTGCACCTGCCGGCGCAGCTCAAACGAGGGTTGTGGCCGCGGCTCGAGGCTCTGCGGCACGACGACCACCGTCACCCAACCGGGTGCGGGCCGACCATTAGCGGCGGTCGCCGGTAGCACACGGGCTATCGCGACGCCCGGTGAAGCCTCCCGCGCCAGCGCTTCGTGATCCGCGACCGACAGCGCCCGCCCGAGGTGGCGGAGCCGTTGCGGTCCCCGCCGCTTCACGGCCTCGATCGTTTCGCCCGCCGCACCGCCGTCGGCGGCGCGCGGGTTGGTCACCCCCTCGACGATCATGGCTGAACCGAGCAGCTGGGTGATGGTTCCCGCGGGGACGTTGCCTTCGAGTCCCCCACCTGCCTGGTAGCGGGCGGCAAGAAGATTATTGGCGCCGATCGGGGGGATGCGGCCATTTTGGCCGTCGCCGAAGATCAGACGTCCGCGCGCCCGCTCGACCATGTAATGGCGATCATCGGGGCCGGAAAAAAATAGGTGGGATCGGGACTGCCAGCGCACCCAGACCTCGGTGACGCGCCCGGTGCGCGGATCGGACACGGTGCGCAAGACGTCGTCGGTAAGCCCGCGTCTGTTCAACTCCTCGCGCAAGATCGGCAGCTCCACCGCGGCGCGCGCGCCCTCGAGCTCCCGCACCTCGATCGCTTCCCCGGGCAGCACAGGGGCCTGGGCGAAGAACACACTCTGACCGGGTTGCCCGGTGCCGGAGCCCAGCACTTCATTCTCGATGCTCTGGATCTGAATGGCCCAGGTTGCGTTGAGATAGATGCCGTTGAGACGGCTCCTCAAGGGTGCGCCATCGTCCTTGAGCCGGGCACGGACCCAATCGAGCGGACTACCGAAGCGCGGCAGCGCGGCTCGCCTCACGCGGCCGCCGCTATAGGTCTGGGTCAAGGGCGTTTCGAGCACGATCACCTCGCCCCTGATCTCGCGCACGGCCGCCATCTCGCTCGTTTTGTCCTGCTGCACCACGACCCGATCCCCGGGCTGAAATACCGCGGCCGCCAAGGCATCGCTCACGGTGATCTGATCGCCTTGGGCCCGGGTGACGGGCGCTTCAGGCCGTGGCGCGATATCGGGAGCGATGAAGGACACCAGGCCCGGGCGGCTCAAGTGTGCCGTCTCGTCGGTGACCGATAGCTTGTTCCAGGTGATCCCGTCCCAGGCCTCCCACAGCAGCGGCGGTGGGCTGACATCCTGCTCCTGGATATCGAAATACAGACTGATCAGATCGTTGGGCAGTGGGCGGTCGAAGCCCAGGTACAGCGCCGGTGCCGTATCCGCCACCGGCCGAAACGGCAGGAAGAAATCGCCCGGCCGACGCACAGCGTCACTGCGGACGTCGAACTGGAAGTCGTTGTACGTCAGGCAGTGCTCCGGGTACTCCCAAGGGGAGCGATAGGTATACCCTAGGCGGAACTCCTTAACGGCGGGCGGAAGCGTCTCGACGATCGTGAAGCTATTCGAAGGGAAGATGACATCCCGCTGGATCCCATATCCACCACTCACCAGCCGGGCGCGCATCCACCGGTTGGTGCTGTTGTTCACCTCGACCGGTACCATGTCGGAAGGTATCTGCAACGAAAGAGTGCTAAGGAACCGGCTATGCTTAAATCGCCTTGCTGGACTGGATTCCGGTTCCGGTGTCAATGCTGCCCACTGACGTCCGTTCCAATATTCCCATTCCACTTCAGGTTGGAACCCCGTTTCGCCCTTTTTTTGATCGGGGTCTCGCGTTCGCTCGATGTCAAGCTTAAAAAACATCGTCGCCCCCGGCTTGGTAAAGATCTCCTGGCTCGTGAAATAGAACGTGCTGCCCGGCTGGGGCTGTTGGCCGAAGGGAAAGAACGTATTGCTGACGTCCAATGCGAGACCGTTAGCGAACGCTGCATCCGGCCGCAGCAGGCCGTGTGTGACATCGGAAGCCCCGCTGAAGCTGCCGGCTGTCCGGGCGGGGCCGGCTGGGGTCATCGTTGTAGCGCTACTGAAGAAAAACCCCTGGAACAGCCTGAAAAAGAGCAGCCGGTTCATCTCGCTCCGGAGCCGGACCCGATCCACAGCCGGCAGGACTTGCGCAGGATCAGGCGACAAGGCATCCTCGAGACGCCCGCGTACCCAGTAGGCCTCGATGCCGTTGACGCGAGTCTTCTGCGGTTGGCCGCACGCGACCTTCAGCTTGACGATACCGCTGCGCGTGAGGCCTCCCGTCCCATCGCGGCTACCGCCCGCGGCATCAAAGGCTAGAAAGCGTTGCCATACCTGCCCGTCCCAAAACTCCCAGGCGATCGCGAGCGGTTGATTGCCGGGATCCCCGAGCTCGAGCTCGATGTCCACGGTCACGTCGCCGGTGAAAGCGAACAGAGTGTCGTGGGCCAGGTAAAACGCGTGGGCTACCGGACGGCCCGGATCGAACAATGTGAACGCGCGTCCCCCGGCAAGTTCAAGCGAGTGGTCGGCGTACGCGTCGCGTGCCGGCCACAGGGTCTTGACCTCGACCAGGCGTGCCCCCGCCACGGCGAACCCGCGCTCGGTCTCGAATAAGATCGGATCGGGACGACCGGCGACCTGGGCTCCCAGGCGCGTACGGGCTTCGATACGTCCATCACCCGTATCGGGCAAAGGGGTGAAGACGACCGGGGCACGCGCGGCTTGGGGTGGGATCAGGCTGATGCCCAACCTGTCCAGGAAGGCGAGGAGGTTCTTGTCCGGCGCCTGGTTGAGCCGCGCCGTCACGACCTCCATGTAGCGCGCAAAGATCCGGAATAAGGCCTGTGCCGCGCCCCCCTCGCTCGGGCTCAACTCGGGTACATAGGCGGGCCGGCGCGTGAGAAGCTCTCCGAACACTTGTTCGGAATCGCGCCCATCCAGCACCGGGGTGCCGTTCGATCTCACGGCGCTTCCCCCTCGAGCAGATAGAAGGGATAGACCAGGTTGTAGAAGGTGTTGGTGGCTCGCACCCGGTAATGCACCTCGATGAGCAAGCGTCCCTGGGGCGGATCGGCGGTAACTTCCAAGGTGACGTTGTCGATGCGGGGTTCCCACGTGATGAGCGCTTCTTCTACGCGATGCCGGACCAGGGCGATGGTGGTCGTGCTGAGCGGTTCGAAGACCAGCGTGTGCAGACCGGCCCCAAAGTCCGGCCGCATCACCCGCTCGCCCTGTGCCGTACCCAGGATGATCTGGATGGCCTGACGGATATCCTCCTCAAACGCCGCCAAGGCCACCTCGCCCGCCGCGGCGGGTTCGATCGGGAAGCGCCAGCCAACTCCCAGAAACGCCTTGCTTTCGATCTCCGCCATGCGATTGCCTCGTATCTTTTCTAGTAGTCAGTCCAAGATGATTGAAACAGGCACGTCATTCCGGCATGGATTGCCGGAATCCAGAGCACATGGACGCAGGTGCTGTCCTGCATCCTGGACCCCGGCAATCCCTGCCGGGGTGACGAATCACTTCGATTTAACATGACTGACTACTAGTCCCCGATGAGGACGTTGGGGCCACCGGCGACGATGGGCGCCCCACAGCCGGCCAGATCGCCCACGCGTGCGGCCGGACGGCCGCCAATCAGCACGGTCACGCTCCCCTTCACCAGGGGGGTCGGCGGATGCGGCCCCGCGAGCGGCGGCAAGGCGCAGGTATGCGTATCGCCCACGACCGCGGCAGGCTTCCCGCCAATGAGCACCGTCAACACGCCAGGGCCGGCGATGGTACCTGGATGTCCAGTCGGGTCTCCCACACGTGCCGCTGGAGGCATGAGCATCGATCCTCGTTTCAGTTGATTTTCACCAGGCTTGCTTGAATGTTGCAGGCCTGCCCGCCGTTGATGTCCATGCTCGCATCGCTCTTGATTTCTAGCACTTTGCCTTTGATCGTGACGGAAGGCGCTTTGAGCTCGATCTTGAGATCCGCTTCGATGGAAACATTGCCCTTCGCATCGAGGGTGAGGCTCGCCGTCCGTTTCGACCCCGTCGCGTCCATGGTCGCGATCTCTACCTTCGCGGGCCCTATCGTGATCGTATGGTGTCGCATGCTCTTGATGGTGATCGATTGCAATGCGTCATCGAACTCGACCTCGTGTCCTAGCGGCGTGCGGATGATGCGCTTCGTCGCCGGGTCTGTCGGTGCCTCGGTCGGCGGCCGATCCTTGCTATTCCACAAGCTACCCAAGACATAAGGCTCGCGGATATCCCCGTAATTGAAGGCGACGAGGACCTCGGCTCCCACCTGTGGGACAAAATAGGTACCCCCATCGAGTCTGGACAACCGCGCCCAGGGTCGCACGCCCGGTAGCCAAGGCAGTTGTACCTGCACGCGTCCCTCGCCCGTGGCGTCCGCGATGTTGATCACCTTTGCTATCGCCACCCCATCCACGCGACGGTCGCACGCATTGCCCGCCTGTGCGGCCGTATCGATTAATCCATCCGAAGGCATTGGCATCTTGGCCTCTTCAAATTAGAACCGACGTCGACACATCGATGGGGAACGCCCCTTGCTCGTGGAGCGGGATCGAGCCGAACCAGATCTCCTTGCGCACCTCAAAGCTCGTGCGATACCCGCCGCTGTCGATCGAGTGCGTTGCCGAGGTCACGCGATAAAGCCCTCCGAACTGCACGCCCAATCCTTTGAGGCGCAGCACGGTACCGGCGCGGATCCTGGGATCCCCCACCGTGCTTCCGGAACCCGTGAGCCGTTTATTGAGTAGCGGGATCAGCTCGCTGACGAGTTTTTCCGGGGCGGTGACTAGCGAGACCGGCTCCTCGATGAGATAATGAGACGGTCCCTTCTCGAGCGGGGTCACACCGGGCCGGACATCGAGCGTGAGCGCAAACTTGTCCCAGTCCCAGCCTAAGGTGACCGTGAAATCGGTCTTGATCGGTGCGAGCCACACGAAGGCCGTCACCGATACGATCTGCCCCACGTCACTGATGCGGGGGGTGAACTCGATGAGCGACCGACCGTATTCGAGCGTCACCTCGGGCGAGATCCGGTTCAAAAGCGACATGAACCGGAGCTTCTTGCCGCCGAGACTCCCCTCGTGATCGATCATCATCTCGAACCCGTTCTCGCGGGCGATACACTGCAAAAGCTCGAAGTCGCTCTGCTTGACCTGTTTGCGGACGGACTTCTGGGCCCAACTCGGGAAGACGAGCGAACCGAGCGCTTTAACGCCGAGCACGGCCGCCAGCACCGCCCCCACCGTGTCGACCACCGGTAGGAGACCGTTTTCGAGGCTGACCAGACCCGCAATGGCGGGATCCGGCAGGGCACGGAGCCTGACCAAGGGGACCTCCATGGCGAACAACCGCGGCCGCGGCATCCCGCGCTGTAGCCGCTCGATGCGGTCCTGCGCCACCACGGTCAGTGACGGCACGCCGCTACTCGGAAACGAGGCCGAGTGCGACACGATATCCCCGACGAAGACCTGTTGCAGCGGGTCCGGGGCATAGCCGATCTCGAGCTTCAGCTCGCGACCCAAGGAGAGCAGCTCGTGGTCTAACCAGCGCAGCCGCTCGTTGACCAAGGTCAGCTCCACGCGATCGGAGCCTTCGATACCCGTTTGATAGTTGACACCCGAGATCGAAGCGCGCAGCGCGGCCGGGATCGGCTCGCCGCTGATCTGCACGCGGAATTCCGGTGCGTAGCGCAGCTTCGCCAGGTTCATTGATAAACTTCCCCGCTCTCCGGATCGCGGAAAGGAAGCTGTGGGATGACGAGCCGCAGCCCCGCGGGCAAGGACCTCGGATCATCGATGCCGTTGCTGAGCGCGATCGGTCGCCAGAGGGCGGGGTTGCCGTACAGTTGTCCCGCGATGCTGCTGGCGGTCTCCCCTTGAGAGACGATATGGATCTTCGAGAAATCGGCCGTCTCGCGCTTCACCTCCTTGGCCTCGAGGTCCACGTTGGTGAATCTGTTGAAGGTGACCTGGAGCCGCGCGCGCACCGGCGTACCGTCGGGCAAGAAAAGGATGAAGCGCTGACTGGCTCGCGCGAGGACACAGGTAAAGGTCAGCGTGCCCCACGTGAATATCAGGACGGGCGGGGCATGGATGGTGGGCTCGATATCCATGAGGTGAATGAGCTTATCGGTCAGCCTGCGCACATTCTCCCCGGCCCGGTTCAGCACCTTGCTGCCCTCGCGGTGCGCTTCATAGGTGTCGACCAGGAGCTCCATCTCCAGGGTCTGCATATTCCCGTGCACGAACTGGATGATCGGCGCGCCGAGCCCCGGCACGCCGGTCTGGGCAAAGTTGATGTCCCGATTGACGGTGTACTCCTCCGGGTTGAACATCACCGGGATCCTGTCGTCCGTCACGGTATTGGTGATGATCGCCTTCTCCGGCATCGCTAAAACCTCCCGAGCCGCTCGCGCTGGGCGATGATGCGGCGATCGATGCCCTCGATCACCTGCTCGGTCAATCGGTCCACGTCAAGCGCCGGCGCCGCCGTCACAGGACTGCCCGGACCCGGGCCGGTGACATGGCGATTGGCTGAACGCAGCGACGTTTGCACTGGGCCAGCGTCCACCGCCTCGGCATTGAAAGAGACCGGTGCCATGCGCCGAAGCACACGCGGCACGGGCGTGTCGATAGACAACGTGGGACTACGGGGCCTGGCCGCAGGCTCGATGCGCCGAGCTCGGGCCTTGACGTGCTCGATGAGCGTCTCCGCCATCAGGCGTACAGGGTTCAGGCACGGCGGATAGGAGACGATCGATGGTGTTTCGCCGCTGGGTCCACCGGACGCGATGCCTCGCCGCTTCGCTTGCAGCCGTATCGCGATCCGCGGTGCTATCGTCACGGTGGATCGGTGCCAGTGGTGGTGCATGAAGCTCTGCAGCTTCCAGCGCCGTGCAAGCGTCATCGACAGCGGCGATCGCCTTTGGAGCGAACACAGGGTGTAACGGCGCGCGATCCACTCCGCGAACCGTGCATGACGCGACGCGGCCGCTAATGACCCGATCCCACGCGGCATGATTGGCTTGCTGCCAGCCATTATCATTAACGGTTTCACTCCTCGTTCATTTGCCGGTTGATGGCCGAGATCTCGGAGACCCATCGGCGCCGCTCGCCATGTTCCATGCCCATGATCTCGCCATGTCCCCAGTGAAAGTGATACGCCACAAAGGCTACCTCCTCGCGGAGTTGATCGAAGGGGTAGCCTAAGACCCCCCCAGGCTCGGCCGCTCCACCTCGAAGGCATGCTGGCACTGGGGACAGGTCACGGGCAGGTGACCGTTGCCCACCTGGTTGATCTCGTTGTAGAGGTTCTGGAGGTATGCGAGATCCGCGGCGAAGAGCCCTTCGATGGTCTTGGGGGTGATGGGATTGATCCCACCGAGCCGGTTGACGACCCGAGACAGCAGGATCACCACCAGATAGGCCGCGTTCTTCTGCACGCGGGGATCCTTGAGGGGCAGGATCTCGTCGGCGGCCGTGGCCAGCCGCATCACGCCCTCGCGGTGCATCGCACCTTCTTCGTCGACGAACCCCATCGGGAGGGTAAATTCGTGCTCGGTCTGAAACATGGCTAGCTCCTCACCCGTTCGACGCCTTCGTTTGTCAGCTCCAGCGTCTCGATGGCCACCTCGCTCTTCTCGGCATCGAGGTCCGGGCCGTCGTACTTGGTGGGCCAGGCGTTGAAGAAATTCCAGCGCGCGTTCTCGTTGCCTTGGTCGTCGATAATCACGATGGAGCCGTTCTTGCGCTCAACATTCCCCAATACTGCTTGCCGGTGCCAGTTATACAGATCCGTGTCATCGGTCATCCCCCACTTCAGGCTGATGTTGCTGTACTTGGTGAGCCCGGGGAGCTTGCGCGGGGTAGTATTCTCCCCGCCCTCGCGGTGCTCGATGACATCGATGGTGGAATCGAAGCCGCTGCACATCTGGAATGCGGCGCGGGCGATGCCGTCGATCTCGACCAGGAAGTTGTAGGGGCGGTACGGGTCGATCCGTCGTGCTAGTGCCATAATTTGTTCCTCCTCGCGTTCAGGCCGCAGAGCCAGTCAGTTGAGAGATCCGGAAGATCACGAATTCCGCAGGTCTGACGATGGCCACGCCGATCTCCGTGATCACCTGTCCGAGCGCCCGAACACCGTCCGTATTGATGGTCTCGTCGCACTTGACGAAGAAGGCCTGCTCGGGCGTATTGCCGAACAAGGCCCCGTCGCGCCAGACGATGGTCAGGAATGCGGTGACGCTGCGGATGATCCGCTGCCAGAGCGCCGGGTTATTGGGCTCGAAGACGACGAAGTTGGTGCCCTCCTCGATGGACTCGCGCAGGAAAACCATCAAGCGGCGGACATTGATGTACTTGAACTCGCCGTTAGCATCGCCACCGAGCGTGCGTGCTCCCCAGACGCGGATGTCCCCGTTGAAGCTTCGGATCACGTTGATGCCGGCCGGGTTGAGGCCGTCGTGCTCGTTCTTGCTGACGGGGTATTCGAGACCCAGCGCACCCCGGACGCCGACATTGGCCGGAGCCTTGTGCACGCCGCGCTCGGCATCCACCCGCGCATAGATACCGGCCATGTGCCCGCTCGGCGGAACGAAGTCCGCCTCGTTCGTGATGGGATCGAAGACCTTGATCCAGGGAAAGTACAGGGCGGAAAAGATCGCGATGTCTTTGCTCGGCGCCAGAGCACCCTTTGCAACGTTAACGTCGGGCGAGACCCCCGGCGTCACATGTTGGCCGTCGATAATGGCGAACCGATCCTTCATTCTTTCACAGTGCTCTATCACCTTGAGCTGGACGGGTGCTTCCAAGGCCCCCGGCGCCGCGACGATGGCGATCTCGTCGATGGCCTCCAGTTTCTGTAAGGCATCCCCGACACTAGCGACATTGTTTAGAGCATCCACGCGGATCACCCGGGCACGCGTGCCTCCGTTGTTGAAGAACCCGAAGACCGCGTGCGCCAGCGTTTTGTTCGCCGTATGGAAATCGCCGAACTTCGTCTTGAACTGCTCGAAGTTGGTAACGAGCTGCGGCTCGTCTGTAGGGACAAGGTCAAAAAAATCCTTTGGCACGGTGCTCTCCGGGTCCAGCGGCCGCCCCGGTCGGAAGGGCATCACGAATGCCTTTTCGTCGCTGACCGGCGGAGCGGGATTGATCGCTAAAGGATTCACGACACCGAGGAACGCGGCCGTGCTCGTCCCGACCCCCGCGATAGGCGGCGTGCCGGGAACCTCTTCGACGTAGACACCGGGTGATAGATAAACTGGCATAGCAGCCTCCTCTGACTTAGATGGGCAGACTCACATCGTAGGTATCAAGCGGCGTGCGCGGGACCTGGATCGCCTGATCCAGGGTGACGAACCCGGTGGCCGCCGCCCGCAGCGTATAAGATCCCGGCTCCAGCCCGGCGAACCGGAATCGCCCCTCGCCATCGGTCTGCACCGTGCGATCGAGCTCCAACATGGTCACCTCCGCATTGCCGATGGGCGCAAGCGTCGCGGCCTCTCTCACAGTGCCCGCGATCTCGAACACAACTTCTTGAGTCCCCGGCACATCCTTGATCTCGAGCCGAATCTCCTTGGTGACGACCGGCGGCCCCTCGGGCAGCTCCAACGGGAACGCCATCGCAATGGTTGCTAGGAGCGTAAAGGCGGGTCGCGGCGGCGTGCCGAGCGCCGACCAAAACTCGCCCATGTTCGGCTTGCTGTCCATCTGGGCGACCAAGGTGAGTGGTGCGAACGGCTGATCGATCAGACTCCCTTTAAGATAATCGCCCACGTCGGGAACCGTGCCAAAGCGGCTCAGCCACTGGAGGGCCTGGCCGAGCAGCCGGTGTTCTTCCGCGACCCGGAGCGCCCCGGGCTGGTTCGACCAGGTGGTGACGAGGTAGGTGCAGTCCACCCGCAGCGGCGGGAAGCGCCGGACGAAGAGATCCGCCACTTTCTCCGAGTGCGGCACCTGATCGCGCCGCGCGCGGTTCTCTTTCACCTCGAAGAGAAAGAGGTTCACGGTCGGCTGCCCCGGTGCAAAGTTTCTATCCGGTGTCTCGAAGCTCACGTCCGCATCGCGCAGCTCGGTCGGCGCTGCCTGGTCGTCCAGGATGGCCATCAGGGTGCTGTCGAGGTCGTGGAACATGGTGTTCTTTTTATGTGTTCGATGCTTTAGTTTTCGTACTGTGCGCGATTTTAACTCTTGTAAAACCTTCGTAGCATCGGTGGAGCGCAGCGAAACCCATCATTCCACCCCCACCGAATTCATGTCTCGTAACCCCGAACCAGCCCAATCACCTGGATACAGACCCAACCGCTCGAAGCGGTAAAACGACGAAAATGGCGAGTCCACCACCCGCGGAACATAACCATGCTTGACCGGGTTGTAATGGATGTAATCCACATGACGCTGGTAATCCAGCCCATCCCTCGCATGCTCCCAAAACCGCCGCTGCCACAAATCTGTCGGGAACGGATTTGGACGCCCTGCGCCCGAAGGGCAGCCGCCAGGATGGTGGCTGTCAAATCCCCGTTCCCCCTTATTTAAACGGCTTTTGGAACGGCGTTCGGTCTTGGGCAGTTGGCGAGAAAAGTCCGCTTTGATCTGTCGCCCGCGGCTGTCGTCGTCACCCTCGGGCAATGTCCAGATACGGGGCAAGTGGTCAGGCAATATCATGACAGCCTCCATCGTAAACGGGTGGGCGTGCTCCACCTCGCGGAAAGCAGTTCGCAATTCTTGAATGTTTTCAGTCAATAGCCGACTCTGGCGCTTCACCAATGCCACTGTGAAGAAATGGCATCGCTGCGCTCTACCCATCCTACGCGGGCTACGCGGGCTTAGGTGTACGAACCACATAGCGGTCCTCGTCTAACTCGGAAACATCCAGTGCCACTTGTTCTGGTGGAGCATCTGGCGACAGTAGCCACATGAGGTATGGGTTGGATCCTTCGAGCGGCATCAAGCAACGTACTCCAAGATTGCTGCAGACGCGCTGCGCGAACTCGACCATATCATCGCACCCTATACTGATATGCTCGGTCTGAATGGACAGAAGCTCACCGAAGTCGCCTCCGACGGTACTTACTACGCACACGACCTCTGCAGCCTCGCGCGACGGATATTGAGCAATGTCATAAATTACCGCAATTTTCTCCGTTGGTACGGAGAGCACACCCTGCAGAGCCCGTTTCACCTTCGAAACATCAACTGGCCGCTCTAATACCAAATCGACGCCTGTGAGGTCCATCACGGTAGGGATCTCCACACCTTAAAAGCAGCTTTTATCTCGGCCGCCCCAACGTTCCTCATCTTACCCAGGATGCCACGGGTCGCTTGCGTGTTACCGAACTTGTTAAAGACACCGAGTGCTTTAAATGCGCCTCGATTGAGTTGGACAAAACCGTTTCCTGAGATTGGGAATAAATGTCCCTCCTGGAAGCCATACACCCTTCCGTTGATCTCGAATGTGTTGCCGACTCGCTTGGCAAGCCCCTTGTTGATCGCGGCAACATCCCCGGCCACGTCAACCCCCGGTTTGATTACCGTATTGACTTCCTTCGTTGTAGTCCCCTGCGTAACTCCAGTCGCAGTGTGCCGCCGGCTCGGCGAGCGGAGCGGTTGCTTGGGAGCTTCGTAACCGATGGCTGGCGGCAATGCCTTGGGCAATGCCTTGGGCGATGATGCGCCGCGCAGCCCGCGCAGCTTGTCGGCCAGGGAACTCAGCGCTCTTTTGCCCAGGTCTTTGATCTTTCCGAACAACTTCAGAATCGGCCCAGTCAGCAAACTCAAAGCTGCGGCCAGCACGGTCAGGAATTTAGCCAGTCCGCCGGTGATGAAGCCTATACCGCCGGCCGGTGAGCCTTGCTCCCCGGTCGTGTTCTTCTTGCCCTCGGCCAGGCTCTCGGGGTCGAGCATCAGCGAAGCCAGGGCGGTGAGGGGGTCCAGCTCGTTGGTGCCGGTACCTGTGCCGGTGCCCTCCATGCCTTCCGCCTTCTCCTTACTGCCTGTTTCGCCCGGCTTGTCGCCTGCTTTGCCCTCTTTGCCTTCTCCTTCCTCGGCTTCTCCGGATTCCGACTCGCCCTGGCCGAATTCGCGTGTGTATGTCGGTTCCTCCCCGGTGTAAATTGACTGTCCCTCCTCGAATCCTGTACCGAGATCTTCTCCGATCCCAAGAGCCTCGCCGACGTCCTCGAGGTTCAGCAAATCAAGCTGCACCTGTGCGACTGCCTTTTCCTTGCCTGTGCCTTTGCGCACGTTCTCGCCGATCCAATTCCTCCCGTTCCACCGCAATGTTCCTTCGACAACCCAGCCTTTGCTCGCAGCGATGAGCCTGGCTTCGTCTTCCGTTTCTCTGCCTGTGAAACCTTCCACGATGAAAGTTCTCCGGTCGCTTTTGGCTTCATCGCGTTGAACCATCGGTCCGGTTCGCTGTTGTGGGCAGCCCGCGCGGCCCACAGTCCAAGCTTCGGCTGATGCGCGGGCTTCGCGCTCAGCCGAGTCATTCGGAGACGACACGCGTAAAGGAGCCGAACCGCTCGTTGCTTGCCCCTGTTGAATCGTGTGCGCCAGCTCGTGCGCGAGAAGCCTGCGCCCGATATGGGTCTTCGGGGCATATTTATTTGCGCCGAAGACCACGTTGCGGCCAATCGTGTAGGCCAGCGCATGCACCGCCCGCGCCGATTCCGCTGCTTTTGTATCGGTATGCACCCGCACCTGCCCAAAATCATGACCGAAACGAGACTCCATGGACGCGCGGGTGGCAGAGTCCAGTGGCTGTCCGCTACTGTTCAGCACAGAGCGAACGATGGGTGGTACATCATTTCCATGGGAGGCTGTGTGATTCGATTGCACCAATTCGCTCACCGCCCGATTACCCGCAGCGTGCTGCAGGTCCAACACATCAGCGTGTGGGCCAGACCCAGCGCTGTGGCGCGCCGATGGCTGTGAGCGCTCTTCACTTCGCCGGGAATTCTTGCCTTTGGATGTGTGCGTTGCAGTCTGCCCGCCCATATGACACCACTAATGGAAACTGCCCTTTTGCTGCGAACGGACATGCTCTGTCGAATCTATGCTTGGCTTTCTATCCGTCACCCCGGCGGAAGCCGGGGTCCAGTGAGGCATATAAAGTTTATGAAGTCCCGGCTGGAAGCCGCCCCGGTTTCCACCGGGGTGACGGCGCCGCATGACGTCGGAAAAAGAATAATCTATGACCGTTGTAGGTATGGGTATACGATTATTCATCGTGCGAGCCTGGCTATTTCTCGCGGTTCTTGTCTAACCCCATCGAACTCGGGCTCCGACAAGGTCTTCCCCATCTTCTGATGCTCGCGCCGTGTGGCCTGAAATAGATGCGCCATCGCGACGGGGCTCTCCTCCTCGGCCGCTAGAAACGCGCTCGCCAGCGCGATGTTCTTGATATTGCCGCCGCTCAGCTTGAACTGGCGGGCCAGGAAGTCGAGATCGATATCGGCGTCCAGCGGTGTTTCGGCGGGCCAGATGCCGGTCCAGATCTGTCTGCGGCTCGCCTCGTCGGGAAACGGGAAATACACGGTGAAAGCCAGGCGGCGCATGAAGGCATCATCCAGGTTCTGGCGCAGATTGGTGGCAAGGATCGCGATGCCGTCGTACTCCTCCATCTTCTGCAAGAGGTACGAAATCTCGATGTTGGCGTAGCGGTCGTGCGA
>Ga0136623_10000199_pt1 | contig 16315 bp, 16 predicted proteins | sample AntDrymUQ4492106_2_FD_104656 | JGI IMG/M metagenome (GOLD analysis project Ga0136623, IMG submission 104656) | Polar desert sand microbial communities from Dry Valleys, Antarctica - metaG UQ449 (21.06) | ecosystem: Environmental > Terrestrial > Soil > Desert | place: Antarctica: Dry Valley...
CCGGGGGAAGCAAGGGCTCCCGCCGGGGCGCAAGGGGGAGGCGGGCCGGGCTTTCGGTTGCCCGGCGCCCGGCCCCGCTCCGCTATGCGGCCCCCACAGCCACGGCCTCAGTGTCGGATGCGCTGCGGCCTCTTGCAAGGGGCATGGGACCGAGCCGCGAAAGTATTTCTGTCACTCTCTTACCGGCCGCTCATACGGCTACAGCGCGCACCGAAGAGAGGCCATAGAGGCGGACCAAGTCGGCCATGAACGGCTGCGGGACTCTCCGATCCTCGGCCGTGAAACGGAGAAAGCGCCAGCCGCGGCTCTCGAACGCGTTCTGCCGGCGATGGTCATGTAGCCACTCCGCCAGGGCCGAATGGCACTCATAACCGTCGGCCTCGAGGGCAATCAGCTTGTGTGGGTAGGCGGCATCGAGTCTCCCGAGCACAACGCCATGCTCCCGCAGCTCGAACTGGCGCACGGGTGAGGGCAGACCCGCCCTCGCGATGACCTCGAGCATCGCATCCTCAAGCTCGCTCTCGGTAGGCGGACCTGGTTCGAGGTTGTCCAGGTGGCCCAAGAGGGCGCGCAGAACCGCCGTCCCCGGCCTCCCGCTGATCCCGCCGCGCCGGAGCTGATCGATGAGCAGCGGCTGCGTCACCTTGTTGCGGGCGAGCGCGTCGGCCGCGGCCCGTGCCACCAGCTTGGAGGACACGAGGCCGCCGAGATCGAGGAGGGTCCGGGCGGGCGTTGTCACCGGCAGGCCGCCGACGGTGGTCACGTCCTCAAGGGGCAGGTAATTCGTTCGGTGCACGATCACGCCTTCTGGCGCTCGCACGAAAGATCGCATCGTGACCACCTCTACCGCCTGAGGTCTGAAGCCCAGCAGGCCATGGACCACCGCAGCGGAACGCCCGGCCACCACTCCCTCAAGCAGGAGGCACGCTTGCATCAGCTCTTGCCGGGAGGAGGTCGGGGCTCCGTCGATGAAGTAGAGCCTAGGCCCGATCCGTACCCAGACCCCGGAACGCACTCGTCGTTTGATCGCATCGGTCGACATCCCGCAAGCGAGCGCCTGGACGCGCGTGATGAATCCGAACTGCGCCCGGGCGTGCTCCCTGCAGCGGGCATCAGGCGTCGAGGGGCTCATGGGTCAATCCACGCACACACCTGTGACAGTCCCAGGCTCCCCAGCCTCTGTGACAGTCCCATGCTCCCCAGCCTCGCGCCCGCCTCGGGGGCCGAGTAGGGGGCTGAGCCTGCCTTGGCCCCGCGCCCCCAATCTGGCTTTGTGTCAGGAATCGTGCGGAATCCGCCCCTAATCTGGCAAAGAGCCAGCTCAGGGGCGGTCGCGCTGGCCCGAGCGGGGGCCGAGTAGGGGGCTGAGCCTGCCTTGGCCCCGCGCCCCCAATCTGGCTTTGTGTCAGGAATCGTGCGGAATCCGCCCCTAATCTGGCAAAGAGCCAGCTCAGGGGCGGTCGCGCAGGCCGAAGTCACGGGCCCGGGCCAGGGCCCCGATTAGATCGGGGGGCAGGGGGTCCTCGACCTCCACGGCCCGGCCGTCGTCCGGGTGCTGGAAACGCAGCCGGACGGCGTGGAGGAAGGGCCTGGTGAGGCCGAGAGCCCGGGCGAGCTCGGTGGCCCCTCCATAGAGCCGGTCGCCGAGGACCGGGTTACCCAGGTGGGAGAGGTGGACCCTGATCTGATGGGTCCTCCCGGTCTCGAGCGTCACCTCCAGCAGGGCCGCGGCATCGTAGGAGGACAGGACCCGGTAGTGGGTCACCGCAGCCCGCCCCTCGGGAACGACCGCCATCACCCTCCGCTTCACCGGGTGGCGTCCGACCGGGGCGTCGACCGTGCCCGAGGGGGCCGGGAGGGCTCCTCGCACCAGAGCCAGATAGGTCCGCTCGACCGAGCGGGCCCGCAGGGCCGCGACCAGAAAGCGGTGGGCGTCGTCGTCCTTGGCGACCAGCAACGCGCCCGAGGTGTCCTTGTCGAGCCGATGCACTATTCCGGGGCGCCTGGAACCCTGCGCCGACAGCGGCACCCCCAGGCCCAGAAGCGCGTTGACCAGTGTCCCCCCCGCGTGGGAGGAGTCGGGGTGGGCAACCATGCCGGGGGGCTTCGACACGACCAGCACCCGGTCGTCCTCGTAGAGGAGAGAAATGGGGATCTGCTCGGCGGCCGGGGCTGCCTCCTCGCCCATGGCGACGGGACCCTCGATCACGTCGCCCTGCTCGAGGCGATAGCTGGGACGCACGACGGCGCCTGCGACGGTTACCTCCCCGGCCTTGAGCGCCCTCTGCACCCGCGCCCGCGTGACTCCGGAATGGCGAGTCACTACCACGTCGACTCGCTCGCCCTCCTCCTCGGGGCCCACCACCACGTGGATCACCAGTGCACCTCCCGGTAAATAGGCTCACATTCGAGCGCCCCTGCATCCCCGCTCGCGTGGTTTCTTGTCGCTCACGTATCTTCCAGGTACGCTCACTCCTCGCGCCTAGCGACCAAGGCGCGGTGACGCTCTCGGTGCCGACCGTATTCCCGGTGCGGAGCATTAAGCCGGCCGGGCGCGGGCTCCGAACAGCAGCACAAGGGCGACCCCCACCACTATGCAGGAGTCGGCGACGTTGAACACCGGCCACACCTGGAGGTCGACGAAGTCCACGACCCGGCCCCCGTAGTCGCGGACGATCCGATCCAACAGGTTTCCGGTTCCGCCCCCCACGATCAGCCCGAGGGCTGCCGCCACCCGGGCGTCCTCGACCCCCCGGGCCCACACCAGCACCGCCACGATGATGACGACGGTGGCGGCGAGAAAGAACAGCGGGAACCCTTGACCGAGGCCAAAGACGCCCCCCGAGTTGAAGGCCAGCCTCAACGTCACCGCCCCCGGGACGAGATCGATCGGCCCGTCCCGCAGCCCGTCGAGAGCAAGCTCCTTTGTTATCTGGTCGGCGAGCACCGCAAGGCCCGCCACGGGGACGAGCAGCCGATAGACTCTCAGGGCCTTGCTCAGGCCCCCGCTGGTCGCCTGAGACAGCCCATCCTTCGTGGTCGCCCGAGGCGACCCATCATCTGACACGCTCCTCGCGGCGCTTGCAGTCCTGGCATAACGAGACGTGGGGCAGGGTCCGCAGCCGGGCTGCAGTGATCGAGCGCCCGCATCGCTCGCAGGAGCCATAGCTGCCGTCGCCGATGCGCATTAGGGCCTTGTCGATCTGAGCGACGAGATCGCGGCTGTTGTTCTGAAGCGACAGGTCCCGCTCCCGTTCGAAGGTTGCCGTGCCGGCGTCGGCGAAGTCCTCGCTGAGGGCGACTTCGCCGGAGAGGTCTGATTGGGTGCCCCTGAAGGTCTCGAGGTCGATCTCGGCGATCTGGCGCTGGAGCTCCGAGCGCGTCTTCTCGAGTTTCTTGTGCACCGTAGCCAGCCTCTTCTCGGACAGAACCGGGCGGGCCGCTCTGGAGGCAGGGGGCCGGGACGTGGTCGCCTTCTTGCGAGGAGTCCTCGCGGCGGGACTCTTCTTGGGAGCCGCAGCTTTGCTCGTAGCCGCCTTCTTCATGGGGCTCTTTCGAGCGGAGGTCTTCGGTGGAGGGCTTTTCTCAGTAGAAGCCCCATCCGAGGCCGGGGGTTTCGCCGCCTTCTTGGCCGGCTTGCTAACCGTGCTCTTGGAGGAGGCCTTCTTGGTGGAAGTCTTCTTCGCGGCGTTCTTGGCCGAGGCCTTCTGTGCGCTCGGGCCCTCCACACGCGTGGTCTGCTGAGCCCCGCTCCGAGCCGTCTTGGCGGGGCTCTTCTTGGCGCTGCTCGCGCTCTGCCTCTTCTTTCCCGGGCTCATGGGCGCGGGAACCTAACACAGGCCCAGGCGCCTAGAGGACGGCGGGGGTCACGCTATCTTTGGCCCCATGCCTGAGCCCCTCTACCGGAAAGTCGACGCCCGGGTCTCGTGGCCCGAGCTCGAGGAGCGCGTCCTGCGCCGGTGGAAGCAGGAGCGAGTGTTCGAGGCCTCGCTGGAAGAAAGGGCTGGAGAGCAGGAGTGGGTCTTCTATGAGGGCCCCCCCACGGCCAACGGCCGTCCCGGCATCCACCACGTCGAAGCGCGCACCTTCAAAGATCTCTTCTGCCGCTTCCAGACCATGCGCGGCCGGCTCGTCTACCGCAAGGGGGGCTGGGACTGCCACGGCCTGGGCGTGGAGATCGACGCCGAGAAGAAATTGGGCATCACGCACAAACGCCAGATCGAGGAGGAGGTCGGCATCGCGGCCTTCGTGGAGCTGTGCCGGGAGTCGGTCACCGAATACGTCGACGACTGGGCCCGGCTGACCGACCGCATCGGCTTCTGGCTCGATCTCGACGGTGCCTACTGGACCATGTCGCGCGACTACGTCGAGAGCGTGTGGTGGCTGCTCAAGCAGATCTGGGACAAGGGACTCCTGGAGGAGGATTTCAAGGTCGTCCCCTACTGCCCTCGTTGCGAGACCGCGCTCTCCTCACACGAGCAGCATCAGCCCGATGCCTACAAGACGGTCGAGGATCCTTCCGTATACGTTCGCTTCCCGCTCGAGGACGAGCCGGGCACCTCTCTGCTCGTTTGGACCACGACCCCCTGGACCCTGCTGGCCAACATGGCGGCCGCGGTGGGGCCCGGGATCGACTATGTCAAAGCGCAAGACCCCCTCGCCCCGGGCCACTTCCTGATCGTGGCGGAGGCCCGCGCCGCGGCCCTCTTCGGCGAGGGCTTTTCTGTAGTTTCCTCCTACAAGGGGCAGGACCTGGTCGGCCGGGCCTATCGTCCGCCCTTCGGCTTCGTGCCTAAAGAAGGCAGCGCCCACACCGTCACTCACGGGAATTTCGTTACCACCGATGACGGCTCGGGCATCGTCCATCTCGCGCCCTACGGCGAAGAGGACATGGGAGTGGCGAAGCGCGACAACCTCCCCATCGTGCAAGTGATCGACGCCTCGGGCCAAGTAATCGAGCGGGGCGAGCCGTTCTCGGGCTTGGGAGTTAAAGAGGCCGATCCCCGCATCGTCGAGGACTTGAAGGAGCGCCAGCTGTTGTTCCGCTCCGAGCTCTACTCGCACGCCTACCCGCACTGCTGGAGATGCGACACGCCGCTGCTCTACTACCCGCGCAAAGACTTCTACATCCGCACATCGCAAATCAGAAACGAGCTGCAAGCCTCCAACGAGGACACCGAGTGGCAGCCGCCCACGATCAAATACGGACGCTTTGGGGACTGGCTCGCTAACAATGTGGACTGGTCGCTGTCGCGCGACCGTTACTGGGGTACGCCGCTGCCTATCTGGCGCTGCGACAACGAGCATCTCACTTGTGTCGGATCCTTTTCAGAGCTTGAAGAGCTGTCCGGCGACGATCTTTCGGAGCTCGATCCCCACCGTCCTTACATCGACGAGGTCTCATTCGGCTGCCCGCAATGTGGAAAGCAGGCGCGACGGACAAAGAGTGTGATCGATGCGTGGTTCGACTCCGGCTCTATGCCGTTTGCGCAGTGGCACTATCCCTTCGCCAACGAAGACATCTTCGAAGCGCGCTTTCCCGCGGACTTCATCTCCGAAGCAATCGATCAGACGCGCGGCTGGTTCTATTCGCTGCTGGCGGTGGCAACATTGGTGCGAGGCCGCAACTCCTTCAAGAATGTCGTGTGCCTCGGTCACATCGTCGATGCGGAAGGTCGCAAGATGTCCAAGCGGCTCGGAAACGTCATCGATCCGTGGGAGGTCGTCAACAAACACGGCGCCGACGCGCTGCGCTGGTACATGATCACAGGGGGCACTCCGTGGTCGGCGCGTCGCGTGTCCCACGACATCATCCAGGAGTCGCTGCGACGGTACTTGTTGACGCTGTGGAACACGTATTCCTTTTGGGTAACCTACGCGTCGCTGGAAAACTTCGACCCCAAGAACTGCTCTGTTCCGGTGGCGCAGAGATCAGAGCTTGACCGCTGGATACTTGCGGAGCTCGACGACACTGTTCGTCACATGTCGGCCTCGCTCGAGGCGTTCGACGCCACCGGGGCAGGCCGCAGGCTCGATCGTTTGGTGGACGACCTCTCCAATTGGTACGTGAGGCGGTCGCGCCGAAGGTTTTGGAAGTCGGCTGCCGAAGCCGACACGCAGGCCGCGTTCCTGACGCTGTGGGAATGCCTCACAACTATCGCGAAGCTGAGCGCGCCGTTCACTCCCTTCGTCGCAGACGAGATCTACACGAACCTCACAAGCACCGGGGCCGAGGAGTATCCGTCCGTCCATCTCGCCCGCTGGCCGCAGCCAGACGGCGCTCGCACGAACGACTCGCTGCGAACCGGAATGGCGCTCGCGCGGCGGCTGGTGGCTCTGGGACGCGCGGCCCGCACCGACGCCCGCGTCAGAGTCCGTCAACCGCTGTCGCGCGCGCTGATCGTCATGCCGCGCGCCGAGGCCGAGCGGCTCGAAGGTCTCGAGCCTCTGGTGGCGGAGGAGCTCAACGTCAAGGCAGTGGAAGTCGCTCACGGGCTTCAGGAGCTGGTCACCTACTCGGTCAGACCCAACTTCAAGCTGCTCGGCCCCCGATTTGGTGGCAGAGTCAAGGATGTCGCCCGCGCTCTGTCGGCGCTCGACGCCCAGGCGCTCACAGAGTCCTTGGAGTCCACCGGTGCAGCGGTCGTCGATCTCGACGGCGAGCCCGTGTCGCTGTCCGCGGACGAGCTCGACGTGCGCATCGAGGGGCGAGAGGGCTTCTCGCTGGCGCGCGAGGGCGCCTACGGCGTGGCCCTGGACCTGGAGCTCGATGCCGAGCTCACCGCCGAGGGCATCGCTCGCGAGGTCGTGCGCGCGGTCCAGGAGCTGCGCAAGTCGAGCGGCCTGGCGGTGTCCGACCGCATCGAGCTGTGGCTCGAATCTGAAGACGAGGCCGTCACCCAAGCTCTCGAGCGACATCGAGACGTCATCGCGGTCGAGGTGCTCGCAACCACTGTGAACGTAAATGAGCAGTCTTCACCCGAGGCTCAAGGGACTGAGTTGGCCCTCGATCAGGGGGCCGTGAGAATCGCCCTCCGATTGGAGAGTGGCTAGCCCTCGTCTTTGAGAGAGAAGCTGCGCCGCAGCCTCTTGCCGAAGGACGCCTCTTCCTCGACCGGAAGCACGACCTCATCCGGTTGGTCGGCCCCGTTGGATACCTCCGGGTGGGGCTCCTCTGCCGAAGCGTCGGTGATCTTGGTGGGTGTGTCGGCGCGCTCTGAAACTCGCACCTCACGTGGGGCGGCACCGCGATGAGGATCGGCGCTGGCCCTGATGGTGGGCGGCTCCTTCTCGGAGAGCACCTCGAGGGCCTTCGCCTGCTGCGTCAGGAATGTTTTCAGCCGCTGCTTGAGCTCGGTCTCGAACGCACGCAGCCCGTCGATCGATGCGTCGAGCTCGCGCCTTCTCGCCTGATGCTCGCGCTCTGTGTCCTGGACCCTGCGCCTGATGTCTGCTTCGCTGGACGCCTTGCGCTCGCGCGACTCCTCGGTGGTCCTGCGAGCGTTCGCCTCCGCCTCCTTGACCATCATCTCGGCCTGGGCGCGCGCCTTGGCCTTGGCCTCCTCGGCCGCCTGCTGCGCGGACACCAGGGTGGTCTTGAGCATCTCTTCGGTCTCTCGACTTGTGGCCACCGCCTGTTCGAGCTCACCGACCCGTTTGTTCATCGCGACGTTCTCGCGCTGGGTGCGTTCCAGCACCTCGGCAACCCGATCCAGGAAGTCATCGACCTCTTCCTGGTTGTAGCCTCGCCACGCGTCGTGAAATCGCTGCTCTTGAATGTCGTCCGCGCCTAGTTCCATGGCGCGAATTATCTCAGATGAAGCGCCCGGAAAGGCGGAATTACTAACAAAGAGCTCCCCTGATGACCGCGAGCGCCAGGAAGATGAACAGCGGCGAGATATCGATGGGTCCCATCGGGGGAATGTAGCGGCGCACGAAGGACATTACGGGATCGGTGACGTCGTAGATGAAGCCGAGTACCGGCTGGAGCGCGGGAGGCGGCGACCACGATCCCATCGTCTGGACCCAGGACAGGATGATGCGCCCGAACAGGATGAAGGTGTAGACGGTCAGGGCCAGGCAGACGATTGATATCATCGGCGCTCAGACCTGATTGAAGAAGCCTCGCTCTTCAAGAAACCTCCTCCGATCTTCGGCCGAAACCGTCACGTCGCGCGGAGTGATCAAAAAGACACGATCCGCTGCCGGCTGCATGGAGCCGTGCAACCCATAGGCCAGCCCCGAGGCGAAGTCGACGAGGCGGCGGCCGAGCTCCTGATCCGCCGACTGCAGATTCATCAACACCGAGAAGCCCTCCCGGAACCTGTCGCCGATCTCCTGGGCGTCGTTGAACGAGGTCGGTTGCACCAGGTGCACGCGCGGAGCCGCTTCCTTGGGCATGGCTCGCACGACCGCGTTGCGGGGGGGTGCGGGGGGCGGCGGCTCGACTCCGTCCGCGCGGGCACGCCCCGGCAGCGGCGTGCTCTCCGCCGGCTCGTAGTCGTAGTCCCCCGGCTCCTCCTCCTCGGCGAGCCCCAGGTAGACGAGCGTCTTCCTCCACATCCCGGCCATGTGTTCAGAGAATAGCCGCAGCCGGGCCGCAACATCCGGTTATGGCCCTGCCCGGGCCGCCCCCCGCGTTTTGAGCGTCTCTCAGTGCCCTAAAGGGCACTCTGAGTCCCATAGAACGCGTCGGGCGGCGAATCTCGCTCAAACCGGCTCGATCACCCCGCGTGGCGTTGCGCCAAATCCAGGGCGGCGGCCCCCAGCACCTCGGCCCCCAGCACGCAGTCCCGTTCAGAGGACCGCTCCAGCGGCGAGTGGCTGATCCCCCCTTGAGAGGCAACAAACAGCATTCCGCAGGGCACTCCGGCGGGCGCCAGGCTCATGGCATCGTGGCCCGCACGGCTGACAAGCTGCGGAGCCTCCAAACCGAGGTCGTCGGCTGCTGCTACGAGTGCGGCGACGACCTCCTCGTCCATGGGAGCCGGGGGCAGGCGCTTGGTCGGCCGCGCCTCGAACTCGCACCCGGTCGCCTCGGCCGCGGCCCGCCCTGCGTCCAGGATGGCATCGGCGGCGGCCGCGATGGCGGCCGCGCTCGCGGCGCGCACGTCGAGGATGCAGCCCGCCTTCCCGGGCACGATGTTGGGCGCCCCGTTCAGCACCCACGCCTCACCGACCGTCGCCACCACGCCTTCTGTAGAGCTCATCACCTCTCTCGCCGCCAGCGCCACCTGCGCCACCGGGAGCAGGGCGTCGCGCCGGTCCTCCGCAGCGGTCGTGCCGGCGTGGTTGGCCTCGCCCGTGACCTCGATGTGGTAGTCGCTCAGCCCCACGATTGCGGTGACCACGCCGACCGGAGCCCCGAGGCGCTCGAGCCTGATCCCCTGCTCGACGTGGAGCTCGAGATAACAGACCATGCGAGCAAGGTTGGCGCGGGCCCCGGGCACTCGTGCCGGGTCGAAGCCGTGTTGTTCGAGCAGGTCCGAAAGCGCTACCCCCTCCGAGTCCCGGGCCGCGGCGATCTCGGCCGGCTGCAGAGTTCCCGCCACCGCCCGACTTCCGGCCATGCCGAGCCCGAAGCGGACTCCTTCCTCGTCGGAGAAGCACACCACCGCAAGGCGTTCGCAGCCGGGGAGCCGCTCGCTGCGGGCGTGCCCCACGACCTCGAGCGCGGCCACGACGCCCAGGGCGCCGTCGAAGCGCCCTCCGTCGGGGACCGTGTCGAGGTGGGAGCCGAGCACGATTGCCGGCTCGAGCCCGCCGAAGCCCCACACGTTTCCGGCCGGGTCCCAAGAGACCTCGAGCCCGGCGTCGCCGGCGCGCTCCGCGAACCAGCGCCGGGCCTGCAGCTCCTGATCGCTCCAGGCGAGCCGCTCCGCGCCGCCCGCGGGGGTGGCTCCGATGCGGTTGACCTCCTCGAGGGCCGACCTCAGGCGCTCTGCGTCGAGCTTCACCAGCGCCTGCCGGCATCCGGCCCGTCCCGCGTCCCAACTTTGGCCCAAAAAGAACCTCTGCGGTCGTTTTTGGGACAAACCTGGGAGAAGCGATCTTCGTCGAGCTTCATGGGCGGCTGCGGGCCCCGAAGATGGCCTCTCCGACACGCACCAGCGTCGCACCCTCTGCGATCGCCACCTCGAAGTCTCGAGTCATGCCCATCGAGAGCCGCTCCAGGCCGTGGCTCCAGGCGAGCTCGGCGAGTTTCCGATAGAAGGGACGAGACTCCTCCGGGTCCTCGGGCCACGGCGGGATAGTCATGAGCCCGGTGGCACGTATTCCCTCGAGGTCGTGGATGTGCGCCAGGAGCCCTGAGATCTCAGAGGGGACGACTCCGTTCTTGGTCGCCTCGCCGGAAACGTTGACCTCGATGAGGACCTCCTGGACAAGACCGCTTCTCTGCGCTCGCGCGTCAATCTCGTCTGCCACGCTGTGCGAATCGACGGAGTGGATCAGTGCGCAGCTCCCGACCACATGGCGCACTTTGTTGCTCTGGAGGTGGCCGACGAAGTGCCATCGTGCGATCGAGCCCAGGGCCGCAACCTTGTCTCTGAGGTCCTGGGCGCGATTCTCGCCGAGGTCCAAGACTCCGGCCGCGACCGCCTCGGCAACAACGTCGGGAGAGAACGTCTTGGACACCGCCACCAGCGTGATCTCGGACTCGTCCCGGCCGCTGTCCGCTGCCGCCGCGGTGATGCGACCCGTCACCTCCGCCAGCCGTTCTGCGAGAGTCACAGTTCCAGCAACGCCACGAATGCGCCCTGGCGGCCGGTGACCATTTCGCGCCGGTAGGAGAAGTAGGAGGAATCGCAGCCGGTGCAGACGGACGAGTCGGCGATGCTGGTCACGCCTGCCCTCCTGAGCGCGGCCTCCGCCGCCGCTCCGGGGTCGACATGACGCTCGTCCGCCACCGGCAAACCGCTTGCTCGGAAGGCGTCCACGACCTCCGGGCCGACCTCGTAGCAGCACGCCCGAATACAGGGACCGATGTAGGCGGTGTGCGCGGCCACCGCCTCGACGCCGCGCTCGATCACGCCCGCGGCGAGGCCGCGCCACCCCCCGTGCAGGACCGCGGCGCAACCCTCGCCCCAGACCACCACGGGGGCGCAGTCGGCGGTAAGGATCCCGGCCACAGGCCCCGGCTCCCTCACCACCAGGACGTCGGCCTCGCCCACCACGCCGGCCTCGCCGGGAGCGATCTCCTTCATGTCGGTGCCGTGAACCTGGCGGCACAAAGCAAGTAGCGCGCCGTCGAAGCCCACGGCCTCAGCCGCGCGCACACGGTTCTGCTCCACCACATCGGGGTCGTCGCCGCCCCGGGCGGCGAGGTTCAGGGAGTTGTAGGGGGCCTCGGAGACTCCACCGTTGCGGTTGGTGAAGGCGACGAGAAGGCCTTGGGCGCGGGCACTCTCGTCCAACAGGATGCCGATGCCTGCCTGGGCGCGGCTGGTGAGACAAGGTTGAAAGTCCATGTTGACCACGATAAGGGGGCCGCCAATGATCGAGTGGTCGTCAGATGATGTATAGCGACATTTGACGACCACTCGACGTCGAGAGGAGGTCACGACATGAGCTTAAAGGCGGTGCTCGAGACCGTCCTCTACTACCGGGAGGGCGAGGAAGCGAGCATGACGTCCTTTTATCGCGACGTGCTTGGGCTCGAGCAGGTTTCGGACGTCGCCTTTCGGATCGGCGACTCGCTCGTGCTGCTATTCGAATCGAAACAGAGCTCCGTGCAATCGTGGCCGCCCGCTCACGGAGCCGAGGGTCCCGGACACGCCTGTTTCTTGTGCGAGCAGGACGACTACGACGGGTGGAAGTCGCGCCTGCAGGCTCGGGGTGTGACGATCATCGACGAGATCACCTGGAACGAGCAGGTCGTCTCCTTCTACTTCAACGACCCTGCGGGCAACGTGCTCGAGATCTCACGAGGGGACATGTGGCCTGCAGGGAGCAGGGGTGGGACGGGCTCATCGGAGCCGGCCCAGATTCCGATTGCCGAGACGATCTCGTACCTGAAGCGGGTGCTGCCCCCTCCTCCGGCTCGGGTTCTCGATGTCGGCTGCGGAAGCGGGGAGCTGCTGCACGCGCTGGGGGCCGAGGGCTATGCGGTGCTCGGAATCGACACCGACGCCGAATCGATCGCGAGGGCCGAGGCTCTTGGCGGGCGAGCGGTCGAGGCCGACTTCCTGTCGTTCGAAGACGAACTCTTCGACGTCGTCTACTTCGGGCGTTCGCTGCACCACGTCTTTCCCCTGAGCGCAGCGCTCGAGCGCGCCCAAGATCTACTGGCTCCCGGTGGTCTGTTGGTCGCGGAGGAGTTCGCCATCGAGTCAGTTGATGCCACCACTGCGCGCTGGCTCTACGACCTCGACTCGGTCTTGCAAGCAGCAGAACTGCTCCGCGCCGATGAGCCGCCGCACCACGCAGGTCATCACGAACCGAGCAACTCCACCGGTCCCCGCGGCCATGCAGACATACACGATCCTTTGGAGCGCTGGCGCATCGAGCACGTCCACGATCCTCCGCTCACAACCGGCCAAGACATGGTGGCCACAATCGCCGCGAGCTTCGAGGTGCGGCTCGTCGAGCGCGTTCCCTATCTCTATCGCAGCTCCTGCGAGCGGCTGGAAGCGAGCGCGCGCGGCACAGCCGTGGGTCGCCGCGTCCTCGAGCTGGAGAGCGCCGGCATCGCAAGCGAAAGCCTTGTCGCAGCCGGGCTGCGCGTGGTCGCGTCCTCCGCCGGTTCGACGGGATAGAACCGTTGGCTCAGAAGCTATGGACGGCGGTCGACGACTACATCGCCGATTTGCTCGTGCGGGCCGATGCACCGCTCCAAGCTGCTCTGGATGAAAGCCTTAAGGCTGGCCTACCTCCACATCAGGTTTCGCCGAGTCAGGGCAAGCTCCTGCAACTCCTGGCCCGCCTGCGGGGGGCGCAGACCATCCTCGAGATCAGCACCCTGGGCGGCTACAGCACAATCTGGCTTGCTCGGGGGCTGGGTATAGGCGGGCGGATGGTCACACTCGAGTCCGATGCCGGGCATGCTGAGATGGCTCGTACCAACATCGCGCGCGCCGGGTTGGCCGAGGTCGTTGAGGTGCGCGTTGGGTCTGCGCTCGATACCCTTCCCCGGCTGGTGCAAGAGGGCGCTGGGCCTTTCGATCTCATCTTCATCGACGCCGACAAAGCGAACAACGACCGCTACCTGCACTGGGCGCTCGAGCTCTCCGACACCGGCACCGTGATGATCGCCGACAACGTCGTGCGCAGCGGAGCCATCGTCGACGAAACTAGCACCGATCCCTCGGTCATGGGCGCCCGGCGCCTCATGGAGGCGCTGGCAGCCGAGCCGCGCGTGAGCGCGACCGCGCTGCAGACCGTGGGCGAGAAGGGCCACGACGGCTTTGTCCTCGCTCTGGTTCTGTAAGAGAGGTCCAGCCGCTTCTCGAGTCCCCGTTGAGCCCAACTCAGCGTGTCATCCTCGCGACATGGCTGATTTCACCACATGATCGTCGATCATGTCGTCCTGGTGGTGCGTGAGCCTGAAAAAGCAGCACAAGACCTCTTAGAGAGATACGGACTCGGCTCAGAACGCGGTCCCTATCACACGTTCTCAGGGACACGAAATTGGAGCGTGCCTCTGACGCCATCCTCATACCTTGAACTTCTCTCGATCGAGGATCGCGAGGTAGCGGAGTCCTCGAAGCCGGGGCGGCGGGTGATCGAGTGCGAACAGGCAGGAGGAGTTCTTCTTACCTGGGCCATCCTGGTGGAAGACGTGGAGGTCGTATCCCAACGTCTGGGGATTGAGATCTTCGACTACACCAAGAGGGACGAGAATGGGACTCTGCGCGGGTGGAGGTCTGTATCGGGACCTCCATACCTGCCCTTCTTCATCGACTGGCCCAACAACGAGGGGCGTCTTCAACGGTGGCAGAACATGTACGACCGGGTAGGGCACAAGTGCGCCCCGACCAGCTTCTCCAGCCTGACGATCAGCGGCTCGGCGCGCGAGATGCGAGAGTGGATCGGTCCTCATAGTTTGCCTTTGCGATTCATCGACGGTACAAGAGGGCTGGTGGAGGCTCGGATCGCTACCACCGCCGGCGAAGTAGTCATCTCGTGAAGGGCGATTTGGGTGTGCGCGGCGTTAGCTTGATCTCAGCGCCGATTACCTCGAGGGCCTCGTCTCGTAAGGTCTCCTTGATGACGTCGCGCCCAAGAATTGAGAAGACCTGCCGGCACGGCAATAAAAAAGGGGCTCGGGCCGCGTGGACCCGAGCCCCAGTTGCCGCCGGTGCTAGCGGCGGTGTTGCGTGAGAACGCTGAGGCGCTCCCGGTACTCCTCGTCCGAGATCTCACCGCGTGCGTAGCGTTCGGCGAGCACTCCCTCTGCCGTAGCCCTCATGTGCGGCGGGCCCCACGATCTGCGGCCCCTGAAGAGCGCAAAAGCCACGCCCCCGAACAGGAGCAGCCAGAAGAGGGGAAAGATGGGCCACCATGGACCGGGCCCTCCCTCCCATCCACCGGCGCCGGCAAGTGTCTCTGCTGCCATGACCATGTCCATCGAAAACCTCCTGTTACTCGCCGGCCGGACCCTCCGACCGGGCTTTGCTCCAACAACTCACATGGTCGTTGAGCAAGGCCGAGAAGTAATCAGTCACAGGGACGGTCTTGTGCTACCGCAGCCGGCGAATGCGAGTGCGGGACTACTACCGCGTCGGAGGTAGTCGCTCAGCCGAGCCAGCCGGGGCGAACCAAGCCGGACTCGTACGCAAGCACCACCAGCTGGGCTCGGTCGCGGGCATTGAGCTTCACCATGGCGCGGCTGACGTGGGTCTTGGCGGTGGCGGGGCTCACCACCAGGCGCCGGGCGATCTCTTCGTTCGAGAGCCCTTCGGCGACGAGGGCCATCACCTCTCGTTCCCGATCCGTAAGCCGCTTCAGCTCCGCAGCATCACGGGGCTGCTTGGCGCGCGTCGCAAAGGTCGCTATGAGCCGTCTCGTCACGCCCGGAGAAAGCAGCGCATCACCCGCGGCGACCGATCGCACTGCATGGATGAGCTCCGCGGGCTCGGTGTTCTTGACGAGAAACCCGCTCGCGCCCGCACGCAACGCTTCGAACACGTATTCGTCGAGATCGAAGGTGGTGAGGATGACGATGGCTACGTCGGCGAGCGCCTGGTCCCCGGCGATGCTGCGCGCCGCGGCCAGCCCGTCGACGCCGGGCATGCGGATGTCCATCAGCACGACATCGGGCCTCAGCTCGCCGGTGAGACGAGTGGCCTCGGCGCCGTCTGCAGCCTCGCCCACAACTTCGATGTCGTCCTGCGCGTCGAGCAGCGCCCTGAACCCGGCGCGCACCAGTGCCTGATCGTCGGCAAGCAGCACCCGAATCACGGGCATTCCCGGGCCGAGTGGTGGCCAGATGATCTATATGACCATCTCACGACCACTCGGCACCATCACTATCGGCGGCTGGAACTGCGGGCAGGGGAAGTCTGGCCACAACACGAAAACCGCCCTCCGGCTTGGGACCCGCCTCGAGGCCCCCGCCCAGCGCGACCGCCCGTTCTCGCATTCCCGCAATGCCGTTGCCGCTCCCCGCGGTGTTTCCGGCGGGGCCGCCGCGACCATCGTCCTCTACCTCCACAATGAGTTCTTCTCCGTAGGAGATGAGAACCGTGGCCTTAGCAGGCCCGGCGTGCCGAGTGACGTTCGTGAGTGCCTCCTGCACTATGCGAAAGGAGGCCAGATCGGTTCCCGCAGGCAGTGGCCGCGAGTCGCCGTGGATGCGCGCGCTAACTTCGATCCCTGTGGCGTTCGCCTTGCGCACGAGATCGTCGAGGTGCGAGAGCCCGGTGGCGGGGGTAAGAGGCGATGTCTCGTCACCTTGGCGCAGGATGTCCAGCACCGAGCGCAGCTCGCCCAAGGCGTCGTTGCTCGCCTGCTTGATCGCGCTGAGTGCCGTGCGGGCCTGACCCGGCTGTTGATCCATCAGGTGAAGCGCAACACCAGCCTGCACGTTGATGAGTGAAATGTTGTGGGCCAGGACATCGTGCAACTCCTGTGCGATACGCAGGCGCTCTTCGCTTGCACGGCGCTTTGCCTCCTCCGCGCGCGTGCGCGCGTACTCATGGGCGCGCTCCCTTCTTGCTCTGCCCACTTCGGCGACCGTGATGAGCACGAGCAGCCACGCCCCCAGGCCCAGGGCTGCTTCCGCGCTCGGCGGCCCGCTTGTTCCAACCAGATACCCGCCCCACAAGAAGCCCACATAGCCGGCCACGATGGAGCCGACGGCGGCCGTTCTTCTCCC
>Ga0136623_10000200_pt1 | contig 16248 bp, 17 predicted proteins | sample AntDrymUQ4492106_2_FD_104656 | JGI IMG/M metagenome (GOLD analysis project Ga0136623, IMG submission 104656) | Polar desert sand microbial communities from Dry Valleys, Antarctica - metaG UQ449 (21.06) | ecosystem: Environmental > Terrestrial > Soil > Desert | place: Antarctica: Dry Valley...
CCCGCCGGTCCGGGCGGTCCACCTCCAACACTGACACGCCCGCCTGGCGCAGATGCCGGGTGAGGCCAGCGCCGTAAGAGCTGGTGCCTTCCACCCCGACCCGCGACAGCTCACCGAACCCCCGCAGCCACACCACCAGGGCCGGCCCCGTAGCCCGCCGCGCGGCGGTTGGGGAGGTGAGCGAGTGCGGGTGTGGCATCGCGTGCGGGACGCGGACCGATAGGTGGCCGGTACCGTCGAGCGGCCCGCCCCGCAGTGCACCGGACGCCGAAGGACAATGCAGAACGTCTGACCTGCGTAGAAGCGATGCAGGCCGCAGGTCTGACACGGCCCGGGGATGCTTGGGGGTCAAGGCAGGTGAGAGCTGACAGGCGGCATGTCGCCGAGATGATGGAAGTTACACTTCGCCGTCATGGCCCGAACGCTCGCGAACGAGCAGGCGCAATTGCTGGCGGCATGGGGCGAAACTCGGCGACTGCTGGCGCAAGTGTCGCCATTGTCGTGTAGTCGGCTCATCTCCGGGGAGGCGCCTCGTGTGCAAACCGACAACTAGCTGTCAATCGCTAGCACTGGTAGGTGGTCCAGAATGAATGCGTCGAACTACATTGCGATTGTCGCTGCCGCCATCGCATTAGCAACTCTCTGGAAGAGCATTACTGAGTACATCAGGCAAGGCTCCACAAAACGCGCTGAACAGTTTATTGAGATGAGGAGTCGCTTGCGCGGGAACCCCCGCTTCGTCAATCTTTGCGAACTGTTAGAAACCGACAGCCCTGCACTCCGGACGGTACCCCTGCTCGACAAGGACAACTTTATTGGATTCTTTGAAGAACTGACCTTGCTGTGGAACTCTATGGTGTTCAACGACGAGATCGTCTACTACATGTTCGGATACTATGCGTTACGATGTCACAAGAGTGAAAATTTCTGGAGCGACCTCAATAGGAATCAGATACAATGGGCACATTTCAATGACTTCGTAAAGCGATTGGAGGATATTGAGAGTAGTTATAAGCCGTCGAGGAGGCGCTTCCATCTCTAGGTGGCAGGCGGGGGAGCAGCAGCCGGATGCCCGCCGCTTGTAACCAGATCACTGCGGGCGCCCGATACGCTCTGAGACGGGCAGGGACGAACGCGCTGCTCAGAAGCCATACAACGGCACAGGATGGGCAGCGGCCGAGCGATCGCATTCGCGTTCACACCGAAGGGCTCGCCCTCGCTGGGGAGGGCTATCGCCCCGGCACCGTCGCCCGCACTCGCCTGGCAGCCGCGAAGCAGCAGGACGCGGGTGTCGCCGTACTCGTTCCAAAACGAGCGCACCGGGCAGGTCATGTCGGGGCTGTCGTTCCGGGCGGTCGGGCTGACACCGGTGCAGTCGGCGAGGAAGCCCGTACGCGAGTCACGTCCGGTGCCTGACAACCAGTCAGCGGCGTGATGGGCGCCGCTGGGCAGGGGCGCCGGGGGCTGTGGCTGACCGACCATGGCGCGGCGTGTGAGGAGTGACGTTGCGTCGACTCGCCCGTCGCTACCAGCACCTGACCGGCGAGATCAAGTACGCCGACACCGAGCTGCACGACCTCGTCGCCACCGCCGCCCCAGGAATGACCACGCTCGTCCACGGTACGGCGGGAATAACCCTTTCCGAATTCGAGATCGAGGCCGCCATCGCGGAAATTGAGCGGTATGTGGCTCTCGCGCAAGATTTCCCGTAGGCAAGCACAGCCTCAGCCTGCCCGCCAGTGCCATCGCGGAGACCTGCCCGCTCGGCGAGGGCGTGTCATTCTTTCACAGCGTGGGTAGCCGACCTTGAACAGCGAGATCAAGGGGTGGCCACCGGAGGGATAGTGGCGGCGTCACAATGGGTTTGCTAAAATCGACGCATACCTTAGTTGATTTAGGTGTACCCGGAGGTTTAACGCAATAATGCGAGAATCTAAAAGTGAGACGACTGGCGACACTGGTGCGTTGGAGGTTGAAGCAAATTTCAGTCGAATTGGTTGGGGGCCGGTCCCAAACACTCGCCGTGACCTGGGAACGGATCTCTTTGTCCAGGCGCGTGATGCGCGAAGGTTTGACCTAGGACTATTCTTGGGCGTGCAGGTAAAGACTGGTGATTCATACTTCTCTAAGCCTGAAACTGCCGCAGATCGTGAACCGTCTGGATGGTGGTATTACGAGGAACATGTTGAGCACTTCGACGACTGGGTCACCCACGGTTTGCCACATCTTCTCGTGTTGCACGACCTGAAATCGCACATGTCCTACTGGGTGCATGTCGAGCCAAAGGAAGTAATCATCACAGGGGAAGGTGCGAAGATCCTTGTCCCGAGCGATCAGCGTATTGACGAGGATAACCTTGAAGCACTTGTCAAAGTCGCGGCTACACAACGAAAAAGGATCGATTATGAGGGAAGCGCATGGCGCGCGAGTGCCACTGCGGTACCTCCTGCTCGGCGATTGCGCCATGCACTCATTGCACCGCGCCTAATTGCTCCACATCGCAACGCAGGCTTCTCAAGGCCAGTGTCGCCCGAGGAGGCAATAGCTTTACTGGTGCAGTGCCGGGTTCGAGATGTTGAAGAGTTTAGCAGGAGGCATCGCAAAGTACCGGATATCGAAAAGGCTGCTTCTTCGCAGGATTGGCGTTGGAGGTTCTTTTCCGCATTGGCGGCAGCGGTGCTCAATGGGGACTTGACGAAGATTGACACCTGCCTCAGCGAGGCCAAGCAGCATAACCGTCGGGCAGCTGCCGCAGTGGCAAAGGCGTGTTGGTTAATAGAGGGTGAACAGTACGACGAAGTTATAGAGTTGCTAGGAAATTTCGGTGACCGCGCAGGCCCTATTGACCATGCTTGGATACTAGTTCAACTAGCTCGCGCGCAATCAGAGATTGGGCGCATCGATGAGGCTCGGAGCAACGCGGTAAGCGTGCTTCAAAGCCTCACTGGAAGTATTGAAGATGTTACTGCTTCGGCAATTCGTGCGGCCGCTTCTTCGCTGCTTTACTATACCGCTGATATCCGGAATGAGAACCTTGCTGATGCCGTTACTGCAGGCGATACAGCCGTTTCATGGTGGAGGACTCAATCTCTCTCTTGGGGACTATCGGTTGCGCTAGATCGGGTTTTTCGGAAGGAAATGCACGACACATCGAAACGATACGGATTCGATGAAGTAGCCCATAATAGAATTCTCTCGTCGGTGTTTACAAGTTCGTTCTCTGGTGAGCAAGGCGCCTGGATTAATGGAGTGCGATTGCTTTCGTACAACACTCTCGCTACTGGCCATGGAGGGGAGCACAAAACTGCCGAAGTGCTTGATGATCTACGCCGAACTGGAGCTCGGGCAGAGCTCTCGTTGGCAACGAAGTACCTCTGGAGTTGGGGGCCGGTTGTGGCGATCCAGTTGGCGCTACAGAACGTTGTTAATCGATTGTGGAACCACACATCAGCCAGCGCCACCCTTGCTCTAATTCAGCATGGCGGAGATGTAATTCAGGAAGATCAGGCTGATACGCTCTGTGCTCGCCTAATTACTATACTGGAAGACTCACAGCCATTTGTCGAGCGAGTAAACCCAACCTTTTCGGTCCCTGACTTTGTACTCGACGCTCTAGCGGGTGTTACCGAGGCGTGTGGTGACGCGCAGCACTTGGCATTGGCCCGGTTTGTGACGGATCTGCCTGATGTCCGAGATACTGCTATCGCTATGAGTGTTACACGAATAGTCAGAAGACTCCGATCACGGAGGATCGATGGTGAACTAGCCCAACAGCTTCTTGACGCGGCCTTGCGACAGAGCGATAAGGCACTTTCGGCGGCAATGCTAGGAGCCGCATCAGTAGCTAGCGATGCTGCAAAGCGGAGGCTCCTGGAACATGTTCGCCGGGGTGATTGGGACGCGTTGGACGCATTCGGGGATATCAGGCGTCTCACGTCTGACGACGCCCGACTGCTGGCTGCAAAAGATGCAGAACAGCTTCATAGAATTATGGCTGAGGCTGAGTCTGGAACATTTACTAAGTGGTTGCACGACTCGGCGCTTTCGATGGCCATCATCGGAGCGTGGTTCCCCCATACCATCGATTGGGAACTTCTCGCTGTGTTCTTACGGCATCCGCTAGTTTCAGGCGAGCAGAAGCGCTCATGCTGTATTGCGTTGGCTCACCATGCGACTCACCTTCCTGATGCCGTCAGGGGTCTCTTAGCCGAGCTAGCTCCAAGCATCAACGATTCGCCAATTGACGACTTCTTGGGCGAACCGCTAGGCGGAGCTGGAGTATACCTCAGTGCAGCTGTTGGTGCCCTTGATGAATCCGTGCTGTCGAAACGTGTCGCTGCATTACTAACATCATCGGCGGAGAGGCGGGCGGATGCCGCAATGATAGTCGGTCACATGAATAGGCCCGATCTCATTCCCACCTCCGCCGGATTGCTGGGAGACGGTGACCCACGAGTTCGGCTAGCAGCAGCTACTAGCATGGCGGTTCATATGACGAAGTCTGGAGATGATACACTGCCGCTAGCTGTTGAGTGCCTGCATCACATCATTCAAGGTCCCGGAACGGGACTGGCTTTACGGGTTGTCAACGCCTTTTACGGTGGAGAGCATGCTAGCTCGGAAGTCGCGAGGCAACTCCTCACCATATTGACTTCGCATACCTCAGCACTGGTACGTGTTCGTGCAGTTGAAGCATTGCAGTCCAGCAATCAGTAATAACTTGCCAATTGGTGGTCGAGGCACCTAAGGACCTGGCAGCAAAAGGAGTTTCTGGAATCTCGACGAGCACCGTGTTGGCCCCCGGCCGCCACCTCGGGCTGGGTACGAAGTCGGCCACAACGCGCCCGATCAGAGCTCCTTGCAGCGCGCCGAAGCGCCGCGATACCGTGGTTTGGCTGAAGCCTCCTAAAGTTGTGGTAGAGATTCTCGGAGTGAGTCGGTCTCGGTGTTCGAACGGCCGAAGAAGTAGTACCGCGAGGCTCATTCAGCAATCCGAAAGCCACGGCCATGCACGCTCTGTACGAGCCGCTGTGGAGCCGGCGAAGACGAGCATCGTATCGATAAGCTGAAGTACGTACTACCCGTAGTATGCGCGCTTCGTACTGCCGTTACCCCCCGCCCGTGCGGTACGCCGCCAACCGCTCATCCAGCTCGCAGACGGGGTTGGTGCGCTCCCACGGGCCAAGTGATCCGCGCAAGCTGTTGATGCGCTCCACAATGCGCCGTGAGCGGCCAACGGCTGTGTGTTGGGCAACATTTCCGATAAGGCTGGTAGCTTCAGCGATTTCTGCCTGCTGGATGCGCGCCTCCGCGCGGAACAGCTGCCGGAAGGCATTGTTGTGCACGTGTACCGGGTCAACCAGGGCCAGTGACTTGTCCAGCGCGCTCATCGCCGCTTCGGGTTGCTGGAGTTTGAGCCCACATTCTCCCACAGTACGCCAGTAGCAGGACTCGTCATAGAAGTACCACCAGGGGGAATGTGGCTCGTCTGGGTGCACCGCTTGCAGAGCGGCATATTCTTCATCAAGTTTCTCCCGGAATTTGTCCGGCTGGTTGTCGGCCGCGTAGGCTTTTACGGCGACCTCAGCGGCATAGGCCCGAGCCAGCGGACTGTGCGTTTGGGCGGCCCAGGTGGCGGCAGCCACGGCGTGGTCGATGCCGACGCGGGGTTTGCCCTGCCACGTGGCGAGCTGGCTCATGGCGCACAAGATGTAGGTCACCAGCTCGACGTTCTGGGCCTCGTGGGCGGCACTGCGGGCATCATCATAGTAGCGCTGGGCGCTCTGGTAGTCGCCTGTATTGAAGCACAGCCAGCCCAGGAGCTGGGTCAGCTCGGCGTAGACGGATATTGCCCGCTGCTGAAACGGAGCGGACGCTGCCTTGGCCAGCTGCTGTGCAACCTGTCGATGCCCCATGGTGCTGTGCAGCGTGAGCTGCGGACCAAGCACGTTATCTTGTCGGCGAAGATTGTTGACCATGCCCTCACAGTAGCGCAGGGTTGGTTCGTCAAAGTCCGAAGAGTTTTGTATTGCATGCGTCACATGATTTTGTTCGTCCGGATCGAGTACTTCAAACAATGAACCCGTAGCGGCAGCCGCGAACGCCGCACTCAGCCTGCAGATCAGCTCGCGACGGCTCACAAACGGATTGAGCCGCTGCATCCACACCACAATCACCTGCGTCAATTCGGTAAAACTAACTTCTTGTAGTTGCTGTACGAGCGGAGCGGCTCCCTGCACCAGAAGCTTGCTCCAATCGTCCTGAGCCGACGCTCCTGCTCCCCTATCAAGTGTACGCCCGTCAGAAAGTGCCAACCGTTCCTTGTCCACAGTCGGCTTGGTGGAGCCGGCCGTGTCCAGGTGGCGGAAGTTGGGCAGATCGGCGAGCAGATCGCTCACCGCGCATTCGTACAGCTCCGCCAGTTTGCTCAGGTTGTCGAAGGACGGGGCATGGCCGGTACTGCCCGGCCATGACTCCCAATACGAGAAGTTCTTAAAGGTCTTCAGTTCATCGGGCCAGCGTTTGTTCCACTCATCAGCCGCCCGGCGCTGGCTCCAGCTATGGGCGTAGCGGAACGCCGCCCGGGCGTTGAGCCGGTAGTCCTGCCTGAGCGCTTCGGCCACCTCGACCCAGGAAGAGCCCGAGGAGCGGAGTGAGCACACTAGCTGCTCGCGCTGCTGCTTCTGGCTGCGTGCTCCACCCATAGCGGCTTCCTTGGACGTTCCTACGGTCACACTCCCCGAGGTCGGCTGAGACCGCACCCCGGCAGAGGGGACGTTACCCGCTGCGCCGGGCCTGCCCAACCGTGCGCGGAAGTTCCCCACGGGGTCGGAATATCCAGGGCAAATGGTGATCTCAAAACTGATTATTGCTCGGGATGGGCTACTACCAGGGCGAGGGGCACTGTGCTTCCAAGGCCCCAGGGCCGGGAGGTACGAGGTCACCGGGAGTGCGGCAAGGGCACGGCGCCTGGCCGGTTCTCTTCACGTCGGTCCACCCCTGAACGTGAGGGAATGCTGCTAGTAGGCACCGGCTTCGGAAGCCGCGCTGTCCCTTGGTGATGCTCGCCCCGGTCCTGGGTGCCGCCCATTGGATGAGCACAGGCTTGGGGGCACCCCGTCTATGTCTGCAGCAGGTGAGCAGGCGTCACGGCCGTTTGTGTGGTTCCCGCTGGCTGGACAGCGGCATGCCATTGATCGGCGGGATCGGCATGTGCCGTTGGGGGAACCGATGCGATGTTTGTGTAGTGCTACGCCTCCACGGGGAGCCGAGGACAAACCGGAATGGCTGTGGCCGACCTGTGAGCGGTGTTGGGAGGAGGCTTGTCGGATTGTGGGGGTGGAGAGACGAGTGTGAACTTAGGAGCGAACTCCATGTCTCTTCATAATCCCCAAGAAGCGAATAGTTTTTTATAGACTGAAGGTCAAAAGCACGTCAGTCGGTATCTGTACATTTTTCATCAATTGATGCGCTGAAAGCTGGCCTGTTCCGCTATCATACAGTACTTGCGTTGAGTTCCATAGTGCTGCGCTTCGGCGGCGGTAGGGAGTGGTGAGTTACGTTGGAGGCAGAGACCCAAGAGTTACTCCGGTTGATGAGAAGCCGTCCTGAGACGGGGCGACATGTTCAAAAGACTAATCATATAGTGCCTATCTTTTGTGTTTAATTCGATGCGATACTCGTTCGAGGCGTAAACCTGCTTCAGAACTATCTGGCGGAACGTAGTCCCTTAACAATTCCCATAGGTCGTTGTTCCGATTGTCCTGAACGAGCTCGTTGAGTATATTTGTAGCCTTGGTCAATTCGTCTGCTTCCACATAGAATTCAATAACGACAAACTTGTACCAATAATCTCTACCTTTCTTTATAAGGCTAGTTAAGTGGTCTTCGACAAATTCCCGATGGTCCAGACGCCATAGCGGAAGTAGACCGACCAGTCTTGCGTCAAATTCCAAGTACTTGTCGTACTCATCCTTAAGTAGGCGCTCCGCAAGGTTCGGGTGTTCCGAGACAAGAATATCGAGGAGTTTAACGTAATCCGCATCAAAACTATAGGTAGTTTCATCTAATTTGGGGTCGTAGCGCTTGTTACCATGCCGTCGATCCCTATGGACCTTCATATAGAAGTCTACGTACTCCCGCATAGTCTCAGCATCTAAAGAGAGACCATACGTCACCAATTTGTGAAGTATTTGATACCAAGCAATGTCTTCAATTTTCCTTTGATATTGATGGTATTCCTTTTTGCAGAAGGCTAAGTAGTGTCTAAATAGTTGAGAAGCATTATTCTTAGTAGCCCAACTAAAGATGCGGAAGATTAGGTACTGCTCCTCCCCTTTGTATAGCATAATGTCTAATTCTTCACAATAAGACCCACTCAAATCTGCACCCTGAGGAAGTCCAGCAATCGGCGCTGCTAGATACTCAGCTACTGTTTGATGAATGAATGTGAGGTGAGAGCCTTGCCGAGTTATGAGTCCAGTGTCAACTAGAATGTTCTCGAGTTGGCGCTCCCACTGTTGGACATATGGAACCTTGCCTAGTTCCCGCACTACCCACTCATTCGCAATGATTACGAAGCTGCGGTCATCATCTTCATATTCGAAATATTTGCGCCATCGGTATGCAACATAGCTACATATATCTTGCCGCCGTTGATATAACTGCTCGGCGAAATCATCGCCGTCAGGCCCCACGTTTTCGAAAATTTCCCTTATGCGTCTTCTCGCTTTCACGCGTGTCTGGCGGTCAAACAAAAGAGATGTTACAAAGCTTTCATATATCTGAGGGATCGTGGCCGGGAGCCGAAGACTGTTCTTGCAGTAAGTGCTGAGTGCGAGCGTTGCAAGCAGTGGAATCTTGATAGCCTCACCAATGCCTAAATCGTTCGCTTTTTCAAGAAACCCTCCTGTCATAGTGTCCGAGATACCCGACTCATGCGCGGTCGGAATACTGATCCGGAGCCAGGAAGATGCGAACACGCCGAGCTGTTTCTCATCGAAGCCTGTTACTTCATAACGGCCGACATTTATAGAGTTGAGTGGATTGAGCGCACTGTCGTCAAGTCGGCGAGTGAGAAATACAAATCTAAATCTTCTGACATCTGCTTGATCAGTAAGATGGCCACTTAGCTGCCGTATCAACCGCGTACGATTACTCGTATCAACAATCTCATCAATGCCGTCGATAAAAACTATCCAGCCCTCAACTCCGGGACAATCCACAGAAAATATGGTTTCTTGTACCGTATGCATAAGGCTTACGCCCAGGCGACAATTTAAGGCTGATGCAATCGCATTGTGTAAAGAGCTGGAATGTGTGATCAACGGAGCCGGTACGTACACCGGGACCCAGACATTCTCTTCCACAACCCCACCGCTATCTAGTATCCGCATACTGGTACGTGCTACCGTCTGGACAGCTAAAGTGGACTTACCCGCACCCGCGTCGCCTATAATTAAAAGGTGGCGGTGGCGAACGAGAGCGAAATCCATAGAAGTTTTACCATCAGAAGACGTACCGTATGGCTTGAGTGAAAGTGGGACGTAAACATCTTTCAGTTCTGGTCTGGTGGAATCGTCCGGCCAGTATGGAAGGTTGCGGGCAGCAGCAATTTGGGCACGGAGTAAATCAAGGATGATGCCATCAACAGCGCCTTGAGCAGCTGTCTGCGGTTCATCAGACGTATATTTCTGAATAGACGGTACTTCATCACCGCTGGAGCCTGAGAAATCGGCAAGACCAAGCTTCGCCACAATAGACTGCGTCATCTCTTTGTCGTTGAGAATGTTGACGAGCGCCTCACGGAAGCTCGTAAGGCTGTCGTCCTCGTAGCTGCTCCCGCTATGATCTCTTCGTCTGTAGGGTGAGGCACTAACATGTGCGTAGTGCCAACTCGCAGCTATTTTAAGCCTCTCTACTCTTGAGCTCTTACGAGCTTTTCTTTTATTAGGAGGATTTTCTTCATACTCTTTTCGGTACTCAGTCACCAATCCCATCAGCGCTGCGGCCGACATTACTTCGCTAGCAGTGATATGTTTATCGTTATCCATATAGTCTGCCCATGCCTGGGACTCTACCACCCTCATCACTTTTTCCAACACCGAAGGGCGATTATCGCATGAGATTTTTGTGCCACCGATTGTTTCTGGCAGTAGCGATAACAGCACGGAACACCGTGCAAGCTCTTTCTTCCAAACCATGTGCACAACATTAGTTAGCCGAAACAAATCGGCGTCCCTCGGGTCAGCGGGCGCCGGACGTGAACGTGACATCCTACTTACTCCTACCTCGGTCCGACTGCAAGAGTTTACATGCTGAACAGAAAGTTTGCAAGAATTGGAGTGTGTGGTTAAATATAGAGTAGTAGTAATTAAACTTAAGTGAGGAGGCGATGGAACAAACTGGGCCCATAGCAGATGCCCGCGAGGCGTTTGAAAAATTCATATCGATCTATCTGCATTCAGAAGATGACTCGTTGCTCCAAGAGTGGCTAAGAGATTGGCTGTTATTCGGCAATGGCGTGGAGTATACCGGCCGAAACTATGAAACATACCTGCGTGTTGCCTTAGACATTGCTGACGCAACTATGCGGGGAGAAATCAGCTTCGACTACTGCGGCACTGAGAACATAGATGCTTTTCCTCGTACGATACGGGCGATACATGACCCTGACGGGCTTGGAGCACACTACGCCGACCGGGCCGAGTACGAGGTCGCGGTATGCCGATGGGAGCACCAGGGCAGAGGTATCTTAACTGAGGATAATCAGACACCACCTCCCCCGCGACCAGTGTAGCTCCTCGAAGGCTTCAAGCTTCGTCGGTTTGGCGTCACAATGGCGTCACAACCAAGTCAGTTTGTTTAGCTTGCGTGGCTTTAGACTGGTCTCGGGAGCGCTCCCCTTCCTGCTCCGCTCACGCGAAGGGACGACGAGATCATGAACGAGTTATATGTCACCGGCCTGGCCGCTGCACTAGGGAGCTGTGTGAGCTGGTTCCTCACCTCGCGATACTACCAGCGCCGCCTCGGAAGGATCAAGGAAGAGCGGCAGCGAGAGCGCCAGGGCTTCGAGCGCGAGCTGGCGGTGCGCGAGGAGCGTGACCGTCAGGAGGCACGCGAGCGTCGTCGGCTCCAAGACCTCATCCGCAACATCACTTCTGCTGTCAGCACCGGCAAGCACGACAAGTCATGAGCCCGTGACCGGTAACGAAGCCATGGCTACCACAGATAACGGCCTGCCAGATTACCACCCCAGAAGAATGACCCGACCTGAAAGGAGACACCACGCCATGTCAAACCTCACACCCAGGCGAAAGGGCCAGTCAGCTGTAACCCACTGGCGCCAGGCGGCGGAGCTGGCTGCCGTTGACCACACCACCGATGTAGCTGATGCGCAGGTGGAAGGTGTCAACCGGGTTACCCATCGCGCCATGTACGAGACCATGATGACCAGCCTGCTGCGCCAGAAGGCCGAGCAGATCGCGCCGGACGGTGCGGAGCTGTACGCCATGATCGCGGTGGCGGGTGCGGTCCAGTCCGCGCGGGTCATCAGCACCATGAACCGGCGGTGGTGAGCATGGGAGCCTTTCTGCACCTGCTGCTGGTACTGAACACCATCGCGCTTGGGATGCTCGCACTCGCGATCTTCGCCTTCCTGTGGACAGCCGATGACGAACGTAGCCGTCACGAGCGGGAGGTTCGCCACGCCGAGGCCCGGCTGAGCGAGATCAGCCGGCAGGCCCAGGCCGCCATCCTGGCCGAGGTGGTGCAGCAGACAACGCAGTGCCCCGGCTCCTCCGGACTCGGAGAGCCGCCGCGCGGTAAGTAACGCGCGCCCGTCATATGGGCGCAGATTCAGATCATCCAATCCTAAAAGGACGGGTGGGCGAAGCCATGCCTCGCAAAGGTCGTATTGACATCGTGGGAAAGCTGGAGCGAATTGAGCAGGAGCAGCTCGCCGACGAGCTGCCGGAGCTGCTGCGCGCCGTGCGGGGTGAGTGGCGGGAACAGTGCCGGCAGCGGGCCGGGGCAACGGCTCAGCTTGACTGTTCGCCAACTCGACAGCGCATGAGGAGTACCGGGCCTCGTGATTCAAGTGAGGCCATGAGGGTCACCAAAGGTGTTCCTGACACACCAAGCACGGCATGCGAAAGGAAGTGTCCAAGGATGTCACCTAAGCGAGCGACGCAGAACGACAAGCCCGAGGTTCGCGAGCTGGCCCGGCTACTACGCAAAGCTGCGCCACTAGCCAATTTGGTCAACTCGGACGAGTTCTCGGACGAGGACCGCAGCCTGTTCACGCAACCGTGGACGGAATACGAGAAGCCGCCAGGCGGGAGACGCGCAAGGCGATTCGTTAGCGCCGCTCGTGGCGTCCGGCAGTGAGGGCATCTGCTCAAAGCATCCATTGGTGAGAGGAGTCGCGATGAAACATGTCCAGAAGGACTCATCGGCAGTTGGTCGGCAAGCTCGATCAGGTGGAGCGGGAACGGTGCGCCGATGAGCTGACGAAACTGGTGCGCGTGATGCGCGGTGAGTGGCGAGAGCGGTGTCGGCGGCGGGCTGAGGCAGCGGCGCCTGAGCGGTATCAGGCCCGGTGAACGTGCCGTCGCCGCGCAGTTGGCGGCAGCAGGTTTTTTCAGGGCTGGTCATGGTGCTGCTGGTGGCCGGCGGGGCGCGACTGGCTTACGAGCTGGTCGCGCCCCTGGTGCCGGCGGTGGTGGTGCTGATCTTTCTGCTGGGGCTGTTCGGGGTGCTCATCGGACGGAGGCGGCGGTAGGCAGCGTGCGTGTCCACAGGCTTGTCCTCAGGGTGGGGGTTTGTTGTGCCCCTCTTCTTCTAAGTATTACCCCTCGCATTTTATCCATGCAGGTGCCTTTTCTCTGAGCACAACATCGTTGCCCATTCCACACCACGCAAGACCTTGACTGTCACGCTCTCGTGACGCATAACTAAAGCACGGACGTGTCACGTTGAAGTGACACGATGGAGCCGGGTAAGAAAGGAGGGTAGCAGCATGCCGGAGCGGCAAATTCGCGTACGGGGGAAACAGCGGGAGGAGATTGACCTGGACTTGGTTGTCCAGGCTCTGTTGCTTATTGGTGAGCAGCGTTGGCGAGCATTGTATGGGGATGAGCTGGATGAAGATGCCACCGCCTGCTCCGGCGAGCGTGCGGCGGAGGATGGCTCATGCGCTTAGTTCTGGCCCTGCTAGCAGCCGGCCTACTCATCTTTTGCCTGGTCCTGGTCGTGCGGTTTCTGGACGCGCGGGCTTGGCGAGCGTCGTTGCTGGCCTACCGCCTGGGTCTGCCCAGCGGGCTGAAAGCCGATGACGTGGCGGCCTGGCTGACCAGCGTGGCGGCCGGGACACACGCACCGCCTTTCGGGCTGGTGCAACCACCGCCGGTGGCGCTGGAGGTTATCGGGACGAGCGCGGGCATCGTGCATGTGCTGTATGTGCCCAGGGGCATGGACGGTGCGGTGCTCTCGGGCCTGAGGGCGGCGCTGCCGGGGGTGCGACTGGAAGAGGCGCCGGAGCTGCTGTGCGAGCGGCGGGGCTGGCAGGTGGCGGCCGAGGGCCGGTTGGCCGGTGTGGCTCGCCCGCTGGCGTGGGATCGGGCCGAGCGGGCGGCGGCCGGGGTGCTGGCGGCGCTTCAGCCGTTGCATGCCGGGGAGGAGGCCCGTGTCCAGTGGCTATTCCGGGGTGCGGGAACACCTCGGCCGGTGCGGGCCGCGTCGTCGAGTGAGGTCAGCTCGCTGTTGGACCTGCTTGATGCTGATCAGCCCCTCGATGGTGATGCGCTGCGGGCGGCCCGGCTCAAGCAGAAAGAGCCGCTGCTCCTCGCCGTGCTGCGGGTCGGGGTGACGGCGCCGGACCAGGCGCGGCGCTTCGCTATCTTCGGGCGGGTCTGGGGCGCGTTGCGGGCCTTGAACGCGCCGGGCGCGGTGTTGGTCCGCCGTCTGCTGCCCTCGTTCGTGGTCGCCTCCCGGCTGGCCGGGCTGCGGGTACCGCTGACAGCCTGGCCGGTGCTGGCCAATGTGCGGGAGTTGAGTGGCCTGCTGGGCCTGCCGCTCGGTGCGCTGGCCTTGCCCGGCCTGGCGCGGGCGGTGGCCCGGCAGTTGCCGCCTGCGGTGCACATGCCCGTCCACGGCACGGTGCTGGCGCTGAGCACCTATCCGGGCTTGACCACCCGGCCGTTGGCGCTCACGACCAGCGACCGGCTGCGGCATTCGTGGATCGTGGGGCCGACCGGCACCGGGAAGAGCACCCTGCTTTGCAATCTCATCATCCAGGACATATCGGCCGGGCGGGGTGTGGTGGTGCTGGATCCGAAGGGCGATCTGGTCGGCGAGGTATTGACCCGTGTACCCGAAGAGCGCCATGAGGACGTGCTGGTGATCGACCCCAGTCAGAGCGACTTCCCGGTGGGGCTCAACCTGCTGGACATCGGGTGGGAGGAGCACGTGCGGGAGTTGGCGGTGGATCACCTGACGGGGGTCATGGCCAATCTGTGGCGCTCATCGTGGGGGCCACGGACCGGCGACGTGATCCGCAACGGCCTGCTCACCCTGACGCACACCACGGCTGCCGATGGTTCCCCGTTCACGCTGGTGGAGCTGCCGGAGCTGCTACTCAACACCGCCTTCCGGCGGTTCGTGACCGAACAGCCGACGGTGCCGGACAGCGTGTGCTCATTCTGGATGAGCTATGAGCAGATGAGCGACGGTGAGCGTGCTCAGGTCATCGGCCCGAGCCTGAACAAGCTGCGCAGTTTCACCACCCGCACGGCGCTGAGGTTGATGCTCGGCCAGGCCCACGGGGTGCGCCTGAGTGAGGTGTTCACCGAGCGTCGGGTGATCCTGGTCAATCTGGCGAAGGGCAGCTTGGGAGCGGAGACCACGGCCTTGGTGGGCTCGCTGGTCATGGCCGGGTTATGGCAGGCCACCCTGGCACGGATCAGCGTGGCCCCGGAACACCGGCATCCGGTGTTCGTCTACCTCGATGAGTTCCAGGACTTCCTGCGGCTGAACATCGACTTAGCGGATATGCTGAGCCTTATCAGAAACTCGGGCCACCGTGTGCGTGACCTGCAGTGATGCTGGTGGCGGCCCGAGTTTCTGATAAGGCTCGCTGGCTCAAGCCCGCGGGCTCGGTGTGGGCCTGGTGCTGGCGCATCAGTACCTGGGCCAACTCACCGACGACGTGAAGACAGCCGTGCTCGGCACCGCGCGGACCCAGGTCGTGTTCCAGGTGGAGTACGACGACGCCAACACATTGGCGAAACGGTTTCCACCGCTGACCCAGGCGGACCTGTCCGGCTTGGCGGCCTTTGAGGTCGCGCTGCGGCCGTGCGTGGACGGGACGACGCTTGGCCCGGTGACCGGGCGGACCCTGCCTCTGCCCGATCCGGTCACCGACGGCGCCGCCTTGGCGCGGGCCAGCCGGGAGCGGTTCGGCCGACCACGGGCCGAGGTGGAAGCGGCCTCGGGTCGGCGGATCGAAGGCGGAACCACCTCGCTCCGAGTGGGGCGGGAGCGTGGAGGCGCGGCATGAGCCGCCGTGTCGCCTTCGGTGTCGCTGTCGGCGTCGCCGTCGCTGCCCTGCTGCCCCATTGGCTGACCTCGACACAGGGGCAGATAAGGCCGCAGGCATGCCGACCTCCTTCTGGAGGTTCCGCATGACTGCCGGTCCGGTCGACCGGCCGGTGCCCGCTCGTGTTCGTCCTGCTCATGTTGACTGGGTGGCTTCCCGGCTGTCCGCGCGTGACCGCGACATCGTAGAGATCGTGAATCGGCTCCGGGTGGTCAGTTCCACGCAGCTCTCCCGCCTGTTTTTTGCTGATCTTCGTGCGGGTCGGAGCCGGACCACGGCGCGCACCCGCGCCCTTCGCCGGTTGGTCGCCTGGCGGGTGCTCTGCCCACTGGAACGGCGCACGGGCGGTCACGGCGGCGGGTCGGGTGCGCAGTGCTACGCCCTGGACAGCACCGGGCAGCGGCAGGCCGAGGACGCGGGCGGGCGGGTACGTCGGCCCGGCGCGCCGGGGCAGCGGACGCTGCGGCACATCCTCGGGGTCAGCGAGTTGTACGTGTCGTTGGTGGAGCTGGGCCGGACGGCGGGGTTCACGGTGGCGGCCTTCGAGGCCGAGCCGGGCTGCTGGTGGCCGAACGGCTTGGGGGGCCGGCTCAAGCCCGATGCCTACGCTCTGCTCGCCTGCGGCACAGTGCGCGATCACTGGTGGCTTGAAC
>Ga0136623_10000202_pt1 | contig 16152 bp, 13 predicted proteins | sample AntDrymUQ4492106_2_FD_104656 | JGI IMG/M metagenome (GOLD analysis project Ga0136623, IMG submission 104656) | Polar desert sand microbial communities from Dry Valleys, Antarctica - metaG UQ449 (21.06) | ecosystem: Environmental > Terrestrial > Soil > Desert | place: Antarctica: Dry Valley...
AAGATCCGGCTCATCAACCACCGCGGCTACGGTCACCACTCCGCGGCGGCATTGATCTCGATGATCTATCTCTGTTGCGGCGGGATTACCATCCAGCTACCCACGGAAAGGTGAGGAGAACCTTTTTGCACCAAGCCTCGCCGAAACCGGCTCACTCACCCTCGCTCGAATCGACTCCGCGGTGCGAGTCACAACTGAGGTGGGCTAACTGTTGTTTTCGCACACCACCGAGGCCCCACAGCCCTCGAGCTCGTCCCCGTTCAAATCGTTGTCCTGTACCACGATGTCACTCGAGTTGCCCCTGGGCGTGTCGTTGATGACTATGCCCGCCCCCTGATTATCGTCGAAGAAGTTGCCAACGATTCGGGCGTTGCCGGAGGCGATGATGCCGATGCCGCCGTGGCCACCGGGAGGATCGGAAGTGTTGTTGCCGTAGATCCTGTTGCCTTTGATGACGGCGCCGTCGTCTGAGACCTCGTAACGGATCCCGCTGCGGGAGTTGTCGTAGATCTCGCTGTCGTAGACCTCGAATCCGCCCGCGCAGCCGGAGTCGCACCACAGGCCGTTGCCGGTGTTGGAATAGATCTGCGAGTTCCTGATGGTGAACCCGGAGCCTCCCTTGATGCCGCCGGCGCAGCAGCCGAGGAAGCCGCGCGACCCGTTGTTGTCGAGTACCGAGTCGATCACCACCAACCCCTCCTCGGAGCCGCCGATGCCGTGGTTCTCGTTGTCGTGCAGGCGCACCGACTCGACCCGATTGTTGAGCCCGCCGCGAAAGCCGCTGCCGCACATCGGCCTGCACACGACGCGTCCCCGGCCCCCTGATATGTCGAGCCCATACAGCAGCACATCCTCCGCGCCCTGAGCGTCGAGAACAATCTTCGCGCCGGTGCCTTCGAGGAAGGTCTGGTCCATGCCCGCCCCCATGATGCGGTCGCCGTCCTGCAAGTCGATGTCGTTGGGCACCTCGTAAGTGCCGGCTGCCAGGCACAGGGTGAGGCCCTCGTCGCGCTCGGTCTCGATCAGGGCTGCAAGGTCGTCGCCGGGCGACAGACGCATGCCCTTGCAGACGCGCTCTTTATCGCCGCCTGGGAGCGACTCTTGGATGGCCGGGGGCAACTCATCCTTGATATCCGAAGGCAGGAAGAAGATGCCGGCCCCCGCAACGACGAGGATGAGCACCATAACCAACAAGGCTTTCTTCATGTCAGATCACATCTCGGCCGCCGACAGCCGCCTAGAATGTCGGTCATGAGCATGAAGACTACCTGGGGCATGTCGTGAGGATCCTGATCGCCCATTGCTTCTATCGGCTGCCCGGTGGGGAGGACCGCTACGTCGAGCAGCAGATGGAAGTGCTCGGCCCCCGTCACACCGTCGAGCTGCTGGCCCGTCGCAACGAGGACCTGGGCGGGAACCTCGACACCGCTCGGCGCATGCTGGGAAGTAACAAAGAGACGCGCGCGGTCGAGGAGACAATTGCTCGCTTCAAACCCGACGTCATCCATCTGCACAACTCCTATCCCTCTCTGGGACCGGCCGTGCAGCTTGCTGCGCAGCGCCGACGCGTGCCGCTGGTGATGACCGTGCACAACTTCCGCCTTCGCTGCCCCAACGGCTACATGTTCACCGAAGGCAAGCCGTGCTATAGATGCGAGGGCGGCCTCTACCACAACGCGCTGCTGCACAACTGCTTTCCGTCCCGAGGCCAGGCCGCGACCTACGCGGCCGCGCTGTGGCTGCATCGCTTCGTCCTCCGAGCCCAGGACAAGGTCACTCTGTTTCTGACCCCCAGCCGCTATGTCTCCGAGCGCGTTCTGTCGTGGGGCTTCGAGCCGCAGCGAGTGAGGGTCTTGCGAAACTTCACCGACATTCCCCCTCACGCCGGGAGCCCGGGAAGCTACGGCATGTGCGTCGGGCGGCTCTCGAGCGAAAAGGGACTCGACGTCATGCTTCGGGCCCTGGCTCGCGCCGGCGACCCGCCCTTTCGTATCGTCGGCGACGGCACCGTGCGCCCGGCGCTCGAAGGGCTTGCTCGAGAGCTCGGCCTCACCAACACCGTCTTCGTTGGCCGGGTGGCACCTGCGCGCGTGAGCGAGCTGCTGGAGGACGCCCGTTACGCAGCTATGCCGTCGTTGTGGGACGAAGTCGCGGGAATCGCCGCGCTCGAGGCGATGGCGGTGGGGCGTCCGCTGCTGGTGACCGAGAAGGGGGGCCTCCCTGAGCTCATCGAGACCGGCGAAGGCTTGCTTGCCCGTGCCGGTGACGTCGAGGACACCGCCGCCAAAGTCAAGATCTTGATGGAGGACGACGTTCGCTGGCACGAGATGAGCGAGCGCGCGCTGGCGCGCGCCCGAAACGAGTTTACTCCTGAGGCACACGTCGTCCAGCTCGAGCGTGCCTACGAACACGCGCTCGCGCTCGGCGCCTGATGTAGACAAGGGACGCTCAGAGCCGGGCGGGGATGTTGTAACCCAGGCGCTCCATCGTCGGCGCTATCCGGTCCAGCACCGGTGCGATTTCCGATGCTCGCTCGCGCCACTTGTCGGGCCGAGGCGGGCTGTTGGTCTGCACCGGGTGGGCGGTGAGGTTCGTGGCCATGGCCGTCACTCCCGCGGAGGGCTCGAGCCCGAGATCATCCAGCAAGCGCTTGCTGTGCATCAGCGGCTCGGCGAGAAGCTCCTCGAAGCTCAGCTCGAGGACCCTCTCTTTGTCCAGCAGCGAAAGGTCGTTCAGCGCCGTCTCATAAGAAGAGACATACTGAAGCGCGGCAACCTCTGCGATCGAGGCCTGCGCAACGTCGCGCCACCCGGGCGGCAGCAGGTAGCTCCAGAAGTGGCCCTGATACTCGTCGAGTGCGAGCGGCTCGGGCAGCCGGTAGGAGATGCCGTGGCGCACCCTCCAGCCTTCGATCAAAGAGCTCACGGTGTCGAGCCCAGAGCGCTTCAGCAGAACGTATCTTGCTCCCGGAAACAGTGCTTCCAGATAGGGGATGCGCAGACAGTTGCGCGGCGTCTTCTCCAGGAAGCGCCCCCCGCCGGTGGTTTCGCGAATGGCACTGTAGATGTAGCGGCTCTCCCCCGGCTTGATGTCGGCCTCGGTCGCCCGGTCGGACGACCATCCATAGCGCCGGGGGTGCTGATAGGTGTTCCAAAAGATGTGTCCCTCGCCCCGCACGGAGCCCAGTGTCTCGTGGCGGCTCAACAATCGAAACAACAGTGTCGTGCCCGAACGAGGGCAGCCGATTATGAAAATGGGATCCTTAGGAGGCTCCTCGGTACCCCGCACTATTGTCATCGCGCGCAGGAAGGCGCGCTGGCTGTGAAGCAGGCGGCGGCGGACGAAGATCTCCGCCTCGAGGTAGAAGTCGTCTGCCACAACCCCTTCGGGTCGGTGTGATGCCGACAAGCTTCGCCACGCGCCCTTGGCCTTCTTGAGAACGTCCATCAGTGCTCCTGCGCGGAAGTAGCGTCAGTATCCAGGGCGGCCCTGCGCGGCGATTGAATCCCAATTCCGACCTCGGCGGAGCCGTGGGCATAGGCGCGAGGAGTCGAGCGTACCCGGAGGGTACGTGAGCGACAGATTGAATCCCAATTCCGACCTCGGCGGATAAGAATCCCAATTCCGACCTCGGCGGAGCCGTGCCGTGTAACGCCGCCATCGTCGATGCAGGGACGTTCTGGTGCGATAAGAATCCCAATTCCGACCTCGGCGGAGCCGTCGGGACTTACGCAAAGGTGCACTAAACCGCCTCCTCCACTGCATGACCACCGTGCGCGGGCCACAGCGGGTACCCGTAACGCAGCAGCAGCGGCCACGTCAGCGCAGTGGTCGTGAGCCTATCCTTGAGGCGCTGAGCGCGCAGCCACTCGTCATCGATCCGCAGAGACACCGAGCCGGTCTCGAAACGGCTGGGATTTCCCGACACGCTGTGGTTGGGATGGAGTGTCGCGGTCTTGTCACCGACAAAGGGGAGCTCGCCGGCCTTCTCGCCGACCACGCTCACGATCTCCCCCAAAGTGCGCTGTGGGTTGGCGACGAAATCTTCGTAGCGCACCAGCAGTGAGCGCTCTGATGCATAACGCCGCCGCACCGCCTCCGAGTGAAGATTGCGGCGCATCCAGCCGACGGCGTTGGATGCCGCGCCCTCAACGCGCATGTCCTTGTCCACAGTGTGCTTGGGGCGGGCACGAGAGAACGCCACCGCGCGCGCGTCGCGTACTAGCTGCACGAAATAGGGGGTGATGCCCGGCACGAGATGCATGTAGGCGGCGTGGGGGGGCCGCTTGGACGAGTCCACGATCACCCGCCCGCCGGTCTCCTCTGCAATCGCTGCGTAGACGCGCCCCAACACAGACACGTAGGAGCCGAGCGCAGCCGAGCCCTTTTCAGTGGAGCGAACCTTTAACAGCCGGCGCGTGTCGGCCGCCGCTCCGGCCACCTCCTCCTGCCACTCGACCACTCGGGCAGGCGCTATGGGGCCGCCGGAGGTCGAAAGGGCTGTGGCCATCACCCTCGACCACAGCGCGCACGATGCCACCGGCCTCCCACAGCCGCAGGTATGGCCCATCACAAATCCCCGCCTAAAGACGTTGAAGAGCTCACCGGCGGAAAGGAAGCCGTCGAGCTCGCCGAGGAGGTTGTCGAGGATCGTGCTGCCGCTGCGACCCCGGCCGATTATCAGCAGCACCTTGGTATCCGCCATAGTGACCTACCCTCAGCCCAGCAGGCGCTCGGCGCCATGAGCCACGCCCGAGCCCCGCCGTTCGTCCTCGCTCAAGTGCGTCCTCGCGGCCCCGTAAAGCAGCCGCATGAGCATCGGTGCGGGGTCTGTCAGCGACTCGGTGCTGTGGGCCGCCCCCGCCCGGGGCCGCAACGCGGTGAGCGCGCCGAGGGTCGTGAGGCGGTGAGAGCGCCACGCCTTGAGAACATGGCGGGCGTCCCCCTCGAGCCAGCGGTAGAAGTACCCAGGGCGGGCTCGGAGCTCGGCGACTGGAGCTCCTCTCAACAGGTCACAGTAAATAGCAATCAGGTTGGCGCCGGCGGCCACCGCCAGCGAGTGGGAGGAGTGGATGCGAAGGTTCAGATCGAAGAGGTGGCCGCCCACGAGCTGGGCGCAGAAGATGCCCTCATAACCGTCCAGCAGTCGCTCCATCGCTGCTTCGAGAGCTGGATCGGGCTCCCTCGTCACTGCCGCGCATGCCAGGCCCGCAGGCCATGGCCACACCCGCAGCCAGCGCTCGTGGCAGGAGGCGTGGAGGCGTCCCTTCCACATGACCCCCGAGAGCGCATGGAGCTCGCCCTCGATCCACGGCTGGACCATCACCGGGCCGGATGCGGCGCGCACCCTGTCGAGGTCTTTCGCCGAGCCCGCCCTGAAGGCGGTGAAAGTCCGCACCAACGGCTTGACGGCGACCGGATAGTCGAGGCTCGAGGAGGCCGCCAGCAGCTCATCCACCGAAGAAAACGTCCGGGACTCGGGGACCGCCAGGCCCGCTCTCGAGGCCGCCTCCGCGAGGCCGTCCTTATCGCCCAGCTCGGCGACCAGAGGAAGATGGGAGCTCAAGGCCACCAGCGAGGCCTCGCTGACCGGCAGGACAGTGACATAGCCGCCCGAGGCGCGGATCCGTTGCACCTCCGAGAGATAGGCGGGGTCGTTGACGCCCGGAATTGCGTGGCGGGCTCGGACGTAGCGCGACACGGCTTGGCGCGATGTCCCCTCTGAGACGGTCACGTCGGTCTCGTAGCCGGCGGCGTGCAGGGCGCGCACTGCCGCGAGGCAGTCGCGGCTCCCGGCCGCGCCTCCGTCCGTGACGAGCACGGCCCCCTTGCTCTCCCCCACGACCCCTAATCCTCCGTCGCCCGGGTGGTTGACGGTAGACAGTCGCACATCAGCCACCGATACCGGTCGGTGACGGTAGACGGTCGCACATCAACCACCGCCGATGGACGGAGCCGCACTTAGGCCCCCAGCTCGGCCAGAAGCGCCCGGCGGGCCTCGATCCCCCGGCGTCCGTCGGCGGCGTCCTCGTCGAGGAGGTCCATGCTCTGCTTGAGGTAGGCGGGCAGGTGATCTAGCGCTCTGGCCCCCCCGAGCCCGGCCGCATCCGCGTAGGCGACCACTGCGCGCCCCATGAAGCCCTTGCCCCCCAACCCAGCGAGCAGCTCCTTGCGACCCGGGCGCCCGAGCAGGGCATGTCCCTGGACTAAGTAGTGGAGCAGGTCGAGGTATGGCGTCGGGTCGCGGCGGGCCTCCTCCCAGTCGAGCAGCGCCCAGCCCGAGTGGGTCCGGTAAAGGTTCCAGGGAGCGAAGTCCCCGTGCTCGGCGCCGGCGGCGAACAGGCCTCCCACGGCGGCCGCCACCTCCTGGGGCAGGTACCACGGCCGCAGCCGAGGCTTCCACTCCACGCCGGCGAACAGCAGCACCCCGGGCGCCTCGTGCAACAGTCGCGGCGGGGACAGGGGGGCGGGGGCGAGCCCGGCCAGCTCTCGCACTGCAAGCGCCTCTGTGCGAAGGGCGCGCGCGCCCGCCGAGCCGGTAGCGATCTTGGCGACCCACTCGCAGCCGCCGCCGGCGTCGAGCCCCAGCGCCACATAGCGACCCTCATGATTGGTTGTTGCTACCGCCAGGCGCATGCCCTCACGGAGGTGCGAAGTCAGCGCCTCGGTGACCTCGTGCGGTACGGAGTCCCCCACAGGGAGCAGGCGGGCGAGCCCAATGGCGGCGAGGGCACGTGCGCCGCTCCAGCCGGCGAGGCCGCGCGGGGTCATTGGATGGTAGATGCGCAGCCCGGCTCGGGCTGCCGCAGGCGGGGATGAAGGTAGGACGAAACGGGGCGCGTCGGAACCCTCGCTTTCGATCCGTCCCTCGAGCTCGTTCCTGAGCCGCTCGACCTCCACTTCGCCGGCGCGCACGACCTCGTCGACGGGCTTCACGGCATCGATGAACACGTGCTTCTGCTTGGACGGAAGGTACTTTCGCCACGCCCGCATCTGTCGATCGAGCTCCTCCATCGAGAGCTCTTGCTTGCGGGTGTAGACGATCTCGGCGGGGGCCTCGAGGATCAGCAGTAGGTCGGGCACGGGCTGCAGGCGCCCCAAGGCCCACAGCAGGCGCGACGGGGTGCTCATGCGGTAGCGCTTAGGATCGACCGCGATATCCCACCAGCCGCGTTCGACGATCACCCAGCCCCCGGTTTTCACAAAGGGACGGATCCGCAGCCCCCACCCCAGGAAGTAGTCGCAGAAGACGTAGGCGGTCTTGAGGTAGGACAGCCCGAACGGATAGGGAGGGTTCTTGTGCGGCTCGGTGACCGTGATGCCCGGCATCGTGCGCCGGGGAAGCGTTCCCACCTTACGGATGCGCATGATGGGCCTGCCGGCGAGCGCCCCCTGAAGCAAAGCGTCGATGAGAGTGGTCTTGCCGGAGCCGTCGGGGCCCACCACGGAGAGCACCGCGCCCGGTCCGCTCGGGGCCGGGGCTGCCCCCTCGTCGTCCTTGTACACGGCATGGGTCTCGGCGACGAGATCGACCCAGCCGCCGACGTCCTCGGGCACACGGCGGCCCGCGCGCAGGCTCTGTTTGATGATCGGGCAGGTCTTCTTGGCCCTTTTGGCAACGACGCGCGAGAACGCCACCTGCGGCTCGGTCGCGGCCTTGGCCAGGTAGTAGGCCGCGACGCGGCCCATCGCGCTCCGGTCCCAGCCACCGGAGGCCGCCGCCTCGGCGCCCTTGACGGCCGCCTTGCCCACGGAGCCCAGGAGCGCGGCGGCGCGCCGATAGCCCTCTTCATCGGCGCTCAGAAGCTCCGCCACCCGCTCCTTGGCCAGGTTCTTGGGATCGGGACGTCCTACAGGGGAGATCCCGTTGATGATGAGCTTGAAGAGCCCCTCGGCTCCCGGGCGCAGCCGCCGAAAGCCGCGCGCGTCCTCCTCTGAGACATCCCCCAAGGCATCGGGCTCGAACACCGTCGCACCCCGGAAGGTGGCCCGGTCCTTGACGTCGAGCTGCAGGAAAACTCGTTCGAGGGGGTCGACGGCGATCAGGTACATGGTGCCGGGGATGTGACGGCACACCGCTACCGCACCGAGGCCGTGGTCAGTGGCCCACCGCCGAAAGGACCTTTCGATCTCCTCCCAGCCCGAACGCGGCGCCATGACGTCGACATCGCCCTCTCCCGAAAGCCCCGCCTCTACGTTTTTCCACACCACCGCCGGGCCCTCTTTCGAGGCGATGCGACCCAGGAGATCCATCCACTGCGCGGCGCGATCGGCGGTCTGAGTCACCTGCCGTAGCCTTCGTAATAGACCTCGTGTTTCTTGGCTACCTCGGCGATCCACTTGTCGGGGTCGCCGTAGATGGTCCGGTCGTGAGTGAAGATCGCGGTGAGCAGAGGGCAGTCCTTCTTGACCTGCTTGGCTTGAAACCTCGTCCACAGGACCTGCGGCTCGGCCACCGCTCCAAGCAGAGCGCGCGCCTCGACCGTCATCATCGCCCGCCGGTCCCAGCTACCGCGCATCGCCGCCTCGGCGCCCTTGACGAGCGAGCCTCGGGCGAAGCCGAACAGTGACGCCGCCTTGCGCACGCCCTCGGGGTCGCTCTGCAGCACCTCCCGCACCCGCCTCTTTTTCAGTCCCTCCTCGTTGGGAGCCCCGCCCCATTTGAGGCCGTTCTGGGTCAGCAGGATGACCCCTTCCGCGCCCGGGCGCACCCGGCGGAAGCCCTTGTCGTCGAGCTCCATGAGCGGCGAGATGTCCTCAGGCTCGAAGCAGGTCGAGCCGCGGAAGTACTTGCGGGCGTTGACGTCGAGCTCTAAGAAGGTGGCGTTCTCCTTGTCCAGAGCGATGAGGAACAGCACGCCCGGAACCTCCCGGCAGGCGGCCACCGGCGAGAAGCCGTGAACGATGGCCCACTCGGTGAACTCGCGCGTGATCTGGTCCCAGCGGGCCGCAGGGGCCATCGAGTCGAAGTCCCCTTCGCCCGATAGTGCGGCGTCCGCGTTCTTCCACAGGCCCCAGTCCGGCAGCGTTTCGGTGAGACGGGTGAGGAGGGGCACCCACAGCGCGGTGAGCTCCTCAGCGGTGCGCGTCATCCTGGCAGAGCTTTTGCTTGCTCGAGCCACAGACCTGCGACGTGGTCCCAGCCGAGCTCGTCTCGCACCAGGCGCGCACCCCCGGCCCCGATCTCAGAGGCCCCGTTGGAGAAAAGACGCCGCAGGCCGTCGGCGAGGCTGTGGGCATCGGGCTGGGCGAGAATCGCTCCGTTCTTTGTAGCGAGGTAGGTGCCGAGGGGATAGGGGGTCGCTAGCGTCGGTAGGCCGAGCGAGACGGCCTCGAGCGTCGAGTTCGGGCACGCATCCCAGCGCGACGGGTAGACGAAGCCCGAGGCTTCGACCAGCAGCTCACGTTTGGCGGGCCCGTAGGCGGCGTCACCCACCGACATCCATTCAGTAAGACCTCTGTCTGCGATCCACTGCGCCACCTTCTGTTTGCGGTCCCGCCAGTCCGGGCCGTGAAGCCTCACCTGCGGGCGTTCTGACACAGACAGCGAGGAGACCGCGTCGATGAGAATGTCGAGGCCTTTGTGTTGCGGGTCGAAGCGCCCCAGCCACAAAACGTAGGAGTCACGTTTCCCTCGCCATAAGGGCTCCCGGGGAACGTCGACTCCGTTCGAGACAGTGATGACCGCGCCTCGATAGCCGAGTGCGTCGAGATGTGCCTTCTCTTCGTCGAAGAAGACGTGGATGGCATGGGCGTCCATCACAAGCTCTTTCTCCCACGCCGCCCACCAGCCCTTCTTGAGCAGCTTCTTTCTGGCGACGATATGGGGGTCGTAGGCGCCGCGCGGCTCGAGCACGTAACGCACTCCCATTCGCTTTCCGACCGCAGCCGCTCGCACGTTCCGGTAGGTCCAACCCGAGTGCAGGACCAGGATGTCGTCGGGCTCGAGGATCTCTTCCAGTCCTATGGGAACCTTGAGCGCGCGCCTGCCTGCATGACGGACGGGGAGCCACTGGACGCCGCCCTCCGAAGGAGGGTCGACGCCCTCGTCGAAGGCGATGACGGCTTCGGCGCCGCAGTTCACCATTCCCTGCGACCAGCGCTTCACCGCGCTGGTCATGCCGCCGTCGCCCACGAGCGCGCGCGGGTAGTAGCGCACTACTCGCAAGGGTGGACCCTTCCGCGTTCTGCAGCGCTGAGCGCTGCAGACGTAGAAAAGATCGACATCTAGTGCCCGGAGTCGGCGCCGAAGTGCTCGGCGAACCACGCCACAGTCTGCTCGAGACCCTGCTTAACGGTGGTCTGCGGCTTGTAGCCGAGCAGCTCGGTGGAGCGGCTGAGATCCGCATGGGTCAGTCGCACGTCGCCGGGACGAGGGTCGGTGAATATCGGGTCGGGACGAGTCCCGGTCAGCTCTGCAACCATGGCGAGGATCTCGTTTACCGAGGTGGGATCCTGCCCTCCTCCGATGTTGAATGCTTCGCCGAATGCAGCCTCGGGAGCGCGTGCTGCCGCGATGTTGCCCTCTACTGCATCGTCGATGTAGGTGAAATCGCGCGCCTGCTCACCGTCGGAATGGATGATCGGACGGTCCCCTTTCATGCAAGCAAGTACAAAACGAGGCACCAGCGTTGCGTACTCACTCGAAGGATCTTGTCGCGGCCCGAAGACGTTGAAGTAGCGCAGCGAGATCGCGGGGACCGAGTAGGCACTCCACCACGTCTTGCAATAGACCTCGCCGACCAGCTTCGAGGCCGCGTAGGGAGAGCGCGGCTCGGGCGTCATGCCCTCGTGCAGAGGAAACTCAGTTTGATCCCCGTAGACCGATGATGAAGACGCGCTGACGACGCGGGCGCCATTGTCGCTCGCCGCCAAGAGCACGTTGAGGGTCCCGCGCACGTTGACGTCGGAGGTTAGGCCAGGCAGCTGCATCGAGCGAGGCACCGATCTCATCGCACCCTGGTGAAAGATGACATCACAACCCTTGGCTGCTCCCGCAACTGCGGCTTCGTCCCTGAGGTCCGCCTCCACCAGGTCGAGCTCGGGGCAGTCCGACAGGTTGTCGACGGAGCCCTCTGAGAGATCGTCGAGCCCCACGACTTGGTCGCCCTCGGCAATCAAGCGCGCGCCGAGGCGCGAGCCGATGAATCCGGCCGCCCCTGTGACTAGACACCTCATGTGCTCACCTTGTCCTTTGAATATTCCTGTGCTGAATGTCTTTGTGGCAAGTAAATAGTTTTCAGCTCGCTGTCCACGAGCTGCGCGCCCATTCGATGGTTCGCCTGAGCCCCTCCTCGAGGGTGACCTGTGGCTCCCAGCCCATAGTGGAGCGAGCAAGGGAGATGTCGGGACAGCGAACCTCGGGGTCGTCCACCGGTCTGTCGGTGAACACAACCTCGGAGTCACTGCCCGCCAACGATGCAATCATCTCTGCGAGCTGACGAACAGTGATCTCACGAGGGTTGCCGAGATTCATCGGTCCGGGAATATCGGCATGAATGAAACGCCAGATTCCTTCGACCAGGTCGTCGACGTAGCACAGCGACCGAGTTTGCTCGCCGTCGCCGTGAACTGTCAGTTTCTCGCCCGCAAGCGCCTGTTGGATGAAGGTGGGAACCGCGCGTCCATCGCCCTGGCGCAAGCGCGGGCCAAAGGTATTGAAAATACGGATGATCCTTACCGGCATGCTGTGGGTGCGGTGATACGCCATCACCATCGCTTCCGCGAAGCGCTTGGCTTCGTCGTAGACGCCACGCGGCCCGACCGGATTGACGTTGCCCCAATAGCTCTCTGGCTGGGGATGGACTTTGGGATCGCCGTAGACCTCAGAGGTAGAGGCCATGAAGAACCCGGCCGACTTCGCCTTGGCGAGACCCAGCGCGTGCAGCGAGCCGAGCGCTCCTACCTTCAGGGTGTGTATCGGATGGTCGAGATAGTCGCGCGGAGAAGCCGGGGAAGCAAAGTGCAACACCCAGTCGACATCGCCTTCCACGAACATATAGTTCGTCACGTCGTAGCGTTCGAACCGGAATCTCTCGTGCGAGATGATGCGGCCCAGGTTGCCGGCGTCACCGGTGAGGAAGGAGTCAAAGCAGACTACCTCCCAACCCTCATCCAACAACCGCTCACAGAGATGCGAACCGACAAAGCCCGCGCCTCCAGTGACTACTGCTCGTGGCAACTTAGCGCTTTCTAGACGACGTGAGGACGGCCGGTGGGATAGTAGCTAAACCCGGCGTTCCTCATCTCTTGGGGATCGAAGAGGTTGCGGCCGTCGATGACGACCGGATAGGCCATCAGCGAGTGCAGCTTCTCGAGGTCAAGTGCTTTGAACTCGTCCCACTCGGTGCACAGCACCATGCAGTGAGCGTCGTTGAGCGCGTCGTACATGTCATGGCAAACCTCGAGCTCGGGAAGCTCGGCCTTTGCGTTCGAACCGCCTTGCGGGTCGTATCCGACCACGTGCGCACCCTCGCGCAGCAGCAGACGGGCGAGCGCCAGGGCGGGAGCGGAGCGAACATCGTCCGTGCCGGGCTTGAACGCCAGACCCAGCAGCGCGATCTTCTTGCCTTCGACATTCCACAGAGCCTCGATGACCTTATCGACGGCCGACTCGACCGCCTGGTCGTTGATCCGTGCCACCTCCCGCAGCAGGGGAAACTCGGCGCCGACGCGCGCCGCGAGGCGCTCGAAGGCCTGAATGTCCTTGGGGAAGCAGTAACCGCCGTAGCCGAGCCCCGCATTGAGGAAGGGGCGGCCGATGCGCTCGTCGGAGCCCATTACCTCTGCAACCGCCACGACGTCTCCGCCCGAGCGCTCACACAGCCGAGAGAGAGCGTTGGCATACGAGATCTTGAGCGCCAAGAAGGCGTTACATGCATGCTTGGCTAGCTCGGCGGTTGCGATGTCCGTCTCGATGATCCTGGTTCCCCCGTCGATGAGGGGGCCGTAGAGCTCACGCATCCGGGCGAAAGCCTTGGGCGACTCCGCCCCCACCAAGATGCGGTCGGGGTGCAGGGAATCCTCGACCGCGGTTCCCTCTTTCAGGAACTCGGGGTTCGAGACGACCTCGGCGGAGCCGGCGAAGTCGGCCCGCTCCCGAGCCAGCGTCCTCTTCACTCGCTGCGCGGTGCCGGCCGGCACTGTCGACTTCTCGACCACGACGACATCGGGCCGACCGTGGCGGGCGACATCACGAGACACCTGCTCGACCGCAATGAGGTTCGCCTCGCCCGAAGCTCTGGGGGGCGTGCCGACGCAGATGAAGACTACGTCCGCGCCCGAGATGGCCTCGGCGGAGTCGGTAGTGAACGACAGCTTGCCCGACTCCATCGTTTCGTCCAAGAGTTCCTGCAACCCGGGCTCGTAGAACCAGGGAACGCGACGCCGCAGCATCGCGATCTTTTCCTCATCGAGATCGTTGCCGACGACGTCGTGACCGAGCTTCGCCATCGTCCCGCATGTGACGAGACCGACGTGCCCGGCGCCTATGACACCTACCTTCAAGATTTCGTCCTCCAGATCTAGGGCGAACCCGCATAGAGGGCCGCCGTACCGGGCTACTTAGAAGCTGCGGCCTGTGAGGGCCGTGTTGCCAACTGCGCGGAGATCCACTCGTAGGTCGCCTTGAGGCCGTCCTCGAGAGTGGTCTGCGGCTCCCAGCCGAGAACCTCACGCAGCCGGGTGTTGTCGCTGTTGCGGCCGCGCACTCCTTGCGGCTTGCTGACGTCGTTACGCTTCTGAATCTGCTTGCCGGCGATCTTGGCGACGAGGTCGACCAAGTCGTTGATCCCGATGAGCACGTCGGTGCCGAGGTTGAGCGGCGCAGCACGGTCGGAGTGCATGATCCGGTAGATGCCCTCGACGCAGTCGTCTATGTAGGTGAACGAGCGCGTCTGGAGGCCGTCGCCCCAGACCTCGATCTCGCCGCCGTCTTCAACCAACGCAACCTTGCGGCTGATCGCGGCAGGCGCTTTCTCGCGGCCCCCGTCATACGTTCCCAGGGGGCCGAAGATGTTGTGGAAGCGCGCGACGCGGGTTGGGAGCCTGCCCTCTTCGTCGTAGTACTGGCACAGCTTCTCCGCGTAGAGCTTCTCCCAGCCGTAACCCTCTTCGGGATCGGCAGGATAGGCATCTTCTTCCTTGAGCCCGCCGATGTCCGGCGTGTTCTGACGATAGAGAGGATAGATGCAGGCGGACGACGAGTAGAAGTAGCGGCTCGCCCCGTTCTGGTGAGCGGCGTCGAGCATGTGGGCGTTGATGAGGATGTTGTTGCGCGCGACATCAGCATGGTTGCCGGTGATGTATCCGATGCCGCCCATGTCGGCGGCGAGTTGATAGACCTCGGCGACGTCCTTGGTGGCCTCCAGGCAGTTCTCCCAACGCCTCAGGTCGAGCACCTTGAAGTCATCGGCGGACGTCGCCTCGTACTCGGGCTCCTTGATGTCGACGCCGCGCACCCAGTAGTCGCGTTCCTTGAGGTACTTGATCATGTGGTGGCCGATGAAACCGCCACCCCCTGCTATTAGAGCCGTCTTTCCACCCATTCCGTTCTCACCCATGGAGAACTCTCCCTTCCGAGACTGGTTCTTTTTCGTATCGGCAGATACTCGGGTCTACTTCAGTTGCCCCGAGTCACTTTTTGTGCAATCAGCTGCGCTGCGAACAGGACCGCAAAGCGCGGGTTGCCGAGCAGGTAGCGGCGCCACAGGCGCTTTGGCTCGGTCACGAGTCTGAAGACCCACTCCAACCCCGCCCTCTGCATCCACGGAGGGGACTGACGCTTCTTGCCGGCCAGGAAATCGAACGCCGCGCCGACTCCGACCATTGTAGCTGCGATCTCGCCGCGCAGGCGCGCCATGAGCTGCTCCTGCTTGGGAGCCCCCAGTCCCACCAGCAGGACGCCGGTGGCCTACTCGTTGACCGCACTCACGAACCCCTCCTCTTCCTCCTCGGTCAGAGGCCGAAACGGGGGTGCCCAGCGATAGGTGACCCGGAGGGCGGGAAATCTCTTAGTGAGGCTCGAGACGAGATCCTCCAGGACCTCGGGGGTACCGCCGTAGAAGCCCACGCCGACTCCCGCGCGGGCCGCGTGCTCGCAGATGACCGGGGTCAAATCGGGGCCGTAGACACGCGTGGCTTCGGGGAGGCCGAGCTTGCGCAGACCCCACACGAGCGGCATGCCGTCCGAGGTAGTGAAGTCAGATTGGTTCATGAGCTCCCGGTATTCGGGCCGCTTGTGCGCCTCGACGACGTTGTTCACCGCGGCTATGCAGACGTAGCGGGACTCTCTGAGGCGGCCCCATTCGACTATCCGGCGCGCCGCCTTGTCGTAGTTCGATGCATCCACGCGCATGCCGAGGATGTAGCGCGACCCGAAGATGTGACCCTGCGCGAGCACGGACTGAGACGGTGAGCTCTCGGAAACGGCTTCGCCCAGGCTCAATACGCACCCCTTGTGGCCATGAGGACCCCAACCGTCTTGAGCAAGATGTAGAGGTCCAGCGACAGCGACCAGTTCTCGATGTAGAAGAGATCGAGCCGCAGAGCCTCTTCGGGCGCCACACTGCTGCGCCCGTTCACCTGCCACCAGCCGGTGACGCCGGTGGGAACCTCGTGGCGAGGGCCCAGCAGCTCGAGGTTGGCGGCGACCTGATCAGTCGGCAGGGGCCGAGGCCCCACCAGGCTCATGTCGCCTTTGATGACGTTGAGAAGCTGCGGGAGCTCGTCGAGGCTGAGCTTGCGCAGGATCCGCCCGACCCAGGTAAGACGAGGGTCGTCCTCGATCTTGAAGAAAGGAGAGCTCGTGTCGATCCCCCGCTCTCTCAGCACCCGGTCGCCGTCCACCAGCATCGTGCGGAACTTGTAGACGGTGAAAGCGCGGCCCCCCTTGGTGATCCGCTCCTGGCGAAAGAGCACCGGGCCCTCGGAGGTAAGCCTGATGGCAAGGGCGATGGCGCTCAGAACGGGAAGGAACATCAGCAGCCCGATGCTCGAGACGGCGAAATCGAAGGCCCGCTTGACCACCGACTGGGTTCCGCTCAGGCGTACCGGCTTCAGTGAGATCGCCATGACTTCAGGTCCCACGGGCTGCACCGACAGCCGCGATGCGAGGATCTGGGGAAGGTTCGCCGAGACCCTTACCTCCGTGCC
>Ga0136623_10000204_pt1 | contig 16090 bp, 16 predicted proteins | sample AntDrymUQ4492106_2_FD_104656 | JGI IMG/M metagenome (GOLD analysis project Ga0136623, IMG submission 104656) | Polar desert sand microbial communities from Dry Valleys, Antarctica - metaG UQ449 (21.06) | ecosystem: Environmental > Terrestrial > Soil > Desert | place: Antarctica: Dry Valley...
CGAAGCCGTTCATCTGGACGGCCACCGTAGGGCAGATCATCGAGAAGGTCGACCGGGCGCGGGTCAAGATGGAGCAGATCAAGCCCGGATCCACCCTGCCCCGAGGGAAAAAGAAGAAGGGATGATCTGTCAAGTTATTTAAGGGACACTACACTAGCGAGATCAACGCACCGCCAAATCCCGAACATGCCGGCGAACACTAGCAAGGCGTTGAGATCGAGGCCAGTACTTTGCTCATCGAGGATACGCGACTCACAAGAGTCGCAGCGCGATGATCCAGACCCCCTGTACGACGTAGCGCGTACCTAAAAATGAACTACGATTGTTTCAATCCGTTCGCTGCCCGCTTGAGCATCCCTTGGGCTCTGGCTCTAAGCTCGCGCAGCCAGCGCCGCGCCCAGGCGAACTCTACCCGCCAGACCGATCGGGATCACGATAAAGGCCGGGCCGGGGAGCACGATCATCGCGATACCGAGCAGCACACCACCGCTGCTCCAAGCACTCCCACGAAAACGCGGCGCGCTAGCTTGTAAGAGATCAACATCGTTGATCGCACCGTGCGAATGTTCCTGGTATTTCAAGGTGGCACACAGTCACCGACACCGCTTGGATCTCTTGGGGCTGATCCGCCACCTTGTCTTCCACGCCCAGTGCTGCACTACCAAATGCAGGCCTTTCAACCGCACCGGGCACCGTCACAATGCGAGTCAACGCCGTAGGCACCGATCTGGCAGCAACACTCACGCCATAGGCCGAGTGATCCGTGAATATCAGACCTGCGCTCATTATGCTTTCACGCTATAGTGTATGCGTCAAGACCCGTGCTACCGCTGGCGAGGGAGGTCTGGAGACGACAGGCCATGTCGCTCGCCGCTAAAAGGATGAAGCGATAACCCCGAGCAGTGTCCCGCGAAGGAGCTAGCTAGCACGCTTTCCCGTGCCGAGTTACAAATACCCAATAGTGATCCATCGTTTCTTCTCCGGTAGCAGTATACTTTGAAGTTCCGACACCGAGCACGGCGCCAATTGTCGAGCTTTGTAGCGATAGGCAGTATCGTCCTCGGAGGGGCCAAGAGGTATCCGGTAAAAGTTGGATCTGGGGACAGGCCTAAAGCGGGAGCGCAAACCTACCCTTGCGGTAGGGCAACCCCTACCACTTTAGAGAGAGCACGAACGCTTGGTTGAGGAAGCCTGATCGGCACCTAGAGCTTGGGGAGCTAGGACTGCCCAGTCATTTGTTGGAACCTGATCGGGGGTTATACTGCTTTGGAGAACAGTCAAGCTGACGTGGCTAGATCCGCCGGGGAAGCCAGTACCTTCCCTTGAATTATACGAAACAACGTCGCCCTACCTGATATGTAGTGGCGGGGTTCCAGATCCCTCGCCAATTCAGACCTGGCGTGCCTTGTGGTCCAGTGTCACCAGGATCCCCCTTGTCGCCTTTCGAACCAGGAGCACCATCTACTCCATTTGTACCAGGCGTACCGTCCGTGCCCGCTACTCCTTCGGGTCCGGTCGGCCCGGTTGCTCCATTAGCACCAGGTGATCCGGTCGGTCCAGTCGCACCGGGCGCTCCATTCGGCCCTACGGGTCCTTGCGGTCGGGGGGCGGGAAGGGTCAATGGGGACATGGGCGCAACACGGCCTGCGGCGGGGTCCGAAGACGAGCCTATCCCGGGCAAGATGGGACGAAGCCGGTGTCAACTGCTTGATGCGGCGTGTGCTATACTATTGCGAATGACCCCCCGCCGTCTAGCAAGAGGACGGATCGGCCGTACATCATGTTTCGTTTCACTGAGTAAAGAAGGTAAAGATGATAAACTCGATTTTTACGGGACTTATCGTGGTTGTGCTATCAGGAATTGGACTTGAGGATGCAATCGCGCAACAAATACAATGGAATATGAATGGAGCAGGCTGTGTTCCAACAGACACAGCCATTCAAAACGATTCGTACATTATTACCGCAGGCAAAATTAAGTTTAAGGATTCGAAGGTTGGCTCGATTACAATAATCTGCCCTGTTCCCTTTAGGCTAGGTTTAATTAATTCCATTGGCGTTTCGTATCGTGACTCCACCGGAGTTAATACCAGTGCTAGATTGCAGGCGGCTTTACGTCGTATCAGGACGTTTAATGGATCGGTTAGCACCGTGCCGGGGCTGGTGTTTGACTCCAACAATGTGGGGGAGACAGGCTATACATTCTCTGTTGCGCCCCAGACCAGTTACATATTCCCAGGTACTTTCTTTTATCATTTTATCCAGGTGACCCTGACCCGCAGCAGCACCTCTGAAATTATAGAGTTTGGCGGGTTTGAGCTCGCATGCTCGTCCCAAAATATGGACTGCGCGCCGCCGCCATAGAGCGTGTGAATATCGCACAGCGCTGCGTCCGATCAGAGCCCTCCCCCTTCTCCGACCATCGGCCCACCCCTTTCTGCGATGGGCGGCCTGAACCCCTCCGCCTACCCGCTCCGGCGACTGTCGCCGTTAGCCAGGACGGTGGTGGTCGGGTACCAGCGGCCGTCATTCATGGGGGGCAAGTTGCTCCACGCGTTGGTGAAGGGGTTATACAAGCACTGGTCCTGGCTTCGGCCCCGGCGTACTGACTCGTGGCGGCCGCCCGGTAGTCGGTATTTAAGGTGACATCCCCCGGCAATGGGGCCGGGGGATCTCGGTAAGCGGCGGTGCCCCGACGCTGCAGCACCTCTCTGGCGCCGACCTCGCGGCTCTCGACATACGAGGCGGGCTTGATGCGGAAAGCCATGCGGTTTGGTCCCCTATCTGGGTGAGGTCGTTGCTGCCTGTCGAGAAGAAATCCAGGTATGATTCCGGCCGTCCATCGCCGCCTAACAGCGTTGCAAGCGCGGGTGTTGCGATTGGCCGAGGGTAGTCACAATTCGAGCGAATCCCCCTCGTCGGGACGGCCTCGACGGACGCCTTGACCGTGTAGGGCAGCCACGCCAAGCGTGGCCATGAGGCCATGGATCATTCCGGGATCCGGGAGCAATGAAGGTAACCAACGTCGTATTATCAATCGCCATCGCTGCGGCGATCTTCTACGGGCTTGCGATCGGGCGCGATTTGCTCGTGCCATTCGTAATCGCCGTGGTGCTCTGGTATCTCCTCAATGTCCTGGCCGCCACTTTTCAGCGCGTGACGGTAGGGGCTTGGCGCCCCATCCTATGGTCTTAGCTTAGTAACTTCTCTGCTGACGTTCGGCGGGCTTATCTTTATCATTATAGACCTGATCGCGCGTAATACCGTTAATATCATTGCCGTCGCGCCCGACTACCAGAAGAACTTGGAACGATTGATTGCCCAGGTGTTCGAGTATTTCGGCGGAACGGAACCGCTTACCATAGCCAAGCTGATCGAGGATGTCAATGTCGATCGGATGCTTTACCAACTGGTCTGGACGTTGACTGATATCATCGCTAATGCGCACTGATCACTATTTACCTGATATTTCTCCTGCTGGAACAGAAGGGTTTCAACCGAAAGCTCGCGGCATTCTTCGATAACCGCGAAAGGGAAACGCTCGTGCGGGACCTGATCCGCCAGATCGAGCTCGATATCCAGGCCTACGTCCGAGTCAAGGCCTTCGTCAGCCTTGTCACCGCCCTAATCAGTTATGCGGTCATGATGTACGTTGACCTTCCCTTCGCCGATTTTTGGGCCTTTTTGATCTTCTTTCTCAATTTCATCCCAACCATCGGTTCCATCGTAGCCACCATCTTCCCCTGCGTACTAGCCCTCGTGCAGTTCGAAACGCTCCATCCATTTTTTATCGTGGCTATTTCCCTGACGACTATTCAGTTTTTCGTCGGCTATTACTTGGACCCGCGGCTGGTAGGCAAGTCATTGAATCTAAGTCCCTTGGTGGTGTTGTTGTCCCTCACGCTTTGGGGAGGGATTTGGGGTCTGGTGGGTTTGTTTATCGGCGTACCTATCACTGCCGTGTTCGTGATCATTTGTTCTCACTTCGCTCAAACTCGGCCGATCGCTATCCTCCTATCGGGCGATGGCAAGCTCGACCGATGATCTGGCTTGGGGTGCCGTCCACTGGCCCGCGGTGTAAGATTGTCTAAGGGCGATAGGTGGTCAGCGCGCAGCGATAAAGCCTTGGGTGCAGGCCAAGGGGATTGTCGGCTCGGAGAGATGAATCGGACGGGGGGATATCGGATTCGGATCAGCCTCTTTGGAGTCGATCGAATAGCCGCGCCGAATCGGGGCGGTGCCCGGGCGGGCACATGGATAATACCAAAATCCAGCCCAATCACTTGCGCCGTACCGCGTTCATCTATATCCGCCAGTCGAGTGCGGCTCAGGTCGAATACAACCGAGAGTCGACAGCCCGCCAATATGCGCTGGTGGAGCGAGCCCTGGCGCTGGGCTGGCAGCGCGACCAAGTCTGCGTCATCGACGAAGATCTCGGTCTCTCCGGGGCGAGCACGACCAAGCGCACGGGGTTTGCGCGCATGACCGCGGAGGTCGCCCTAGGCCATGCGGGCATCGTGCTGGGGCTCGAAGTCTCCCGCCTCGCGCCCAACAATGCCGATTGGTACCGACTGCTCGATCTCTGTGGGATGACCGACACCCTGATCGGCGATGCCGATGGAGTATACCACCCCGGACTCTTCAACGACCGCCTGGTGCTGGGGCTCAAGGGGCACCATGAGTGAGGCGGAGCTGCATATCCTGCGCGCCCGGCTCGATAAGGGGATCCGCAATAAGGCCGCACGAGGGGAGCTGCGCCGAGGACTGCCGGTGGGCTTTGTCTGGGGTGAGGAGGATGGCGAAGTGCGCTTTCACCACGATGAGGCCGTGACCTCGAGCATCCGTACGGTCTTCGAGCGCTTTGCCGAGCTCGGCTCCGCGCCCCGCGTATGGTTGAAAGGAAGGTATCGGCACGTCCCTGTGCCGGAAACCGATCGTACGCTTCGAAAACGGCTAAGGCAGGTTAGGATCCACCGGCGCCGAAGATTTCAATACGTCGACGGCGGTCTGCGCCTTCGCCGTAGCGGTCTCGGTCTGTCCTTTTTCGCCCTCGGCGATGGCCTCACTGAGCAACGTCACGGCTCGCTGCAGGTTATAGCTGGTAAAGTTTTTTTGCGCGGCGATGGCTTGGTTCTTGGCTTCCTCGGCCTTGGCGACAATGGCCTCCGCTAGCCCTTGCTTTCCCACCGCCACGGCCTCTTCAGCAAGCTTGAGCGCCTGCGCCGTCTCTGGCGATTTGTCTTTCAAACTCATTTGCGCGTAGGCGCCCGAAGCGAACACGAGCCCCGCCAACAAGGCCGCAACAATTCTCTTGGATAACATTCTCTTTTGCTCCGTTTCTGTAGATGATGGGTATAGTCAACAAGACGGTAACAAAGTTCCGGCGCTACGCTGCTGATCGCTCCACCAATTCGATTTCATATGCAAATTCAATGAGCTGCCAGGCCCAGCTTATTCCCCTCCCCTGGCGGGGGAGGGCTAGGGTGGGGTTGAGCGTTCTGAGAGACTCACCCCATCGTATCCTTCCCCCTTCCAGGCGGAAGGGATAAAAAAAGCATGCAATTTCAAATTATTTTTGGCTCGCCCAAGACGCCAAAACGCCCCGAAACATAGCGCCTCGGGCCGATGAAGGACCCGAAAGGTCCCCGATTCCAGGCCGAGGACTCAAATGTTCGACAGCTCACCAGCCCGGCAAGCACTGTGCCTCTTGGCGAAAAAAAGCGTTTAAAATCCCTATTCCCTCCACACTCGACCGTTTGCCTCATGTTCACCGAAAAACGGACCTCACTGGACGCCCGTCCGTAATAGTCTCCGGCCAGGAGATCCGCACCCCGAGCGAGGGCGCGTTGCGCCTCGATCGCAGTGCGTACCTTCGAGACCACGATCAGGGTACTGAGTTCGTTGAGGATGCTGCTAGGGTAACGGGGGCTGCCGGCCGTCATGCGGCCCGCGTCGATCTGCACGTAGTTCGGTAGCAGCATCCAGGCGTATTTGAGGGCCTGATGCACCGAGAAAGCGCCATCCGTATTGAGCAATACGGAGTAACCACGGTGCCGATAGCCCTGCAGTGCATGCCGGATGCGAGCGAGACTGTCCTCGTCCTCGTTTCCGCTCGGGGTATAAACGATGACGACACGATCCGGTTGGAGGCCGCAGCGCTCCAGCACCTGCTCGAAATCCCGGCCATGCTCCGTCGCGACGCCGGCGACGTGGCGGGCATGCACATGCAGGAACAGCGATCCCGTTTCCCCCGTTTGGCGCAGGTAATTGAGCGTGTGGACGAGTCGGCACAGGCGATCGAGATGCACGACGGCTTTGCCATCCCGCGCGGCGGCGAACACATCGCGAACAGGGATGACCTTATCGGCGTCGAGCCCCGTATTCGCGCCGCCAGAGGCCCGGAGGGAGGCGGCATGACCGACGACATGGGGCCTCCCGGACCACATCGCGACCCGCGCCTGGAATACGCTCTGAAACCGGATCGCGCCGAAACGACCTTCGACCGCACCGTTGCGGATGCGGAGCGGATCCTCGGGCAAATAGCGTATCTGCTCGGCGCGGATCCGGTCGTTGAAATACTCGACGAGTTGGCTTACCGGCACGGTTGTCGCCCTCCATCGATGATGAAACCGTGTATTTCAAGGTGGCACACAGGAACCGACACCGCTTGGATCTCTTGAGGCTGATCCGCCACCTTGTCTTCCACGCCCAGTGCTGCACTACCAAGCGCGAGCGTTTCAACCGCACCGGGCACCGTCACAATGCGACTCAACGCCGTTGCCATCGATCTGGCAGCAACACTCACGCCATAGACCCAGTGATCCGTGAATATCAGACCTGCGCTCATGTTTCTTCTCCGGTAGCAGGCAAACTTTGAAGTCCCGACACCGATCACGGTGCCAATTGTCGAGCTTTGTAGCGATAGGCAGTATCGTCCGCGGAGGGGCCAAGAGGTATCCCGTGAAAGTTGGATCTGAGAACAGGCCTAAAGCGGGAGCGCTATCCCGCCCTTGCGGTGGGGCAATACCTACCACTTTAGAGAGAGCACGAACGCTTCGTTGAGGAAGCTTGGGCGGCACCTAGAGCTTGATCAACCCACGTCGTGCGGCCACAGCTATGGCCTCCGTCCGGCTCGTGGCATCGAGTTTCTCGAGAAGGTTCTTGACGTGCGTCTTGACGGTGCCCTCGGTGATATCCAAGGCCCGAGCGATGAGCTTGTTGCTCAGGCCCCGGCCCACTAACGTAAGGATCTCAAGCTCTCTGGGGGTGAGCTCTTCCTCACGGAGGCGGCTGGCTAATTTTGAAGCGACTCCGGGCGAGACGACGGTCTTGCCTGCATATACGGCTCGGATGCAGCTTAACAGCTCTTCGCGGTGGGTGTCCTTGAGGAGATAGGCCTTGGCGCCCGCTCGCATTCCGCGGTAAACATCCTCATCGCTATCGTAGGTCGTCAGTATGATAATCAGGGCCTTTGCGTCTTCTCTACGAATCGCTTCGATGGCCTCGACGCCGGACATCTCGGGCATGCGCAGATCCATCAAGGTAATATCCGGACGGAGTTCCCGCCACTGCTCGAAGGCCTCGCGCCCGTCGCCGGCCTCTCCGATCACGGCCATATCACTCTGTCGGTTCAGGATCGCGACCAGACCCTCCCGCACGACAAGGTGATCGTCGGCTATCAGGATCCGAATTTTGCTCAATGCGGATCCCGGCTGGGACACGCCCGGTGCGTCAGAGGATGGACTATTCATGTCTCATGTTGCGCCGATCCCAGCGCGACCCTAATCTCGGAGCCTTTGCCGGGCGCGCTCGTTATGCTCAGCTGTCCACCGATGCGGCTGGCCCTTTCTCTCATACCGATCAAACCAAACCCATCGTAAGGGAGTGTGGGGTCGAATCCCTTTCCATCATCGAGGATCTGTAGCCGTGTGCTGTGCGGTTCGAATAAGATCTTGACCTCGAATCTGCTCGCGTTGGCGTGTTTGATTGTATTGGTCAGGGACTCCTGTACGATGCGGGTGATCTCATCTTCGCACTCCTCCGCAAGCGCTCTCGGTTGACCTACCACGCTGACCTCGGGCTCTAGGCGAGTATCGCGAGTCATTTTCCGGACCATGGTATCGAGCACTACGGGCAGGGCCTGCGCTTCGAGAACCTTGGGGCGCACTGCCCGCACCGAGCGGCGCGCTTCGGCGAGGGCGCTTCGCGCAAGCTCGCTTGCCCTTGAGATATGCGTTTTCACGGGCGCTGTGTCGCCGCTGACCAGGGCATCCTCGGCGGCCTGCAATTGCAAGATCACGCCGGTGAAACCTTGCGCCAGGGTATCATGGATGTCGCGCGCGAGCCGGTTGCGTTCGCCAAGCACAGCCGACTCGCGTGCTTGTTCGCTCAGCCGGGCCAACTGAATGGCGAGCGTGGCCTGTTGAGCGAGTGCTTCGGCGAAGCCTAATGTGCTATCCGGGTCCGCCAGCCGCCTCTGGTCGCTGCGAACCGTCATCCAGGCGATCGCCCGCTCGCCGACCACCATGGACACGCTTAACAGGCTTTTTGCGCCGATAGTTCGGTAATACTTCGACATGGCCGGCGGGACTGCAGGATCGCCCTCGCTGTAGAAATGGGCTTTGCTCTCGTCGTCATGGTCCAGTGACATCGGGCTTTCCTCGAAGGAGATAGACTTACGCGCGGCAGGATGCGCAGACTCAGCGGCGGTAAGGATCCGGCCATCGACACATTCGAGATGCAGGCGCAGGACACGCGCATCGTAGTCCGGAAACCACAAGGCACCGCCCGTTCCCTCGAGCTCCTCCACCATCGCCTTCAGGGCATGCCCCCAAAACGTTTCTAGATCCGGTTCCGCAGAGAGAAACACTAAAGACTTCGCCAGCGCCTCCGTTTGGCCGCGCGCCAATCGTTCTGCGCGTTTGCGCTGAACGATTTCTGAACTGAGCGCGAGATTCAGTTCCGCTAATTCTGTCGTCCGCCTCCGGAGCGCCATTTCCGCCCCCCGGTGCTGGCTCGTTACCGCCGCAAGCGTCATTCCCGTCACTGACAATATGCCTAAGAAACTCAACAGCTCTAGGAGACTTGCAAGGTCGTTCCCCCAATCCCAGATCGTGATCGCCGTCGCAGCGAAAACGGTCAGCGCGCTCCCGCGCGGCCCGAGCCGCAGCGCCGCCCAAGCGACGAATGGAAAGAACAGGTATTCGGGCGGGTAGATGAGTGGGGGCAGCACCCAACCACCGAAAATAAGTATGCTCAAAATGATCAGCAGCGTGAGTAGACCGGTGGCCTCCATGACCTGAGCTAAGGTCCAGTCGTCGCGCCACTTACCGCTCCAGGTCAGGAGCAGCGGGGTGACCAACAGCATCCCCAGGGCATCACCCAGCCACCACATCCACCAGGTCGGAAAGGCGGTGGAGCGGTCCACTACCTGGCCCCACCCTAGACAAGCCACTCCAAACGTAGCTCCGAGAATGGCGGCACAAACGGAGGCCATGGCCACGAATGCCAATACATCCCAGAGACGGTCGAGCGCGCGATGGAACGCTCCCACGCGTCGTAACAGATAGGTAGCCAGCATCGCCTCCAGGGTGTTTCCCACGCCGATACCCAGCGCGGTCGTGACAGGAAAGCCCGAAAACGCCGTTATCACAAACGCACCGATCAAGATCCCCGGCCAAAACCGGTAACCGAAAACCAGGATCACCGCGAGGGCGATACCGGCAGGAGGCCAAACGGGAGTGACACTGTTCTGAACACCCGGAACCAGCCACAAGCCAAACTTTGCTGCAGCAACATATACCAAAGTGAAGGCCGTAACGCCAGCTAAATACTTCAGTGTCACCTTATACATTGACTTAGGAACCTGAAATCGCTTCACCCCAAATATGGGCCTCGCATCTTTCACGGGATCACGAGTCGGAGCGGGAAGCCGATTCTTTGCGCGAGAGAAGAGGGAGCACAAAATGCCAGGTTGGGGTGAGGCACGAGCCCCAACACGCGGCAGCCCCGTCTTTTTGGGGTTCCCTCCGGTCACCCCCAACGGGCTCTAGATGCCTACCGGCGTCATGGGTCGTCGTTTCTTGGGCTGCAATTCCTCGATCCTCTTTTTGAGCGCCTCCAGCTCGTCCCGAAGCCTCGGCAGGATGTCCTCGCGTAAAGACTCCTCGGCGTCGTCTTGGGCCCTCGCGATCTCATCGAGGAGCCGCCTCCACTCCTCCGCCAGGCGCTGCGCTTCCTCGGAGCGGGGCAGGGCCTCCAAGCCGCGCTGCAGGGTCTCCGCTTGCGCGACCAGTTCCCTCAGCACCTCGGCCAGTGCTCGCAACGGGTCGTTCTCGGCTGCGCCCGATGTGGGCGCGGCCCGCACGACGGCCCCGGGCACGTCTCGCGCCCAAGCGCGAGGCTCGTCGTCGGCCATCCTGAGATACGCCTCGCCATCGGCGCGGACATCGCTACCGACACAAAGCGCCAGCAACAGGCTCGCCCCGGCCCTCACGGCGAGCCCCAAGCGCGCAACGCCGCCCCGTGGCCCGGCGTGCCGCCATCGAGGCGATACCGCGCACCCTCTCTTCGATAACCGCCGGTGATGGGGTCATCGGTGAGCAGGAGGGGGGTATCGAGATCGACCCAATCGAAGCCCCCGAGCCCGGCCGCGAGGTGGGCGCTGAAACCCATGCCGAGCCGGGTCTCCACCATCCCCCCGATCATGAGCCCGAGGCCGAAGGCGCGGGCGATGGCGGCGATATCCAGCGCCTGCACCACGCCGCTCTTCGCGAGCTTGACGTTGAGCACCTGGGCGAGCCCCTCGCGTCCGATACGGACCGCGTCCTCGGGCGTGCGGCAGGATTCATCGGCGGCCACGGGCACGCCGGCCTCGCGGGCAAGCCGGCCGAGCCCCTCCCAGTCCTCGCGGGCGACCGGTTGTTCGAGCAGCGCGGGCTCGATCCCCGCCGCGCGCAACTCGCCCAGGAGCTCGAAGACCTGCGTGACGCTGTAGGCGGCGTTGGCATCGAGGATCAGGCGGCAATGGGGATGGCCGCGCCGGATCGCGAGGACGCGCGCGAAATCCTCACTGACATCGCGGCCGATCTTGACCTTGAGGGTGGCAAACCCGTCTTCACGATAGCGTGCCGCGAGCACCCCGGCGGCCTCGGCCGGACAGATCGGGATCGTCATATCGGTGACCAGGGAATCCTCCCTGCCGCCGAAGAAATGGAACAGCGCCACCCTGAGGCTCCGGGTCAGGGCATCGAGCACGGCCGTCTCGATGCCGGCGCGTACCGATCCGAACGCCGCCCGGCGCTCCAGAAGCCCCGCCGCGATCCGCCGCCATTCCCCCGCGTTGCTACCGAGAAGCCGGCCGGCCTCCTCCTCCAGCGCCGCGCGGGCGCCGGCCTCGTCTTCCACCGTGATCGGCGGCAGGATGGCGATCTCCCCCCAACCGCTCGCGCCCCCTTCGAGCGCGACCCGGAGCGCCAGGTTGCGCACCATCCCGAGGTCCGACGAGGCACAGGTGAAGGGCGCCGCGAGCGGCGCCTCCAAGGCTTGGATCTCGACCTGCCGGATCTGAAGCTCGCGGTTCATGGTCTCGTGGCCGACCCCGTTCCGGACCCCGAAGGTCCCGGACGGTCCTCTGGAATATAGGGAAGTGTGTAACCCAATCACTTCCGGAGAGCTGCCCCAATGCCAGTATTTCATACGCCGGCCATTGAAACCAACACCCCCTCGATCGCCTCGGCACTCCACAGTTTGGTCAACGAGTACTACCGCGGTGTCTCACGAGAATTTCACGATTCGGGCTGATTTTGGAGCGAAGGGTATAGGAAGGTTAAAACGCCCTTTTTCCTAACGAGGAAAGTACCGCTGGGCTAGTGGGTTGTCAAGCACCTGCCGAGACGACGTGAAGATCGCCGTCGAGGTCACGATAGCCCGCGAGCGTTCTTAGCCCCCGCCGTTCCACGCCCGCCTCTCCAGGGAAGAGCTCGGCAAGGCGTCTATCTAGCCTGGGGATGCCGAACCCGATCGCCGAGCCAGTGCCCGACCACCTTGGCGTTCTCCGTGAGCACTTTCTTGGCCGACGGGAATATCGTCAGGCGGTGGGGATTGAAGAGCCGCGCCCAGGAGTTGTGTCTCCCCAGGATGGCATCGGACACGATCGTCGCCGCGACCCGGATCGGCCGAAGGGAACTTCCGGGTCTGCCGTACCGAATCGAGAGATCTGGTAGCCACATGTCCCTTCAGTCGAGATAAGGATTTCTCGCTACTACGTTTCGAAATGACGCGTGTGCGAAGCTGCCTAAAAATACACCTGAATACCCAGCACAACCACCCGCTCAGACGGGATCTGGTACATATCGGTCCGTCGCGTGGCGTTACGCGCCATGAATGCGAACAGCCGTTCCCTCCACAACACCATGCCGGGGACGTCGGAGGTGGGAATCAGCATCTCGCTGCCGATGTAAAAGCTGGTTTCATGCATGTCCACTTGCAGACCCTGTCGCTCGGCCATGCGCAACGCGACCGGCAGATTGCACGTCTGCATGAACCCCGTGCGTACGACCACCCCATAAAAGCCCTGCCCGAAGGTCTTGACCTTCACGCGCCTCGCGGCGCCCACCCAGGGGATGCGTTCGGTCTCGACCGTCAGCAACACCACCTGCTCATGCAGCGCCCGATTGTGCTTGAGATGATGCAGCAGGATCGGCGGCGTGCTCTGCGTGCTGCCGCTCATAAACACCGCTGTGCCCGGCACGCGCGGCGGCGGCTGCGCGGAGATGCGCGTCAGGAACAGCAGCAGCGGCTCGGTATCCGCGCGCATGCGCATCGACAGCAGCTCCCGCCCTTTGCTCCAGGTCATCATCACGAAGAACACGAAGCCGCCGACCGCGAGCGCGTACCAGCCTCCGTCCGGCACCTTGAGCAAATTGGCGCCAAAGAAAGCCAGATCGATGACGAGCAGCACCGTAGCCAGCGCCCCGAGCAGCCAAGGATGCCAACCCCAGCGGCGGGCGACGAAGAACGCGAGCACCGTAGTGATCACCATGTCGGTGGAGACGGCCACGCCATACGCCGCCGCCATGTTGCCCGAGGATTGAAAACCGATCACCAGTGCGATGGTCGCCGCCATGAGCATCCAGTTCATCGCCGGAACGTAGATCTGGCCGAACTCCTCGCGCGAGGTCTGCGTGATTCGCATGCGCGGCAACTGGCCGAGTTGAATGGCCTGCCGCGTGAGCGAGAACACGCCGGTGATGACGGCCTGCGATGCGATTATCGTCGCCAGCGTCGCAAGTATCAACAAAGGATACAGTCCCCAGGACGGCGCCATTTGAAAGAACGGCTGCTGGCTGTCCGGATGATCGAGCAACAGCGCGCCCTGCCCGAAGTAATTGAGCACCAGACCGGGCAACACCACGAAAAACCAGCCAAGCCGAATGGGCCGCAGGCCGAAGTGACCCATGTCCGCGTACAGAGCCTCACCGCCGGTGACCACCAGAAACACCGTGCCCAGCACGAGATAGCCAATGAGCCCGTTCCGCGCGAGAAACCGCGTACCGTAGCTAGGGTCGACCGCAGCCAGCACCCCAGGCTCGCCGACGATCATATTGAGCCCCAGCGCACCGAGCGTGATGAACCACACCAGAATCACGGGGCCGAAAATCCTGCCAACATCGGCGGTGCCGCGCTTCTGCACGAGGAACAAGCCGATGAGGATGATCACCGTGATAGGAACGACGTAAGGCTCGAGCGCGGGCGTGGCCACCTTCAGCCCCTCGATCGCGCTCAAGACCGAAATTGCGGGCGTGATGGTGCCGTCGCCATACAGAAGGGCGGCGCCGAACAGTCCCGCCGCCACCAGCAGGGAGTAACCGCGGCGCGATTCGGCGCGAGGGCTGATGAGCGCCACCAGCGCAATGATGCCGCCCTCGCCCTCGTTGTCCGCCCGCATGACGAAAAGCAGATACTTGATCGAAATGACGACGATCAGCGCCCACAGGATCAGTGACAGCACGCCTAGGATGTTGTCCGGCGTAGGCGCGATGGCATGATGGCCGTGGAACGCTTCGCGTAGCGCATAAAGCGGACTGGTGCCGATGTCGCCGAACACGATGCCCAGCGCGCCTACACACAGCAATGCGAGCCGCCCCTCCTGCGCATGCGCGCGCTTGGGTGATGTGTCTTCGGTTGCGTTCGATGCGGGGCTGGAAGAATCCGGACTTGTCAGCTCGGCCACGGCTCATTGCTCCTACCAGACGGGAACGCATAAGGTAGGGTGATGCGCACGGCCGTGCAAGCTGCGCAAATTCAAGGCAACACCGGCGCCTTGCCAGCAAGTCGATTGAGGAAGTCTTACGCGCTCATCTCACGTCGCCGGTAAATTTTACAGCGAGAGGTCGGTTCGTAACCCATAGGTGCCTCGCCAGCCGCCAGGCGCGCCGCGAGGCAAGGCGGGTTCGTCGGGCGAGCGGCATCACCCGCCCACGCCGCGACCGACAAACCCGCGCGTTGCTGGCTCCTTGCCAGTCCACGCATTCAGGGATAGGCGGCCATCGACGTACACCTCAGCGCCCTTGGCAAGCCCCGCGAGCGCTCGGGCCTTCTCCTCGACGACCGCGACCGACACCCACGTGACCTTTTCGCCCCTTATATCGCCCTCGCCCCAGCCACCCTGCCCAAGCCACTCCGCGAACGTTGGTAGATCAGCTTTCAGCTTCTTGATCCGACCCCCCGGCACGCCTGGAAAACCCGCCTCGCCGACCACCCGCTCACGCCCCTCGCTGCCTGGTAGCAGGTCGCGTCTGCTACCTTCCTGCCACTGAAGGATACGACCATGAATTCCGACGAAATACACGTAAATCGATACCGAAAAGGATATGTGATAACAGCCGGCATAGCGTGTTGACGCTGCCTGGTTGAACGAGTTGGCGGACGAAGAAACAAAAAGAGACACCGTGTGTCGATCAAACCCCCCATTTGGGGGGTTGCGCATAGTTAGGCGATGCTGTATGTATTACCAATGCTGCGCGTCTTCCCCATTGGGCTCTGGATCTTCTCGTTCGTACCCATGCTTCATTCTCGCCAACCCCAGAGATTCGGCCTGTTGGGCCTCCTGCTCGCGCTTTCCCTGGTGCATCTGAGCCCTCCCGCGCAGGCGGGCGTGGAGCCGGGTGGTATCGACCCGGTCGGCGTCGCCGTGGTGCTGGAGCCATCCCGCGGTGGGGGCGATGACGACGGCGATGATGACGACGGCGACGACGATGACGACGACGATGACGACGGCGATGACGACGGCGATGATGACGACGGCGATGATGACGACGGCGACGATGGCGACGGGCCGCCGCCACCACTGCCGCCACCACTGCCGGCACCACTGCCGCCACCGCCACCGCCGCCGCCACCGCCATCGCCCCCCGCGTCCCGGGAAATCCAAGGGGAGCTGACGCCAGACCGCCCGACGATCGTCCTCACTCATGGCTTGGAGGCCGACGCCGCGAGCTTGTGGACGGGTTTCTCTGCTACCCCGGGCGCTCAAGGGGCGGGCCACATCCTGAACAACCTCCTCGGCCAGCAGGTCAACATCGTTCAGTTCCTGTGGGAGGAGGGTTTGCAGGGCTTCTCACCGAGCGCCTACCGCGCGGCCTTCCCCTATACCCAGGACGCCGGCGCAGTGCTGGCGGATCTCTTGATGGAAAGGCTCGGCCCGGGCTACCAGCACCCGATCCATTTCATCGGGCATTCGCTGGGTGCGGTGGTCAACGCCTACGCCGCGCAGCAGTTTTTGACCGCGACATCCGGTGTGACGCTCTCACAGTTCACGATCCTGGACTATCCGAGCAGGACACCTGGCGGTAGCGCCGATGCGCCTCCGATCCGGGCCGACTTCTTTGCAACCCTGCTCCAAGACCTACGGGATAGCCATGGCTTGCGGATCGAGAATTTCTATTCGCTCGATCCGTCGGCACTTGGTAAAGTGAGCGAGGGGCCGATCGACGATCATCCTAAGCTCCAGCATCCCAGCGATGTCGGTGGTCTAATCTTCCCCGCTGAGCCAGCGGCGAGCGACCACGCGGGGGTCCAGCAGTGGTAC
>Ga0136623_10000205_pt1 | contig 16087 bp, 9 predicted proteins | sample AntDrymUQ4492106_2_FD_104656 | JGI IMG/M metagenome (GOLD analysis project Ga0136623, IMG submission 104656) | Polar desert sand microbial communities from Dry Valleys, Antarctica - metaG UQ449 (21.06) | ecosystem: Environmental > Terrestrial > Soil > Desert | place: Antarctica: Dry Valley...
AATCGTCACCATCGCGCTTTGCACTCGAACGCATCCCGATAACGTCGCTTCCGGCGTTCGGTTCGGTTAAACCAAAAGTTGCGAGTTTTTCGCCCTTCGCCTGCGGCACGAGATATTTTTGCTTCTGCTCTTCCGTTCCCCAACTATAAAGGCTTAACGAATTCAGTCCGACGTGAACCGACATCGCCACGCGCAAAAACGTATCGCAGGCTTCCAGTTCCTCGCAGACCAATCCCAAAGAAATATAATCAAACCCCGCGCCGCCGTATTGTTCGGGAATGCAAACCCCAAGCAGTCCGAGTTCCGCCATTTTGTCGAAAACGCCGCGCTCAAAATGCGCCTTTTCGTCCCATTCCTTGATATGCGGCGCGACTTCGCCCTGACAAAATTCGCGCACGGTTTTTTGCAGCGCGATATGTTCTTCGCTTAATTCAAAATCAATCACAGTTTTTATAAATATCCTCTCAAAAAAAATTTAGACTCAGGTTTCTAATCGAGATCATTTTAACATCTTCAAAAAATTTAGACTAACTACTGTATAATCTAAGTTTCTTTATGTTTTGAGTCCCTGCTTCAGCAGGCAAAAAGCCGCATAAATGCGGGACTCAAAACGACTTGAAAAATATTGAATAATTTAGATTACAGAGTAATAAATATAAAGGTGAAAAAATAATAAACGTAAAAATTTCGTATATTTTACAAATTCTTTCTGCCAATCATATCGACGGCGACGGCTGCGACGAGAATCGTTCCTTTTATCAATTCCTGCATAAAATCGCGGACGTTTAATAAAGACATACCGTTATCGAGGCTCGACATAATCAGCGCGCCGAGACACGCGCCGAAGATTGTTCCGCGTCCGCCCATCAAGCTCGCGCCGCCGATTACGCAAGCCGCTATCGCATCCAATTCCTTTAAAACTCCCGCGTCCGGCGCCGCGCTGCCGACGCGCGCCGTAAAAATTAACGCCGCAATTCCCGTCAAAGCTCCTAAAAAGGCAAAAACCTTGACGATGTTAATTTTATTATTGATACCCGAAAGTCTCGCGGCATCGGCATTTCCGCCGATTGCGTAAAGATAGCGTCCGAAGGTCGTGTTATTGGTGATGAAAAATCCGACGAGCGCGACGGCAAGAAATATGAGAACCGGAATCGGCACGCCGGCGTAGGAATTCATTATGAATATAAACGCCACGATTGCCCCGATCGGCAATAACGCATTAATTAAAACGCCGCTTAAATTAACCTCGCCCAAATCGTATTCTTTCTGCGCCCTGGCATTCTTAAAAGCGAGAAACAGGATTGCCGCAATTCCGATTGCCGCTAAAATCCAGCCGATTTGCGATGGAATGTAGCTTTGTCCGATGGCTTTAAATGCTTCGTCGGCAACCGGAACGGTTTCGCTTTGAGAAATTCCTTTGATTGCGCCGCGCCACGCCAGCAGTCCGCCTAAAGTTACGATAAAAGCGGGAATATTGAGATATGCGGTGAGAAATCCGTGAAAAAGTCCGATAGCGACGCTGACGGCAATCGCCGCTAAAATCGAAGGTATCAGTCCGTAACCCCAACTTGTCAGCACAACCGCGCTCACGCCGCCTGCCAGACCCAAAACCGAACCGACCGACAAATCAATATTCCCGGAAACAATAACCATCAGCATTCCGACCGCCAGAATTCCCGTCACGGAAGTTTGCAGCATCAGATTGGAAAGATTGCGCGGCTGCAAAAATATACCGCCTGTCGCCCAATGAAAATAAAGCCAAATCAAAACCAACGCGCCAATCATCGTGTAAGCGCGAAGCGACGATGTTTGCAGTTGAAATCCTTTTTTTTCTACTGTTTCGTTCATTTTCTTTTTCTATTCCTTCTTTTTTACGGTCTGAGCGGAATCATTTCGTCGAAAATCTGCGGAATATCTCTTGAGCCGTGGACAATTCGTAAAACTTCGATGCCGTTCGCCATCGGCATATAAAAAATGACGTATTTTTTAAAAGGGAAACTGCGAAGATTAATTATCAATTCGTTTCGGGCGCGTCCGGCTTCGGGAAATCCGGCTATTTTCAGACATTTATCCCGAATCTCCACCAAAAATTTATTGGCAGTTTCGCTTCCGGCGTTTTCCGCCATATAACCCCAAATCTGCTGTAAATCTTCGGTTGCCAACGGCGTAAAAAGGATTTCAGCCATTTACTTAATTATTCCTCTTTCGCGCCAATCTTTTTTCTCCTTTGATTTTAATCGCCTCGATGTCGAGCGGTTTCGATTCACCGCGCTGCGATTGTTCGTATCCTTTGATAATCTCGCTTCTCAATTCTTCGATTCGCATTTCCTTTATTTTTTCCTGTTCCTTGAGCAGCCGCAAACCGTCGCGCACGACTTCGCTCGCCGAAAAATACATTCCGCTGGCGACCAGTTCGTTGATGAAATTTTCCAATTCTTTAGTTAATGAAACATTCATAAATTCGACCTCGCTATGTCGGGAATTATAACAATAAATGTCAATTACCGCTACAAAATCATTTATGAATTTCCGGTTGCCGCCGCCATTACTTTTTCCGGCGTCGCTTCGGTTTTTGAAAATTCGCCGGTCAATTTTCCTTCGTGCAAAACCAAAATGCGGTCGGATAATCCCAAAATTTCCGGCAATTCCGAAGAAACCATCACGATTGCCAAACCTTCCTTCGCCAATTTATTGATTTCCGCGTAAATTTCCTGTTTTGCGCCAACGTCAATGCCGCGCGTCGGTTCGTCGAGAAAAAGAATCTTCGGTTTCGTCAAAAGCCATTTTCCCAGCACGACCTTTTGCTGATTGCCGCCGGAAAGAGTTCCGGCAATCGTCAAAACCGAATTCGCTTTGACCTTTAAAGACCTCATCGCGCCTTTTGCCGCAATTGTTTCGCGTGAAAGATTGGTTAAAAATCCGCCTGAAACCTGTTTCAAACCCGCCAGAGTCATATTGTCCGAAATTGTCTGTTCGAGAATCAGACCGAAGCGTTTGCGGTCTTCGGTGACGAAGCCGATATTATTTTTTATCGCTTCGGACGGCGAACTGATTGAAACTTTTACGCCTTCGACCAAAATTTCGCCCGACATTTTTCCGTGCCACGCGCCGAAAATCGCCATTAAAAGTTCGCTTCTGCCCGCGCCCATCAATCCGGCGATTCCCAGCACTTCGCCTTTACAGACATTGAATGAAATATTATCAACCGTTTTTCTGCTTTCATTGTCAGGGTCGTAAGCCGTAATGTTTTTGACTTCGAGAGCGGTTTCGCCGAATTCGTGCGCGGTTTTCGGGAAAATATCGCCGACGTCGCGCCCGACCATTAGAGAGATAACTTTTTCTTTATTTAAATTATGCGCGTCGTGCGTTCCGACGGTTTTTCCGTCGCGCAGAATCGTTATCCGGTCGCTCATCGTAAAAACTTCGTCGAGTTTGTGCGAAATATAAATCATTCCGACACCGCGCGACTTTAATTTTCGCAGTATTTCAAACAGCGTTTCGACTTCCGTTTCGGTCAAAGCGGCGGTCGGTTCGTCCAAAACCAAAATTCGGGCGTTTTGCGATAACGCCTTGGCAATTTCAACGAGCTGCTGTTGTCCGATTCCGAGATTTCCGATTTTTGTGCGCGGATTTATCGGCAGATGCAAATCCTTTAATAATTGAGACGCTTTGCGGTAAAGTTCAGTCCAATTTATCACGCCGAAACGCGCCGGCTCCTTCCCCAAGAAAATATTTTCGCTGACGGTTAATTCTTTGACGAGCGAAAGTTCCTGAAAAATAATGGCGATTCCGGCTTCTTCGGCTTGGCGGATGTTGTGAAACTGCCTGACTTCGCCTTCGACCAGAATATCGCCGCCGTAAGCGCCAAACGGATAAACGCCCGACAAAATTTTCATCAGCGTTGATTTTCCCGCGCCGTTTTCGCCGACGAGCGCGTGAAATTCGCCCTCGTGCAAATCGAAGGTTACACCGTCCAGAGCCTTTACGCCCGGAAATTCCTTCGTGATTTGCCGCATTTCGAGAAGTGCCATAAACAATTTTCAATCGTTTTGTCTAATTTTCAGGTTATTTCAATTTTAACAAATTACTTCATAATTACAGATTTACTTTGTGCTTTTTAACTTTAGTTTTGATAATTATATTTTCGGCAAGCGTTTTGAGTCCCGCCTTTAGGCGGCTTTTCCTCGACATATCAAATTGACTGATTTTCAGCGTTTTGCCGCCTAAAGGCGGGACTCAAAACATTAAAAACTAAAGTAACAAAGCACTAATTTAATGCGATTAACTTAAATGCCCGCCGCGCATCTTCATTCTGCATAAACCAATGCCAGACTTTCCCGCTCCGCAGATTTTCCGCGCCGATAAGCGAAATTCCCAAATCAATGCCCAAAACGTCGTCGTTCACCCATCCGTTATGCGGATTAAAAGCGTCGGCAAAACCGTATTTTCCATAGACTTTATCGCCGTATTTATTTTTCATTTCCTTTAAGGTCGGCAGTGCGATGTCGGGCGTGAACATCAGCGAACCGGCGACGGCATACGGCACAACCGAGCCATCAGTGCTTTCGTGACGCGGCGGCGCACCCCAGGCGACGTAACCGCGCTGACTGTCCGAAGCCGACATTCCCCACATCGTCGCCGAATATTTCGGAAATTCACGGCTCAATTCAAGGGCGAAAAACTTTTGTTGGGCGCGGGTCGCTTTGACCGAGTTTTCAAAATAATTGACAAACGGCGGACGATATTCGCGGCGGTTGCGAAAATCAATCCAGGCGTGTGAATACTGGTGAATAAACAGCGGCGAAACTGTCGCCAAATATCTGTAACCGCCGTATTCCGTCCATTTTCGTTCCCACGCATACCAATAATTCGGCGAAATCGGATGAGTTTGCGAACCGATTGCCAGAATATACAAAATCATCTGTTCGCTGTAATTTTCCCAGTCATTTTTCAAAAATCCGGTTTCGGGTTTCCAGCCGTGAGAAAGCAGATATTGATTGTCGGCGCGCATCCACCGGTAATCAACTCTCTGCGAAATTTTATCAGCCAACTGCCCGATTTCCCGATTATCCGCAAAGCATTGTTTGACGGTCAAAACTCCGCCGAGCAGCAACGCCGTGTCAATCGAAGAAACCTCGCTGTTCCAACGCCTTTCGCCCGTTTCGTAATCCATCCAATGATAAAACCAGCCGTTTTTGTGAAAAGCGCGGTTGGCAAAAAAGTCGAGTGCGTTGCGCGTTCTCTCGATGGCTTCGGCTTTCGTCACCCAACCGCGGTCGGCGGCGATGCAGTTACTTGTCAAAGCAAAACCGGAAGCGGCAAGGCTGGCAATGTTATAACTGCGATGCCCGACAGGTTTCCGAGTTCCGTCCGTTCCGGCGCGGTCGAGCGTCAGCCCGTTTTTCGGATTCGTGTTTTCCCATAAATAGCGGAAACTGCGTTTTGACAAATCTTCGAGAAAAACGCTGTCTTCGGCGGAGATGTTTGCCGTCGGAATCGGATTTTTCGGCGCAGGTTCAATCTCGCCGACTTCAGCTTTTGAAACAATCGGTTTCACCGGGTCAATGACTTCAAAAACGCTCTGCATTCCATTGTCGCTGCTCGTTCCGACGATGACTTGAAATTCGCCCGGCTCAAGCACGGGTTTCAGATTGCGGTCTAAAAATTCCAAATCCTTCGGCGTTAAATTAAATTCGACGGTTTGTTTTTCGCCCGGCTGTAGAGTTACGCGCTTGAAGCCTCTCAATTCTCTGACCGGGCGCGTAACCGTCGCCGCCAAATCACGGATGTAAAGCTGAACGACTTCATCGCCCGCGACTTTGCCGCGATTGGTAACGTCCGCGCTGACTTTGACGCTTTCGGTCGGCTTTATCTGCAATTTGTCGAGCCGCAGATTATCGAGTTGAAATTCCGTGTAGCTCAAACCGTAACCGAACGGGTAAAGCGGTTCGTTTGAAACGTCCAGATATTTCGATGTGTATTTATTTTCGGCAAGAAACGGGCGACCCGTAGTTTTGTGATTGTAATAAATCGGGATTTGCCCGACCGAGCGCGGAAATGAAACCGTCAGTTTTCCGCCCGGATTAGCGTCGCCGAAAAGCGTGTCCACAATCGCGTTTCCGGCTTCCGTTCCGGCAAACCACGTTTCCAGAATCGCCGGAGAATTTTCCGCCAGCCAATTGATAGTCAAAGGTCTGCCGTTCATCAAAACGACGGCGTAAGGTTTTCCCGCCGCGTGAATCGCTTTGACCAAATCCAACTGTTTTCCGGGCAAACCGATTTCCGAACGCGAAGACGCTTCGCCCGACATTTCCGCCGATTCGCCGACGACGAGAATCGTAAAATCCGAATCACGCGCCGCGTCCGACGCTTTTTTAAAGCCTTCGGCATTTTCGCATTTCGCGTCGCAGCCAATTTCGTAACGAATTTTCGCGCGCGGATACTTTTGTTTCAACGCTTCGAGAACGGTTATCGCGTCTTCGGGTTTGCCGTCGCCCGCCCAATTGCCGTTCATATCAATTTTGCTGTCGGCTAACGCGCCGATAACGGCGATTTCCTTCGTATCTTTTTTTATCGGCAAAGTCCGGTTTTCATTTTTTAGCAAAACAAACGATTTTTCAGCGGCGATTTTAGCGTAATCACGATTTGCCCGTTTGAAAACTTCCGCTTTTTCACGGTTTTCATCGGCAAACGGATTATCGAAAAGTCCGAGCCGGAATTTTACGCGCAGAACATTGCGGACGGCTTCGTCAATCACGGCAAGCGAAACTTTTTTTTGTTTGACAATTTCCGCCCCGTGTTTGTTGTAAAAACGCGAAACCATCTCCATATCCGTTCCGGCATTCAAGGCATACATCGCCGCGCCCGGTTCGTCCTTCGCCAAGCCGTGAAACATTAATTCCATTACGGCGGTATAATCGCTGACGACCAAACCGTCAAATTTCCAATCCTTTCGCAGAACGTCTTTTAAAACGAACGAATTCGCCGTCGCCGGAACGCCGTCAATATCGTTGAACGCCGTCATAAACGAGCCGACTCCGGCATCAATCGCCGCTTTGAACGGCGGAAAATAAACTTCGCGCAACGCGCGTTCTGATAAGTTCGTCGTGTTGTAATCGCGTCCGCCTTCCGCCGCGCCGTAACCGACCCAGTGTTTGGCGGTTGCCATTACTTTATTGTTCGCGCTGTAATCCGTTCCCTGAAATCCGCGCACACGGGCGAAAGCAATGCGCGAGCCTAAAAAAGTATCTTCGCCCGCGCCTTCGATAATTCGTCCCCAACGCGCGTCGCGGGCAATATCTACCATCGGCGCGAACGTCCAATGCACGCCCGCCGCCCGCGCTTCCGCCGCCGCGATTGCCGCCGTTTTTTCCATCAAAGACAAATCCCAACTCGCCGACTCGCCGAGCGGCACGGGAAACATCGTGCGATAGCCGTGAATCACGTCAAAGCCAAACAGCATCGGAATTTTCAAACGCGATTCGAGCGCGGCTTTTTGCAATTCGTTCGTATTTCTCACGCCGCGCACGTTCAATGTCGAACCTAATAAACCTTTCCGCGCCATCTCGAAATGTTCAGGGCGATTCGTGCCGTTGGCATCGCCGTCGAGTTGTTGCAATTGCCCCAACTTTTCGGCTAAAGTCATTCGTGCCAAAAGCGCGTTGATTTTTCGTTCGATTGCCGAGTCTTTTTGGGCAAACGCCGTTTGCAGGAAAAGCGACCAAAGAATTATGACGAATAAAAATTTCCTGTTTCTGACAAATGTTATTTTAGTCATTTTCATTTTTCAGTTGTCGGGTCAAAGCAATTTTGCCCAGCCGAATAAAGTCGTCGAACAAATCCGCGAAGCCGCCGCTTTTCTGCAAAACGGAAATCTCGCGGAAGCCGAAAAAATCCTGCGTCAAACCGTAAAAATTGCGCCGACCAATGTTGACGCGCACAATCTTTTAGGCATCGTGCTTGACCAAAAAGGCGATGCGACAAATGCCGAACGCGAATATCGTCAGGCTTTGAAAATCAATCCGAAAGCCGTCTCGCCGCTCGCCAATCTCGGCGTTTTATTTGCCCGCACAAAACGCTACGAGCAAGCCGCGCAAACGCTGGAAAATGTTCTGAAAATTAAACCCGGACATCCGCAGGCAACGATTAATCTCGGTTTTGTTTATACATCGCTCGGCAGATACCAGAAAGCGGCTGCGTTTCTGCAATCGGCTAAACAGTTTGAGCCGGATTCATCCGATATTTTTTTCAATCTCGGACTCGCGCTTTTTCGCCTCAATCGTTTTGACGAAGCGTTTTCCGCTTTTTCATCCGCCACCGAATTAAAACCCGATTCGAGCGAAAGTTTCTATTTTCTCGGCTTAATCGCCGCCGGGAAAAAACAGGACGAAACGGCGCTCGGTTATTTTGAAAAAGCCGTCGCGCTTCGACCGACCTACGCGGAAGCCAATTTTATGATTGGCGAAATTTTGCGAAATAACAATCGTCTTGTCGGCGCGGCGGAATTTTATGAAAAAGCCCGCGCTCAGAATCCTTCGCAGCCCGTTAATCACATCCGGCTCGGCGGCGTTTATTTAGCTTTGGGCAATCTTGATGAAGCTCTCGACATTTTTACCAAAGCAGCCGGACGTTTCCCGAATATTCCTGAAATTTACTACTTTCTCAGCATTACGGCTCGCGGCAAAGGAAATTTTGATTTAGCTTTAACTTCCCTGCGAAAATCACTTGCGCTCAAATCCGACAATCCCGATGCCTTAGCGCTTTTGGGCGCAATTTTGGCTGACCGCAATGAAATTGTCGAAGGCGAAAAACTTTTGCGGCAAGCCGCCAATCTCGACAAAAATCATTTCAACGCTCATCACGATTTAGGTCGGCTGCTGGTTAGAAATCGCCGTTACCAGGAAGCCTTGCCGATTTTGCAGCGCGCTTCGTCCTTGAAACCCGAAAATCCAGATGTGCATTATCAACTTTTCCTGACTCTTTCGCGTCTCAAACGCCAACCGGAAGCCGACCGGGAGTTTGCCGTTTATAAAAAATTAACCGATGAAAACAAGAATCGAAAGTAGGCTGTATAGGTCAGAACCGCCTGCGGTAGCGGGCGGGTCAACTCGCCACCGAAAACCCGCCCGCTACCGCAGGCGGTTCTGACCTGCTGCGCAAACCGCTTAGAAACTAAATCTCGCTTGCAGTTCGACGACGCGCCCGGCAAGTCCTCTGGTCGCTTGTCCAAAACGAGAATCCGTAATAACGGTGCTTGGGTCGGCAAATCCGAACGAAGCAAGATTTAAATTATTAAAAGCATTAAAAAGATTAACCCGCAAATCCAGCCCGGTGCTTTCGCTCAAACGAAAGCCTTTCGGCAAATCGAATCTTTTCGACAAACTTAAATCCACGTTGAAATACCGCGGACCGCGAAAACTGTTTCGTCCGATTCCCGGCGGATTTCCAGAAAGCAGATTTCCGTTGATTGTCGTCAGAAAGTAATTGCTGCAATTAACCTCTCTGCAATTTGCATTTTGAGTACCGGGAATACGATTGTTCGGGAAATTACCGCCGGGACTTAAGAATGTACTGTTTGATGTACTATTTCCCGCACCTCCGAGATAAACTCTCGGTCTAATCGGATCAATAAAATTTCCTGCGCTGCGTCCTTGAAGTCCCGTCCGCAAAACAGGAGTATATGGAAAACCCGTGTGCCACGTCACAATTCCGCTGACCTGAAAACCACCGAGAAATGTTCCTACTAAATCATCCCGCTTACGGAAAATCGGCAAATCCCACAATCCGAATAAATTGAAATTGTGCTTCACATCGAAATCCGAAGGTCCGCGTTCCTGGTCGTTATCAATCGGAAAGGTCTGGTTAGTTTGAAAACCGGGACCTTCATTCGATAAGTTGTCAATACTTTTGGCAAAACGATAATTCGCCTGAACCTGGAAGCCGTTGGCAAACCGCCGTTCGAGAGTGGCGAGTAATGCGTTGTAATTTGATTTAACGTCGGGTGTCGGAAGAAAGACGGCGAAGAAAGACGGATTAACCCGATCAAAAATATAGTTTTGGTTGACCAGACGAATCAAATTGTTGTTACGACTTCCCTGATAACCAATCGTCGCCGTCAGATTTACCGGCAGTTGATATTGTCCTTCCAAAGAATACCGGAAACTTTGAGCATTCGGCTGCTCTTGCGGCGAACCGTAAATTTCGACCGCGCCGACATTCGGTGCGCCGGTTATCGGGTTAATTCCCTGACCTAAAACGGGATTCGCCGGAAAACTTCCGGGTGAATTACTGCCTCCCAGAGCATAAAGAATTTGACCGTCAACAAATGGTGTTCCAAAACCGTCGCCACCCGCCGGTCCGGCTGTTCCGCAGCAAATATTAAAGCGCGCAAAAAACGGCGGATTGCCGCGTGAATTGATAAAGACGACATTGGGGATGCGATTATATCCGATACCGAAACCGCCGCGGATGACACCTTTTTGATTCAAAAATCCGGGACTGTAAGCAAAACCGATTTGCGGTCCGAAGTTATTTTTGTCGGCTTTGAAAAATTGTTCCGTAACTACGATTTTTGAATCAACCAAGCCATTCGGACCTAATACGATATTGCTTTGCCGGTTTAAGTCGTCTTTGATAGGCGGAAAAAACTCGTATCGCAAACCTAAATTTAAGGTCAGATTCGGTCTTGCCTTCCAATCGTCCTGAACGAAAAAGGCATAGTTGTTTGTTTTGTATTTCCGCGACGCATCCGCCGGCGCACCCGTTATCGGGCTGGCATTGATGCCTTCAAAAATCGGCGTGTCGTTTGCCAGATTAAACAATCCGACAAAACTATAAACCGGACGCGCACCGCCGACAATACTGCTGTCGTTGAAATCGAAACGAAGTTGCGTGCCGAATCTAACCGCGTGATTTCCTATTGTCCAGGTAAAAGTATCGCTGAAATCCACACTTTTTTCCGAAAAAACACCGGGAGTAGTTTCCCCTTGCGGCGCGCCGAATCTGATTCGGTCGAACGGAAGTCCTTCAACTTCGATTCGCGGAATACCGAAGTTTGCCAGCGGATTAGATTCGACTTCATCAAATGAAAAACCGCTGTAATTAACTCGAGCTTGATTAAATTTTGTTGCGGAGATAGTCCGATTGTAAATTAAAGCCGCCGAAAAACTGAGCCGATCCGAAACAATGTCGCCTAACGGACGACTGCGCCCGGAAGTGTCCGCTCCGTTACTCAAGGTTGGAGTGAAAAATGTTGAAACGGCGAAAGAATCCTTTGAAGTCGCGTTGAAATCTACCCGCGTAAAATATTGATCTCCGCGAAAAGAATTAGGATTGAAGAGCTCGACAAATTGAATGTCGGGAATGCCGTCAAAGCCGCCGCCTGTCGGCGCGCTAAAAGGAACATATAGCCCTAACGACCTCGATAACGACCCAATATCCAGCCCGCCGCTGACTGCCTGACAACGGTCGGCGCCAAAACCGGCAAAAGCGCACGTCGCGGGCAGAACCCGCGCTATCCGCGGTTCGATTCCCGGTGCGCCGAAAACCCGCGCAGTAACGCCGTTCGGTCGCTGGGTGCGAACCAAATTCCGGTATTGAGCCGTTTCGACGAAAGCCGTGGAGGTATTATTTGAGTTGTTCGTTAATCCTTCGTAAGCAAAGTAGAAAAATAATTTGTCTTTCCCGCTGATGGTAACCGGACCGCCTTCGCCAAAATTCAGAAACGGTAAAGGTCCGCCGATACTGCCGCCGAATTGACGGAGACGCTGATTGACTCGTTCCGGCGTTCCCGGAAAAGTATTAAAGGCGTTTAATTCAGGGTCGTTGTATTTGAAAAACGCGCTTCCGTGATAATTATTTGTTCCGTTTTGGCTGACTACTTTAATCGTCGCCCCGGAATTTCGACCGTCTTCCGCCGAATAAGAACTGGAAGAGATAGTAACTTCTTTGACCGCTTCCTGGCTCGGCGTAATAATCGCGCCGCCGCCGTTGGTTTGGCTGTTGACGCTGACGCCGTCTATCTGAAAATTATTTGCCGAAACTCTCTGTCCGTTAGCTGAAATCGGAACCTGGTTTTCAGTTTGGAAAATCGAGTTATTCGAGCCGCCCGGACCGGGTGAATTCGGAAATCTGGCTGAAGCCCCGGAGCCGCTTCGCGCGCCGTCGCCGAAGATTCCCGGCGTTAGTCGCGCCAATTCATACGGGTCGCGTCCGGTTTGCGGAAGCCGCAGAATTTCTTTGGTAGTTAATGTATTATCAATATTGGCATCTTCGGTTCTCAACGATTGCGCGTTGTCGGCTTCGACCGTGACCGTTTCGCTGATTCCGCCGATTTCCAAATCAATATCAACGCCCGTTAAAATTTCGGCGTCAACCTTTACATCTTCGACCAATTTTCTTTTGAAATTTTCCTTTTCGACCGTGACCGTGTATAAACCCGGCGCGAGTCCTGAAAAACGATAAAATCCATCATCGCTCGTGACGGTTTGTTGGGTTTGTCCGTTTTCTTTGTTGGCTAAAATCACGGTTGCCGCCGAAACTGTTCCCCCGGCATTATCCGTTACGTTTCCCTGAATAGCCGCTTTGAATTGCGCGTTGGCAATGACCGAAAAAATAAACGTAAGTGCCAGACAGCAAATCAAGCGTGAAAAATGTAAAGTAACTCGACGCATAAATGTCCTCCAGAAATTGAATAATTACCGTATAATTTGTAAAAAAGCAGAATTGAATTCTCTGCAATCGGATAAAGACCAAAGATTCGCAATCGGAAATTATTTCCGACGGTTTTCAGGAAAATTGTTTTATTAGTAAATCGTTTTACTGAATCGTTTTACCAAAATATGTAATTTTATAACATTTCTGTAATACGAAGGTCAAGATGTTTCTATAAATCCTTGAAAGTATTTTGTTTACGCTGATACCAAACCAGGCGGAAAAGTAAAAATCTTGCACAACTTTTGACATTGTGAGAAACTCTTCGCTATGTCGTCCAAGCATAAGGACAAAAATTTGGAAAATTCAAAGAAATCCGACTCCCGACGAATTGGCTTAAAGCAGTTAGCCGCGCATCTCGGCTTGTCAACGACGACGCTTTCGATGGTTCTCAACGAATCACCGACGGCAAATTCGATTCCGCAGGAAACCAAAGACCGCATTTTTACTGCTGCTAAGGAAATGAATTATCGTCCGAATTATCTGGCGCGTTCCCTGCGCGTTCAGCGGACACATACTTTGGGCGTGATTGTTCCCGAACTCTCCGACGGTTACTCAGCGATGGTTTTAAATGGCGTGGAAGCGGTTTTGGAAAAGGCGGGTTATTTTTATCTGACGGCGAGCCATCTGCACCGCCCGGATTTGCTGGAAAAACATCCGCAGATGCTTATCGAAAGGCAGGTTGAAGGAATTATCGCGGTTGACACGCCGATTCGTTTTGAACCGACATTGCCGGTCGTCAATGTTTCGGGTCACGAAGAAATCGAGGGCGTAACCAACGTAATTTTAAATCACCAATCGGCGGCTGAACTCGGCATCGGACATCTCTACGATTTGGGACATCGCAAAATAGCCGTCATCAAAGGTCAGGATTTTAGCTCCGATACGGAAATACGCTGGAAAACTATCGCCGAAGCCGCGCGAAAACGCGGAATTCCGATTTCTCTCAAACTATGCGCTCAACTCGAAGGCGATTCGCCTTCGCCGGAAATCGGTTATCTGGCAATGAAAAAAATTCTTTCGGGCGGCGAAAAATTTACCGCGCTGTTTTCATTCAACGATATTTCCGCCATCGGTGCGATTCGCGCTCTGGAGGAATCGGGCTTGCGTGTTCCGACAGATGTTTCGGTTCTTGGATTTGACGACATCTACGCCGCCGCTTTTCACAATCCGGCTCTGACGACCATCCGCCAACCACTTTTTGAAATGGGCAGTCTCGCCGCGCAAACTCTGCTGGATAAACTCAATAACGAAAAACAGACCGAGCATCAACCCGTTCTGAGCGTCGAACCGACGCTTATCGTGCGAAACTCAACGGCGGCAGTTTCGGAATAGTTTTTCATACCGACTGGAGCGTACCGACTGGAGCGCTGGGCGTCCCCGCTTGCCATGAGCGCGGAGCGCGAAAGTTGACGTTGGCAATCTGCACCTTAGAATTTAATGAGGCTTTTTCGCATCGAAGCGACGCTCAATGCAAGCGCGGACGCCCAGTGCTCCAGTCAGTTTGTTACCTGCTCAAAATTATTTCCTTCGCATTTTCGCCGATTTCAAACCGCAGACGTTTTCTCTTTTCATCAAAATCCTGTTCACCAACAACTTTTCCGTCAACTTTTATCTCACGCGGATTGTTTACGATGCCGACGGCTTCGATAAATTTTATTTTTTGACCGTTGAAATTTCCGATTCGGTTGAGCGTCAGCAAGCCTTGTTTGTGTTCGATTTCTATCTCGCGCCAGACGCTTTTTTGATAACCGTAACCTTCGCCCGCGTCTTGATAAAGCATCGCGGTTTCGGTTTTATTCGGCGCAATTCCCGTAATCACATTCAGCGTTATCGGCGCGGACGGCATCTCGCCCGTGTGCTGAATCACGCTTTGCGTCGGAATCACTGCGCCGACGCGAACGAAAATCGGCAAATGGTCAAGCGGCGTTGGCAGATAATGAGTTTTCCCACTTTCTAAGAGTGCGCCAGTCCACCAATCAATCCAGTCCGCGCCGACCGGCAGATAAATTCCGCGTGTTTTCATTCCTTCCTTGACGACGGGCGCAACCAACACGTCGCCGCCGACCAGATATTCGTCGTTTATCAGATAAGTTTGTTTATCGTTCGGAAATTCATACCAGAGAGGACGCATCACGGGTGCGCCGGTGCGTTCGTGTTCGCGGAAAAGCGTGTAAAGATACGGCAGAAATTGATAGCGCAACTCGACGCTGGCACGATTGATTTTGGTAAATTCGTCGCCGTATTCCCAAGCCTCTTTGTTGCCGACCCAGCCGACCGAATGTGAACGCAGAAAAGGCGTGAGCGCGGCGGCTTGCAGCCAACGCGCGTAAAGCTCGCCCGACGGCATATCGTTAAAACCGCCGACATCGCAGCCGACAAACGGCACGCCCGACACGCTCATATTCGTCAGCATCGGGATTGAAAGCGCGAGATGTTCCCAACCCGCGTAATTGTCGCCCGTCCAAACAGCGGAAAATCTTTGAATTCCGGCAAATCCGGCTCGCGTTAGGATAAACGGGCGTTTTTCCGGCGCGAGTTTCTTCACGCCTTCAAAACTCGAACGCGCCATCTGCATCCCGTAAACGTTATGATAACGGCGATGCGTGTCACGTAAACCGTCGCCCGTGTGCGGCGTATCGTATGGAAAAGTCTTGTCGGGATGATGAAAGATTTCGGGCTTCTCGGTTTTTTCCGTCATAAAAACGCCCGGCTCGTTCATATCGTTCCAAAATCCGGCGATGCCTTCGGCGATGTGCTGTTTATATTGCGCGCCGAACCATTCCCGCGCCTTCGGGTCGGTAAAATCGGGAAAGGTTGATTCCTTTGCCCAGACGTTTTTTACTAAATCCGTGCCATCTGCGTTTTTAACATAAATACCGGCGCGTTTGCCGTCCGTATAGGTCGAATAGTTTTCGTCAATTTTGATTCCCGGATCAATAATCAAAACTGTTTTGAAGCCGTCCTCTTTCAAATCGGAAATCATCTTTGCCGGATTCGGAAACCGTGTTTTATCCCAGGTGAAAACACGATATTCGCTCATATAATCGATGTCGAGATAAATCACGTCCGCCGGAATTTTGTTTTTGCGAAAACCGTCGGCAATTTCACGGACGCGCTTTTCGGGAAAATACGACCAGCGCGATTGCTGATTTCCCAAAGCCCAAACGGGCGGCAGAGGCATTTTCCCGTCAGATTTGCATAATCTTCCAAAACTTTTTTCGGCGTTTTGTCTTTTCCGCCCGTGAAAACAAAATAATCGAGTTCGCCGCCATCCGCGCCGAACGAATATCTTTCGGGCGAAGTTTTGCCCATATCAAAATATGTTCGGAAAGTGTTGTTGAAATATAAGCCGTAAGTTTTGCCGTCGTGAAGC
>Ga0136623_10000206_pt1 | contig 15976 bp, 15 predicted proteins | sample AntDrymUQ4492106_2_FD_104656 | JGI IMG/M metagenome (GOLD analysis project Ga0136623, IMG submission 104656) | Polar desert sand microbial communities from Dry Valleys, Antarctica - metaG UQ449 (21.06) | ecosystem: Environmental > Terrestrial > Soil > Desert | place: Antarctica: Dry Valley...
GGCTTCGAAGGTTTACCAACGGAATGGTGGCATTTCGATTTCAAGGGATGGCAGCGATTTCCAATCTCAGATCAACCTATCGATTGATCGTCCCGAGGAACTTTCTGCAATCGGGCTCCGTCCTCAACCCATTGAAGCTCGCCAGGAGGCGAAAATCCCGGGCTTGTCGGCCGGTCCAAGACTTCCAGCAGCGGCATGAACGCCTCGCCCGCGCCGTAGTGCTTGATGCATCGCCCTAATAACACACCGACCCCCCTGCGCGTATGACGCTGCCTATCGGCGTGGAGAACACCAACGATCCCGCAACGACGGTTCTCGGTTGGGAGCTGGGCCGTCAGCTGAGTCATTGAACCTTTCGTGTCGAACAAAGTAATAACGTCGCGAAGAACGAGAACGGCAGTAGCAACCAAGGTTGCATTGCACTCGCTTTCAGCCGAATCCGGAGCGATGAGATTGCCTCGGACATTACCAACTTTATTTGTTGATCGAGGCAGCAAGATCAAGGGTTACCCACACGGAATGAATTTGGACCGCACCTCGCGTTCGGTTTCGGCCCGCATGTGCGCCTTGGCTCGGCGGTGATCTATCTGGAAGTGGAGATCGCGTTCAACGCGCTGGTCCGAACGTCGCGTTCCGTGGCTTGCGCTCATTGCCGTCGGCCTTCTAGCCCGTTTTGCGCGCACGGTGGTCAACCTAGAGTCGCGTGCGACCCATGCGAGGTAAAATGCTAAGCTAGTCGCAACGAGTAATCCGACCTTGGGTGGCATTGCTATGTCAACCGTTCCGAGATCCGACCTACACGGGCCTACCCGGGAAGACCTGCGTCAACGCTGGGAACGGGTGTTGCGCGACCCGGAGCTAGGCGATCTGCCCTACAAGATCGAGACGAATCGCTATGGACAAATCGTCATGACGCCGCACAAACCCGCGCACTCAGGCTATCAAGGGTTGCTCGCGGAGCTTTTGAAAAGCCACATGCCCGCCGGTGTCATTGTGCCAGAATTAGCTATCGTTACCGAAGATGGCGTAAAAGTCGCTGACGTTGCGTGGATGAGTCCAGCGGTATGGACACACATTCGATCAGAATCGGCGGCAAGCCGCGCGCCAGAGGTTTGCGTTGAGGTCCTGTCAGAGCGCAACACGCTGCCCGAGATCGAGCGGAAGGCCGCGCTTTACTTTGCTCAGGGTGCGCAAGAGGTGTGGATCTGCGATGAAGGGCACATGCGCTTTTATGCGCCCGCCGAGCCTGAGCCCCGCGTGGTCTCCGCGCTTGCTTCTGGCTTTCCCGCAAAGGTCGCCCTCCCCGAATAGTCCGTATCACATATTTGAACTTATGGTGCCCCGATGACTTCCCTGTCCCCGCGGGAGAAGGCCGGAGTGAGGATCAAGGGTTGATGCACGTGTTTGTCGAGTCCCCGCATGCTAGCCTTCTCCCCGAGAGAGAGGCGACTCTGGATTTAAAGATGTCTTTTTTGTTCAGTCGCCAAGGCGTAAGAATCGAAAAAGACGCAGACCGCCTCAGGATCTGTTTATAAAACCTCCCTCGCTGGATAGAGGCGCGTGGCCCTAGGCCTCGGTCTCTCCTTGCTATTCCTCCGAGCGGCAAGATCGCAGCTGATCCTATGGCGCCCCGCCGCTAGGTCTTAGCTCCCGCTTATCGCCGCCTTGCAGCACCGACTGCGGTGTGCCATCCAAGCGCATACGCTGACGTTCTAGCCTACATCCGGACTCCCACGACACAGGGTGACCCCGGCCCCTTTAGCCAACACTCCCATGTGTACGTCCGCGAGTTGTTTCCGAGTCATTGAACCTTTCGTGTCGAACAAAGCAATAACGTCACGAAGAACGAAAACGGCAGTAGCAACGAAGGTTGCATTGCACTCGCTTTCCCCAATCCGAAGCGAGGAGATTGCCCCGGACATTACTAACTTTATTTGAGTGAATATAGGAGTAAGCAACATGAGTACGAAAGATCGTTTAATGTCTATCGGGGCTCATCCGATGAACACGACCGAGCACGACGAGTCCGAAGGCCGCAGGCCGCCCACGACCTCGACGAAAGAGGGCGCCTTCGAGCTGGAACTGACGCCTTCGAGCTTCCGCGAGTGGGTGCGCGACCAGCCCGGCGCTCGCTTTCGGCCCGAGGCCGGCCGCTATCACCTCTATGTCATGTACGGCTGCCCCTGGGCGCATCGCACGCTCATCGTGCGGGCGCTCAAGGGGCTCGAGCGCGCCATCGACATCGCCGCCGTCCACTACCGCTTGAACGAGGAGGAGGGCTTGGGCTGGACCTTCTCGCCGGACGAGCCCGAGCCGCTCTACGGCCTGCGCCGCCTGCGTGAGCTGTACACGAAGGCCGCCCCCGACTACAGCGGCCGCGTCACCGTGCCTGTGCTCTGGGACAAGCGCGAGCAGACGATCGTCAACAACGAATCGTCCGAGATCGTTCGCATGCTGGGCGGTGCCTTCGACGCCTTCGCCGCGCGCCCCGAGCTCGACCTCTACCCCGAGCCGCTGCGCCCCGCCATCGACCGCTGGAACGAGCGCATTTACTCGGCCATCAACCTGGGCGCCTATCGCGCCGGCTTCGCCACCACGCAGGCCGCTTATGACGAGGCCGTGTACGCATTTTTCGCAGCGCTCGACGAGCTCGAGGCGCACTTCGGCGCGCACCGCTATCTGGTCGGCGACCGTCCGACCGAGGCCGACTGGCGCCTCTTCCCGACGCTCATCCGCTTCGAATGGGTCTACCACGGGCTCTTCAAGTGCAACCTCAGGCGCCTCGTCGACTACCCGAACCTCTTCGCCTATGCGCGCGAGCTCTACCAGTGGCCTGGCATCGCGCCCACCATCAACGAGCGTCACATCCGCGACGGCTATTACAGGAGCATGCTCAGGCTCAACCCGACGGGCGTCGTGCCCGCCGGTCCCCTGGTCGATTTCAGCGCCCCGCACGGCCGCGGCTGACCCTCGCTCGGCCTCGGGGCGCCGCCAAGGTGCTCGGCCCAAGCGCAGATCGGCTCGACGCAGGAACAGGAATCGTCCGTGATGCGGTTTGGCGCAGCCCTTGATTCAGACGTGCCGATTTTGCGCGGCGTTGCGCTGGCCATGAATGCCACCAGGCGCAGCGACGATCAACGAACCATCCGGTTCTCGCCTAGCGTTGAAGGCCAGGAGTCAACATGTTGGCGCCCGCCACGCGTTCGCGAGCGACCGGCGTGAGTTGCCTCAGAAACGACTGATCGCCTCTCGGCTTTCATGCCTCGCTGTCCAACGACTGATGGCACGCATCGGTGCCGCCGATGAAACGGGTCGCCATCTGTGGGATCCCACGAAGCACCAGTTGACAGTCGATGGGGCTGCTTTCGGTCACGCGCGCTCGGCCCAGCGCTGTCGGCGTAGCAGTGGCCTTATCAGCTCCCCGCTTATCGCCGCGTTGCACACGACTGCGGTGCGCCATCCAAGCGCATGCGCTGACGTCCTAGCCTACATCCGGACTCCTACGACACAGGGTGACCCAGGCCCCTTTAGCCAACCCCATGTGTACGTCAGCAAGGTGTTCCGGGCCATTGAACCTTTCGTGTCGAACAAAGTAATAACGTCGCGAAGAACGAGAACGGCAGTAGCAACCAAGGTTGCACTATCCTCGCTCTTCGCCCAATCCGGAGGGAGGAGATTGCCTCGGACATTACCAAGTGAATATAGGAGTAAGCAACATGAGTGCGAAAAATCCTTTGATGGCTATCGCCGTGGTTTCTTGCACAGCTTTCGGCAGTAGTGCTTATGCGGGCCAAGACATGAAAGTGATGGCGGGACTGCGTGTCAGTTTACAGACAAGGTCAAGAGAGGAGAGCGTCATGATCGTCGTCGTCGCGTTGTTGGCCGTCGCTGAACCGGCGCCGCTCGGGTTGGTGCCGTTTTCGTCGCCGGAGTCGATCGCACGGCTCGAGCGCAGCAAGGCGAAGGCCGACTTCTTCGTGTTCGCCAACCAGTTCGAAGGGCAGGTGCATGGCGGTATGTGCGGGCCGGCCACCGCCACCGTGGTGCTGAACGCGCTGCGTGCGGACGACACCAAGATCGAGAAGCCGCGCGACACGTCGCACATCCCCGCGGAGTACGTGCCGCTCATCCCAAAGCAATTCGATCCGTTCTTCAAGCGCTACACGCAGGACACGTTCGTGGACGACGCGCGCTTCCAGAAAGTGAAGACGCGCGACACCTTCTACGGCAAGCCCGCGGTGCCGGGTCAGAAGCCCGATCCCGGCATCCAGCTGAGGCAGCTCGGCGACGTCCTCGTGAACTACGGCCTCGACGTGCAGGTGCGCGTCGTGGACGACGCCCTCACTGGCGATCGCGAGAAAACCGCCAAAGCGGAGATCGCCGCGAACCTCGCGCACGCGGGCGACTTCGTGATCGTCAACTACACGCGCAAGGCGCTCGGCCAAAACGGCGGCGGACACATTTCGCCGCTCGCGGCGTATGACGAGGCGGGCGATTCGTTCCTCGTCCTCGACGTCAACCCGAACGACGGCAAGCGGTGGTCGTGGGTCCCCGCATCCGCCCTGTTCGCGGCGATGCGGACGAAGGACACGATCGAGAACCGCGGCTATCTGCTGGTGCACGAGGGCGCTGCGGCGAAGGGTGCGCCGTGATCGCGCTCGCGCTCATCCTCGCCGCGGCGTTCCCGCGCCGGCGACGTCCACCAAGGGCATGACCGCCACCGTGCACCCGCTCGCCACGGACGCTGCGCTCGAGATTCTCGCGGCGCGCGGCAACGCGGTGGACGCAGCGGTCGCCGCGACCTTCGCGATCTCCGTGACGAGTCCGTTCGACGCCGGCCTCGGCGGCGGTGGCTTCGCGGTGGTGCACCTCGAGGGCAGTGACAGATGCAGCGCAACTGTTTGCCCAACGAGTGCACGCCCTAGGCACGGGTTAACGAGTTAGCTCGCCGTATGGCGTTGTGGTAACCTGGCGCCGGCGGCATCCACGCCGCGGAGCAGATGGCATGCCCATTCAACCAAAGCCGCAATCCACACCCGAAGAATACCTGAAGCTGGAGCGCACCTCGGAGCAGAAGCATGAGTATTTCCGTGGCGAGATCTTCGCAATGGGAGGCGCCAGCGCGAGGCATGTGTTGATCGTCGGGAATGTTGCCGCCGAGCTGCGAAATCAACTTCGTGATCGGACGTGCACGGTCTATTCGGCGGATTTGAGGGTCAGCGTGAGCCCTGACGGCCTGTACACGTATCCGGATGTCATCGTCGTCTGCGGCGATCCGCAGTTCATAGAAGCTGAGCTCGATACCTTGACCAATCCCACGCTTATCGTCGAGGTACTTTCGGAAAGCACGAAGAACTATGATCGGGGCGAGAAGTTCGAACAGTATCGCCAGATACCCTCGTTTGGGGAGTATCTCCTTATTGCGCAGGATAAGATTCATGTCGAGCACTATCTCCGGCAGAACGACGGCTCGTGGATCCTAACCGAAACCAACGATCCGGGCGCCGTGATCGAATTAGTGTCGATCAATTGCAGGCTGAGTGTTACCGAGATCTATGCCAAGGTCCGCTTTGATCGAGTCACTCCTCCTTAGTCCAACTGTTCGCGGCTACGGGTACGGCGAAACAGCCGATGCGCTATAAAAGCCCGGTGCAATATCTCACTCGTGCCGTCGCCGAGGAGCTACGCGCTGCTCGGGCACTCGCTCACGGCCAGCCTGGTGGTCGACTTGTTGATCGGGTCGGGCAACCGCGATCCCGCCGGTTGAACAACGGTTGTAACTCCTGATTCATGTTCTCCACCTTTCTACAGTAAATTCACAAAGAAAGGTGTCTCACATTATGTTGACACAGGGGGCGCAGCGCTGACCGCGATGCTCCCTCCACGTGCATCCGGAGACGTAGCCTATGTCCGGACTACAACGACGGGCGTGACTCCGGCCCCTTTAGCTAACACTCTTTATTTAACACTCCCATGTGTACGTCAGCGAGTTGTTTCCGAGTCATTGAACCTTTCGTGTCGAACAAGGTGATAACGTCACGAAGAACGAGAACCTTGGTATACATCTCAATCGTAAAACACTTGCTGCTAAGAGGAAAGAGTCATGAAAACGAAACTTGTATTCATTGCTTCGGCTTTATCGCTGGGGCTTGTGCTTAGTCTGTCGGCGCAAGCGATCGTCTATACCGCAACCAATGAAGTGGATGGGAACCGCGTCATCGCCTTCGACGCGGATCGCGACGGCTCGCCGGTGGAAATCGGCTCATTCGACACCCAAGGAACGGGCACGGGTGCATCCATCGGCAATCAAGTTGCGCTTACGACGGACGCCAGCGATCGCGCGCTGTTCAGTGCAGCCGACGAAGCACACCACGGCTTGATCCAATACGACTGGTTCCCCGGCGTCAAGCAAACCAACCTGGTCGCCAACAAACCTGAGTTCGGCGCGCAGATTCTCGAGCCTGACTTGAAGAATGCCTGGGGCATCGCCATCCGCCCGGCGGGCTTGGGCGGCCACTTCTGGGTCGCGGCCGAACGCACAGGGAAGTCGATTGAGTACGTTGGCGATGTCGGCGACACGCCGCTCTTCCAGGACGACTTGAAAATCGTCGACACCCTCGGCGCCCCGACCGGCGTCGTCTTCAACCCCGGCACGCAATTCGTCATCACCCAGCCGCATGAGGACGGGGCGATCACCAACGCCGCGAAATTCCTCTTCGCCAACGCCAGCGGGACGATTACGGCATGGACGGAGAGGCCGCGCGCCGACGGCGGTTTCGACCGGCCCGGCGATTCGGTCATCGTCGTCGACGGTACCGCACGCTTCTCGGCATTCCTGGGCGTCGCAGTATCCCCCGCTGCCGATCTCATGTACGCGGCGGATTTCGGCGCCGAACCGGCGGTGCGCGTCTATGATGGCGCGTTTGTCGAACTGGGGGCGTTTGCAAATCCCTTCAACGCTCAGAATAAGCCCGACGGGTTCGAGGCATTCAATGTGCAAACCATTGGTGAAAGCGTGTTCGCAATGTACGGAAGGCACGTGCCGCCCGACGCGGTGCAGCCCGCCCAGGGCCGGCTTGCCGAGTTCGACGCCGACGGCCAGCTCATCGCCAAATGGCGCGGCCGCGGCTATCTGAACTTCCCCTGGGGTGTGGCGCTGGCGCCGAAAGACTTCGGTCTCTACGGCGGCTGTCTGCTGGTCGGCAATTTCGGCGACGGCACCATTGTCGCTTTCCATCCGCGCCATAAAGTGGCCCTGGACTATGTGCGCGACGAGCACTGGAAGCGCGTAGTGATCGACGGCCTATGGGGCTTGCAGTTCGGCAATGGGGCGAGTCTGGGCGAGGCCAACCACATGTACTTCGCGGCGGGCCCCAACAAAGAAACCGACGGTCTGTTCGGTAAGCTGGAACCAAACCCGAACACGCTGCGCGCTCTCCGCGGAATTTCCTTGTGCCGCTAAACGGGCGTATCAGCATCTTCTAACCCAGACCGATGTTGCCCGCTTGCCAAGCGCTCTCGGCGCGCGGCTCGCGGGCAATTCGGCCATACAGTCAGCACTTTGAGATCAACATCATGGATACCTTCTCGCTAAGTTCGCCAAGGTTTGCTATTCGCGCTGACGCGGAACGGTTATCTCATTGAAGAGCAGGGGATGACCTACCTGACCGACATCGATGCGGAGGCCGCGCTGGCACCTTTGCAAGCGGCGGCCTGCACCTATCGCATTGCACTCGGGCCACGGGCGGGCCAGAAAGTCCTGCGCTTGCAAACCTTCCCGACACAAGCGCCGCCGCCTGCTACCGTGTGCTGTGTCAGGGTGCCGACGCGGCGCCAAAGGGAGACATGCTTCGGTATACGTTGATGCTGTAAAAACGCGGATGTTCCATGCGCGCAGTGCCGGTCGACCTCATCGCCACAATTGGCTAGCATGTCGCCCCATCGAGCTCGATCGTGCTCGAACTGACTTCGAGCTCACCAACCTTCAAGCCAATGCAGCCACTCGCCAGCCTCGTGACTTCTCCTCCTGGCATTGCCGCGCGTATCGAGCGGCTACCGCTCTCAGGTTTTCATCGCCGCTTCGTCGCGCTGATCGCCCTCGGTGGTTGGTTCGATTTTTACGACATTTTCATGATGGCTTATTTGGGCGCCGCACTGCAGACCGCTGGCTTTCTCAGTTTGCAGGACTTCAGCCATGTCATCGCGGCGGGATTTCTCGGCATGTTCATCGGGACGGTGAGCTTCGGACTGGTCAGCGATCGTTGGGGACGCAAAGCGCGTTCCTATGCATGTTACTCATCTATTCCGTATTCACTTTGCTTGGGGCTTTCGCGACTAACCCGACGATGCTGATCACCGCGCGCTTTGGCCGGGACCGGCATCGGCGCGGAGCTTGTGGTGATCGATACTTTTGTCACGGAAATGGTGCCGGGACGTGTGCGCGGCCGTTACGTGGCGATCACCCAAGTCGTTGGCTTCACGGCCATCCCGGTCGTCGCACTACTATCGCAATTGCTAGTACCGACGCACTGGCTACTGGAAGGCTGGCGCTGGGTCATGATCATCGGTGCCAGCAGCGCACTTTTTGTGTGGTATTTGCGGCTTAGACTTCCAGAGTCCCCCCGCTGGTTGGAGATTGTCGGTCGGCATAGCGAAGCCGATGCACTCATGGAGCGTATCGAGGCCGCTGTCGCCCAGGAAATCGGGCGAGAGCTGCCACCGCCAATGCCGGTCGCGGAGGCGCATCGCGAACGGTTGCCCCTGCGCGACCTTTGGTCACCCGCTTACCGTGGCCGGACGCTCATGCTGATGGTTTTTCACCTATTACAGACGATCGGAATCTATGGATTCGCGAACTGGGCTCCTACCTTCTTGCTTGCCGGCGGCCAGACACTATCGCAAAGCCTGCACTATGGCACGCTGATCGCGCTGGTCAGCCCAATCGGGCCGCTCATCGCTGTGCTGACTACAGAACGTATCGAGCGCAAACACGCCATCGTTGGCCTTTCGACGCTGATGGCCCTGAGCGGGTTGGCGTTTCCCTTCGCCGACACCGCCATGCTCATCGTCTTGACCGGCGCCCTGTTTACGATCTTCAGCTATTGGTTCTCGGCGGTCTTGCACGCCTACCAAGCGGAACTGTTCCCGACCCGCGCCCGCGCGACCGGGGTTGGATTCACCTATAGCTGGAGCCGGCTGAGCGCGATGTTCTCGACCTTGATTATCGGCGCGCTGTTGTCCAAAGGCGTACTGGCAGTCTTCATCTTCATGGCGGCGGCGATGCTGGGCGTCGCCCTGCTCGTTGGCGTCTTTGGCCCACGAACGAACGCTATCGTCCTCGAGGAATTGTCCCGTTGACGATGTCGTGCGCAGGGGTGGTAGGAGCCAACGTCAGTGGGTTGCCGCGAGGGCGAGCGCTACGCATCGGAACTAGGGCGAGAGTCGGGTAGTCATGAGAGTGTGTGACGCCTCAGCTCCTGAAGGTCGAGGCGTGCAGACTTAGGCCTACGTCTCTCCTCGCTCGTCCTCGGAGCGCCAAGATCGAAACTGATCCTATCGCGCCCTGCATCTAGGTTTTAGCTCCCGCATATCGCCCCGTTGCAGCACCTGTTCCCTCCAAGTGCATGCGCTGACGTTCTAGCCTACATCCGGAGTACGACGACACAGGGTGCCCCCGGCCCCTTTAGCCAACTTCCCCTGCGCACGTCAGCAAGTTGTTTCGGAGTCATTGAACCTTTCGTGTCGAACTAGGTGATAACGTCACGAAGAACGAGAACGGCAGTAGCAACCAAGGCTGCATTGCACTCGCTCTTCACCCAATCCGGAGCGATGAGATTGCCTCGGACATTACTAACTTTATTTGAGTAAGTATAGGAGCAAGCAACATGAGTGCGAAAAATCGTTTAATAGGTATTGCCGCTATTTCTTTGTTTTTATCTAGCGCCTCTGCCATGGCAACTGACCGTAAGGTCCATAACGGTAGCATGTGCCAACCCGCCGATGGACGAAATAGGCTCGACACTTTTACCGGAGGTGCCTTCAATGCGGACCCGACGAAATTCATTTTCGTGACTTGCCCCATCGTGCGGGACAGCACGCAAAATACGAATGGTACGTCTTTGGCGTTTGTGAATGTCCGCTCGGCGGGCGGGCAACCACTCTCGTGTGAACTGGTCAGCCGGGACAAAAACGGTCTTTTCATTGCCAGCAGATCTGCTTTCACGACGAGCAGCACGCCGGTCAGTATCAACGTCGATGTCAATGCGAGCGCTGTGCTGGGGACGTACGCACTCAGCTGCCAACTCCCGCCAAACGGTGCGATCTTGACGTACGACATTGATGAGTTCTAACAACGCTTGATGCCAGACTGAAAGGAGTTGCATTATGCCCTCTTTCTCGCCTTCGCGCCTTCTACTCGTGGCAGTTGCCAGCCTGACATTAGCCCTCTCGGAGTGGTATGGGTTCCGCACGGCTTCTCGTGACCAGGACCTACAGGCTCCCAGGGACCCTCAATCGCCGGCGGAGGCACAGGTTTCAGAGGCGTCGTTCACGGATAGGGGCGAGGAAGAGGAGCCAGACCTGACCGAGGTGGCCGACCTGAGGAGCCAAATCGCGCTCCTCAGGTCGGATTTGGCCAAGGTGCAGCGGCACCTGCGCCAGCTAGCGCAGTCTGCTGCGCACGCCCAGCGATCGGCCAAGCCGAGCGGCGCTGAAGAACCCGCGAATGCCGTCGTCCTAAGCGAGCAGGAGTTACGCGAGCAAGAAGCCGATGTGATCGAAGCGGAGAAACAGCGTAGCTTGGGGCGCATGGCCGCCGGGGAAGCAGCGCTGCAGCAGGAATCAGCCGATGGCGTCTGGTCAATCCAGGCAATGGACGCGCTAGGCCAGGCGCTGGGAAGCGAGAAATTTTCAAGCACTAAGGTGCAAGACATGGAGTGCCGTGCGACGCTGTGCCGGCTGGAGGTCGTGTATGCGGATCAAGAACAACAGATGCGTTTTGAGCAGCACTTTAGTTTCAAGGTCGGCCAGCTCTTGCCCAGGATGATGATGCATTCCGAGGAGCAGACTGACGGCACGATCAGCGCCGCGATCTATCTCGCACGCGAGGGACACGAACTCCCGCGATCGGAGTACTAAACAACGCGTCAGTCCAGCGTGCGGATAGCTGCACTCCGGCTCTTTTTACCGAGGCGCCCTAGGCCTTTTGCACCCCGGCCTCGTACCGATAAGACCCGAGCTGCGTCATAAACCCGGAAGCCACTAGCGTTATCAGCACGAACGCGCCTAGCACCCAACGATACGAGCCCGTTGCATCGAAGCCGCCGCCCATGAGCAGCGGTCCTACCCCGGCGCCCAGCACAAAAGCGGCGAAGAGATACCCGTAGATCTCACCGAAGGCGCGTAGCCCGAAGTAGCGGCCCACCAGAAAGGCGATAATATCGACCTCCGCGCCTAGCCCTAAGCCAACGAGCATGGCGGCGAAGAGCGCGCCGGTTTCCGTGGCACCAGCCCATAGGAGAAATACGCCGAGCGCTAGCGCCAAGAAAAATCCTATGGTGACAGTCGGCGCAAAGAATCGATCCAAGAGATAACCCGTCCACACCCTTCCTACGAGCACCGCGCCGCCGGCAACTGAAGCGATAAAGGCGGCGCGCTGCGGAGAGACGCCGCGATCGGTGAGCAGGGGGACGAGGTGCACAACGCAACCCTTCGTGACCAACGAAACCAGAAAAAATGCCACGGCGAGGCACCAGAAGGTCGTGGTGCGCCAGGCGTCACGACAGCCCAGCCCCGCGGGCTGATTCCGCGTCTTTACCACACTAGCAGCCGGAGCTGAGTCGCCATCCGGTTGCAAACCCATCATTGCCGGTGTCTCTTTGAGCAGTAGCCCCACCGTCGGTGCGGCGATAACGATAACGAGCATCCCAAGGCAAGCGTAGGCCGCGCGCCAGCCGCTCGTGCTCACTAAGGCATGCGCGAGCGAAGGCATGACGAATGTGCCCACGCCGACGCCCGCCATGGTGAATCCCAGGGCCAAGCCACGACGCCTATCAAACCATTCGGAGATCACACCCGCGTAAGGCAATGGGGTGGATCCACTGGAGACGAGCCCAATCAAGACAAATACTGCGTATAGATGCCAGAGGCTTGCTGTGAGGAAATACAATGAGGCTACTAAGACACCGAATAACAGCAACGAAGGAACGGCGACTCGGCGAGCGCCGTGACGATCGACGAGTCGACCGACGAGGGGCATTGCGAGGCTTGTCATGACGGCGCATAGGGTGAACGCCAACGAGATCTCGGCGCGGCTCCAGTGCAGCTCGCTGCCGAGGGGCTTCAGGAATACGCCCAGGGTAAAGACTATGATAGGCCCAATGCTGAACAAAAGACCGACCGCCGCCGCCAAAACGATCCACCAGCCGTAAAAGATCTTGCCCGTTCTTGTCAACCTTTACCTCCTTACGGCCGCTCCGCGGATAGCCGCAAGGACCTACCCGCCGCGCATCACCCGTTCATGTCCGGCGATCAGCGATTCGCGTAGGGGATCGGATGCATCCAGCGAGTCGGCTAGCTGTTGAATCACGGCGCGGCTCTGTTGCCTGAAGACCTCGGCCTCGGATTGTCGGCCTTGAAGCTCACGCAGCTTCGCGGCGGTTGCATAAACGCGCCACGCGGCAAGCGGCAGTGCCGATCCATCAACGGGGCTTGAACATTCCGGAGGCGCAATCCCGTAGGCCTGCCAAACAGCGCTCGGAGTGGGAGGGCCATTCATGGCAGACATTGCTTGAGCCACCTCCTCTTCTGCTTGGTCCCATTGCCTCTCCGCAATGGCGATCTCGGCGAGCAACCGGTGCCCGAAAGCCAGGTAGGTGCGCTCCGGCGGCAGCGCAGCGGTCGCACAAAGCTTGGTCGCCATGCGCCGCGCCTGCGGCAGATCGCCTTGGGCGAGCCAATAGTCCCCGAAGCCCTGATGGAGAGGCAGATACATGTGCCAGTCCGCGATTCCCATCGAGTCCTCGGACAAGCGCGCCGCCTCGCTGAGGTGCTCGTGCGCGCGTGTGCTATCTTGTAGACCCATAAACGCTCGGCCCAACAAGATAAAAGCGTGCACCGTAAAGAGATGCGCGCGCCTCTCTCGACATATCTTCAATGCGTGATCGCAATGTACCCGTGCGCCTTCAAAATCCAGCGTCTCTTCATGTAAACGCGCCAGCACCAGACGGTAGTTCATTATCCAAGAATGGTTCCCGTTCTTTTCGGCCACGCTGAGCGCAAGGGTGGCACCGCGGCGCGTCTCTCCGAGTCTGCCGAGATAGATCATTGCCCACAACCGCAACCACCGGCACATCATGTAACGAAGGGAATCCCCCACCTCTCGCCCGATCCGCGCACCCTCTTCAGCTAGAAGTCGCGCCAGCTCGTAGTTCGAGGACATACATTCCATGTAGCCACAACTGCCTAGAAACGGGACCAGCACCGCCGGATCGCGCGCCTTGCGAATGACACCCAAACCGTTGCGGCAGGTTGCCACGTTGTCCTGCCGCCATCCGGTAGAATTCAACATCGCAAAAGCCAACTTCACCCTAGCGTAATTGACGCGCGCGCACGCGTTGATGAGATCATCGCTGATCTCGCGGCTGACCGTTTCCGCTTCGGCCGCCGTCTCTAAGCAGTAGCGACTGTCGAACCAGCGCGCGAGGCGGCTGATCTGCACAAGGGTTTTGACGACGAGCTCCGGGTCGTTCCTTTCGCGCCCGGATCGAAGCACGAGCTTGAGATCCTCAATCGCACCGTCGAGGTCGTCCATTACGCTCCGCACATGCGCGCGGCTTTGGAGCAGGCCGACCCGTGTCCCTTCTTGCTCGGCAGGCGGTAGCCGCTCCACGAGCGCGAGGGCTCGGCTCAGGTACGCGACGGCCTCGGGATTAGCGTAGCGCCGCGCCGCATTCTCCGCCGCCTCACCCAAATACCGCACGGCTCGTGCATATTCGCATCCCCGCTCGAAATGATCGGCCAGCTCGGCCGCCACCTGGTGAGATAGATCGCCATAAGCCACCGCTAAGCGCTCGGCCAGGCGTTTGTGGAACCGGACGCGCTGGGCGGCGGCGAGCCTCTGATACAAGAAATCTTCATAAAGCGCATGCAGAAAACGGTAACGGCCGGCTACCGTCCCATCTGGCCATTCTGTGATCCCTGCCTGTGCAATCATCTGCCCCCGTTCGGCCAAGGCCTCACAGCATTCGTCAACCGCATCGCAATCCATGTCTAGCGCCGCAGCCACGAGCGCCGCCGGCCACTCCTCCCCGGCTACCGCTGCGGCCGCCAGCAGCCGTTGCTCCACCTTACTCAGTGCGTCAATGCGCTGCTCGATCAACACCCGCAGCCGCTCCGGCACGCCCAGGGCAAGCTCGTCTACCCGCTCCGATAAGCCCCAGCGTTCGTCCGCTGGCCTGAGCAGACCCCGCGCAGTCCAGTGGTCGATGAGATTAACCACGAATAAAGGATGTCCTTCCGTGCGGCCGTAGACCGCATCCACAACAACCTCCGGCATGGCGGTACCTGGAAACCACACCGACAGAAAAGCCGCGAGCTCAAGCCGGGAGAATGGCGCTAGGGGAAGTTCTATGCAGCGTCCGCGCGCGAGCAAATCCTGCCTGAGCCGCTTGATGGGGTGTTCGGTGAGTGCGGCATCGACGGGTCGGTAAGTGCCGATGATGAGCAGCCGTGCCAGATCCCGCCGCTGCGCCAGCAGCGAAATCGCATCCAGCGTGGCGGCATCGCTCCAGTGCAAATCCTCGAGCACCATCACGAGAGGTAACTCCTGGGACAACGCTTCCAGTACGCCGACAAGCTCGCGGAGCATGCGCTCCTTGGTCGCGCCGACGATGTCCCGCTGTAATTCTTCGTTTTCGTGCGCACTCAAAAGCCCCGGCATCTGCGCAAGCCAGGTCGGCGCCCACCGTTGGAGTCGGGTGATCAATCCCGAGCCCCCCGTAGCTCGGCAACAGCGGTCCAAAGCTTCCAAGACCGGCAGGAACGCCTCGCCCGCGCCATAGTGCTCGATGCACCGTCCCAACAACAAGCCCACCCCACGGTCCGCCATAGGTTCTAGGAAAGTCTCCACGACTGTGGTCTTGCCGATCCCTGCCTCCCCGGTAATGAAAACCACCTGCCGCTCGCCACACTGCGCGCGCTTGAACAGCCGCTGTAACTGTGCCAGCGGCTCGGTGCGTTCGAGCAGGTAGTGGGTGGGCTCCGCTGCGCGTATGACGCTGCCTATCGGCGTGGTCAATGGTAACGAACTCTCGGGAGTTACCTCGCGGTTTTCTACGCGCTTTGGCGCCGCGATGAAGCGGTAACCGCGGCGCGAGACCGTCTCGATGTAACGCGGCGACTTCGCGCTGTCAGCTAGCGTTCGCCGTAGCTCATTGATGCAGACTTTGAGGACCGATTCGCTGACAAAGCGGTGCTGCCAGACGGCATCCAGCAATTCGTCCTTGGTCACCAGCGCGCCGGCGTGTTCCACTAAGTGGCACAGGACAGAGAAAGCCCGGGGCGGTAAAGCCACCGGCTGGTTCTCCCGCCACAGCATCCATCCGCTCGGATCTAGGCGAAACGGAGCGAATTCCCATCGTGGTCCTCGTTCCATCCCCATCCCCCTACGCGTAGTCAACGCGACTGTTCTGGAATCCTAACCGAATCCTAACCCTTTCCTGACGACTCGGGTCGCGAATAACCCCTAGTCTACTACGGACGTGGATTCACGTCCGTTTACTTGATGCTGACGGCCAGGAATCAATCCATTTACTTCCTGAGAGGGGACGATCATGAAACCTGCTACGGCCGCCCCAGGGGGCACGTTTGACGACCACGATAGTCTCGTACAAGACGACCCCGTAGGCGAACAATCCGCCCCTCGGTCGCGACCCGAGGACGACGATCGGCGACTCCTTACCCGCGTGGCCGCCAAGGA
>Ga0136623_10000207_pt1 | contig 15861 bp, 15 predicted proteins | sample AntDrymUQ4492106_2_FD_104656 | JGI IMG/M metagenome (GOLD analysis project Ga0136623, IMG submission 104656) | Polar desert sand microbial communities from Dry Valleys, Antarctica - metaG UQ449 (21.06) | ecosystem: Environmental > Terrestrial > Soil > Desert | place: Antarctica: Dry Valley...
CGGCATAGGACTCGGCCGCATCCGGGACACGCAGCGCGACATCGTAGACGCCATCACCATGATCTCTGACATGCCTGGCTATACCGCTATCCGAATGCATCGCCCCGGTGAAAACCAGGTTGATTTCGCCTTGCCGCACGCAGTAGGAGGCGCGGTCACGCGCACCGGTCTCGAGCCCCGCATAAGCCACCGGAGTGAAGCCGAGTGCCTTGTAGTAGTGAGCCGCCTGCCGGGCATTTCCGACATAGAACTCGATGTAATCGATTCCCAGGATGGGAAACGGGTCCGGGGTGGTCGTCATCGCTCGCGTACCTCCTTGTGCACAGCTTGTGGTGATCACCCTAAGGCTTCCCCGAGCAGGAAGCGCCCCCAATGTCCCTGCCGCTAGCGGCCTTGCCAGTGGGGCCGGCGTTTGGACAGGAACGCCTGCACGCCCTCTATGTGGTCGAGAGTTGCCCCGGCCTCGGCTTGAGCTTCTACCTCGCGCTCGAGCTGCTTGTCCAACGGAAGCTCGGAAGCCAGCGCAAGGAGTGCCTTGGTCAGCGCGTAGGCGCGCGTCGGCCCCGACGCGAGCCGCTGTGCTTCTTCTTGCCACCGGGACTCGAACTCGCCGGCCGGAACGACGCGATGCACGAGCCCGAGTTGTGATGCCTCGGCTGCCGCAACCGGTTTGGCATCCGCAACCAGCGACCAGGCGCGCGACGCCCCCACCGCTCTCGTGAGAAACCACAGCGCGCCCGAGTCGGGGACCAGGCCCACTTTGACGAAAGGCCATACCAGGCTTGCCTCGGCCGAAGCGATCCTGACATCGCACGCAAGAGCAATGCTCGCCCCCGCGCCGGCCGCGACTCCGTTCAGCGCCGCCATCACCGGCTTGGGCGCCGCCCGGATCGCCCGGATCAGGGGGTTATAGCGCTCGCGCAGGATTCTTCCCAAATCGGCGGGCTCGCCGCGCGAGTATCCTTCGGCGAGAGCGCCAAGATCTTCGCCGGAGCAAAAGGCCCGCCCTGCCCCGGTAAGGACCACACAGCGAACCCCTTCGTCACCGGCCACGGTACGAAAGGCTTCGAGCGCCTCGGCCCCCAATCTCTCGTCGAAGGCGTTGAGCACCTCCGGACGGTTGAACCTGAGCGTCGCGACGCCCGTATCCACCGAGAGGTCCAGCATTACCAGCTAGGCGCCCTGCGGCTCGAGGACCTGCTTGTTGCGGAGCTCGGCGGCTGGAATTGGCACCGGATACCGAGACGAAAAGCACGCGGTGCAGAAGCTCTCCTGCGGGAGCTCTGTCGCCTCGACCATTCCCTGCAGAGAAAGGAACGACAGGGAGTCGGCCGCTATGTGCGATCGGATGCCGTCGACGTCCAAGTGGGAGGCGATCAATTCATCCCGGTCGGGCATGTCGATGCCGTAGAAGCACGGCCACTTGATCGGAGGTGAAGAGATGCGCATATGCACCTCGCGCGCTCCGACGTCTTTGAGCATCGCGACGATCTGCCGAGTTGTGTTGCCTCTCACAATGGAGTCGTCGACCACCACCACGCGCTTGCCGTGGATTACTTCGCGCAATGGGTTCAGCTTCATACGGATGCCCTGCTCGCGCATCGCCTGGGTAGGCTGAATGAAGGTGCGTCCGACGTAGCGGTTCTTGACGAAGCCCTCGCCGTAGGCGATGCCCGACCTCCGGGCGAAGCCTTGAGCTGCAGGGATGCCGCTGTCGGGCACCGGCATGACCAAATCGGCCTTCGCATGGGCCTCTTCCGCGAGCCGTTCTCCCATGCGGACTCTCGATGCGTAGACGTTCTGGCCCATCAGATTCGAGTCGGGCCGCGCGAAATAGACATGTTCGAACACGCACGAGGCATGACGCGCCTCTTCGAACCTCTCGCCGACCAAGCCATTGTGATCGATGCACACGAGCTCGCCGGGCTCTACATCCCGTATGAAGTCTGCCCCCAGGAGATCGAGCGCACAGGTCTCGGAAGCGAGGATCCACGTGTCCTTTCCCAGCTTGCCGATGCAGAGCGGCCGGAAGCCCTGTGGATCGCGCGCGCCGAAAACGCTCGTCTCGTCCATCATCGTGAACGAGTACGCTCCCGAGAGTTGCGGCAGCACCTCGAGGATCGCTTGTTTGGTGCTTCCGGCGTTCGCACGTGCGACGTGGGAAGCGACGAGGTCGGTGTCAGACGACGCCCTCAGCGCCCGTCCAGGAGTGGGGTCGCCACCAGCCAGCTCGAGCGAGTCCCGCAGGTCGTTGGAGTTGACGAGATTGCCGTTATGCGCAAGGGCGAACTGCCCGGAGGGCGCGCTCTTGTAGGACGGCTGTGCATTGTTCCAGGATGAGGCCCCGGTGGTGGAGTACCTGACGTGGCCGATGGCCACGTGGCCCTGAAGGCTCTGCAGCACGGATTCGTCGAACACCTGAGCAACCAGCCCGAGCTCCTTGAACACGACCATGCTGTCGCCGTCCGAGACCGCCATACCGGCCGATTCCTGGCCGCGATGCTGCAGGGCGTAGAGAGCGTGATAGACGAGCCTGGGAACATCTTCGCGGGGGGAGAACACTCCGACGACGCCGCAGGCGTCCTTGACTTCGGCCATCTAGCCCACCTTAGACGACAGCGACTCGGCGAAGGCGGAGTCCCACCGGCTTAGGGCGCGCTCCAGGGACACTCCGAAGGCGCCGAACTCCAGGCTCTCGCCCCCCACCGCGCCGAGCAAACGGATGGGGGCCCCGTGATCCCGCGCCGCCAGGGTGAGCCGGGCCACATCCGGGCGGGCGCAGGAGACCACGGCGCGGGACGGAGATTCGGAGAACAAGACCCTCCACGCCTCACCCGGAGGCAGCTCGACGCTGAACCCAAGGTGTCCGGCGAAGGCGGCCTCGGCCAGGGCGACGGCGAGCCCCCCGGAGGAGAGATCGTGGGCGGATCGGAGGAGGTGCTCCGCGGACGCGCGTCCGAGCAGCAGGTGAATATTCCGCTCGACGGCGAGATCGAGCCGGGGCGGGCGGCCGGAGGGTGCGCCGCCGCCCAGAGCGGCGAGCTCGCTCCCGCCCAGGTCGAGCTCGTCCGTGGCCCCGACCAGCAGGATGGCGTCCCCCTCGGCCCGGAAGCCGATGCCAACCTGGGCTTCCACGGAGTCGAGGACGCCCAGCATCCCGATGACCGGGGTGGGGTGGATGGGCCGGCCTTCGGTCTCGTTGTAGAAGGAGACATTGCCGCCGGTGACCGGCGCGCCGAATGCGCTGCAGGCGTCCGCGATGCCCCGCACGACCTCCGTGAAAGCCCACATCACCTCGGGCTCCTCGGGATTTCCGAAGTTGAGACAGTTCGTCACCGCAACCGGGCGTGCGCCCGTGCAGGCGACGTTTCGGGCCGCCTCCGCAACCGCCAGGCAAGCGCCCTCATACGGGTCCAGCCGGCAGAACCGCCCCGGTCCGTCGACGGTGACGGCGACTGCGACCTCGGATTCGGGCAGCCGAATGACTGCGGCATCCGCACCGGGGCCCTGGAGGGTGCCGAGCCCGATCATGTGGTCGTACTGTTCCCACACCCACCGTCTCGAGGCGATACCCGGCAGGGACAACATCGCCAGGAAGGCCGCCTCCAGGTCCGCGGGGGGCTCGGGAGCGGGCGCCGGCCCGAGCTCGTCCGCAAGCTCCGGGCGCCTCCGCGGGCGGTCGAGGAACGGAGCGTCGTCGGTCAACGCGGTCGACGGGATGTCGGCAACGACCTCGCCCCCGCTCACCACCTGCAGGCGTCCGCTCGCGGTGACCTCGCCGATGACCTCCGCCCCCAGGTCCCACCTGCGGCACACGGCAAGGACCGCGTCGAGCTTCGACGGTTCGACCACTGCGAGCATGCGCTCCTGAGACTCCGAGATCATGACCTCGAAGGGGGCCATGCCGGGTTCTCTCCGAGGGACCCGGTCGACATCCACCACCGCGCCGGTTCCGGCTTTCGACGTCATCTCGGACACAGGACAACAGATCCCTCCGGCTCCGAGGTCCTGAAAAGCGGCCAGGAGATCGGCCCGTATGAGCTCGAGACATGCTTCGATGACGAGCTTCTCGGCGAAGGGATCGCCCACCTGAACCGAGGGTCGCTTGTCCGCGGCCTCGGCGTCGAAGCCCGAAGAGGCAAGCACGCTGGCGCCGCCGATCCCGTCGCGCCCCGTGGAGGAGCCGATGAGGACCAGCGCGTTGCCCGGCCCCTCGGCGCGCCCGTGCTGCAGGGAATGTTCGATCACACCGAGGCAGGCGACGTTCACCAGGGGGTTGTGTGCGTAGCATTCGTCGAAGATCGTCTCGCCGCCCACCGTCGGCACACCGATCGCGTTGCCGTAGGAAGAGATGCCGTCGACTACTCCCTCGACCAGGAAGTCCGTACGTCCCCGTCCGGGGAGTCCGAAGCGAAGTGAATCCATCAGCGCTATCGGCCGCGCTCCCATCGAGAGGATGTCCCGAACGATCCCACCGACGCCGGTGGCGGCGCCGTTGACGGGTTCGACGAATGAGGGGTGGTTGTGAGATTCGATCTTCCACGCGACCCTGACCCCGGGTGCGACCTCGACGACTCCGGCGCCTTCACCGGGGCCGACGACGACGTTCTCGCCTTGGGTGGGCAGGTTGGCGAGATGCAGACGGCTCGATTTGTAGGAGCAGTGCTCGCTCCACATCACCGAGAACACCGCCAGCTCCGTGAAGGCCGGATCCCGGCCGAGCCTCTGCCGGATCGCAGTGAGCTCGTCGTCGGTAAGCCCAAGCTCGCGATGGAGAGTCGAAGCCAGACTCAAAGGTGGGCGTGCTCCCGAGTGGGGACCGATTCCAGCATGGATTCAAGAATCACGGCTCCATCCTGAGAGCCGGACGACGGCTCACAGGCTCGCTCGGGGTGAGGCATGAGCCCGAAGACGTTGCCTCGTTCGTTCGTCAGGCCCGCGACGTCGTCGAGCGCGCCATTGGGATTTGCCGTGTAACGCAGCACGACTTGGCCGTTGGCCCGCACCCGCTCGAGCTCGTCTGAGTCACAGTGCCAGCTGCCCTCGAAATGGTTGATCGGAATACGCAGTCGCTGACCCGGGATCGCACGCGCGGTGAATGGCGACTGATTGTTGTCGACGCTCAGACCAACCCATCTGCAGATGAACTTGAGCCCTGAGTTCCTTCTCAGTGCGCCGGGAAGCAGTCCTGCTTCACACAGGATCTGAAAGCCGTTGCAGATGCCGATGACAAGCCCACCGGCATCGGCATGGTCGCGCACTGCGCTCATCACGGGAGAAAAGCGCGCGATTGCTCCGGTTCGCAGATAGTCGCCGTGCGCAAACCCTCCCGGAAGAACCACGATGTCGACATCCGGAAGGGCCACCTCTTTGTGCCACACGAAAGTCGTCTGCGCGCCCAGGGACTCGAGGGCGCGCCGACAGTCCCGCTCGCAGTTCGAACCCGGGAAGACGACTATGCCGACGCGTCCGCTCACAGCACAGTCACGTTGTAGGACTCGATCACCGGGTTGGCAAGGAAGCGGTCACACATCTCCCCCACCAGCTCCCGGGCCTCCTCCGGCGTGCCGGCGTCCACCGTCAACTCGATTCGCTTTCCGACCCTGACGCCCTCGACGCCGGTGAAGCCCAAGGCCGGAAGGGCTCGTTCGACAGTTTGACCCTGCGGATCGGCAATGCCCGGTTTGAGCATCACGTCGACCACGGCGCCGAAGGTCATCCGGCACCTACGGTCACGGTTAGCACAACGAGCGGAAGGGCGACCGCGGCGACAAGGCAGAGGATGGCCACCATCGTCGCCACCAGCGCGCGCAGACCGTCGAACCCCGTAGCAGCTTGAGCTCCACGTACGAAAAGCCACCCCGACCACAGCGCGAAGCTCACCGCCAGTGCAATTGAAAGAGCCGCCCAGGCGCGGCCCAGCGGATCCGTCAACCGATCGGTAGTGAATGTGGCGGGGCCCACAATGACGAGGTCAAGGGGGAGGAGGAATATGAGAGCGAAGACATGGGGGAACGAGGACGCGCCCCACACGGTCCTCAGATCTCGCGCCAGAGCAGCGCCTCCCATAACGTAGGCCGAATATCGTCCTGCAAGGCCCCAGAGCCCCTGCCCGATCAAGCTCATCAGGGCGCCCAGGACCAGTGCGATCCCGAAATACGCCCAGTGGAAGTCAGAGCCCGCGCTGTCGCGCAGTCCCAGCAAGCCTCCCACCTTCAGCCACAGGACCAGCAGCGAGGCGCCGCCGAAGGCAGCGACAACAAAAGGTGCAAATCCCTCGGCGGGGTGGCGGCCGACGCGCGCCCGCCGTTCGGCCACGTTGAAGGCGGATTCGAACCCTGCGAGCGGCGCAACCAGGACCGAGCGAAGTGTGAGCCCGAGGCGGGCCGACGCGCGCGCAGTGCTGCGATCCGAGACTGCCCGGCTCACGCACCCACCTCATCGAGCCACGATGAGAAGGGACGATCCGTGACGCGCTCGTAGGCCTCGACGTAGCGCTGCCTCGTTGCATCCACCACCTCGGGCGGAAGAGCGGGAGGCGGGGGACTGTGGTCCCATCCCGCCGCATCCAGCCAGTCGCGCACGTACTGCTTGTCCCACGAAGCTTGGGGCTGGCCGGGCTCATGCTCGCCGGCCGGCCAAAAGCGGCTCGAGTCGGGTGTGAGCACTTCGTCGATCAGGATGACCTTGTCCTCCGCCAAGCCGAACTCGAACTTCGTATCGGCGATGATGATCCCGCGCTCGAGGGCTATGGAAGCACCGACCTCGTAAAGCTTGAGTGCGAGCTCGCGGGCTTCTTCGTAGTGCTCCTCGCCCGCTATCGAGGCCGCCTGGTCCTCGGTGATGTTCTCGTCGTGACCGGAGGTCGCCTTCGTGGCCGGCGTGAGGAGGGTTTGCGGAAGCCGGTCGGCCTCGCGCAGTCCTTCGGGCAGCCGGTGCCCGCAGACCGCGCCCGTTGCACGGTAGTCCTTCAATCCCGAGCCCGCGAGATAGCCACGCACCGTGAACTCGACCGGAAGGGGGCGGGCCCGTATGCACAGCATCGCGCGCCCGGCCAGGTCGTCCACTTCGACATCGGGAAGGTCGGTCATCTTCACCGAGATCATGTGGTTGGGACAGAACGAGTCGAGAACATCGAGCCAGTAGTAGGACAGTCCGGTCAACACCTTGCCCTTGTCGGGGATCGCTTGGGGCAGAACGGAGTCGTAGGCGGAAATTCGGTCTGTCGCCACGAGCAGGATCTCGTCCTCGTCGACCTCGAAGATCTCCCGCACCTTGCCCGAGCCGACATGTCGAATTTGCGCCACTACAGGGTCTCCAGTGCGTGGAAGATCGCGTCCGTGTTCCGAAGATAACGCGAGACCTCGAAGCAACCGGCGATTTCGGCGGGATCGAGGAGCGCCGTGACATCCGGGTCCGCCTGGAGGAGGTCCTGGAACGGGCGGCCCTCGTCCCATGCCCTCGCTGCGTTCCTCTGGACCAGCTCGTAGGCCCGCTCCCGCTGGGTGTTGCCCTGGGCCAGAAGCGCGACGAGAACGGTTTGGGAATGGACCAAGCCGAAGGAGGCATCGAGGTTCGCCCGCATCCGTTCCGGATAGACCTCGAGCCCCTCGATCACCCACCGCATCCGGTCGAGCATGTAGTCGAGGAGGATGCAGGCGTCGGGCAGGCTCACTCTCTCGACCGAGGAATGCGAGATATCCCGCTCGTGCCACAGGGCGACGTTCTCGAGACCGGTCGACGCATACCCGCGGAGCAGCCGTGCAAGCCCGCAGATGCGCTCGGACACGATGGGGTTGCGCTTGTGGGGCATCGCCGAGGATCCCTTTTGTCCCGGGGCGAAGGGCTCCTGCACCTCCCGCAGCTCGGTGCGTTGTAGATGACGGATCTCCTGGGCAAAGCGCTCGAGCGACGCGCCGGTCAGGGCCACGGCGCTCAACCACGCTGCGTGCCGGTCGCGGGCAACCACCTGGGTCGCAACCTCCTCGTGACGCAGGCCGAGGCGGTCGCACACGTAGGCCTCGACCTCCTGTGGCAGCTGCGAGTACGTGCCTACCGCGCCGGAGAGCTTCCCGACGGCGACCTCATCACGGGCGGCCCTCAATCGTTCCCGGTCCCGGCTCAGCTCGAAGGCCCACCCGCCGAGCTTGACGCCGAACGAGGTCGGCTCCGCGTGGACGCCGTGGGTGCGGCCCGCCATCACGGTCCCTCTGTGTTCGAGGGCCAACGTGCGGACCTGCTGGTTGAGCCTCCCCACGCCCTCGATGAGCAGATCACCCGCATCCCTCAGCGCCACCGCCGTGCCGGTGTCGACGACGTCGGAGGACGTCAATCCGTAGTGGAGATGCCTGCCCGGCTCGCCGACGTTGGCGCGGACGTTCTCCACGAAAGCGACCACGTCATGGTGGCGAACGGCTTCGATCTCAGCGATGCGGTCGAGATCGAAGGCGGCGGCGGCTTTGATCGCTCCCAGGTCCTCGACGGATACCTGCCCCAGCCGCACGCGCGCCTCCACGGCGAGAACCTCGATCTCGAGCCACCGGGAAAACTTGGCGCGCTCCGAGAAGATGGCGGTCATCTCCTCCCGGCTGTATCGAGGTATCACCCGGGTGATCCTAGAGCCAGGCCGTGCCTGCCCCGGCCGCGGTTCGGGGCCCACCGGGGTTTCGTTGCACCGCGGGGCCCGGTTGCCGGGCTCGGGAGTGCAAAGGACGGGCGCCCCTCCTAATTGGCGGGGGCCGCCCCCGAGGCGTACTCGCGAAGGCGGCTTTGTCCCTGCGCCGACAGGATCTCGACGGCGTCGCAAAAGACCGTGCCGCGCGCCGATCGGAGGGCCGCGTCGCCGGGGGAGCCGGGCGCCGGAAGGTCGGTGGTCAACAGCACCAGGCGAAGGCCGCCCGCCCCCGACGACTTCAGCACTGCGGCCCGGCCGAGCGCCTTCCACAACGTGTCGCTTCTGCAGAGCCCGGCGCGGGTGCCCATGTACACCCCCGAGACGTCGAAGAGCCAGAGGACACCTCGTCGATCATGCGCCTCGAAGCTGACCTCGATACCGCATGGATAGCGGCGGTCCGCCCGGAGCCCGGTAAAGCCACAGTCGGTCAGCACCGCTCGGGCGATCTCTTTAGCCTTGCCCCCTTCCCTCACGACGCTCGATTGAGAGTCGTGGTCCTCGGTCGCGCGGCTGCGCACCGCAGGAAGCACAACGCGACGCGGAGGCTGGACCGGCAGAGCGGCAAGTCGTCTCTTCTCGGATTCAATGCGAGTCCGGGCTTTGGATATATAAGCCTGGCTGGTGTCGTAGCCGACGTAGTGGCGCTCCGTGCGCACCGAAGCAACCGCCGTCGAACCCGACCCCATGAACGGATCGAGTACCAGATCACCACGGTAGGTGTAGAGCTCGATGAGCCGCTGCGGCAACTCGACCGGAAAGGGCGCCGGGTGTCCCACACGCGTTGCGCTCTCCGCGGGAATCTCCCACACGTCCGTGGTCCCCTCGAGAAAGTCCTCCTTGAAGATCGAGCCCTCGGACGGCAGGCCGGCGGCGGCGCGCTGACGAGGAGTAAGGGCGCGGTCGAAACGCCCCTTGCTCGCAACAATGACTCTTTCGGTGAGATCGCGCAGCACCGGGTTGGTCGGACTCTGCCACGAGCCCCAAGCACAGGAGCCTGTAGCGCCGCGTGCCTTCAGCCATACGATCTCGCCGCGCAAGAGAAGGCCGAGGCGATCTTGCAAGATGCCGATGATGTCGGCAGCGAGCGAACGGAACGGCTTTCGTCCGAGGTTAGCGACGTTGACGGCCATCCGGCCACCGGGCTCGAGCTTTACCGCACACTCGGCAAAGACATCACACAGCATGTCGAGGTAGGCCAAATAGGTCGCGGGGACGTGTCCCTCTCCGAGCGCTTCCTCGTACTCCTTGCCGGCAAAGTAGGGAGGTGAAGTGACAACGAGAGCGACAGAGCCGGGGTTGATCTTGTCCATACGGCGCGCGTCTCCACAGAAAAGCTCATCCACCTTTCCCGGAGGATTGATCGCATCATCGGCCGAGAGCCTCGGCGGCATGAAGCGCGCGTAGAAACTGCGGGAGTCGTGGTTCTCGCGCCGGCCGGTGCCGAAACTGGAGGTCGAGGTGGCCTTACGTCGCTCGCTCACAGGCGATCTCCAGGTCGTGTTCGGCGTTCGTGTTCGGCGCGCCTCCCCCACCGCATCCTACTCTCGGCCTCCTGCCAAGCCTGGTATTCACAGTTTCAAGCCGTCCGCGAGATCTTCCTTGAGCGCGCGGAGGCCGGCGCGCACTTCTTCATCAGCGGTCGCGATTATCTGCGCCGCGAGCACGCCGGCGTTCTTCGCTCCTCCGATGGCGACGGTCGCAACCGGGACGCCGGGGGGCATCTGCACACACGAGTACAGCGCGTCGGACCCACCGAGGGCCTGCGAGAACAGGGGCACGCCGATAACGGGAATGATCGTGTGTGCGGCGATTACGCCGGGCAGGTGGGCGGCGAGCCCTGCGCCCGCGATTATCACCTTGAGCCCCCGGTCCTGCGCCGAGCGCGCATAATCGGTGACGCGTGCCGGCTTTCGGTGAGCCGACATCACCTCGATCTCGTAAGCAATCGAAAAACGTTCGAGCACCGCTCCGGACCTGGACATCACCTCCATGTCGGAGTCACTGCCCATGACGATGCCCACAACCGCGCTCATTCCGATGCTCTCCCCGTGCCGGCAGACGCGGGATGCGCATTCATCGAACGGGACAGTGACTCGGATTCGACGGCCCGCGCGCCGATGTCCGAGCGCATCTGGCGGCCATGCCAGTGAATCCTGGAGGCACCATCGTAAGCACGCTCCCGGGCTTGTTCGAAACCATCTCCAAGGGCGCTCACCGAGAGGACTCGCCCACCGGCAGAGATCAACTGCCCGTCACGCAGCGCGGTTCCCGCCTGAAAGACCTCTACGCCCGCAATCCCGGCGGCGTCTTCGAGGCCGTGTATGGGCATGCCGCCAACGTAGCGACCCGGGTAACCGGCCGACGCAAGCACCACCGAAACACAGGCCTCCTTCCGCCACCGGAGCTCCGCCCCGGCAAGCTCCCCAACCGCACAGGCGGCACAGATCTCCCCGAAATCAGATTGCAACCTCGGCAGGAGCGCCTGCGTCTCGGGATCGCCCCACCGAGCGTTGAACTCCATCACCCGGGGTCCCGAGTCGGTCAGTACCAGACCGGCATACAACGCCCCGACGAACGGGGACCCGTAGTTCGACAAGAAGTCGACGATGGGGTTGAGGACCTCCTCCGAGATCTCCTCGACCGCACCGGGGGGGCATGCCGGCACCGGGCTGTAGGAGCCCATGCCCCCGGTGTTCGGTCCGTTGTCGCCGTCGAGTGCTCTCTTGTAGTCCTGTGCGGGCTCGCATGCGAGAATCGTTCGTCCATCGGTAACACCGATGATCGACACTTCCTCACCCCTCAGGAACTCTTCGACGACGACCTTGCGCCCGGCGTCGCCGAAGGAACCCCTAACGAGCCGATCCTCCAGCGCGTCGACGGCCGCAGACCTGTCCTCGGTGACGACCACCCCCTTGCCGGCCGCAAGACCGTCTGCCTTGATGACAAAGGGGGGGCCCAACTCGTCCATGAACGACACCGCATCTCCAACAATCGTAAAGGCACGCGCCTTACCGGTCGCAATTCCGGCCTCGGCCATCACCGCCTTTGCGAAGCTCTTCGATCCTTCGATGAGCGCTGCATCTGCATTAGGTCCGAACACCTTCATGCCTCGGGCGCGCAGCAGATCCGCAGCACCGTCAACCAGCGGAGCCTCCGGACCGATGACGACCAGCTCCGGGTCTATCCGCTCGGCCAGAGCCTGCACCGAAGAAGAGCTGCCGAGCTCGACCTGAGCCAGCGTTGCGAAATCCCCCACGCCTGGGTTGCCCGGTGCAGCGATAAGCTCGGAGACAACACCCGAACGTCCGAGAGCCCACGCCATCGCGCTCTCACGTCCGCCGGAACCCAGGAGCAGAGTTCTCACGCGCTCATGTCCACCAGTTGCTCGCGTGCAGCCCCCACTGAAACCGAGCTGACGGGAGTCTTGACGAGGTCCTCGATAGTATCGAGGTAGGCGACCGCCGCCCTGGGAAGATCGCTCTTTGTCTGCGCGTCGCTGATGTTCTCTTGCCACCCGGGGAGCTCTTCATAGATCGGGCGGCACTTGTTGAAGATCGTCTGGTTGGGAGGCAGGGCGTCGTAACGCCGGCCCTCGAACTCATAGGCGACGCACATCTTCAGAGAGGCAAACTGAGACAAGACATCCAGCTTGGTCACTACGAGCTCTGTCAGTGTGTTCAGCCGGGCGGCATAACGCGCCGCTACGGCATCGAACCACCCACAGCGGCGTTTGCGCCCCGTCGTGGTCCCGTATTCGGCGCCCAGCTCGACGAGTACCTCGCTCTCGGTGGGATCGGCCTCCGAGGGAAAAGGCCCTGAACCAACTCGCGTGCAGTAGGCCTTCGAGACTCCGATGATGCGCCCTATGTCGCGCGGCCCAACCCCCGCCCCGGCACACGCTCCTCCTGCAATCGGGTTGGAGGAAGTCACGAAGGGATAGGTCCCGTGATCCAGGTCAAGCATCGTCGCCTGGGCGCCTTCGAAGAGAACGGTGTGGCCACGGTCGAGCGCCCCGTGCAAGAACAGCGTCGTATCGACAATGTGAGGTTCGAGTCGCTCGGCATAGCGTCTGCACTGCTCCTGGATCTCGTCGCGATCCAGCGGCAATCGACCGTAGATACGCGTCAACAGAAGGTTCTTCTCTTTGAGCGCCACATCGAGCTTTGCTGCAAAGATCTTCGGGGACAGCAAGTCCTGCACTCTTAAACCGATGCGAGCAGATTTGTCCGCATAGGCAGGCCCAATGCCGCGCTTGGTCGTCCCGAGCCTGTTGCGGCCAAGCCGTCGCTCGGTCACGCGATCCAACTCGAGGTGATACGGCATTATGAGATGGGCGTTCCCCGATAGGAGCAATCTCGAGGTGTCGATGCCGCGCGCTTCCAACGTGTCCATCTCCTCGATCAGGACCTCGGGATTAACCACCACCCCGGGCCCGATCACCGGCGTGCAGTGTTCGTACAGGACGCCGGTGGGAACGAGATGGAGGGCGTAGCGTTCGCCGTCTACGACAATCGTATGGCCTGCGTTGTTACCCCCCTGGTAGCGAACAACCGCGTCGGCGCGCCGGGACAGCGCATCGGTGATCTTTCCCTTCCCCTCATCCCCCCACTGAACCCCCACAAGGGCGATGCCCGGCATCTAAAGAGCCACTCAGCGTTCGATTCTGAAGCTGATCCGGACCTGAGTCAGATACTCGGAGATGGCGCCGTCGACGACGTTGCAGGAGGTGCTGAGCACCTCCATGCCGGTTATCCCCCTGATGGTGCGCGATGCCTCGTCAAGGGCCTGATTGGCGGCGTCCCGCCATGACTCACCCGAGACACCTGCCAGCTCGATGGTCTTGATCACAGCCACGGGCCATCCCCTTCCCTCGCACTCCAGTCGGCACCCGGGATTCTAGGGGTCATTTGCCGTGGCCCCGGCCCGATCGGCCCTCAGTTTCGGCGACTTATGGCCGATACAAGGGCGCGACAGTTCAACCGACCAAGGGAAAACGATGCCGGAGATCAGCTCGACCATGTACCCGATCATCATCGCAGGGGCCGTCGCAATCCTGGTCCTCCTGCTCCTCCTCGTTGTCGCCCGTCGTCGCAGGGCGCGCCGAGACCGATCTGCCGAGGAGCATGACACCGCTTTCCCCGGGGCCGAAGACGATTCGCTCGGCGTCGAGCTGATCGAGGATGACGATGAGGCCCCCGGATCAGACGACGAGGCCCGAGGCCAAGCAGGTCGGGATGATCGGGTGGCCGATGGGACGGTGACATCCCCGGCGGCCACGACCGGATCACGGGGTGAGGCCGGAGAGACCGGGACGTCGCCCACGGAGGCGGCCGGTTCCCATGGAGCGGAGCGCAGATCGGGGAGTCTGGTGGCTTGGGGGCCCGATGAGACCGTGCCCGAGAAGCTGCGGGCCGGGGCCGAGGCGCCGGCAGGGACCGATAGGGCGCCCTCCCATGAGTCTGCGGCCGAGACGCCCGCGCCGGATGCTGGGTCGCACATTCCGGCCGAGTCCCCCCGGGCCGAGTCGCCATCCGGGCGGGAGCCGGAGGCGGGCTCCCATTCCGGGCTCGAGACGCCCCCGGCTGAATCACTCCTCCCGGCCGAGTCGGGGTTTCCGCCCGCGTTTGGGGCGGAGCATCAGGAGGCGGAATCCGCCGGCCCTGAAGGCCAGCCGTTCGAGCGTGACGGACGCTGGTGGTTCAGGCGGGACGGGGAGCTGCTCGTGTACGACGACGCCACCTCGGAATGGAAAGCCGCTCCGCACACCGGATCACCGCCCCTCGAGGCCCGCTCACCGGTGTCCGCCGCAGACGTAGACAAGGCGGCTCACGGAGAGGCTTTACGCGAAACGTCGACCATCGTCACCATCGAAAGAGAGGCGCACGGCTCCCCCGAGGGCACCCTTCGCCCACGGTCCGAGGGCGCGACATTCTGGAAGTGCCGCACCTGCGGTGCAACCAACGGCTCGGCCGCCGAGAGCTGCCGGATGTGTTTCGCGGCCCGGCCCTGACGACGGCCGTCACCGGCCCGGCGGGTCGCTTACACGGTCGAGCAATCTGCCCAGGCCGGGAAGCCAGAGGTCCTTTCCCACCGCCGCCGAGGCCATCACCACGATCCAGATCACGCCCATGACGACGAAGACGGCCTGCGTCACGCCGGGGGAGACGCGCGTGCCCGCGTAGAGGGCCGCCGGCCACAGGGCGCCCAGAAGCGCCGCCTGCAGGCCGTGCAGGCGCACGCGGGGACTGTCTGCGGCAAAGTAGGCGATGCCCCCCGAGATGGGCAGCAGAAGGTACGCAAGGGCGGCCACCCCCCGGAGCCTAAGTGAGCCCAGGGGGGGCGGTAATCCGCCGGGCGGTTCCAGGCGAACACCGCAGGGAGGAACATAGGGCCATGGCGAACCGTCTTGCGGGGGAAACCAGCCCCTACCTGCTTCAGCACAAAGACAACCCCGTCGACTGGCTTCCGTGGGGCGACGAAGCCCTCGAGCGGGCGCGCCGGCAGGACAAACCGATCCTGCTGTCGATCGGCTACGCCGCCTGCCACTGGTGCCACGTAATGGAGCACGAATCCTTCGAGGACCCGGCCACCGCACTCTTGATGAACGAGCACTTCGTCCCGGTAAAGGTGGACCGCGAGGAACGACCCGACCTCGACGCGGTCTATATGGAGGCGGTGCAGGCGATGACGGGTCAGGGCGGTTGGCCGATGACCGTCTGGCTGACGCCCGAGGCCAGACCGTTCTACGGGGGCACCTACTTCCCACCGCAGGAGCGAGGTGGGCTCCCGTCCTTCAAGCGTCTGCTGGTGGGGATCGCCGATGCATGGGCCAACCGGCGCGCCGAGATCGAGGAGCAGGGCACACGGCTGATGGGTGCGATGAGCTCGCTCGTGCGTCTCGAGCCGTCCACAGAGATCATCTCCGATGGGCTCCTCGACGACGCCTTCGAAGGCCTGAAGCGCGGCTTCGACGGCCATCTGGGCGGATTCGGCGGGGCGCCGAAGTTCCCCCAACCCATGACCGTCGACCTGCTCCTGCGCCTCGGCTATCGCGGACGATCAGATGCAACCGACATGGCGAACCTGACGCTCGACGCGATGGCGGCGGGGGGGATGTTCGATCAGCTCGGCGGGGGCTTCAGCCGCTACTCGGTCGACCGGGCCTGGATTGTTCCGCATTTCGAGAA
>Ga0136623_10000209_pt1 | contig 15835 bp, 17 predicted proteins | sample AntDrymUQ4492106_2_FD_104656 | JGI IMG/M metagenome (GOLD analysis project Ga0136623, IMG submission 104656) | Polar desert sand microbial communities from Dry Valleys, Antarctica - metaG UQ449 (21.06) | ecosystem: Environmental > Terrestrial > Soil > Desert | place: Antarctica: Dry Valley...
GAGGTCCACCGGAGCCTCATCGCGGCCGGGCCGTGACGTGCGGGCGAGGACGCCGGGCACCTCCGCGCTGGAGATCACCGACCGGTTGCGCCCCAGCCGCTTGGCGGCGTACAGCGCCTGGTCACCGGCCTGCAGCAGCGCCTCGGCCGTCTGGCCGTGCACCGGGAAGCTCACGATGCCGAAGCTCACGGTGAGCGGTCCCACCTCGGAGTCCTCGAACTCGGTCTCCACCGCCGTGCGCAGACGCTCGGCGACGATGTAGGCGCTGTGCTCGTCGGTGTCCGGTGCGAGAACGGCGAACTCCTCGCCACCCACCCGCGCCGCCGAGTCCCAGCTGCGCTTGCCGCGCAGGATCGCGCTCCCCACGCGCTGGAGGGCCTCGTCGCCCGCCGCGTGCCCAAAGCGGTCATTCACGCGTTTGAAGCCGTCGAGATCGCCCACGATCACGCTCAGCCCCTGCTCAGTGCGCCGCGCGCGCTCGATCTCCACGTCGAAGACCTCGGTGAAGCCGCGCCGGTTGAGCAACCGGGTGAGCGGGTCGCGGCGGGCGGCGTCGCTGAGCTCGGCGATCAGGCTGTTGAGCCGGTCGCGCGCATAGGCCACCAGCAAGCCCCCCGTCGTAAGGGTGGCAATCGTGGTCGCCCAGGCCGCCACCGGCACGTAACCCGGGTCCTGTGCCACCAGGAGGACGGCGAACATGATGCTCAGGGCGGCCATGTGCGCCAGCGCCCACCTCACCGAGAAGAAGTAGAAGGCGAAGAGCGCGGGCCACAGGTAGGGCAGCGGCGTGGAGTCGGCGCCCTCCCCCCAGAACTCGACCGCTCCGGTTGCGATGGCACTTGCGACCAGGACCCCGATGTGGAAGAGCCACAGCGGCAGGTGGTCATAGACCGCCAGGGCCGCGAGGGCCAGCAGCCCCGTGGCCACCGCGAGCCACGCCATCCCGCGCTCGTCCAGGGCCGGGGAGTGGGGCAGCGCAATCGCCAGGAGTGCGATAACGGCCCCCGTGGTCGCGAACCAGAACCCGGCGCTGGCCATCGCCGCCGGGGTGCCGGGAGCCGCGACCGCATCCTCCACCGAGGTCCGCCATCCCACCCGCTGCCTGAGGGGCCGGCTCATCTGGGGCGTGCCGCCTTCCCTGGGGTTGTGAGATTGCGGGCCAATGGCGCGAGCCGTGGCTGCCGCGGCAGGTGTCGCCTGCCTGGAATCCATTCCAGCGTCAATACTAGGTCGACCTCCGGGATTACGCCAATGTGGCTCCAGCGCGACATAGACCTCCAGCCGTTCCCGCGCGGCTTTCACCTCGTCACCCGAGAGGTCCTGTCTGCCGTGCCCGAAGTGGGCGACATCGACACCGGACTGCTGCATCTGTTCATCCGGCACACCTCCGCGTCGCTCAGCCTGAATGAGAACGCAAGTCCTGACGTCCTGGCGGACTTCGAGTCCTGGTTCTCCGAGGCTGTTCCCGAGAACGCTGGCTACTGGACTCACACCCTCGAGGGGCCGGATGACATGCCGGCGCACGTCAAGGCTTCGCTGCTCGGTCCGTCGCTCACGCTGCCGATCCGGGACGGCTCGCTCGCCCTCGGGACGTGGCAGGGGATCTATTTGTGCGAGCACCGCGACCGGGGCGGTGGGCGGTCGCTGCTTGCGACCGTCTGGGGGGAGTAGGGCTCGCGAAGCCGTCCCCTCGGTGGCAACTATGTCTTCACGACACGTAGGCCGAGATGGACTTGAAAAGTCGATGCTTCTGCACGCGACATCCACACCTTCTTCGCCGGCGACGTGGGCGTCGACGGCCGCGGCCCGGAGAGCCACGCCACCGAGTTCGTGGGCGGCTCGGTCACATCGCTCGGCGTGCCGAGACCGTGGAGTCCACCGGCGGGGCCCCGATCCCGCGCGAGCAGAGCACGCTGCTCACCAACAACTTCCGCACCACCGACCCCCACATCAAGTACACCGAGCAGCAGAGCAGGGGCTACGGCATCCTCGAGGCCCGGCCGGGGGAGCTGCTGGTGGAGTTCAAGGGCGTCGACGCGATGACCAAGGGCGCTCCAGCTCGCAGCCTCGGACGCTTCCGAGTCGCCTCCGGATCGCAGCGTGTGGAGGTACTTTCGCGCGCCTCCTCAGCCGCCTGACACCGGGTCGAACTCGCCAGTCTCAATCTCGCGCTCGATCTCATCGTCGATCTCCTCCTGGGTGAACGCCTGGCGGCGTAGCTGCCGCTCTCGGAAGCGGCGGAACTTCAGGATCTCGAGCACGAGCACGAGGTAGATACTGGCCGCCACGGCCAGCAGGCCGAACGCCGCCATCACGATCGCCCAGCCCGCGTTGAGCGCGCCGTCGTCGTCCGAGTAGGGCACGAAGCGCAGGGCCAGCGCGAGCGCCGCCAGCGACACCGTCCACGCGTAGAGGTAGAGCACGGTCTTGCGTGCGGAGAACCCGATGTTCGCGAAGCGGTGATGGAAGTGCCAGCGGTCGGCCGAGTAGACCGGCCGGCGGTACTTGATCCGCTTGACCACGACGAAGGTGGCATCCAGAGCAGGCACCGCAAGGATCACAAGCGGGAAGAACAGCGCCACGACCGCAGCCGTCTTCAGCACCCCCTGGATCGCGACGGACGCCAGGAGTAACCCGAGCAGGTTGGAGCCCGAGTCGCCCATGAAGATCGAGGCGGGGTGGAAGTTGTGGCGCAGGAAGCCCACGGCTGCGCCGGCCACCGCCGCCGCCAGCACCGCGGCGTCGAGGCGGTCGAGCGACAGCGCGATGATCGCGAAGGTGGCCGCGGCGATCGTGCAGACGCCGGCGGCCAGGCCGTCCACGCCGTCGGTGAAGTTCACGACGTTCATCACGGCCACCATTCCGACGAGCGTGAGCGGGATGCCCCAGTTGCCGAGGTCGAGTGGGTCCACGAACGGCAGCGTGATGTTCTCCACCCTCACCTCCGAGAACACCGGGATGGCCGCGGCGGCGAACTGGCCGGCCAGCTTCAGGAACGGCGACAGGCCCTCCTTGCGTGCGTCGTCCACCGCGCCGATGAAGGCAATCGCCGCAGCACCGCCGAGGATCCCGCGGGTCTCGCTGTTCCAGGGCAGGAACAGGACGCCGGCCACCAGCACGCCGGCGAGGATCGCCAGCCCACCGAGGCTCGGCGTGGGCCTGTCGTGGAGGCTGCGCTCCCGGGGAAGGTCGATCGCGCCGACGCGGTGGGCGAGTTGCCTGGCAAGGGGCGTGAGCACCAGTGCCACCGCGCCCGCGACCAGGAACGCCCAGAGCGCCTCGAGGTCGTTCATCCGTTCGCACTGTAACCCGGCGGGTGGCCGGTGCCGGAGCGGTGGCTCTGCCAGTTGTGAACGCGAGTAGGCTGGCGCCACCCCGTCGCTTCAGAAGGAGAGGTTTCATCGATGTCCTCCAGGCTCCCGAAACACCTCGGACTCGCCCTGATCGCCGCAGTGCTGGCGGCTCTCATGGTCGCTCCAGCCATCGCGCAGGCCCAGCGGGCGAAACCCCCCACGCTCAAGGTGATGACCCGCAACATCTACCTCGGCGGCAACATCTTCCTCCCCATAGAAGCCCAGAACCGGCAGGAGTTCGAGCAGAAGACCCAGGAGCTCTGGGACCAGGTGAACTTCACGAATTTCCCCGCCCGTGCGAAGCTGCTGGCGAAGGAGATCAAGCAGCAGAGCCCGGATCTGGTGGGCCTGCAGGAGGTAGCGCTCTGGCGCCGCAGCCCCACGGGCGTGAAGGACGGCTTCCAGACGCCGTCCACGATCGTGGTCTACGACTTTCTTAAGACCCTCCAGCGCGAGCTGATGGCGCGCGGACTGCGCTACCGCGTGGCGGTCGTGCAGCGCGAGACCGACATCGAGGCGCCCACGCGCGAGTACGACGTGCGCCTCACCATGCGCGACGCGATCCTCGTGAAGCGCAAGCGCAACGGGGTAAAGGTGCTCCGCAAGCGCTCCAAGCAGTACAAGGCCGACGTGTCGGTGCCGACGCAGGGCGGCACCTTCACCAGCGATCGTGGCTGGACCTATGTGGACGCGTCGCTGGCGGGCCGAAAGTTCCGCTTCCTGAACACCCACCTCGAGTCGTTCCTGGAGGACCCGCGGGTCAAGCAGGCGAAGGAGCTCGTGGCCCGCGGAGGCCCAGCGCGCTCGAAGAACCCGGTGATCCTCGTGGGTGACCTCAACTCAGATCCGAAGAACCGGACGGGCGCGAGCCCGGTGGCCTACCGGACCCTGATCAGGGCCGGCTTTAAGGACAGCTGGACGCAGGCCAAGGGGCGCGCACCCGGCCTCTCTTGCTGCCTGAAGCGCCCGACCGCCGACGACCCGCCCCCCTTCCCCGGCGACCACCGCATCGACCACACGCTGGTGAAATCGCCGATCAGGGGGCTGAGGGCGAAGATCGTGGGCAACGACCCCAGCAATCGCACAAGCACCGGGCTGTGGCCGTCCGACCACGGCGGAGTGGCGACCACATTGCGGCTGGGGCGCTAGCCAAAGCGGGCGCCTGGGCCCCGGCTCAGGCGCCCGGCAGCACCCAGAAAGCGACCACGGCGTACTGCAGTCCCGCGGCCACGATCACCAGCAGGTGGAACACCTCGTGGTAGCCGAACACCGTAGGCACGGGGTCGGGACGGTGGCGTGCGTACACCACGGCCCCCACGGTGTAGAGCAGGCCGCCGAGCGCGACCATCGACGACGCCGTGATGCCCACCGCCGAGACGAGTCCCGGAGCCGCCGCCACGGCCACCCAGCCGAGCAGCACGTAGATGGTGGCCGCCAGCCAGTTCGGGGCATCGATCCAGACGAGCTTGAGGATCACTCCCCCGATCGCGCCCGCCCAGACCACTACGAGGATCACGTCGGCCAGCGTGCCATCCAGGGCGAGAAGCGCGAAAGGCGTGTAGGAGCCCGCGATCATCATGAAGATCGCCGAGTGGTCGAGGCGGCGCATCCAGCGGCGGGCGTTGGGCCGGCGCCAGTTCACGCGGTGATAGAGCGCACTGGTCCCGAACAGGAGCACCACGCACGAGGCATAGATCGCCGCTGCCGTGGTGGCGCGGCCCGGAGCAGCGGTGATCACCAGCGCGATGCCCAGCCCGACGGAAACCAGGAACGCCCACTGATGCGAGACACCGCGCAGGCGCGGCTTGACGAGCAGGGGGGGCTGGGTGGCGCCGGCCATCTCCGTCCAGGCTACCTGCTCCGTCGAGGGCTCAGGCCGCCTCGGCCACGCGCGCCAGGCGCCGGACCAGCAGCCCCACCAGCGGCCCATAGCTCGCCCCGAGCACGGTCTCCAGCGGTCCAGGCGCGCTGATCTCCACGGCCACCTCGCAGCCCGATCCGAGTGGCGTGACGCTGTGTACGAGCGATACCGGCCCGACCTCCCACGTCCACGAGCGGCCGGGATCCTTGGCGGTCACCACGGCCGGCACCGGAACCGCTCCGAGCAGACGCGCCGCGCCGCGAGCGCCCACTTTCACCTCGGGGTCCCCCAGCCCCCACGCCCCGCGCACGTGCGGCGCCCACTCGTGCCAGCGCGCCGGCCGGGCCACGAGAGACCACGCTTGGGCCGGTGGGGCGGCGGAGCGGGCGCGGTAGCTGAGCATCAGGGTGTCTACGCGGCTCAGCCGGCGGCCGGCTCACCGTCCGCGGGCGAGTCGCGCAGCTGGTGGGCCTCGGTGAAGAAGCCGCGGTAGCCCAGTCCAGTGGCAACCACGGCGGCCAGCGAGACGGCGCCGAGAAGGATCCACAGCAGGATCAACTGGAGGCGCACGGCGTCCACCGGCTCGGCACCCGCCACCAGGCTGCCCACGAGCACTCCGGGGAAGGTCACGATGCCGGTGGTCTTGGTCTGGTCGATCAGCGGGATCAGGCCCGAGCGCAGGCTGCGCGTGACCAGCCCGCTCGCCGCCTGCCGGGCGGTGGCACCAAGGGCGAGCGTGGCCTCCAGCCGTCCGCGCTCTGCCGACACCTCGTCGGCTAGGCGGTTGAGCGCCACGGCGGCGGCCGTCATGGCGTTCCCGATAACCATGCCGCCCACCGGCACGAGGTAGCGCGCCTCAGCCTCGAACACCCCTAGCGCCAGCACCAACCCGAGCGTGAGGGCGGTGGAGATGGCCAGGGCGGTCACGATCGGGCCGAGCGCGCCCGGCACCCCGCGCGCCCGGCCACGGGCCGTGAACGCGCCGAAACCAACCATCGCCACCAGCAGGACCACCACGAGCCACAGGCTGTCGGAGTCGAAGATCGCCTGGATCACGTACCCGACGGCGGTGAGCTGCAGGAACGACCGCAGAACGGCGATCCCAAGGTCGGCCTCCAGGTCGGCCTGCCGCCACAACGAAGCTGCCGCCGCGATCGCCACCAGCGCCAGCGCAGCCGCCAGCTCGCCGAGCGTCACGTTCACGCCGGTCACACCACAGCTCCCGCGTTCAGCTCGAGCACGTTCGAGCCGGCCAGCCGCTCCGCCTGGCCGCGGTCGTGGGTGACCACCACCGCCGAGGTGTCCAGCTCGCGTCCGAGCTCTGACAGCGTGCACTCCACCCCCGCGCGCGACTCCTCGTCCAGCGCCGATGTGGGCTCATCCAGCAGCAGCACCTCGGGATCGAGCGCCAGCGCCCGGGCCAGCATCACTCGCTGCTGCTCGCCCACCGACAGCCGGCCCGCCTCCCGGGCGGCGTAGGACATGTCAAGCCCGGCCAGCTCCAGACAGCGCGTCACGTCGGCGTCGCGCCCGCACAGCCGGGGGCCCAGCCGAACGTTGCGCGCCACGTCGCCCTCGACCAGTGCCGGAAGCTGTGGCACGAGACACACGCGCCGGCGCAGGTCGAGTGGGTCGAGGCCGCGCACATCGTCCCCGGCGTATGCCACCGTGCCCGCGTCAGGATCGGCCAGCCGGTTGAGCAGGCGCAGGAGGGTCGACTTGCCCGACCCCGATGGCCCGCGTACCGCCGTCATGCCCTCGGCGATGTCGAGATCGAGGTCGCGGAACACGGGCCGGCCGCCCCGCGAGGCGAGCACGCCGCGGAGCGAGAAGAGGCGGCCGCCGGTCACGGCCGGGCGCTAGATGGTGGCGGCGCCCGCGAGCTGCGGGTAGAGGGGGTAGCGCTCGGCCAGCGCGCGCGTGCGGTCTGACAGCTCGGCCTTGGCCGAGTCCGAGAAGTCGCCCGTGAGCGTCTCGGCGATCACGCGGCCCACCTCGCGGAAGTCGTCCGCGTCGAAGCCGCGGGTGGCCAGCGCCGGAGTCCCCACGCGCAGCCCTGACGAGACTGCCGGGGGCCGGGGGTCGAATGGGACCGCGTTGCGGTTCACGGTGATGCCGATCTCGGCGAGGCGGTCCTCCGCCTGCTGGCCGTCGAGGTCCGAATCGCGCAGATCCACCAGCACAAGGTGGACATCGGTACCGCCGGTGAGCACGTTCACCCCGGCGCCGAGCAACTCCTCCGCGAGCACGGCCGCACCCTCGCGGGTGCGCCGCTGGCGCTCGCGGAACAACTCCGACTGGGCGATCTTCATCGCCACGGCCTTGCCCGCCACCACGTGCATCAGCGGACCGCCCTGCTGACCGGGGAACACGGCGGAGTTCACCTTCTTGGCGTACTCCTCACGGCACATGATCATTCCGCCGCGCGCACCGCCCAGGGTCTTGTGAACCGTGGTGGTCACGAGGTCGGCGTGGGGTATCGGGCTGGGGTGCTCGCCCGCGGCCACGAGGCCGGCGAAGTGCGCCATGTCGACCATCAGCAGCGCCCCGATGGAGTCCGCGATCTCGCGGAAGCGCGGGAAGTCAAGCTCGCGCGGGTAGGCCGACCATCCGGCGAGCACCAGCTTGGGCTTGAACTCCTCGGCCAGGCGCTGGAGTGCGTCCATGTCCAGCCGCGAGTCCTCCTCGCGCACCCCGTACGCGACGATGTCGTAGAACCGCCCGGAGAAGTTGATCTTCATGCCGTGGCTGAGGTGACCACCGTGGTCGAGCTTCATGCCGAGGATGCGATCGCCGGGCTCGAGCAGCGCCTGGTAGGCGGCGGCGTTGGCCTGCGCGCCGGCGTGGGGTTGCACGTTCACGTGCTCCGCGCCGAAGAGCTCCTTGGCTCGCGAGATGGCCACGTCCTCGGCCACGTCCACGTACTCGCAACCACCGTAGTAGCGCCGGCCGATGTAGCCCTCCGCGTACTTGTTGGTGAGCACCGAGCCCTGGGCGTCGAGGATGGCCTGCGGCACGAAGTTCTCCGAGGCGATCATCTCCAAGGTGGTCTCCTGGCGACGCGCTTCGTCCTCGAGCACGCGCGCGATCTCCGGGTCTACCTCGGCGATGGGCTTGGTGAAGTAATCGGGCGGGAGGTCGCTCACTCAGGCCACGGTACCAGCGCGGCAGGACCGCGATGCGCCCGCCCGAGGCGGGCGCATCGCGATGTCTGCCGTTCGAATCGGCGCCGGGTCAGCCGGCGGCGAGCTGCGGCGTTGGATCGGCGTAGGAGCCCTGCATGGAGACCTGCCCATCGAGGAAGTTGCCTCCTGTTCCGCCGCACCCCTGGGGCGCGAAGCATAAGAGGTAACCCGCGATGGTTCCGGAAGCGGAAGGGGTGCAAGCGGGTGGACGAGGGAACCCGGCTGTCCCGAACCCTCCCGTTGTAGCTCGTGAGGTTGGAGGAGATGTTGTTCACGGGCGCGTTGCCCGAGCACGGGATCGAGCGGTACGCAAAGAGCCACTGAGCCCGTGTCCGGCCGGCGCAGCGTGGGCGTCGTGGCACCACGATCCGATCGGGCAGCCACGCCGTCCAGCCAACGCGGCGAGCGCCCACCCGACAGCCGCCTCGCGCAGCCGGGCGAGAGTACCGATACCGTCGTGGTCCCTCGGACCCTCGATGCGGCCGGCAGCACCGATGTCGAACCGCGGATGGCCGCGCGATCAAGGCGAGCCACTGGAAGGCAGGGCTTGCCGGCCTGCTCGGCCTCTTCCTGATCGTCGCAATCTTCCTGAGGCGCCGCGCCGTCCGAGTGGTCGCGCGCCGGCCGCTCGACCCGCCGCCTGCCGCGGTGTCGGCGCCCGAACCGGAGCCATCCCCGACCGACGATTCCATCGAGGCCGAACTCCAGGAGATGATCTCCGAAGAGCGGGCCCGCGAAGCGCTCGAGCCCGCTCGGGAAACGGTCGAAGCCGGTCATTGAGCGGTGTTGGGGGTTATGCACGACAGTCGTGCACAACTCCCATGAAACATCAATCAGCCAACCGCGCCGCCGCCACAGCGGCTTGCCCGTAGGCGATCCCGCCGTCGTTGGGCGGCAGCCGCTCGGGCAACAGCACCCTCAACCCTCGCTGCTTCAGGTCGGCCACCGTCAGCTCTACGAGCAACCGGTTCTGGAACACCCCGCCGGATAGCACCACGCAGTCCAGGCCGGCCTCGCGAGCCACGCGCGCACACGCCTCAGCCGTTCCGGACGCTACGCCCGCATGGAAGCGCGCGGCCACGTGTGCCGGGGAAACGCTTGTGGCCAGGTCCGCAGCCACCGCCGCGATCGTGATCCGCCCGTCCAGCCGGTCGCCGTCGAACGGCAGCGGATAGCCGCGGTCGGCGGGACCGGCGCCGGTGGCCGCCGCCTCCAGTTCGACCGCCGCCTGTCCCTCGTATGTGACCACCGAGCGCAGTCCGCAAAGGGCACCCACCGCGTCGAACAGGCGCCCCATGCTCGACGTGAGCGGCGAGGCCACACCGGCGCGCGCCACCTCGCTCACCTGGCGCCAGCGCTCCGCGCCCGCGGCCTCGACCAAAGCCGGCGGTGGCTCGACCCCCGCCACCAGCAGCCACGCGCACGCCATCCGCCACGGCTCCACTACGGCTCGGTCGCCCCCCGGCATGGGAACGGCGAACAGGCTCCCCGCGCGCTTGTATCCCGCCAGCCCACCAACCAGCAGCTCACCGCCCCACACCGTGCCCTCCTCGCCGTAGCCGGTGCCGTCGTAGATCGCCCCCACCGCCGACCCGGTCTCACCGTGCTCCGCGAGACAAGCGGCCAGGTGGGCGTGATGGTGCTGCACCCCCACCGTCTCCACCCCCTCGCGCTCCAGCGCGTACTTGGTGGACAGGTACTCGGGATGCAGGTCGTGGGCCACCACCTCGGGCTCCACGGCGAACAGCCGCTCGAAGTGCTCCACGCCCTCCCGGAAGGAGCTCAGCGTCTCCCAGTTCTTCAGGTCGCCAATGTGGTGCGAGACCCACGCCCGGTCACCGCGCGCCAGGCAGAACGCGCTCTTGAGCTCCGCGCCGCACGCCAGCAAGGGCGGCGCCTCGATCGGCAGGGCCACACTGGCCGGCACGTAGCCGCGGGAGCGACGCAGCATCAGCGGCTCGTCGCGCAGCCCGCCCAGCGAGCGCACCACCGAGTCGTCGGTGCGCGTCTGAATCGGGCGGTCGTGGACTAGGAACAGGTCGGCAATTCCCCGCAGTCGCGCCACGGCGTCCTCGTCGCCGTAGGCGATCGGCTCGTCGGAGACGTTGCCACTGGTCATCACCAGCGGCGCATCGGCGTCAGCCAGGAGCAGGTGGTGCAGCGGCGAGTAGGGCAGCATCACGCCCAGGTCGGGCGACCCCGGCGCGACCGCCTCGGTCACTCGCGCGCCGAGACGGCGGCGGGCAATGACGATCGGCCGCTGGCGTCCCAGCAGCAGCTCCTCTTCCCGCGCCGTCAACTCCACGAGCTCCCGGACCCCATCGAGATCGACCGCCATCAGCGCAAACGGCTTGTCCTCGCGGTGCTTGCGCGATCGCAGCGCCGCAGTGGCGCCCTCGTGGTCCGCGCGGCACGCGAGGTGGTAGCCGCCGAGCCCCTTCACAGCCACCACCGACCCCTCCTTCAGTGCCTCCACCGAGCGCGCGAGCGGGTCCGGGTCCGCGACAACTCGCCCCTCACCGTCCAGTAGCGCCAGCCCGGGGCCGCACACCGCACACGCGTTCGGCTGGGCATGGAAGCGCCGATCCCCCGGATCCTCGTATTCCGCACGACATGAAGCGCACATCGCAAAGCCGGCCATCGTAGTCAGCGGGCGGTCGTATGGCACCCCGCGCACAATCGTGAATCGCGGTCCGCAGTCGGTGCAGTTGATGAACGGATAGCGGTGACGGCGGTCGCCGGGGTCGAGCAGCTCCGCCAGGCACGCCTCGCAGGTGGCAACGTCGGGGGACACCAGCGCCAGCGGCTCGCCAGTGTGCGCGCTGGCCTCGATCCTGAAGCCGGTCCGCCCGGTCGGCTCCACCTCCTCGGTACAGACATCCTCCACCACCGCCAGCCGCGGGGTGGCGGCCGACAGGCGCTCCACGAACCCGGCCACCGCGTCCGGCTGACCCTCGGCCTCGCACAGCACGCCGCGCTCGTCGTTGAGCACGTACCCGGCCAGCCCCAGCTCGCTGGCCAGCCGATAGACGTGGGGCCGGAAGCCCACGCCCTGCACCGTGCCCGTGACCCGAACGCGCACCCGCCGCGGGGCCGGCTCAGCCATCTACTCGCGGGGGCGCCGCCGGGTCTCCGACAGCACCAGTCCGTAGAGCAAGTGGTCTGCCGCCAGGGCCACCCGCTCCAGCGGCTGTAGCTCCTTGGCCTGCTTGAGCCCCAGCAGCGGTGCCTGCACGAGCTCGAAGCCCGCAAAGATGGCTAGCCCATAGAGCGGCCCGAACCACGCCCTCTTTTTGATGCGGTCGGGCAGAGCCGCGAACGCCGCACCGCCGGCGCCACCGTAGGCCCAGTGCATCAGCTCCTGGACGACCCTGCGCTTCTTCTTGGGGGCCGCCCGGAACACCCCCTTTGACTTCTGCCTGAGGATCGCCCGCGGCGGGGGCTCGTCGACCCACCCCGCGCTGATGGTGAACGCGCGCAGCCCCGTCATGGCCTGTGCTGCGATCACGCCGCGCAGCGCGCCGTGGGCGATCTCGGCGATTGACCGCTCAGAACCCTGAGAATCTCGTTCGGGACCCGCTCGATCGGTGATAGGGCTACCCGCCTCTCGATGCTGCTCCTCCTCGTTCATGGGACCCCCATCAGCTCACGGATGACGTGCCAGGCACTGAGCCTGGTCCAGCCTACCGCCGTCGTAGCCCAACATGAACGATCCTGCAGGCCGCTCGGCCAGCGGCCCGCGGCCTACCCGTCAGAGGTCACCCATCAGGCGCCGCCGCTCGCGCTTGTAGTCATCCTCGCCCACGGCACCCGCCGCTCGCAGCTCGGTGAGGCGCTCCACCGCGGCAACCCGCGCATACTCATGATCGGCTGCCCCAAGCGCCGATGACAGCGCGGCCGCGGCGGCGCGCAGCTCCTCCGAGGAGCGGGCCTCGGGGGCACGCTCGGGATCCGGTTCGCCGGCGGCCTCGTCCGGAGCCGGCCCGTCGTCTCCATGTCGCTTCGTGGGACTCATGCTCTTGAGGAGAGTGAGCGTACCCGCTCCACGGCAGGCGGATAACGTCCCCGCCGTGAGGATTGCGGTGGTCGGGAAGGGCGGCGCGGGCAAGTCGGTGATCGCGGGCACGATGGCGCGCGTCCTGGCACGCGACGGCAGCCGGGTGCTGGCGCTGGACTCCGACCTCCTCCCGGGGCTGTCGATGAGCATGGGAGCCGGGCCCGACCCGGCGCAGCCGCCGCTCGGCGAGGCTGCCGAGAAGGACGAGAACGGGCGCTGGCGGCTGAAGAAGGGCATCGGGCCCGTGCGCGCCGTGCAGCGCTACGCGACCGACGGGCCCGACGGCATCCGCCTGCTGCAGGCCGGCAAGACCCCGCGCGCCGGGCTCGAGCCGATCATGGGCTCGGTGAACGCCTATTACAGGGTGGTCCACCGCCTCCGCGGCGCGCAGACGTTCGAGGACTGGGCGCTGGTCGGCGATCTTCCCGCGGGTCCGCGCCACATCGCGTTCGGCTGGTCGCCCTACGCCGACACCTACGTGGCGGTGGTCCAGCCGACGGTGCAGTCGGCGCTGGCGGCCAGGCGGGTGGCGCGGATCGCACGCATGGGCGAGGGGATACGCGCGGTGTTCGTGGCCAACCGGGTGACCGGCGCAGCCGATGTCCGCCATGTGGAGAAGCTCATCGGCGAGCCGGTGCTCGCTGCCGTGCCGGCTGACGAAGAAGTGGCGCACGCCGAGCGGCTCGGCGTGGCGCCGGTCGACCACGCTCCCGGCTCCCCGGCGGTGCGGGAGATAGAGCGACTGGTCACCGCGCTCGGGGGCTAGTACCCTGAGCGTATGAAAATTGCGGTGGCGGGCAAAGGCGGAGCGGGCAAGACCACGGTGTCGGGGACGGTCGCCCGGGCGCTCGCGCGAGCAGGACACGACGTCCTCGCGCTCGACGCCGACGCAAACCCGATGCTCGGCGTGTCGCTGGGCGTCGGTCCCGAGAAGACCGACCTGCTGCTCGGCGTGCGCCAGGGCCTGGAGACGGGTGAGACCGAGCACGAGCCCACGATCGAGGGAATGGTCGAGCGCTTCGGCGCCGACGCCCCCGACGGCGTGCGGCTGGTGGTGGCTTCGCGGATCGACAACGACAGCCCCGGTTGCCAGTGCTGCGGGGTCTCCGCCGACCAGCTTCTGCGCGAGCTCGAGGACGGCCATCGCACGGTGATCTGCGACCTCGAGGCGGGGCTCGGCACGATCGTCCGTCTCGCTCCCGGCAATGCCGACGCCGTCCTGGTGGTCGCCAACCCGGCTGCCAAGGCGCTCGAGGTGGCGCGCCGCGCAGTCGAGGCCGCAGAAGGCAAGACCGAGGTGATCGTGCTCGCCAACCGGGTCCGCGACGAGGCCGACCTCGACGCCATCCGCCAAGTGATTCCAGACCACGAGCTGATAGTGATCCCCGAAGATCCCACCATCGCCCGCGCCGACCGCGACGGAGTCGCGCCGATCGACCTCGACCCGTACTCGCCCGGGGTCACGGCCCTCGTGGCGCTCGCGGATCGACTCGCGGGCGCGCCAGTCCCGGCCTGATCTGTCGGTAAGCTGGGACGCGGTTCCATGGCCACGTCAACAGCCACACAGGATCCTCTCGACAGGATCAGCTACGCAGATCTCTACCGCCGCTGGGAGCACGCCCACTGGCGGGCAACCGAGATCGACTTCGCCCGCGACCGCGAGCAGTGGCAGGCGGACTTCTCGGACTTCGAGCGCAAGGCGGCCCTCTGGAACTACGGGCTGTTCTTCTGGGGCGAGGACGCCGTCGCCGACGGCCTGTCGCCCTACATCGAGGCCGCGCCGCTGGAGGAGCAGAAGTACTTCCTCGCCACCCAGCAGGTGGACGAGGCGCGCCATTCGGTCTTCTTCACCCGCTTCATGCACGAGGTCGCCGGGATCGGCGACGGCAGCGTGGGAAGTGGCCTGGCGGGAATCCGCCCGCAGCTGACGTGGGGGTTCGAGAAGGTCTTCGGCCGGCTCGAGACGGTCTGCCACGAGCTGCGCCGCGACCCCTCGGTCCCGCGCCTGGCGGGGGCGGTGGCGCTCTACCACCTCGTGATCGAGGCCGCCCTGGCGCAGGTCGGCCAGCACTTCATCACGAGCTACCTCACCGAGCGCGACCTGCTGCCCGGCTTCCGGGAGGGGATGGAGAACGTCGAGGCCGACGAGCAGCGCCACATCGGCTTCGGCGTCAAGCTGCTCTCGGACCTGCGCCAGATGGACCCCGAGGTGCCCCACGCGGTGGCCGAGATGCTGCGCGAGGTGCTCCCCTGGGCGATCGGGGTGATCGTCCCGCCCGGCTGGGACGAGCGCTACCTCACGACCTTTGGCTCGACGTTCGAGGACCTTGGCGAGGCGGGAATCGTCTCGATCATGGCCAAGCTGCGCTCGGCCGGCATGCCGCTCGACGAGCTGCCGGGTCCACCCGTGTTCCCCGTGCTCGGCGAGCCGCGCGAGCGTGCCGAGCGCACCAAGCGCCTGCTGCGCTGCGGCTACATCGGCGAGAAGACCGGCCCGCCCTCAACCGATCCCGACGACATGCGCCTGCTGTTCGAGACGATCGCGAGCGGTCTCGACAGCGCCGCCGCCACCGAGCCGGGCGTGATCCAGTGGGAGCTCACCGACGCCGAGCCGTGGCACATCGCCGTGTCGAACGGGAGCACGGAGGCGCGCCCCGGCCGCGCCGAGGACCCCCGCGTGAGCCTGAGCGCACGCTTCGAGGACCTCGTCGACGTCGTCGGCGGGCGCAAGGATCCCCGTCGGCTGGCGGCCACCGGCCGACTGCGGCCGCGCGGCGACCTGCGCTGGGTGTGGCGAAGCCGCGCGATGTTCCCGCCGCTGTAAGCGAGGAAGGCCGTCGGCGGAGGGACGAACGGATGCCACTCGGGGGTGCAACCTGGCTGGTCATCGCCCACCGCGCGGGGTCCGCGGAGTTCTACTGGGCCATCGGCTCCGAACTGCTGCTGCTCCTCTGGACGGTGCTCCTGCTGCTCGCGCCTCGCTGGGGGACGTCCGAGGTCAGCGGCTGGCGCTTTCGGCTCTGGGGCCTCGGCGCCGCCCTCGTGGCCGCCGGAGTCACGCTGGCAGGCAAGACGCTGGAGGTCTGGCCGGACCATCCGCTCTTCCCGAGCGGCCACACCGCGTGGGCGGTTACAATCGCGGTCTTCGTCGTCGGCCGTGACCGCCGCTGGCTGCCGTGGGTCGTCCCGCTGCTCGGGCTGCTCGCGGTCGCCCTCGTGCTCGCCAACTACCACGTTCCCGCTGACATCGCGGGCGGTCTGGCGGTGGGGCTGGCCGTCGGCTACGGAGGGTTCGCGTGGCTGAGTCGCTCAGGCTCAGGCTCAGGGCGCGGTGCGGCGGGCGCGCGGAAGACCGTGGCAGACTGAGAGGGTGCTCGAC